>Ga0247608_10001245_pt1 | contig 36254 bp, 45 predicted proteins | sample 176DNAGHGlowgp2_FD_193490 | JGI IMG/M metagenome (GOLD analysis project Ga0247608, IMG submission 193490) | Sheep rumen microbial communities from Palmerston North, Manawatu-Wanganui, New Zealand - 1766 DNA GHGlow gp2 | ecosystem: Host-associated > Mammals > Digestive system > Stomach > Rumen ...
TGAAGAAATGCAGCCACCTTCAGTGCTGTACCACGGATCCGCTACCAAATTCAGCGAATCAATATCTATGAAAGGACTGCTCAAGCAGAATCGCCAATTTGTACATCTGTCGGAGAATATTGAGCAGGCCAAGAGCGTAGGGAGACGGCATGGCAAACTGATTCTGTATGGCGTGAAGGCCGAAGAAATGTACAGGGATGGGCATAAGTTTTATCGATCGACTAGCGGAGTGTGGCTTACAGATCATGTTCCTGTTCCATATCTGCAGATAATCCCGGAAGGAGAAACGTCATAATGAAGAAGGAAGCCAAGCAGAAAAAAGTATCGGAATACACCAGACCATGCAGAGAGGTCATCTGTCCGTTCTGTGATCATAGGTTTATGTGGATGGGATCTTTGGTATCTCCACAACCAACATATTATTACGTAAGTAAGAAAACAAAAGAGGATGTCTATGATACGGTGTGCCCAACAATAAGGGATGAGATACTTGATTGCCTTGAAATGAACTGCAGGGGAGGAGAATAAGATGCCAAGACCAAGAACAGAGATACCGAATGATACACTTGAAAGACTCGTCAATACAGGACAGAAGAAGTTCATCCGCTATAACGAAGGTCCCACACTGTATTCAATTGGAAAGCATTCTTTCCAGAAGTTGGCCAGGGAAGCCGATGCAGTATACCACATCAGGAACATCGTCCTGGTGAACACGGAGAAGCTGGACGCATATATTGAGAACCTCTGTGATGAATAGAGATCCAAATGGACCGATATGGACAGGGATCAGTGTTGGCTATATGGTAAAAAAGACTTGAAAAACGGCACCCATTTATCTATAATATGTATATAGATCAAAGCGAGGTGCGAAATGCCAAGAAGAGAAGGTGCCGGAAGGCCAAAACTGGATGATCCGAAAGCAAATAAAGTCAGTATGAGGCTGTCCAATGAAGAACTGGCACGCTTTGAGGCATATGCCATCAAGCATGGTCTGTCAAAAGCAGATACCATTAGAAAGGCTGTTGACGAGCTCTTGAAAAGGGACAAATGACCCACACCGTTCCTCACACGAAGTGAGGTGAAAGGATGGCGAAAGAAAAAAGAAAAGACAAGAAGGGCTATGCGCTTAGGACCGGTGAATGCCAGAGGGCAGATGGAAGGTATTCCTATTCGTATACAGACAGGTTTAAGCAGAGACATACGGTTTATGCCAAGTCGCTGGTTGAACTTCGGGAGAGAGAAAAGCAGATCCGCATGGATATGGATCAGGGTATCGATCCCAATGCCGCCAACAAGTATACGGTCAATGACGTATTTGACAGGTTCATCAGCCGGAAATATGACATCAAGCCCACCACCAGAGCCAAGTATTACTTTGATTATGATCATTATGTAAGGGAAGGCTTTGGAAAACAGAAGATTGGAAAAGTACATTATACGGATGTAAAGAAGTTCTACTATGACCTTCTGAAAGTCACGGGAATCGCACCGGGAACGCTTAATGGGGTAAATACCGTTCTTCATTCCACGTTCAGCACAGCTGTGAGGGATGAGATCATAAAGAGCAATCCTACTGAAGGTGTGATGGCAGAGATCAAGAAGAGCGACCTGTGGGTGAGACCCAAGAGACATGCACTGACAGCCCCACAGCAGAAAAAACTCATGGATTATCTGAGGGATAACCATCAGTTTACCGGATGGCTCCCGATCATTACGGTTCTTCTCGGAACAGGGATGAGAATAGGCGATGACTTTGTAATAATAAGACTAAATCAGTTGGAGACCGCTAAATATAAGGGTTTTCAGAGGATTTGGTCCTATGAATTTTTGCAACGAAGCAAGCACAAAACGTCGGAAAGGAGAATAAAACTTAATAAGGTATCATAGGACTGTATGGCATACCATTTCGGACCTACCACCCGAAGCTGCCATGGCAGTCCTATTTTTGTGCCTAAAATTAAGTCTGTGAAGCCTATGGGAAAAGTATTTTCAGTAGTAAATCAGAAAGGCGGAACATCAAAATCCGCTTTGACTGTAAATCTGGCAGTGGGACTTGCAAGAGAGGGGAAAAAGGTCTTGATCATAGATGCAGATCCCCAGGCAGATGCTTCAGCAAGTCTTGGTTATAGGGAAACAGATGAAAGCGATGAGACCCTTACGGAGCTTTTTGGGAATGTTCTAAATGATGAAGCTCTGCCGGAGGACTCATACATCAATCATCAGGCTGAAGGTGTTGATGTTATTGTTTCCAATATAGACCTTGCCGGAATGGAGGTCCTTCTTGTAAATGTCCTCAGCAGGGAATATGTTCTGAAGCAGATCGTGGACAGGGTAAGGGATGAATATGATGTGGTCATCATAGATACGATGCCCTCTTTTGGGATGCTTACGATCAATTCCCTGGAAGCGGCGGATGAAGTGATCATTCCTGTGGAAGCCTCATATCTTCCGATCAAGGGTTTGCAGAAGCTTTTACAGACTGTGGGCAGAATAAGGAAACAGATCAACCCTTCTTTACAGGTCGGCGGCATAGTTTTCGCTATGGTAGATATCCGCACCTGTGAGGCGAGGGATAACATGGAGCTGCTCCGGGAGGGATATGGTAACAGCATAAAGATTTTTGATACCTATATCCCTTTTTCTGTAAGGATGAAAGAATGCTGCAAGGAGGGAAAGAGCATTTACGAATATGCCCCGGCAAGTCGTGTGGCAAAGGCGTATGAAGCTCTGACAGGGGAGGTGATCTTGAATGTCTGAGAAGAAAGGAACAAAGATCAGCTTAAAACCGATAGATGCGCTCCTCGGTTCTGAGGACAGGGATAAACAGATTGAGATCAGGCTATCAAAGCTGCACGGTTTTAAGAACCATCCCTTCAAGGTGGTGGATGACGAGGATATGTACCAGTTGGCTGAGAGCATAAAGGAAAACGGAGTACTCAATCCAGCCGTAGTAAGGGAAGATGGTAATGGCGGATATGAGATAATAGCAGGGCACCGCAGAAAGAGAGCCTGTGAGATTGCCGGTCTTGAAACAATACCGGCCGTGATAAAGGAAATGGATGATGATGAAGCCATTATATTTATGGAATAGATGTTATGAAAGAGTATTATGATGCTTTGGTGGATGACAGGATAGAGGCGTGTTATCAACCGGTTTTAAATGTGGATGAACGTACTACACTGGTTTCAGCTGAGGCATTATGCCGTATCAGGTTAAAGAACGGAATGCTTTTGATGCCGGATAAGTTTATTCCCATTCTAGAACAGACAGGAGAGATATGTACTCTTGACTGGATAATGCTGGATAAGGCCTGTATGATGCTACTGGATTTCACAGCAAATACGGATTCGGACATTGTAATAGCAGTCAATTTTTCCGGAGCCCATGTTAATGAATGGGACACTGTTGAGCGGATGTGCAGCATAGTGGACTCATATTGTCTCGACCATGACCAGATTGAGATAGAGATCACAGAGACATATAAAGCGGATGACTTTATGATTAATTTCCTGATAAAGAGGCTTAAGAGCGAAGGATTTCGTGTGGCCATTGATGATTTCGGGGAAGGATATAATTCTCTTAAACTCATACAGAAAGCGGATTTCGATACGATAAAGATCGATAGGTCTATCGTCCAGAATACTGGGATTGATAATTCTGACGCTATTATCCATGGGATTCTTGAAATGGCAAATGCTCTCGGAGTCAGGACAATAGCAGAGGGAGTGGAGAATTCAAGACACGCAGCAAATATGGTTGCCCACGGATGTAAGAATATGCAGGGAAACTATTTGATGAAACCCATCCCCGAAGAGGAATTTATCGGCTTTATTCATAATGAGGAGAAGCGTGCAGGCGGTGAATACGGTAATGAAATAGTACTCGCATAAGCTCTAAATATGTTAAAATATCCTCGTGGGTACAATGCCCGCCGGGATATAAAAATCTGAAATGCAGATGATTTATGGGTTTGATAAGCCAGTTTCAGATATGGAGGAGCGATGAAAGAACAAGAGGCGGAATTATCTTTGTCTTCAGTAGAAGAGTATAAGGATTGGATAAAGTCTATCAGCGCAAGATATAGGCAGTGCCAAATAAAGGCTGCTGTTTCGGTCAACAGGGAATTGATATCGTTTTATTGGTCCTTAGGACAGGAAATTGTTCAGCGAGAGGCGGAGAAAAAGTACGGAAGTGGCTTTTATTCAGCGTTGAGCAAGGATTTAAGAGAACTTATTCCGGGAGTGAAGGGTTTTGCAAGCTCAAATCTCCGATACATGGCGAAATTCTATACCCTTTATAAGTCAACAATTTTCCCACAAGTTGTGGAAAAATCAGAAAATGAAAAGTTCCCACAAGTTGTGGGAGATTTTAGTGAAGAGGATTTATTTGCTGTTCCTTGGGGACATCACAGAATGATTATTGACCGATGCAAGGATGATCCGGGCAAAGCGATATTTTTTATAAAAAAGACGATTCAAAATAACTGGTCAAGGGCTGTTCTCGAAAACTTTCTTGATACAGATCTATATGACAGGCAGGGGAAGGCCATATCGAATTTCGCATATGCACTCCCTGCTCCCCAGAGTGACCTGGCACAGGAAATGACGAAGGATCCATATAATTTCGACTTTCTTACAATACAGGAAGATTATGATGAGAAGCAGCTCAAGGATGCGCTTGTAGAAAATGTGATCCGGCTGCTGATGGAACTGGGAAAAGGCTTTGCGTTTGTGGGAAGAGAATATCCGCTCCCCATTGAGGGTACTGAAGAGCGTATCGACCTTCTGTTCTATCACCTATGGTTGCACTGTTATGTGGTGGTAGAGGTAAAGGTAAAAGCTTTTAGTTCAAGAGATATCGGGCAAACTGCCACATATGTTGCCATTGCAGATGATCTTATCCGAAGAGAAGGTGATAATAAAACTATTGGTTTGATAATCTGTAAGAGCAAAAACAATGTTCTGGCGAAGTATGCAGTGGGAACTTCCAATGAGCCGATAGGGATTTCAGAATATGAGTTATCAAATCTACTTCCCACACCAGCAGAGATAGAAGAAAAACTGAGTGGAAATATTGATGCTGATGATACTTCAGAAGAATAATTGGAATACTTGACGGGGTTGAATATAACTGAATATAGATAAACAGCGTAGCGGTTTTCAGAATAAAATCTGGAAGCCGTTTTTTTATCCCCGAAATACCGGGGGATCAAAGGAAAGGAGGGGAAGAGATGCAAGAAGAAAGTACCCAGAGGACGATTGCACTGGTGGTGAGAACGGCAAAGCTGACGGAAGAGATCCAGAAAAGGATGATCATGGCGTATCTCAATGACCTGGCTTATGAGGATGTGCCGGAAAAACATGGGAAGATGTCCGTGAAAGAACTGATGGAAAAGGATCAGGGAGCGAACACCATGGATATCAATAACGGGAACATCCGGGATTTTGACAGGGTGGCGGCGAAATACAATATCGACTATGCCATAAAAAAGGATAAGTTGGAAAACCCGCCGAAATACGTGGTGTTTTTCAAGGGCAGGGATGCGGATGTTATATCTGCGGCTTTTAAGGATTTCCTGAACCTTGAAGAGAAGAAGAGCAAGAGGCCGTCACTCAGGCAGAAACTGCAGCGCTTCAGGTCGATAGTACCCATAGGGCTTGATAAGGAAAGGGTCAGGGAAAAGAAGATCGACAAGGATAAGGAGGCAAGCCTATGAATAAGGACAGCCGGAAACAGAGAGGAGGTAAGCATAAACAAAACAATGAAAATGCCGGGAAACTGAATAAGATACTGGAAGGCATAACAGGAGACCTTAAAAGCATACCGGGAATAGTGAGACAGAAGACGGGGAACCTGGACAAGGCACATATTGCAAAGATGTCCATACCCTATGTGATAGCCGGTTACTACTTTGATAAGGTCTTTTTTGTATACAGGCACATGAAAGGAAACCTGATCCAGAAGCTGCTGAACACAATCCAGAAGCTGAACCTTGCTTTTAAGAATCCGCTTCCCAGCTTCAATATCCGGGATTTATTAGCCGGAATTGCAGGAGCCATAATTCTGAGGATCATTGTATATGTCCGTATGAAAAATGCCAGGAAGTTCCGGAATGGGATAGAGTACGGTTCAGCCCGGTGGGGAACCAGAAAGGATATCCTGCCCTTCATGGATCCCGTGTTTGAAAACAACATAATCCTTACCCAGACTGAGTACCTGACAATGGCAAGGATAGTAAAGAATCCAAAATACGGGCGCAATAAAAATGTGATAGTCATAGGCGGTTCAGGTTCCGGGAAGACACGCTTTTATGTGAAACCCCAGCTTATGCAGATGCATAGCTCCTATGTTGTCACGGATCCGAAAGGGCAGATCCTTGTTGAGTGCGGGGAGATGATCCGCAGGGGAGTTCCTAAAATTGTAAATGATAAGCCGGTAAAGGACAGTAAGGGAAAGACGGTCTATGAGCCCTATGAAATAAAGGTTTTCAATACCATAGATTTCAATAAATCAATGAAGTATAACCCTTTCGCCTATATCAAAAGCGAGAAGGATATCCTGAAGATGGTCAATACCCTTATGGAAAACACAAAAGGCGATGACCCGTCGAGCGGGGATCCTTTCTGGGACAAGGCAGAACGGCTTCTTTATACCGCATATATAGGCTATATCTGGTATGAGGCTCCGCCGAAGGAACAGAACTTCGAAACCCTGATTGACATGATTGACCTTAGCCAGACGAGGGAAGATGAAGAAGAGTATGAGAACGTGATTGACGGGCTGTTCAAGGAACTGGAAATGAAGGATCCTAATCACTTTGCAGTACGTCAGTACCGAAAGTACAAGCTGGCGGCAGGAAAGACAGCGAAAAGCATTCTGGTAAGCTGCGGATCCAGGCTGGCTCCCTTTGACATTGCAGAAGTCAGAGATATTACAGAAAAGGACGAATTGGAACTGGATACCCTTGGAACAAAGAAGACAGCGTTATTCGTAATCATTTCAGACACGGATAATACCTTTAATTTCCTTGCGGCAATCCTTTACGCACAGCTATTCAACCTGCTGTGCGAACAGGCGGATAATATCTACGGTGGACACCTGCCAATCCATGTCCGATGTCTGTGTGATGAATTTGCGAATGTGGGTAAAATCCCGAAGTTTGAGAAGCTGATAGCGACCATAAGATCGCGGAATATATCAGCTTCTATTATTTTGCAGTCAAAGTCTCAGTTGAAGGCACTCTATAAAGAACATGCGGACACGATTGAAGGAAATGCCGACTGTACGCTTTTCCTCGTAGGGAAGGAGCAGACAACATTAAAAGAGCTGGAATCCATCCTTGGACGGGAAACCATAGATCTTTATAACACATCAGGCACAAGAGGAACCAGCCGGTCATACGGGCTTAATTATCAAAAGACAGGGAAGCAGCTCATGAGTCAGGACGAACTGGCTGTACTGGACGGGGGCAAATGTATCCTGCAGCTTAGGGGCGTGAGACCTTTTCTCTCGGATAAATATGACATAACGAAGCACAGGAACTATCATCTGCTCTCGGATGCAAATAAGAAGAATGTCTTCAATATTGAAAAGTACATAAAGAACCGCTTCCATGGGAACTTTAAGCCTAATGACAGAGTGGATCAGGCATATAATGCCGGAACCATGTAGGAGGAAAAGCATAATGGAGATAGCTGAAATGATGAGGAGGTGATATGCAGGATCCATAAGAAAAACGGCCTTATAAAGGCATTCCCGAAAGTTATGCATGAATATGAATACTGCGCCTGAATGGGAGAAAAAACTGAATGCCGTGAAAACTGAATAAAGGAAAAACTGAATAATGGATAGAAAAAGAAATCCCATAAAAAAGCACCCGGAACTTATTCTGTATCGCCCGGCCAGGGGCGATGCAGAATGCCCCTCTGGCGAAGAGCAATCGGCAAATTGAAGTATCCGGATGCAGGATCCAAAGTATTCCAGATGATTTTAACACATCTGGAGAACGTTATGGTGGAAACTTTTTCAAACGGACTCCTTAAAGACACAAGATCATTGAAAGGAGAGACCAGAAAACGGTGGAAGAGGTACTGAAACAGTGCCTCTTTTTTCTTTGGGGAGTCCGTAAACTTTAGAAGATGGTTTGACCGTTTTTTTTGGTTTACATAACTATGAACGCTTTTCTGACACAAAGCATCAACACGCTCCAGACCGTCGTGACCGCTATCGGCGGAGGTTTATCTGCCTGGGGCGTAATAAACCTGCTCGAAGGATACGGTAACGACAACCCCGGAGCTAAGAGCCAGGGTATCAAACAACTCATGGCCGGTGGAGGAGTGATACTTATCGCAACACAGGTAATACCGCTCCTTTCAACCCTTTTCTAAGAAGAGGGAATTCCTATGGGGGCAATAATAGATAAAATCTCGGATTTCATAAAGGAGATGCTCCAGGGCTGAGTGCTGTCCAACTTAAGCAACATGTTTACGGACGTGAATACAAAGGTTGGCAGCATCGCCGGGGAAGTTTCACAGACTCCGAGTTCTTGGAACTCCGGGATATTCAATATGGTGAAGAACCTTTCTGACACTGTGGTGGTGCCGATAGCCGGGATGGTCATAACCTTTGTCCTGTGCTATGAACTGATAAATATGGTGGTTGAAAAGAACAACATGCACGATATCGGGAGCGCACAGCTTTTCCAGTATCTTTTCAAGGCATGTATAGCAGTAGTGCTTGTAAGCCATACATCGGATTTCGTTCTTGGAATCTTTGATGTGGGGAGCCACCTTGTGACGAGCGCAGGCGGAGTTATCGGCAGCAGTACCAGCATAAATGTGGAGGCTACGCTTACTACAATGTTCAATAACCAGCTTTCCACTATGGAGATCGGGGAGCTGATTGGACTGGGGATAGAAACCATGATCGTGAGCTTCGCAATGAAAATCATGAGCGTTCTGATCACTGTTATTCTCTATGGCAGGATGATAGAGATCTACTGCTTTGTTTCCGTGGCTCCGATACCCTATGCTACTTTCACCAACAGGGACTGGAGCAACATAGGATCCAACTACCTGAAAGGTGTGGCGGCCCTCGCAGTACAGGGGTTTTTCATAATGATATGCGTGGGGATATATGCAGTGCTGGTTTCAGGGATCAGTGTGGCAGCGAACCTTCACTCCGCATTATGGGAAGTGATGGGGTACACGGTGATCCTGTGCTTCAGTCTATTCAAGACCGGAAGCCTTGCTAAGAGCTGCTTCTCAGCACATTAATGTAATGAAAGGACAAAAATATGGCTATATCAGCAAAGGCGCCGAAGAACTTCTCGAAGATCAGTAACAAGACGAAGGTGGCGCTAAACTGAACCAAAAGGCAACTCATATGCTTCGGCGCAGCTGCTTTTGTGGGTGTCCCGTTATATATCGGAACGGTTTCAATGCACATGCAGACAATGGATCCCGTGAAGGAAGTGAAGATGCTGAAGAGTAAAGTCATTTCCGTAACAGAGGAAGAAAAGACTATAAATGCTCCGGCTCTTTATGATCTTACATCTTTACAGAGGGATGCCAACAGGATCTTCGGATATACAGCAAAGCAGACCCTGGACTATGGGAAAATGCCCGAGGTGCGGATGCGAAGTTATTAAGGGCAGGTACGGAGCATTTTGCAGTAAGAAGTGCGGCATGAAGTTCGGAAAAGCCATGGGAAAGGATCTGGATGATGATCAGATCAAGAGACTCCTTTAAGGAAAGCAGATCCTTGTAAAAGGCATCAAGAGTAAGAAGAAGGGAAAGACCTATGATGCCTATTTGACACACCAAGGGGATCAGCAATTTCTCCTATAAGGATAAGGACGGGAATGAAAGAACGGGTTTCCAGTTTGATTATCATCTAACGTTCCAGGAAAAGTAAATACAAAGCATTAATTAACGGGCATCTGTTTTAGGACAGGTGCCCTTCTGCAAGGAGGCATACAGATGTCAAAGAAAGTATTTCATCCGAGAGTTAACGGGTCAAAAAAGAATAAAACTGACAGGGAGGGGCTATGGATAAAAAGGAAATAATACTGGAACTTACCATGGATCAGATGGTGGAGTTCATAAATCATCTAAGGGAAGACGTGATAGTAAAGGTTACATTTGAAGAAAAAGGGGGTGACGGGGATGACAGAAGAAAAACAGTATAAGCTTGATCAGGTGAGCGTAAGGCTTAAACTCTGCGAGGAGAGCCCTTTATACAGTGCGGAAGCAGTAAATACCCCGAGAAAAGCGGTGGAGGTTATGAAGGACCTTTTCCGTCAGCTGGACAGGGAAAATGTAATGGTGTTATCCATTGATAATGCCGGCCGTGTCATAAACTTTACGGTATCAAGCATAGGAAATCTTAAGGCTTCCATAGTTTCCCTAAGGGAAATACTGAAAGTGCCCCTGCTTTCCAATGCAAGTCATATAATTCTGATGCATAATCACCCAAGCTACCGTACCGAGAAGCCTGTTCCCAGCAGGGAGGATAATATTTCCAATCTGAATGTCATGCTGGGAGCCGGTTTTATGGGGATTCCGCTTGCGGATCACATAATAGTTTCAGGCGGTACAGGCAGTATTTACAGCTATAAAATGGAACTCAAAGAGGATTTTTCCATAGAATGACTGCAGAAAATAGTCGGGGAGGATATCAGTCTTGATATCTTAAACGAAATACAGGCTGTATATAAGGTGGAGATACCGGAGATCACGGATTTCGGTCCGAAGAGGGTAATAGAAACTGAAAAAGAAGAGAACCCGGAGGATCCGCAGAAGTCTGAAGAATATAAGCCTCTTGCAAAGGTGGAGGAGCTGGAAGAGCAGAATTATAACCAGATCGATAATGTCCTTAATAACACAAAGCCTAAGAAAGTAGAAAGATCGGAGGACAGGCCTTCCCTCAGAGAAAAACTATGGTCTGGAAAAAAGAAAATGGAAGCGGAAAAACGGGAGAAGAAATTACCAGAACCCGGGCACAACACAGAGAAAGCAATATAAAAATATACGGGCAGCTGCGTCTCCGGGCGTGGCTGTCCGTGTTTTTTTATACGCAATATGGTTTACATAACACAAAAGAATGCACATTCTCTTTGAAATCCGTTTTATTGGATAAAACATTTAGGATGCCTCTTATATTTAAACTTTTATTTTTAAGATGTTGTCCAGAACCTAACGGGGTTGAGATATTTTTCGTTGACAAGATACTTGTCAATTACTATAATTAGGCTTATTTGGTGGCATTGCAATAAGGATGGGAGATAAAAATGGCTGAAACTGTGAAACAAATGAAATGTCCGGGATGTGGTGCAATAGTTGCAATTGGTCAAAAAGAATGCGAATGGTGTCATAATCCCATATTAATTACATCATTTAATAGTATATATTCAATGACTGGACAAGATTTAAAGAAGTATGAGAGATCTTATCAAGAAGCTGTTGATCAGAATCCAAATATACCAGAATTGAATAAATCTATGGGATTATGCTACCTAAAGCTTAGACTATATGAGAAAGCGTTGATTTCTTTTGAAAAAGCGATAGAAGACAATTTTGATGATTCTGAAACATATTATTATGCTGCGCTGAGTTTGTTGAACGGAAAAAAAGCATTTAATACATCTAGAAAATCTATTGACCAGGCAATGGATTTCCTAGATGCTGCAATACAAATAGAACCTCGGGGGATATATTATTATGCCTTATCGTACATAAAGTATGACTATTTTGAACGCAAGTATTTAAAAACTGTTCCCGGGTATGTTGAGTGCTATAAGATGGCAGCCGATGTTGGAACCTCGGAGGCGGATATTGCTATGATGTATGAAATCTTAGGTGTTGATAGACCTAGAAAGATTTAATCAATGAAAGGAGAACAGAACTAATGAGTAAAGTGGTGGCAGAAGAACCGAAGTATGATTGTGGAGGACCCGTCGATGGCACGAAGGTCTATTATTATTTTAATCCTCCCGAATCACAAATATGGGAAGGAAAGGAGAAGAAGTCTAAGTCTACAAAAAAGATTGTTATTGGTGCAATCATAATTATTGCAAGTATTGCGATTCAGATAAAATTCGGTCTGTTACCTACTTCTGTAATGCTTGGAGCGCTTGCTATTGCAGCATTACTCATTTTGATAGGTGTTTTGGGTAGAAAGAAAGGAGAAGAAATAATAAAGAGGGAGGAAGCAAAGCGAGTTTCAGATAGTGAATATGATCAGATAGAGAGTGTTATGCTCAAAGATATTGTTCAAAAAGGAATGGATTACTTGAATTTGGATGAAGATGAAGTAAGTGAAGCGGAACCTCTGGTGTTGCATAGATATTCTTATGATTCTGGCATAGCTAGAAGGGGAGATGACGATAAATGGCGTAGTACTGATAATGTTTCGACTGTTTTCTTTTTCAGTGCCGATACACTGTATACTTATGAGCATGCATTTTCTATGATGAATACAGTTACAAGTGATTCTACAACGACATTATTCTACACAGATATAGTATCTGTGCAAGTGAGTGCTGTTGATGTAAACAAGAATAAAGAAGATGATGATGACGAGTTGGATAATTCTGAAGGGAAAATAGCAGGGATAAAGCTTCTTACTATAGCTACAACCGGAGGGCAAATGTTTAAGTACAGATTCATTTCTTCGAATCAGATAAACCGTTCAATTAATGCTATGCAATCGTTGTTCAGAAGCAAAAAGAAGGGAAATTGATAAGATGGAGGTAATTGATGTATGGGTTTGTTTAATAACAAGAATCCGAATGAAGCAGCGTATATAGGTGGTCAAAAGCACTTTCGAGAGGTTATTAAAAATGAAGCTCCCGGTCAATTATTGATATGGAAACATCCAGATGAGGATTTCAATACCAAATCCACTTTGATAGTGCAACCTGGAGAGCAGGCTATTTTTATCAATAATGGACAGATTGAGCAGGTTGTTGATAATGGAAGAACTGTTCTTTCGACACAAAACTATCCGTTTATCAGCCGATTAAGAAATTCCATCACTGGCGGAATAAGCTCTTTTAATTGCAAAGTTTATTTTATTAGAAAAGCGGATTCGGAGGAACTTAAGTGGGGGACAACGGAACCAATTACTGTTTCAGACAAAGTAACTGGGCTTATGGTTAAAGTTAAATCTCGAGCAGTTTATAAAGTAAGAGTTGAGGATCCCGGAATTTTTTTATCTAAATGTATTGGTAATAATATCCCGTTCCAAACCCAGCAGGATTTGTATAAGTTTTTCGATGGAGAATTTCAGGGAAAAATAAAGTCTATTGTTTCGAAAAACTTAAATAGCCTTAATCAGCAGATGATAGGTATTGAGGCATATATTGATGACATTTCTGATCAGATCAAACCGCAACTTGATGAAATAGTAAGTGATTATGGTTTAAGATGCTCTAAATTTTCGTTAGTTTCTCTAGAGGTTGATACAGGAGATTATGAAGAAATCAATAAGTATCAATTAGATGCTATTAAGAAACAGAAAGAAGGCATGGGGCAAAAGGCGGCTATGGATGCCCTTGGAATTCAAAATTGGGAAAAACAACAGGCTGTTAATATTATGGGATCAATGGCTCAAAATCCTGGAGCTGGGGGAATTGCAAATTTGGGTGCTGGACTTGGTATGGGTTTGGCTGCTGGTGGTGCATTTGGTACGCTTGCTGGGCAGGTGTTTTCTAATTCTCCGCAAGATAATAATCAAAACGCAAGTTCTGCACAGAATGATCCTATAGAAACATTGACTAAATTAAAAAATATGCTTGATGCAGGATTGATAAGCCAGGAAGAATATGATTTGAAAAAGAAGGAAATATTAGGGAGGATGTAGTGAAGATGTCTAAAAATAGAAAACTCTGGATTATTTTAGATTTGATATTCGTGGTAGTTTTTAATGTCCTATTTTTTATGATATCAGGTTTTGATCACAAAACATCTGTTTGGGCAGCATACGTGTTTATTCATGTTGCATATGTGTTGCTGATAGTTACCCCTAAATTTATAGAAGGAGAAAACACATCAAATGCAATAGATGTACCAATTTATACGATTTCTGTTTTTTTTTTCTTGGCTGAATTTGTAATTAATATATTTTTGATTGTAATAAAGATAGGATCAGTAAAACCGGTTTTTATTGTTAATCTTATTGTTATAGCTATATATGCATATCTAATAATCTCAAATATGATTGCTAATAATAAGACTTCGACAGATATAAAACGTCAGTCATTAGAAGCTTATTTTATAAAGAGTGCCTCAGAGAATTTAAGGATTATTAAGGGGAGGTCTAATGATCAGGTAAAAGATATAATTGAAAGATTATGTGATAAAATCTCTGCCAGTCAAACAAAATCAAATTCGGAAGTGGCTGATTTAGAGCGAGATATTATTGATATGATTGGACAGCTCGGAGATGCTGTTGATTGTGATGATATAGAGAAAATAGAACAACTTACAAAAGGAATTACAAGGAAAGTTGATGATAGGAATTCTCGATTGAGAATTTTGGGATAAAACCTTGTTGATGTAATTGGATAGACCATATATAACTTAGATTCTCATGAACGCTGAAGCGTTTATGAAATTCAATGTCAAGACGGAAATATGAATTTGCGTGGAGATTATACAATTGCAAGTAATCCATGAAAATGAAAAAAAGAGAATATTGGAGTCTTTTGCTGCGAAAGTACCTGATATAAGGAAAAGGCTTGGAATGTCACAGACTGAATTTGGTAATAAAGTTGGCTTCAGTAGACAGTCTGTCTCTTCTTTGGAGAGAGGTACAGTACAATTAACATGGGACACGTTTTTGGCTATTATGATGGTCGTCATGATTAATGATAGAGATTTGTACGAACAATTAATTGCAGAGAATAGCCTTGAAGAGATTATTGTGAATAACAAAAGATAGTATAGGGTCGCCAGAAGTTATACATATGACGTTTGGCGACTTTACTCGTTAACGAAGAGTGAGAATATGGTTTAGATTGCTCTTAATCAAATAAATATCATTTTTATGATTGTATGATAGTGTCAACATTTTTTCGCAAATTCATTTTTGCCGCTCAGTTGCCGGGTACTAGCTGGACAATGACTCCTCTTTCTCGAGTTCGAGCTCCAGAAGATGATCCATGTTCATGTAACGCTTGGTTCCCCAATCAGTTCCGGCTACATGCCGAAGCCGAGCGCAAACTAGCATAAGAGCACTGTTCCCATCCGGGAAGGCCCCAATCGCTCTTGTACGGCGCTTGATTTCACGGTTCAGGCGTTCCAACGTATTATTGGTGCGGATCCTGGTCCAATGTTGGCTGGGGAAGTCCATAAAAGTGAGTGTTTCGTCGATGCTATCCTCAACCTTTTTGGCTGCAGCTTTGAGGTTCATCTTTTTCAAAGCCTCCGCCACTTGAGATGCTTTTAATCGAGCTGCTTCTTTGTTCTCCTGAGCGTGGATTGCTTTGGGCATCATTGCCACAGTTCGCACTTTGCCGCGAGGAACGACTGAGAAGACGTTACGGTAGAAATGAACAATACACCTTTGGTACTTCGCATCCGGGAACACCTCACCGATTGTTTCCAGCATGCCGAGATTCTTATCTCCAACAAAATGCCGAACACCGGAAAGACCGCGCTCTTTTAAAAATGCGTCTTTATCTGGAATACCGTGACGGCGGAACCAAAGAAGAGTATCTGAGAAAGAAGAAAGAAGCAGAGAACCGTTTTGAACAAGTTGAAGAAATTATCAAGGATTTTGACAGTAGACTTGAAAAGGCGAGGGAAGATGGCATGCAATCCATAAAGACCTCGGATGCAATTTCAGAGATCAAAGGTATACAGACTTTTGACAAAGAAATGCTGAAAAAGGTTATTGACAGGGTGGTTGTATACGGAACAGAAAAAATTGAGATTGTCTGGAAGCCCATGGACGAGATTTTCGGCAGCATTGCCGAAAATACGGGCTTCATAGAGATCTAAATTTTTTTGCTAAAAGGTTGACAAACTGAGAATGCCTGGGCCTCAGATGGGAAGACATCGATCTTGAGAACCGTACCATCACCGTGGACCACAACCTCGTGGAGTTCAAGAATAAGGAACTCGACAAGGTGGTTTATAGGATCCAGACTCCGAAGACGAGAGCAGGCTCAAGGATGATCCCGATGATCGATGAGGTATATGAGGCATTCATCATGTAGTTCGAATTCCAGGAGGCTATCGGTTTTTGTGAGGAAGAGATCGACGGATACTCGGGATTCATCTTCTCAACGGACGAAGGAAAGCCTCTCCGGAGAGCTCCCGTGAACAATGCGATCCATAGGATCGTTGACATCCACAATGAGGAAGAGGAGAAGAAAGCTTCTGAAGAAGGAAGGGAGCCGGTGCTCATTCCGAAGTTCACGGCACACCAGCTCCGCCACACTTTCTGTACGAGGTTCTGTGAGAACGAAACGAACCTCAAGGTGATCCAGGAGATCATGGGTCACGCGGACATCACAACGACGATGGATATCTATGCCGAAGCAACTCAGGAAAAGAAACAGGAGGTAATGGCCAATCTTCAGGGAAAGATCTTCAAGTAACAAATTGCAAGATGTGATGGTTCAGAAACTATGTGTCAAAAGTATCTGTATGGATTCAGACGGACACATACGGAACCGGATGGATGATACCATAGAAAACATCTTAAAATCCATGCAGATACAAATAAGACCCATAGGGCTCCGCTTGGTACGACCTCAGATGGCTCTCTATGGATTATGGGGTAAGACTAATGCATTCCTGTACGGCTTAGTTTGGTGCTTGTATGAGATGCAAAAAAACCCGGTCCCGACGCTTAAAAACATGAAGTGATAAAAGCCAGTATTTAAGCGGTTTTCAAGAGATTGAAGTAAGGTTCTGACCACATTTTGACCACAACGTGATGACCACAGTTGATTTTGATTGTTTACTGTTGTCCGGTGGTTGACCACACAAAACTGTTTTTACATACAGAAAACTCTAAGAATTGAGAGTTGCTTTTTAAAAAACAAGATTCTAAAAAGCAGCTCTTTTTTGTTGGCTTTTTCATGGAAGGTTCTTGATCAGCACAAAAAAAGAAAGGGATCAAGAACATGAAAAAAGAAAGAGAAGACAGACCATATTTTGATGAAAACAAGAATTACCTAGATGATGATCCAAAACCTTTATTTGATAAGCAGAAGATCATTGAGGAAAAAGTCGTGATCAAAAGAATCCGAAAGCAGTTTCTTTCATACAAGGAGGCAGAAATAATTTACAGCCTACCTGAAATGATCCAGTTTTTAAAGTATCTTAAGGATGACGTTGTAGTAAATATGATCCTGGATGAAAAGGAACGGGGTGAAGAGGATGGCAGAAGAGAAGAAGTACAAGCTGGAGCAGGTCAGCGTCAGATTGAAACTATGTGAAGAAACTCCGCTATACAGCACAGAGCAGATAGATACCCCGAGAAGAGCTATAGATGTCATGAAAGACATGCTGCGGCAGCTGGACCGGGAGTATGTCTGTATAGTGAATCTGGATAACGGTGGACATCCGATAAACTTCAACGTGGTAAGCATCGGGAATATAAACAGTTCCATTGTGTCTGTCAGAGAGATCTTAAAGTCCAGTATTCTTTCAAATGCAGCAGCCACCCTCATGCTCCACAATCATCCGAGCTACAGGACAGAAAAACCGGTTCTCAGTACCGAAGATAATATCTCAACCCTGAATGTGATGATGGCTTCGGAAATAATGGGGATCCCACTCCGGGATCATGTGATAGTTGCTGGAGGCACCGGCAGAGGAAAAACGGCAAAGGATCCTTCGCTCCGAAGTAAGACGGGCAGAGGAAAGACCTTCAGTCCGGGCAAGGCTGCGTGAGGGGAAAGCCAAAATGGAAGCAGAGAAGCAGCGGAAAGCGATGATGACCAGACAAAGAATAACAGAGAAGACCAAATAACCATCAGATGGGTGGCTGCGCTTTCGGGCGTGGCTGCCCGTCAATTTCTGTGCGAAAAAATTTTAGAATATTTTAAAAACCCTATTGACACAGATTTTTGAATGCAGTATATTATGTTTGTAGGAAGTGCCTGTCCTACTTTTTGTGATACCACAAGAAGTAGAAACAGGCATTTTTGATTTTCCGGCAATATAGCCGATATAAAACTTGAAGGAAGAAATATAAGAGGTAAAAAGAGTTCGATGTTATCAATGATGTCCAGAAAACAGAATATCCCCGCATTACAGAGCTGGAACGTACTCCCGTTTGCAGGTCTTGTCACCATGCGCGGATTTCTGGGGTCAGAGGGCATATTGGATCGGGCGGACCATGCCGGAAATGAAGCCATTACAAGGCGAAAAAACCATAGACGATTGCGATATATCCTGGTATAAGTGAGCAGGAAAATAAGAGCAGGCAATTACGCAGACCGTCTATGGAAATGAAAACCATAGGCGGTTTTCTTTTTGAGCGATAGGTCGTCAAGTGCATCTCGTGCTTGCACGAAGATGCATTTGACGGCCAATGGACTCTCGTGTAGGGGCGGTCTTCCCCTACACGAGTGGGATTTAGTTCAGTGGTGAGAGCATCCGTCTGATACGCGGAAAGTCCCCGGTTCGAGTCCGGGAATCTCAATTTAGTGGGCATCAGCACAGGAGGTTCGTGCAGAGGTCTTATAAACCGAAGGACTCCCGTTCGAATCGGGAATGCCCGACTCAAAACTGAATATACTATGCGGGCGTACTCAAATGGAACAGAGGCTTGACTTAGGATCAAGTGACCAAGAAGTTTGTGGGTTCGACTCCCACCGCCCGTACTTAAGCCTACTTAGCTCAGGGGCAGAGCATACGCCTGTTAAGCGTAGGGTCGGGGTATCGTAATCCTCAGTAGGCGTATGGGCCAGAAGTCGCAATGGGGTGACACCGGTTTTGCAATCCGGAGATGGCGGGTTCGATCCCCGTGTGGTCCACTCGGAACAACCGAAAAAACAACAATATCATAAGGCGTGTCGGTAACAGGCACTCCGGCACGCCGCCAACTGTAACACTGTTCTTTGACAACTTCATCAATTATGTATCCGTAGTGTAAGAGGCAACATACCGGCTTGCCAAGCCGGAGATTGCGGGATCATGGCTCGTCGGATACTCTTCAACCGCGGTAATGCCTGAATTAACAGGATATGACAGGGACAGATGAGGCTGTCCGGCTATACATCTGTATAGTGTTTCGTGAGCGACGACTGTAGCGGTGAGGGTCTGTATCCGTCCCAATAAGATTGTCAAAACGGATACTTCTGGGCCGGTAGCTGAGATGGATTAGCGCTTGATTGAAGCTCAAGAGAGGAAAGATCGTTACTTTCCTGGCCCATGTTTTCCGGGTGTGGCCAAATTTGGATGAAGGCTCCTGGTTTGGGTCCAGGAAATGTGCAGGTTCGAATCCTGTCACCCGGATGATGTGCGTATGGTGTAGATGGTAACATACCAGTCTTCCAAACTGGTGTCAGGGGATCGAAGCCCCTTACGCACTTTTGGTTCCTGGGGCTGCAAGGAGTGGCCGCCTGCCTGTCACGCAGGAAAACAGACGGGTTCAATTCCCGTAGGAGCCGTCAATGCGGATTTAACTCAACTGGTAGAGTGCCACCCTTACAAGATGGAAGTTGGGGATTCGAGTTCCTCAATCCGCATATACCCGATTAGCTTAATGGAAGAGAGCACCAGGTTACGACCCTGGGTTATGTGAGGGTTCGAATCCCTTGTCGGGTACTGTGGCTGTAGCATAACTGGCAGTGCATCGGATTGTGGTTCCGAACCGTGGGGGTTCAAATCCCCTCAGCCACCTTGATGCTGGTGTAGCTCAGCAGGAAGAGCGCCTGCCTTGTAAGCAGGATGTCATGGGTTCGAGGCCTGTCTCCAGCACTGAATAAAGAAGGAGAGTATGAAATGTATAAGAGTGCAACATACGGGGATCTGGAAATAACGCAAATTCCAGAGAAGATCCGTGAGTATTATGAGAGCTTTCTGTCATTGAACTAGCAGTTTAAACGATACCTAAACTTAAAGTGATGTTATTGCAGATGAAAGGGCATTACAGATGTCAACTTAAGGTTTTCAACTGCAAAGTTAATGACAAAGCCGTTTTCCGCAGATAGAATTATATTGTTATAAGATCTTGCTGTTTAGTGAGGGTTTTGTTTTATGTAAGGAGTAACATAGGCGAATGTTAAAGATAATCATAATACTGATGTTTATATTAATGAAAGGATTCGAGTTCACGGTTGAAAGGGTAAATCACATATGTCAGGGAAAGGAACTCCCGGAGAATGTCAAAGATGTTTATGACGCTGATGAATATGATAAATGGCGTAACTATGAAAATGACAGCGAGAAATTCAGCATCATTTCGGAGCTGGTGTCAAAAGCATTTTCTCTGATCCTGTTGGTGACAAACGCATACGCATGGATGTTCAGGATGCTGCCGGGATTCAATGAATACATTCAAAGTCTTATTGTAATTTTGGCATTATCTGTGATGACGACAATTATCAGTGTGCCATTCAAGTATTATGATACATTTGTCATCGAGGAAAAATACGGAATGAATAAGACCACTCGAACTACATTCTGGCTGGATGTACTGAAGGAATTCATTATATCGATCATTATTGTATTTCTGTTTACGGCTATAGTGATGTTCTTATTTGATACCTTTGGCAATACTGCGATCATACTGGCTACCGTGGTAATGCTCGTGATATCTCTTGTACTGGCTCTTATTATTATTCCGCTCATGTGGATCTTTAACAAATTCACACCGTTGGAGGATGGTGAACTTAAGGACAAACTCATCGGCCTTTGCGAGAAATACGGACTGAAGGTTAAAAAGATAGTGGTAAAGGATGCCAGCAGGAGAACTACGAAATCCAATGCATTTTGTACCGGCCTTGGGAAATTCAAGACTATATCACTTGATGATAACTTTGTGAATAACTTTGAAGATGATGAAATTGTAGCTGTATTTGCGCATGAGTTTGCCCATGCCCGGTATAAGCACATTATTAAATCTCTTCCATTTTCGCTTTTTCGGACGCTCATAACCTTTGCAGTTCTGGGCCTGTTATTAAACTATTCGGGATTATGCACGGCGTTTGGATTTGACGGGGTGAACTACTTTTTTGCCCTCCAGCTGCTTTCTATTATTTCCTGGACGCTTACAAAGCTCCTTGATATAGTATCCAACTATATCTCCAGAAAACACGAGTATCAGGCAGATGCTTTTGCGGCTAAAGAAGGCTACGGAGACAAGCTTATCGCAGCGTTGAAGAGACTAAGCAAAGAAGCCCTGTCGGATATAAATCCACATCCGGTAAAGGTGGTGCTGGATTATTCACATCCGACCTTGTCTCAGAGGATAACCGCAATAGAGGGGAAATAAAATGTCTACATATGTTGTATCAGACCTGCACGGGCAGTATGAGGCGTTTGAAGCTGGTCTGAAGAAAATAGAATTCAATGATAAAGACGAACTTTATGTGATCGGTGATGCCATAGACAGGGGCAGCGGAGGCATAAAGATCCTGCAGCATGTGAAGCAGGAGAAGAACATGGATCTCATTATCGGGAATCATGAGTTCATGATGCTTAATGCCGTGGATGCAAATGGAAAGCCTGAGTGCAACGGGCAGGATGATGTACTGTGGCTATATTATAACGGCGGCAATGCGACATTTGCTGAGTATAAGAAGCTGCACGGACAGACAAGGAAATCCCTGCTTCTTTGGCTAAACAGAAGATACCTTATAAAAACTCTTGAGGTAAACGGGAAGAAGTTCTGTCTCACTCACTCATATTATGCCGAGGAGTGTGAGAATAAGCAGTATTTCGAGTTAAGCTATAGGGATGTCTGGCATATTGTATGGAAGTCTCAATTCCGGCATGATGCAGAAACCCGGGGGTTTGATATTTATAAGGATTATGATTATACCTTCATCACGGGACATGTGCCGGTGATGTCAATAATGCGTGATTATAATAAACCAGACTTCAATGAACTCAGGATCTATGAGAAGGGAAACCTTATAGATATAGACGGGGCCTGTGGGCTTGGGTATCACCCAGGCCTGCATAACGGGGCATTGTTCCTGAGACTGGATGATATGAAGGTGTTCCCGGTATTGCTTGAAAGTATCGAGAAAGAAAAGGAAAAAATAGATGAGTGAAGAAAAATATACAACAGGATTGTCAAAACCTGAGAACGGCAGTACGACTACAAAAGTGAATGTATTTGATCCTGCTGTGCGTCAGATCAGATGTATAGAGAAGACGCACGATTATCTTGGAAATGGGAATCCGATAACCGAAGAAGAACTTGAGATTGGAAAGTTATATACATTTGTTGGCGGTTCTGCAGAGAGTTATGGAAGTATGGTCTATCTTAAGGAACTGCCGTCCCGATATGGATATCAGTCGTACCTGTTTGAAGAGCTTGAACCATATGACGAGACGGTTTTAATGCAGGAACAGAAGAAGTGGCTCTTTTCAGCACTTGAAAAGAGTCAGGAAAGCATACGTAACGGTAAATGCATTCCTGCGGATGAGGCTTTTGAAAAACTGAGGGCAAAGATAGAATCTTTTGAAAATGAAGAGGAGAAAAAATACTGTGGCTCAAGGATACTGTATTTTATCAGGAATAATCCGGACAACTGGGAAGAGGAACTGAACAGGCGTCAGATAAGGACAATCCATAACGGAAACAGGGTATGTTTCAAATACGGAATAGAAGCTGATTTTTCTGATCCTCTTGTTTGCGAAGCGAGAGGAATTATAATCGACATTGTCCATCAGGATGTCTTATGCAGGCCTTTTGATAAGTTTTTCAATGTTCAGGAACAATATGCAGCTGATATAGATTGGAATTCGGCCAGAGTACTTGAAAAGATCGATGGCTCGCTAATAAAACTGTATTGGTATAACGGTGAATGGGTATTTGCAACCAGTTCCACCTGTGATGCTGCAGAAGCGTCTGTTGATGGGTATAAGGACATTACTTACAGAGATGTTATTGCCAGAGCCGATAACTATGGTAAGATCCCGTTTGATGAACTCCATAAAGATACTACATATCTATTCGAACTCGTATCCCAGCTGACACAGGTTGTGATCAAGTATGATATCACCACTCTTTATTACCTTGCTGCCAGAGATAATATGACAGGAGAGGAAGTAGACGATGAACTCGAGGGATTCAAGAGACCAAAGAGTTTCCCGCTCAGATCAGTAGATGAATGCATCAATGCGGCCATGAAATTAAATAGCGACACAGAAGACAATCTGAAAGACGAAGGCTTTGTTGTAGTTGATGGTGAACATAGGCGGATAAAGATAAAATCTCCTGCATATATTGTTATGCACCGGGTTGCAACAAATAAGGTGTTTACAGCGAAGAGAATGACAGAGCTGTTCCTTCAAAACGCTGATTTCAATAAACTTGAAAAAGACTTTCCGAGAGATGCACGTATTATCAAATATTACGACTGGCAGTTCGAGGAGGTCCGACATAATGTAAATGAGATGGCAGAATATGCAAGAGCGCTCTATGAAGAATATGATCATGACAGGCGTGCGGTAGCTTCGATGATAAAGGATTCACCGTATGCGTGGTCTGGATTTGCTGCTCTTGACAGTGATAAGGACACGGATGGCCTAATGAAAATGCTGACACCATCAAAACTGGAGAAATTGATCACAGAATACCGGTTTGACATGGATAAGAAGGAAGAAAAGGAAAAGAACAATGACTGACAATAATAAAAGAATGGGTAAATATGTTTCAATGCTCCTCCGGCACCATCCGGAGGAAGCAGGAGTTATCCTTGATGAACATGGCTGGACAGATGTTAAAGATCTCATAGAGAAGGTGAACCCAAGATATCCTCTTACTGAAGAAATTCTACACCAGCTTGCATTTGGCCCGCATAAGCAAAAATATGAATTTAGTGAGGACGGCAGAAGGATAAGGGCAGTCCATGGTCATTCTGTCAAGGTAGATCTGGGCTACGAGGAAACACAGCCGCCGGAAATTCTGTACCATGGCACTGCAGAGAAATACCGGGAATCTATTGAGAAGAGCGGGCTTGAAAAGAGGAATCGTCAGTATGTTCATCTTTCAGAGAACACGGAACAGGCAAAAGCGGTAGGACTAAGACATGGGAAGCTGGTTCTCTATTCCGTGAAGGCAGGAGAAATGCATGATGGCGGATATGTGTTTTACCGGTCAAAGAGTGGAGTGTGGCTTACAGATTCTGTTCCGGTAAAATATCTTATCCGTATGGTTGATTGCTAAGACTAAATAACGTACAAAAGAATAACAGATAAAATAGAAGGTTAGTGATACTGCAGTATCTCAGCCTTCTTTTCTATTTTAAACCACGCGTTAAATGACATCATGATTACGTTCTTATAAAATAATTATATGAGATAAAAGGGGGCGCTTGTATAGGGGTTTCGCACGGAATAAGGATGAAGGGAGATATTACTGATGAAAGAAAAATATGGATTCAGATACATAGGGCTTGATGTAAAAGCAACGCAATTCAGGGTAGGAGCCATAATACATGAAAGCGGTCTCACGGATAAAGAAATAGGTGACTATCTCAATCTTTCAGTCCAGTCAGTCAATAAGTGGAGACATGGACGCGGTCTTCCAGATATCGAAAATCTCTTTCTGTTAAGCAGGATTTTTAATCTCCGGGTCGATGATTTTCTAGTTCCGATCACAAATCCGGCCAATGAAAGTGATCCTAAACCAGAGGCAAACACCCGCGCGATTTCAAGATTTTGCCGTATAAATGCGTATTATGACGGTATACGGATGATCTTAAACCATCCGTTAAATGACAACGCTGCATAGCTGTTGATACACTATCTTCAACAGAACAATAACCCTGAATACAGGGAAGACAGGAGGACGGTGTGATATGAAGATTAATATGAATAGAAAGCCCTTTGAGCTTGATACAGTTGCGACTGGTCATATGATAAAGGATTTGATGGTTAAAAAAAATGTAGCAATAAAGGATGTGAGCAGAGCTATGAACGTATCCTTTCAGGCAGTATACCGATGGCAAAAGGGAGAAACCCTGCCTACCATCAGCAATTTATATATCCTGGGGCAGCTGCTGGAAACGGACGTAGACAATATGCTTGTGGCTAAAAAATAGAATGATAGCATCAATAAGATAAAGAAGAACGCGGCTCCCAATAAAAAAGGGAAAAGATATGAGAAAACGGAACAAGACAAAAAAGAATGTATATTCCTGCATAGAGGAAAGTAGGCGCGGAGAGTATAACCCCATAAATCATATTAAACGCTGGGGTAGAAATATAAAACATTGTTATCAGCGGATAAAGTATGGGTACTGTGACAGGGACGTATGGTCTATAGACTGGTGGTTCTTAAGCATTGTTCCAAATATGCTGGAGGATTTAAGAGAAACAACCCATGGTTACCCCGGAGAATTAATGAACTCCTCTTCACAAGATCTCAGCGAAGAAGAGCAGGAAAAAGCTGATGAGGCAGGGATGCAGAAGTGGAGAGATACACTTTCTGAAATGATATTTCTTTTCAGGGAAGCACTTGATGATACATGTACTAGAGAGAATCCATACGAAGAAGAGCATCGTAAAGCGCAGGAGGTATTTGATAAAAAGTATGGGATTTTCGGTGAAGGGCTGTTTACGAAAGAGGATAAGGCAGAGGAAAAGAAAACCGGAACGCATAGGATGTATATGCTTTCTGATGTGCCGGAATATAAGGATATCTCAGATAAGTATCACGAAGAATGGAGTAAAATCCAGAGTTATCAGGCGGAATGTAAGGAAAGGGGCTAAATCTCTTTAATAAGTGGTTTTGGAATCTGTGGGACTAAATAGATTAATAAAATGAAGTGACAATAAAAGTAGAGGAGGTGTTTGTATGAGAGTGACATCAGCGTATGCCAATAAAATGTTGAAGAAATTGAACGAGGAAAAGGAGTATTGGATCAATAAGGAAAAAGAGTCGATGCAATACACTGCGTCAACTGATGAGGATCCGGTAATCCCCGACTATGACTATGGGGAAGTGTCATCAACTCTTGAAAAGATTGAGAAAAAGATCTGTAGAATTAAGCATGCGATAAACCAGTCCAATGTCAAATCTGAAATAGATATCTTTGGTGAAAAGTACACTGTAGATGTGCTTCTTGTTCGTATGGCGCAGATCAGCAAAAGGAAATTGGTACTTGACCGTATGCGCAAGCAAATGCCTAAGAGCCGTGTGGAAGACGGATATTATATGTCCCGCAAGGCATTTGTGGAGTATCGATATGTTAATTATGATTTGGAGCAGGTTAGAAAAGATTATGATGAAATCAGTAAGATTCTTTTCGAAATGCAGATGAAGCTGGATGAGCATAATCAGACTGTAGAGCTTGATATTGACATTGAATGATTATTTTCCGTGCAGGCGGCAAGATAATAGGGATACATGAAGGACAATACTTTGTGTTTCCACAAGGTTATTGGGCATTTTAGGGTTATGGATTTTTCGTTTTCCGTTATTTGTTATTCATACATTGTTTAGTGTTGCGGGATCTGATAATTCCACCTTTAGTCAAAATAGTCTGCAGAAAACTTGTGCTCCGGGATTGGAACACTGCATGCGGAAGTACGGTTATATGCATGTATTTTAGGAAAGACAGGATATTCCGGGAGCAAATCCTGTTTGCCTAAGGAGAAATGGAAAATGACGCGAGGGAGAATATATTTATTTGATGTAAAAGGAAACTGTTACAAGACGGGGCAGCTTTTGAGCGATATGTATCCGGAGCTTCCTCACGGACATGGATGTCATATCATAGCGGCTTTTCTGAGTAGACAACTCCGAAACGGAAATGATCTTAAAAAATATACAATAAATGCATATGAAAACTGGTTTGATCATTTAATTGATGGGGACGAAGAAATATTGACTGAGATTGAGGACCCTGACCGGGTTGTCATTAGTGGAATAATGGATGATTATTCCTATATCCTGAACTGTTCCGGGAAGGAAAAGAGGCTTTCTGTAGGGGATGCTGAGCTGGTTATTTATAAAGATGAGGTGATCGTGCTGAACTTCTCTCAAACAGTAATGAGAATACATCGTGGCAGAGAAAAGGCCACCGTAGAATTGGTTGATTCTGAAATATATACATGTATTGACGCCTTGGATACCTATAATCGTCTGTTCATTGGACAATACGATATTATAGATTCTAATCTGAGGATGAGGACTGATTTGGATGAGAGGTTCTACGATGAAGACAACACACGATGCCTATTGTATGAGGCGATGAGAAGCAGGGTCTTCAAGAATTCATCAATAGCTAAATATGACCTTAGGGCCAGCCTGGGAATATGGAGTGATGAAACGGATGACAGGGCGAAATGCTCATATGATATTCAACAGGTGATGCGATATAAGGATGCATATTGCCGGCACCCCGAGGGTGGGTATACGGTCAATTTCAGGGATCCTATGATAAAAGGAAAACTTCCGGAGATTGAGTGCGAATGCAGACTAAAAGAAGAAAGCGTGATAGAGACAATTAGTATCACAGGTCGCCATGCGCAGATCATGGATGATGCATTGTATATTTATGGCTTATTAAATCAATACAGTATTCGCCGTGCGTTTGAGTATTTCACAAAGGATCCGATTGTTCTAGAGATTGCCGGGATTCTAAACAGGTTATATTCCGGATTTAAGATGAATGCAGCGCTGCAGAGGATTATTGACCGCGTGAGGAAAAAAATAATCTTCGCGGGTGCAGTATTTGTTAAAACAGAATAAAAAGAAGTCCACACAGATGGATCATACCGATTGCCTGCAGTTGTTGTAATGATGCCTGCAGGCTTGTTGCATTTAAGAAGTATAAACAGAAAAAATCGCTTAAATACATTGAAGATTCGTGGCTGCGATTATATACTTTGATGTAGCAATATAGCCTGTGAGGTTATAGTAGAGTGTGTGGTATGTCCAGTTATAAGAATCTATTTTTGACAAATTATACAGAGCAGACTTTCATTGAAAGAATTCAAGAGAACCTCCGAACCTGCGAAGAGTTTATGTTTTCTGTGAGTTTCATTAAAAAGGCAGGACTTGTGTTGCTTATAAAGGATATTGAAGCTGCATTAGCCCGCGGAGCAAATGGAAAACTGATCACATCAACATACCAGAATTTTACTGATGTTGAGTCCTTGCGGACGTTTATGAGGCTAATGGAGTTGTATGATACTTTTGAATGCCATTTGGACTATGAGAGTTTTCATGATAATGGATATATGACGATCGGGTACCATTCAAAAGGGTATTATTTTGGATTTGGAGAGTATTCTGAGCTGATAATTGGATCTTCAAATATTACAAGATATGCATTATTGAAAAATATCGAATGGGATCTTGTTATTCGGGATACAGCGGATAACGTTGTATTTGAGCAGGCAATATCCGAATTTATGGACAAGTGGAATAACACTTTTTTGCTGGACAGGGATATTGTTTCACAATATGTAAATAAACTTAATTATGCCATCGAGAGATGGGATATGGATTATGAGACGGCGGCGGATCATGTTAAACCCAATTATATGCAGAGAAAGGCGCTTAAAGAGCTTAACAGGTATCGGGTAATGGGAATGAGAAGAGCACTTATTATCGCCGCGGCTGGTTCCGGGAAAACATTTTTGGCTGCCTTTGATGCAAGAAATTTTAATCCTAAGAGGCTGCTATACATTGTTCATGAGGGTTCAATCCTTCAGAAATCTCTGGAAACGTTTCAGGAGGTTTTTGGAAATACAGTTACCTATGGTGTCTTTAACAAAGATAACGCTGATTTTGACGCGGATTTTATATTTGCAGGCAATATTAAACTAAGTCAGTCTCTTGAATTATTCCATGAGGATGAGTTTGATTACATTGTCCTTGATGAATGTCACCATGCTACAGCTGATTCATACAGAAAGATCATAGATTATTTTAAACCGGAGTTCCTTGTAGGACTGACGGCGACTCCGGAACGAATGGATAATGAAGATGTATTTGAATTGTTTGATGCAAATGTTCCATACGAACTCAGGCTCCGGGATGCTATCATAAATGATCTTGTCGTACCATTTCACTATTATGGAATCAGGGACAGTCTGATAGATTACGGGCTTGCAAAAAATCAGGAACGGAAAATGATTTCACAGCTGGCTTCGGTAGAACACTGCGCATTTATCAGAGACAAAATAGAGGAATATCGTTCAAAAGGAAAACTGAAAGCATTGGCATTCTGCAGGAATATTACACATGCCAGGATGATGTCGGAAGAACTGGGAGAATACTACCACACGGCATATCTCACCGGGAAAAACACTGTTGGCGAGAGAATACGAGCTTACAATGACCTTCAGGATGATGAAAAGGAATTGGAGATCCTTTGCACTGTGGATATCCTGAATGAAGGAGTTGATATTCCGGGTTGTAATATGGTGCTTTTCCTCCGCCCGACAGAAAGCTCTACGGTGTTTATTCAGCAGCTTGGAAGGGGACTTCGAAAATACAATGATAAACCCTTTGTTACAGTTTTGGATTTTATAGGAAACAGCTATAAGAGAAGTGTGCAGATAGCGTTTGCCATGGGGAGGCTTTCAGAAAACTTTGTTATGGAAAAACGTCTTATGCAGTCTCTTGTAAAAGACAACTTTTCTGCATTGGGGTTAGGGAAATATGGAGTTGATATCCTATTTGACAAGGAAAGCCAGCAGGAAATCATTGAGTATATTGACCAGGAAAACTTCAATAGCCTGTCCTATCTGAAACAGGATTATTATAATTTTAAGAAGTACATGAACTCGGAATATCCGCCGAAACATATGGATTATCTCAATAATGACTGCGCACCGAACTTGATGAGATTCTTGCAGATAAAGATCGGTGGAAGAAAGACGGGGTGCTATTACGCATTTCTTCAGGGAATAGGAGAGGATAGCCTTCCGGTTTTTTCGGAGGATCAGATCGCCTTCATTAAGTATGTATCCTCACTATTACCGTTGGTCAGACTGCATGAATACATTGTTGTGCGAATGTTGCTGTCGAGACCGGTGTCCGAAAATGATCTGAGAAGAAATATATTTGAAGAAATACCAAACTGCAAAAATGATGAAGTTGATCATGCCATAAGGTTTATGTTTAAGAAAAGCGCTTTGAAGACGGAATACGGATTGCTTTCGCTTAATACAAAGATTGATGAACAATTCAAGGATTATATGGAAGATCTTCTTGCATATGGGATAACACAATATGAGAGTAATTATAAGAATGCTGAAAAATTCGTATTGTGGCATGATTATCGTATGGATCAGGTACAGCTGAAACTTCTTAAAGATCCGGATCACAATCAGAAAGGAACATATTTCTATGGCGAAGAAGCCATTGTGTTTGCATCCTTAAAGAAAGACGCATCTGTAGAAGAAAGACTGGCATATAAAGATAAATTTTTAACAGCAGATACATTCCAGTGGGAGTGCGAAAACAATATCTCAGACCGTGATCTGCAGGCTTTAAGACTTTGTAAATATGTTCATCTGTTTATCAGAAAGGTAGACGAAGAACATGGAGTCAGATTGCCTTTTATCTATGTAGGTGAAGGCAGATTTTCTAATGAAAGGCGTCAGGAGAAGACAGATTCTGATACAGGAAATCAGAATATAACCTATCTGTATGATATACCGATGAGAGAGCAATTACCGGATTATCTGCAATATGATTTCGGATTGGCGATATAAGATGAAAACAATAAAAGTTGTTGCTGCAGTTATAAAAGATAGAGACCGGATTTTTGCTACAGCAAGAGGATATGGAGAATACAAGGGATGGTGGGAATTCCCGGGAGGGAAGATAGAGCCCGGAGAAACCCCGCAGGAAGCACTTGTCCGTGAAATTAAGGAAGAACTCACATCGGAGATAAAAGTAGGGAAGCTGATCAAAACCATTGAATATGATTATCCGGATTTTCATTTGTCGATGGATTGTTTCTGGGCAGAGATTATAAAAGGAGAACTAATTCTTAAAGAGGCAGAGGAGGCAAGATGGCTTGCAAGGGGAGAACTTGAAAGTGTAAAATGGCTTCCGGCAGACCGGGAATTAGTCGAGATAATAAAGAAAACAATTTAATAGAGGGCAGATAGGATTAATACTACAGTGACTGATAATACTACCGAATACTATAATAAGAATTCTCTTGAATTTATTGAAGGTACGATTAATGTCGATACGGGGATCTTACGTGATAGATTTCTGAAGTATATTCCAAGTGGGGGAAAGATTCTAGATCTTGGCTGTGGGTCCGGGAGGGATACAAAATGCTTTTTAGAAGCCGGATATCAGGTCACAGCAATTGATGCATCACAGGAGTTGTGTCTTAAGGCAACGGAGTATACCGGAATAAATGTCAGATGTACCCGATTCGAAGAACTCAATGACGTCAAAGAATATGATGGTGTATTTGCGTGCGCTTCGTTATTGCATGTTCAAGAAGGAGATCTGCCCGACATTCTGACAAAGATCAATAAGGCTTTGAAACAGCAAGGTGTATTGTATGCATCATTTAAATATGGTGATTTCGCCGGAGAAAGAGACGGTCGATATTTTCATGATATGAATGAGGTTTCGGTTGAAGAACTCTTTATAACCGTATCTGGATTCAGGATAGAGGAAGTATGGCAGTCTCACGATGTACGTCGTGACAAGGAAGTATATTGGATAAATGTCATAGCAAGGAATATCTGATGGATTATATTTTAGGTTCAGATAATTACGCTGTTCATATTGACGATCTTTATAAAAACAGACTTGATCTGGAGGGATTCTCTCATATGATGAAGGATCCTTCTTATTGTTATAAGTTTTACTGGCTGGAAGCAATCGTACAGCTTATTTCAGAAGGTGTTCGAGAAACAACATTTGATGCTGTGATCAATGAGATGATCTGCAATGCCTGGTATTCTGTAAGAGAATTCCATATACATCTTTCCGGTATGCAGGCTGATGGTCAAGTGCGGGATGGTCTGGAACGTGCTGTGATTAAGTTGACTGAGTTGAGTAATCTCTCTGCCAATGCTTCCAGAATAGAGGTCAGGAATGCGATAAAAGAACATGATGAGGAACTTAAGTCCTCAAAAGAACAGCTGACCAATATGGTTCCATACCGTGCACTTGCCGGGTTTTTCTTAAAGGATGATTCTAAAGTGGACTGGAACAGTGTGCGGAGAATGACTGCATACATCGAAAGGGTCAACAAAGATATAGTACTGCTGCCATATACACTTGGAGAATCCAGTAAACTGAAGAAGGAGATTCATTTTCAACCGGCGTGGATGGAAATGATTCAGGATAATACTGTATCCATACTTGGATGGATTCAGTATGAAAAAGTGAAATGGCTGCAGAATAATAATCCTGAGGTGCCGGGACTTGTTTATAAGCTGGCTCCGATGGATGAAAAGATGCGAAAGCTTAATAATGTCCGTAAGCTGTGGGAAGAGATTCTGACACTCAGTAAAGTGAAGGACGTATTTACCGGCGAACCGGTTGTTCAAAAAAAATATGACGTGGATCATTTTATCCCATGGTCATTCGTGATGAATGATGAATTATGGAATTTGATGCCAATGGATTCGTCGCTGAATAGTTCAAAGAGTAACAGGCTTCCTAAGTGGGACCCCTTTTTTGAAAGATTTGCTGATAACCAATATCTTCTCTATGGATTTATAAACGAGAGAGCAGAGATTCATAAACTGTATGAGTCCTGTTATCGGGATAACCTTCATTCGATATGGGCCGGACAGGAGTTGTATCGTAAGGGCAATTCAAAAGAAGAATTTTATGGGATTCTATATAAGAATATGCGTCCTATATATGATTCGGCGAGACGGCAAGGATATGAAATCTGGAATTTGGGCGCGAGTTAAACTACAAGTTCAATGACAAATGATTACTGCTGTGGTATTATACTTAAGTTCCCCACTAATCCAGGCAGCGCGTACTTGCGTATCGAGTACAGGGAGGAGGAATGATATGAACTATAGACCGGAATATGATCTGAAGGTGGTTGGACAGAACTTAAAACGCCTTCGCTCGGAAAAGAACCTTTCCGTGAACGACGTGAGGGAGTACCTTCGCCTTGGATCAGTTCAGGCAGTGTACAAGTACGAAAACGGAAAGAGTTATCCTCAGGTGGATACGATGTTCGCCCTGATGGAACTCTATGAAGCAAATCTTTACGATATAGTAGGCAGGCACGAAGAGGACGAAAAGTCCTCTTCTGTTGTTAATATGGAGAATTATGTTAAAGCTGGATTGGCTGCCTGAAGTGAAGGTATGGTCATAAAGGTTCATGGTGTTGCAATCATAGTGAATCTGGCTGTAAATGTATGTGGTTTTACACCGGTAAAACTAATAAAGGATGGCATTTTGTCTGATATTAAGAGCATTCACCGCTTAACAATAGACAGAGCAGTAGGTTTTAGGAGATGAAACGAATATAACCGAAAAAGAAACAAATCCAGTTCTGAGGTCATTGTCGCTGGAAAGACAGGCATGGGGAGAACCAGGAGTTGATGCGGATTACGTAATAGATAACTATACCTGTATTTCCGGTCTGTTTAAGGCATCCGAAAAAGAGGTTCGTGATGAGATTGCCTATATTATCGATAATGATTTTGAATACAACATATACGGAATAAAACGTGAAAATCCATATGATGGGTTATTTATCAAAGAATCCAGGTTCTTCAGATATACGATTAATCATTCAAAAAAGGAGTTCTTTGATATAGAGAATACAAGGTTAACTTATACAAATGAGGAGGGAGTTCTCACGACCAGGATAAATCCACTTCCACTGCTTATGGCATTTCCGGGATCACCCAGCGACAGATGTACCGGTTTGTGGATAGGAGATCAGATTGAGGTCAGTGATATAGCTCCACCGTCAGGATATGATGATAAAAGTGAGGAATATGGTTGGGATATGTGATTGACGCCTATATACGTTAGATATATACTAATAATATATAGGAGGGCTATATATGAACACAATAAAAGAGCTCAGAAGCACTACAAAAATGAGTCAGAATGGGTTTGCCTCATATCTCGGGATTCCTGTAGCTAATATCCAACACTGGGAGCAGGGAGTTACTACACCGCCTAATTATCTGGTGGCTCTTATATCCCGTGTTATGAAGAATGACGGATATATCAGTAATGATTTATCCCCTATGGAGATAGATGCAGTCCGTCAGACACAGGCAACACTAGCGCTGGAAGAATTGCAGCTGAATCAAAATGGTATTTCAGAAATAAGCAGGCTTGTTAAAGGTGAAATAACCCGTGAGGAATTCCAGAGAGGTTTGAAGGAGAAGTATCAAACTCATGAAGAGCGTTGATAAATATGTATATCCTGACTCGGATGTCCTGATAAATAAGTTTAATTGTAAAGATGCAGAGAAGCTGAGGGAGATTGAAGCATTATCTACAGGCGGTAACCTGGCATATCTTCAGCTGCATCCTGTTGAGGGTGATTTCGATTTTAAGCATCTAAAGGAAATACATCATTTTATTTTTCAGGATCTTTTTGAATGGGCTGGACAGATTAGGACAGTTGATATTGGAAAGAATAATCTGTTTTGCAGGGCTCAGTTTATAGAATCATACGCAGAGTCAGTATTTAGGGACTTCTTTGTCTCTTGTTATAATTCTCGTATTGATCGAGAGAAGTTTATTATTACTCTGGCGAAACACTATTCCGATATGAACGCCCTTCATCCTTTTCGTGAAGGAAATGGTCGGACTCAGCGGGAGTTCACCAGAGAATTGTGCTTAAAATGCGGGTATGTGTTTGATCTGACTCAGACCACTCATAAAGAGATGCTGGAAGCAAGTGTTCAGTCGTTTAACACAGGAAATATTGAGGGTTTTATTTCTGCTTTCGGAAGAAGCATCGTCCCTTTCGAAGAATATAAGGATTACCAATCCAAACTGACAAATACACTTTTTATTCTGTCAAAGGATGACATTTAAGCTTAATGCCAATCATCATACGGCGGCCGCAATGCGGTCGCCGATTTTTCGGTACAAAAACTATTCTCTGGATATATAGCGGATAAGAGTATAGCTATCTTTCCTACCGTTTGAAACATCTTTTTCCACCGGACCGATAGGCTGTTTACGCACAATCAGGCTGTCCAAAGAGCAGCATAAGATATCAGATAACAAGAATAAAACGACAGATTAGAAAGATAGAAAGCGTGGGGAGCCGCCATTGGCGGCAACAAGTACCGTATGTGGTTGCGAACCGCCCTCAGGGCGGAACCAGTACTATACCGCGGAGCGGTTTTGCTAACTTTAATACTCGACTTGTACAACTTCAGCAAGTCAAGCGACATTATTTGGAGTTATCATCTCATAATATGATAGAATGGAACAGGTACTCATTGTAGAGTGCATACGGCTGAAGGCATAACGAACTTTGTTAATTATGTAAATGATCTGACATTTGAAGACCCAAAACCGGTGCCGGAGAAAAGGATGGTGGATTTTTTAGCAAGATGGCAATGGCTTTTGGCATAGGTGAAGGTATTCGTCAAGGAATCAATAATGCCGCAGGTCATCCCGTTCGTAAATTCAGAGTTGGCGATCATGTGAGAGTTAAGTATCGCGGTCAGGAAGGCACGATTATAGATATCAATAGCGATTTATATATGGTTTCACTGAGTAGCGGAAGTGTTGATTCATATTCTGAGAATCAGCTGGAAAGGGAATTGTGATCATATGGGATTGTTCTTTAATAGCAAGAATACAGATGATGGTGATTATGACTATAACAGACTGCGAAGGGATTTAGTGAATGAATATGGTGTTCAGAGTGTAGCATATTCAGGAGGATTAGGCTTCCTTGATATGTGCGATGCTGAAGATGCATCAAATGAACAGTTGTTACAGATGGCAAAAAGAGAGGGGTTCAACCTTAACAAATATAGAAAGTAACAGCCTCAGTGCGGCTTTGAAATAAAGAAATACATTTCTTAAGGAGCATTTGGATATATGAAAGATAGCAAAAACACCGGGAAAATAAATGAGATTAATGAAGACCCTTTTGAGGAAT
>Ga0247608_10001246_pt1 | contig 36220 bp, 33 predicted proteins | sample 176DNAGHGlowgp2_FD_193490 | JGI IMG/M metagenome (GOLD analysis project Ga0247608, IMG submission 193490) | Sheep rumen microbial communities from Palmerston North, Manawatu-Wanganui, New Zealand - 1766 DNA GHGlow gp2 | ecosystem: Host-associated > Mammals > Digestive system > Stomach > Rumen ...
CCGTTGTATGAATTGTTTTTTCTTAGTTTCTCTCAGATCTTGCGCTTTGTATGAACCTCTTGTGTTAACATATATTTCTATATGTCCCGTTCTTCCTCGTAAATTGCAAATGTTTTCAAAGATCTCTCTTCTGGCGTCGGTCTCTCGTTTGAGCCGCCTATTTTTATGTCTTTGCTTTCGTCCGGAGTAGCGTTCCTTCCCGAAAGCGAGTGCAAAAGTATAGCAGATTTCCGTCCTGCGCAAGCGTTTCGCGAATTATTTTTCGAGAATGTTCATAAATCGCTGATATTTAAGTCCTAGGGCTCGCACCCTAGGTTGGGGTGTTTATCGCGTAGGGCTCACGCCCTACGCTGGGTTGTGTCGTGCCTTCGGCACTGGTTTTTATCATTAATGTCGTTTCAAGAACTTTGACTCTAATGCTCCATTTGCGACAAGAGATGAATGCTCTGTCGGTGAAGTAATGGTATAATCAGCAGTTGAAGTGAAACAAGCCAAATACATGACAATGTCTTTTGCATTTTCCTTAGCCTCTACCATATTCACCATTCTGAACCCGTCTTCTTCTGTCCACATCAAAAAAACAGCTCCTGCATCTGACATTGTAAATATGTTTCCTTCTATCTCTATCTCCACCACTTGATCCTTAGTTAAATAACCGCCTTTTACAGACTTCACCTTAAATGAAAAGTCAACCGAAGGATGACGTACAAAATATTCTTCACCCGCAACGACACTTACATTTGTCTTTCCTCCATAAAAAACAGTCCCCATACCTGCTTCCAACGCCTCAACTCTTTCTTTCAACTTCACAATCTCTGCCGCCATATCATTGAAGCCCATGATCTTTGCAATCTGAGGATCATCAAACGAAAGGCTGTCCACTTTATCTGTCGGATAACTCTCCACCGATCCATCTTTCATTATAACATAAAACTGATCTGCTGAAAATGCAGCACTAGCAACGACTACTGTAGCTACACTTAGTAAAAATTTCTTCATAACTTATTCCTTTTATTTCTTTATAAATTTAACTGACTGATTTTTCACAGAAAGAATATAACTGCCAGATGGCAACTCTCTCACATTCACTTTCTCGTTTTTCGTACGACTAACGATGTTGCCATCTAGTCCATAAACTAAGATTTCATCCACGTCGTCTATGCCAAAAACGGTAATATAGTCACGCACTGGATTCGGATAAACCAAAATCGCCATTGTAGTAGAAGATTCGTTCTCGACGCCACTATTTTCGGAACTAAACACGATAGTGCGGAATCCTTTGTCGCCACTATTCTGTGGATCAAACTTGATACTCTGCACCTTGCCGATCTGAAACTCTTCTTTTTCGCCGTCTGCCGATATGCCAATGAATGAAGACGCATAACTGTATCCAATAGAGGCAACTGTCAAAAGTGCAGAAATAAAGACATACTTAATATTCATAATTTAAAATTTAGTCTTTAGATTTCATCTATATATGGTTTGATAAAAAAACATACAGCAAAATTACCTATACATTCTTACAAAACAAATGATTTAATTTTTTTTAACGTAGGGTGTTCATAGCGTAGGGCTCACGCCCTACGCTATGATATGTCGTGCCTTCGGCACTGGGAGATTCCAAATTTACATTTACATTCATGTCACGTGGGGTTGAAACCCTACGCTAGGGGATGTCGCACCTGCGGCACTAGATTCTAAATTCATCTATCATATCTGACGCAATGATTGAGGATTCTCCTCGTTTGGCGGCAGCGATATCTCCTGCCATTCCGTGAAGATAAACGCCTAACTTGGCGGCTTCATATGGAGCGTATCCTTGCGTGAGAAGCGACAAGATGATTCCAGACAAAACGTCGCCTGATCCTGCAGTTGCCATTCCAGAATTTCCTGTCGGATTGAAAAACAATGTGTTGCCATCCGTGATGGTGGTGTAGGCTCCTTTCAACACTATTATAATATTGTGTTTTTTTGCCATTTCCATCTGTTTGTCGATCATCTCCATCCTATTCGCGCATTTTCCAAAAAGTCGCTGGAATTCCGCAGGATGTGGTGTTATAATTGTATTCGACGGTAGGGATTCCATCAATTTATTGTCGACTGCAACAATATTCAACGCATCTGCGTCTAGCAGCAACTTGCCTTCTGATGCGCCACTGACTACCATCTTCACAAGTGTTTTGGATCCATCCGTAGTGCCAAGCCCCGGTCCGACAGCCACGGCATCGGTCATCGCAAAAAGCTGGCTAAGTGTGTCGAGAGCATTCGCGTCGACTGCATCATACGATTTGCATATCGCTTCTGGAAGATAATTGATCAGATATGGTTTGACCTCTTTATGTGTGAAGACGTAGAGCATTCCCAATCCACTTCGCATCGCAGCTTTCGATCCCAACATACAAGCTCCGGGCATCTCCCGACTGCCTGCCACAAACAATCCTTTTCCAAATGTGCCCTTATGTCCATGCTTAGGACGGCGTTTGATGGTGAAATCAGAAAATTGCAACATATTCCCGACGTCGCCACTACCCTCTTTCATCAATCTCATGTCAAAATCCACCCAATCCATATCGCCGACATATCGCTCACACTCCGGCATCAGAGTCGACAATTTCGGATATTGGAGACAAATTGTATGATCGGCTCTGATTATCGAACGTGTCGAATCGGCAAGTTCACGATCCTCTCCCATCAGTCCGGAAGGGAGATCGATAGAGACAAGCATAGAATCTTCACGTCGCATTTCATTGACATAATCAACCACTTGCCCTAAAAAAGAATCCTTCTTCACTACCCTATTTATTCCCGATCCCAGCAATCCATCCACAACACAAAGATTCTCTCTTTTTAAAATTGGATGCATTTTTTCTATCCCGTCGACGGTGGAGATTTCTACTATCTTTATATAATTCTTCACTTTATCATACGCTTGAATGAAGTCGGAGGTCTGGCGGTCGCTCACCTTAATATAAAATATGACAATCTCTAAAGGACGTGATGTTTTATGCTCAACACGTAGCATATCAGCCACACAAATAGCATCTCCACCATTATTTCCACCAGAGGCAAGAATCGCAACTGTGTGGACATCCGTGGTTGCCAGCAATTCCGTCAACTTGGAATAGAGAGCCGACGAAGCTCGATGCATAAGTTCAAAGGATGTTATTCCTTCTATTGCAATCTCTTGTGAATCAAGAGTTTTAACATTGGAAGCAGAAAAAATTGGTATCATTTTGTCTTTTCAATTTCAAACAAAATTACTGAATTTAGATAGTGAAGCAAGCAGATTTTTATAAAATTCACACATTTCTATAAACCAATTTTCCTGATTGTTTTTTGAATTTGGTCCATCAATATCATAGCCCTCAATAAAACCATTTGTTTGAAACTGGAATTCCACTTCCTTACGAGAACTAGCATTCATTAATCTAAAATACTTCATTCGACCAATATTATTAATTTCACTTCACTTTCATATTAAATTATTCCGCTCGTGCTTACGCACTCGCGGAAGGGGTCGTGGCAAGGGCGTTCCGCCCTTTGGAATCCTCGCATTATGATACTCCAACTACCAAATTTCTCCTATTTTTTTATTTCATCGAATTGACATTAAATCACGTCGTAATACTATTGACATCAAACTAATATTTCCAAATATATTCGTCAGGAACTTCCACATTCTCCAGCTTAGTAATATTGTAAATATAGTAAACGTCGACATTAGTGTTATTCTCTGAGCAAAGACATCCTGATAGACATGTTGAACAATTCTCTATTTTCATACATATTTTTTTGAATTCCTCTTTGTCATACGTATATTTAAAAGCCTCACCCTCAATATAATATGCATGATAACAATATTTATTGTCGAATGACTTTTTCACATAATAAGAGAATTTCTTAGAAACCTGTTCCAGTTTGTTGTAAAAACGTTCATCCGACTGGCATTCAATTGTTGTCTGACCATCAGGAAAAAATCTATCTACTACAACATAATAATTCAAACTATCCGGACATTCCCATGGCACTGTCATCAATGAAGATATATCATTCTCTTTTCCAATAAGAAACCTGTGTGAACTCACACAAAAATCTAAGCCTCCTGCATATATCACACGAAATTTATATTTTTTCCATGGAATCCATAATTTTCTTGCATTGATAGCTTCTCGCAGTGTCACTCGTCTGTAACAAATTGTATCAGATCTATTTTTATCATGATCTTCCTTGTCGTTTCGAATCTCATAGACTCCTTTTATGTACACTTTCTCTTGAGAAAATGCATAAAAGAAATTTGTCAGAAGAAAAATAACAATCGCCGTTCTCATTTAGATCAAGAAAAGATCTCCATCGACAAAACCATAACCTACCCCTTGCTTACTTAAAAGGAGTTTAGAATATTTGCCATTTTGCAAATAGTTAGACAAATGTGTTTCTACAACATGCAAACAATCCTCCCACGTCATTCTCTCCTTCCATGTAAGAGGAGATTCTCTGGTTGTAAAAACCTCGTCACATGGCCAATCACTATCTTCTTTATCAAAAGATCCTGTGCCTACCAATTCAACAGACCATTTGTCATCGGCATCCTCATAAAGATTGAAGCAGAAAGCAACAATATCATCAGACAACTCCTTTTCATTTGACAGAATCTCATCAAGCCACTTTTCAAAATCTGAATATGGCAAACTCTTATTGTTTTTCGTTTTAAATATCATCGTCGTTTGTTTTTATCAATCAGAAATTTCGCAAATATACATACAAAAATAATTCTTTTGCTCCTAAATAAGTGTCGTACGGACACCAATTTTCAAATGTCTGTCGTATAATAATACTAAATTTACCATATTCTACATCTGAGATTCTGGCTATAATTTTGCATTTGCAGCGTCGTCTGCGATAATCGACTGCAAAATGCTCTTATTAAAAGGCAGAAGTAAAAGTATTTTTTTCTTCTTAAATAAGTCGCTTAAAGTATCCGCGTCATGAGCCTCCATCAAAAAAGTGTATACAGCGACAAGATCCGAAATCTTATTATTGTTGGTCATGTCAACAACAAGAGGTTTGTCTGATCTCTTTTTCAACGAATCCATCAAACATTCAGCATTGATATTTTGTCCATCCAACATTAATTGATCTGAAATCACGGACAATCTCATCACATCATTATTATATATTTCACAAAAAGATCTTTTCCACTCAGTCAGTTCTTTCTCTGTTGGTGTGGCACGACGCGTTTCATACTCCCAAATATCCGGAAGATTTATTCCTTTTTCTCTACAATAGTATTCCATAATATATGTTCTGAATCGACGCGGATGCATTTCAAACGAATCGATATGATACGTCACATGGTTTGAGACAAACATCAATGAATCAATTCTTTCTATAGGAGTATTACCGTCGACATATATATCCATATAATTCATATCCATTCCATAAAAATCGTTGACGGAGGGATATGTTCTGCCTTTTATTATGTATTGGTTCGCGTCGACATAATTCTTGTTTTCCACAAACGCTGAAATAATACAAGTTATAAGTATTATCAACAATGCAATATGATTCAGATAGTTGTTGTATATTTTCCATCCACGATGTGATATTTGCATTTTTCTCAGCATTTTGAAAATTCAAAAAGGATTGGGTTATCTATTTCTACGAAATCGCACACTATGCACCACGTTTTCTGCCACAAATATAATCCTTTTTCACTTCTTATTCACTCATATTTAATAACAATCATCCTTTATTAATCCGCTTTTTTACGTATAACAAATTATTGTGTCGGGAATTCAAATTGCGATTTCGATTTATGGCGCCGATTAATCAATTTACAATTTCGGCTTATTAGATTTAGGCATGGCAACATCACTCATCCCTATTTTTAGGTAATGATGATTACACACAGATACCCAAAACAGGGTATCACAAAAGCAAAAAAGGGATTTTTTTCGGAATTTTCACAAAATCAAATGCACTCAATACCCATTTATAGGTAAGAGTTAGCGACGGCAGTTTACCCATTTTTGCGTATTGCAGTAGTCGTTAACTATAAAGTAATTTTGCAGTCGAAAAATTAGACTGAAAATGGCGACACTGAAAAATTTGTTATTCATGACAGCAGTAAGCATGATTGCCGGCACTGCTTCAGCACAATGGAACACAGACAGTACTGAGTACGACAGTTTCAAACATTACCGAGTAGGTGGATATGGCGAGATGCTTGCCAACTTTAAGGATTACGGCATCAACCGTTTTAATGGCACAAGCGAAGGCAATAGCAAAGTGAAAAGAAACACAATAAGTATTCCACGTATGGTGCTTGCTGGAGATGTCAAGTTCAACAAAAATTTCTGGTTGGGCATGGAGGTTGAGTTTGAATACGGAGGAACAGGTCAGGTTTACGAACTGGAAAATACTGAGAATGGAGAATACGAGGTGGAGATGGAGAAAGGCGGGGAAGTAGCCGTCGAGCAATTTCATCTGACTTATCATCTTAACAATCATTTTAATATACGCGCAGGACACATGGTGGTCCCTGTAGGATTGACTAATTCACATCACGAACCAATCAACTTTTTTGGAACTGTGCGTCCAGAAGGAGAGACGACGATGTTGCCAAGCACATGGCATGAGACTGGATTGCAGGTGTTCGGACAGTTTGGACACAAATGGGCAAGTTTCCAATATCAGGCAATGGTGATCACAGGTCTGAATGCCAACGGATTCAACAGAAACAGTTGGGCAGGAAAAGCAAACCAAGGAATGTTTGAAGGAGACAACTTCACTTGTCCGGCATACGCGGGTCGATTGGAATATACAGGTATCCCTGGATTAAGGTTGGGAGCTTCACTTTATTATTGTGACAATGTGGCTGACAACAGCGACAAGCCCAACACATACAATTTCGAAACACCTGTCACAATCTGGAATGTGGATTTGAAGTACCGTAACAAATGGATAGAGACTCGAGCAAACATATTGCAGGGAAATTTAGGCAACAGTGATTTGCTAAGTGCAAAGAATGCTATGCTAAGCAACAAATCGCCATACAGCCGTACTGCACCAATCGCCAGCAAGGCTGTTGATTATGGAGTCGAGTTTGGATTTAGAATGAAACCTTTATTCAGAAACAACAAGAATCTTGACTTCACTCCATTTGTGAGATACGAATACTACAACACACAAAAAGAGGTGAAAAATGCGGTGGCCGACGACAGATTGGAAACATCAATGTGGACTGTGGGCCTCAACTATAAACCGCTGCCATATCTCGTGCTCAAAGCTGATTACACCAGCCGAACAATCGGAGACGGCAAATACAACGACGAAAATGAGTTTGCAATCGGCATAGCATTCGTCAACTGGTTTTCCAAGAAATAAAAAATAAAATTAATGTAATATGAAAAGAAACCTACTAATTAGTGTTGCTGTCTTGGCAACAATGTTTTTGGGATCATGTAAAGATGATGATCCAGAATCAAACTCGATTCCAGAAGGAACAGCTGACGCACAGATCAACGAGGATCGCACATTAGTCACATCGGAGAATGTCACAAACTGGACTCAATATGCAGTGCAGGTTGCAAATCTATTGACCAAAGATGCGACGACTTTGAAGAACGCATGGGTGGACGATTATAAAGGATTGGGATCATACGCTGAACAATTCAAGAATCCAGGTGCTGGCAAAGACTACACAAGCTACGTAGGATGCGCTCAACAGATCATCGAGGGATGCGCAGATATCGCCAACGAAGTCGGAACAGCAAAAATCGGAGAGCCACGTGACCTATGGGAGTCGGGCAAATACACTGAGGCGGTATACGCTGTAGAGAGTTGGTACAGCTACCATTCAATAGATGACTATAGCAACAACATCTTGTCGATCCGCAATGCATTCAACGGAACAACAGACGGCAAGGAAGCGTCGTCAAGCATCGCGTCTTACTTGAAAGCAAAAAACAATGCTTTGTATGAGCAGACTAAAAAAGAGATCAATGCGGCATACAATGCTATCAAGGGCATGGCGTCGCCATTCCGTAGCCATATCGGAAACAGCAGCGTCACAGAAGCACAGAAAGCATGCGCGACATTGGAAGCAACACTAACGAACAGTGTTAAGCCAGCGTTGCTTAATGCTACAGAAAGTGAGTTGGAGCCAATCATCAAGAATTATGTAGACGTTGTTGTGGTGCCAACATACGAATTGTTGGTGACAAGAAACGTGGCTCTTAACACTGCAGTCCGTAATCTTGCTAACAATCCAAGCACAGCAACATTTGAGTTGGCAGCCAACGCATGGATGCAGGCACGTGAGCCATGGGAGATGAGCGAGGCATTCCTTTTCGGACCAGTGGCGGATCTTGGTCTTGATCCTAACATGGATTCATGGCCTTTGGATGCCGCAGCGTTGAAGAACATTCTTAGCAATGGCAATTTCCAGGAATTGGAATGGGAAGGCGAGTTCGACGAGGAAGACGAGACAATTAGTGCAGCACAAAACGTTCGTGGTTTTCATACCCTTGAGTTCCTATTGTTCTACATGGGAGAACCAAGAACATATTAATTTTAGTTAATAAATCACACTATTCCCTTGTCCCTTTTTTAGGGGCAAGGAATATGTGTATATATACGACAAGCAAAACAAAACAACAAGCAAATGATTGCTAATATCTCAAAAAGCAAATATTTCCTAATTACAGCTTTGACTCCCCTACTTCTTGGATGTGACGAAGAATTATTGGACGACATTGACAAGATTGATGTGCCAGAAGGATATATGCTGTCGGCTGGAATCAGCACAGTGTTCAACAATTCAAGTTTCGCTTACGACCAAGATGCTCCATGGGTTGCAGAGAATGTTGCCAATCGCAAACGATTCACACATGGAGACAAGCTATACGATGACGCGTTGACTCAATCCACTGGATTAGGACCCGTATATGCGGGATACTCATGTGGATCATGTCACAGAAACGCCGGACGAACAAAGCCTGCTTTGTGGACTCAAATCAGCCAAGACGCAGATGGGACACCTGTGTATGGAAGCGGAGAATATGGTTTTTCCAGCATGTTGGTGTATGTGGCGAGAAAAAACGGTCAGTTTTTCCAAAACTACGGACGAGTGCTTCACGACCAAAGCATCTATGGAATACAAGCGGAAGGAAAACTGCAATGTCGCTGGCACTACGAAGATTTTGAATTTCCAGACGGAGAAAAGTATCAACTGGCACGACCCGAATATACAATCACCGAATGGTATGCCAAATATGGGGACACTGACAATCCGATCGACCCAAACGAATTGTTCTGCAGTGTGAGAATTCCACTAAGACATGTGGGAATGGGACAGATGATGGCTATCGACAGAGAAGAGATCAAACGTCTTGCGGCACAAAGCAATTATCCCGAATACGGAATCAGCGGAAGATGTAATTACGTGACAGAACGTGGAGTGTACGACATTGGTCTGTCTGGCAACAAGGCTCAGCATCAGGATCTTACCGTCGAACTTGGATTTTCTAGCGACATGGGTGCTACAAACAGCCGTTATCCAGAGGAGATTTGCGAAGGTCAGTCGCAGATGAATGAAGGAAGCATGATGGGACTCACATACGACCGTCTTGACGTCTCAACTCAAGACATGGAGGATGTGGACTATTATATGCACGGACTCGGTGTGCCTGCTCGTAGATTGGGAAGCACAACTAAGATGGTGGAATATCAAGGGCATAAAATCACAGAACGTGATTATCTTGCCATTGGCGAAAAAAACTTTTTCACTGCAAAATGCCAACTATGTCATGTCACCACACTGCACACCCGTCCACGTGGGGCTAAACTTCTATCAGGCACAGAGTTGCCATGGCTAGGAGGTCAGACAATCCATCCTTACAGCGATTATCTTCTGCACGACATGGGAAGCGAAATCATGGGTGTGGGCCTCAACGACAACTATCGCAGCGGACTGGCGATGGGCAACGAGTGGCGCACGACTCCGCTATGGGGTATCGGACTTCAATCTCTTGTCAACAGCCACACATATTTTCTACACGACGGACGAGCCCGCAACCTGCAGGAGGCAATCATGTGGCACGGAGGAGAGGGATACACCTCCCGTCAAATTTTTTCTAACATGAACAAAGAAGATCGTTTAGCATTAATAAAATTTTTGGAATCATTATGAGAAATATATTCATAGCCATGATGCTTTGCTGTTCGGCATCAACAATGGCTCAAAGCAACATCGAATTCGAAAAAGCGAACGGAAATTCAGTCAGCGACAGCATCGACATGGAAAACGGAGTCATTGGCATTGCTGACAACCGTGGATTCACACTAAAAAGCAAAAATGACAATTTTATATTCAAGCCATACCTGTTCTTGCAGACGCAGGGTCGATTCAACTGGTATGACAGCGAGGGATTAGACAAAGCGTACAATCAAGACAATGTAGCGAACAGTGGTTTCGCTATGCCATACGCCATTTTAGGTTTTACAGGAACCACCTTTGGCCGAGTAGATTATAATCTATGTATCAATGCATCCGCATCGGGTGGAAATATATTGCAGCAAGGATGGGTAGACGCGAAGATCTGCGACGCCGCAAGATTTCGCGTAGGTAAGTTTAAGACTCCATTCTTCAGCGCGGTACAGACGACTCTTGGTGAGGCATTGTTTCCAATTCTTCCCGTCTCACTGACTTCTACAGTGATCATGCCATACAGCCTTAATTCAGTATGGCCTACAATAGGCACAGGATTTGATATCGGAGTGGAGTTTCATGGAACTGCCAAATTAAAGACAGAAGGATTGATGCATTATGAAATCGGTTTGTGGAATGGAACAGGCAGTGGAGTGAACACTGCGACAAAAACGCTGTCGGACGACCACAATATCCCATCACTTCTGTATGCTGGACGACTAACATTCATGCCGTGGGGAAAGATGCCGAAGACACATGGAAACAACCGTATGCTTAATGTACGACGCATGGAATTTGGAGTAAGCGCGGGCATCAATGTCGAGAGTGAGAGTGAAAGCACAAACGACACTCGTCTTGGAGGAGAGTTCTCGATGCTCTACAACCGTTTGTTTATTGGCATCGAAGGCTATTGGATGCACGTGTCGTTCACAGAACGTCAGAAGATAGATGAGTTGCTAAACTACTGGGGAGGATATGCACAAATCGGCTTCTTCTTCAGCAATTCCGTCCAAGGAGGTCTTCGTTGGGATATCATGGACAGAAACGGATCAAGCAAAGATGGATTCCTCAACACACCAGGAGCCGTACTAAACTACTACATCAACAAATACAACCTCAAACTTACAGGCATGTACCAATACACTGGACGTTGGGGCCACGAGACTCAGCTTGACCGAGACAACGACGATCTTGGCATTGCCACTCACGGAGCGACTCTACAGCTACAGTATAGTTTCTAATTCCGTCGCACAATCAATTAATTATTTTGAATACTATCACGATGGTTAATATAAAAAAATGGGAAACATTCCTGATTTCAGCAATCTCCCTATTGCTGACAGGATGTGATTCCGGCAATATAGACGACGAGGATATTTTGATCCAAAACAGTGGAAAGACAGTGAAGGTCACTGCGACAATCAGAGGCATTGGGCAATTGAGCGACACTTATACTGTTGCTGTCGCCGCATTCTCGGACGACAAAAAATATGCCACCACACAACGTGCGATACCAGAAAACACTGCAGACGGGCAACATATCAGCGTCACACTCGACAATCTTTCAAGCGAAATTTCCACCGTCGAACTTGCGCTCACTAACAAATTGAGGAAACGTATCCTCACACTTGCCAGCATCGACCTTAACGACTTTGAGTCGGGCGGAGACACTATACGCATGGATCTAGGCTCACTTTCCGTAGATATGTTTGGATGCATTCAGCAAGGCATATTTAATGTGTCGTGCATTCAGTGTCACGGAGCAAATGGAAGATCAGCTGGAAATTTGAATCTCACAGACGGCAATCCGCTGGCGAATCTGGTGGACGTTGACGCTCAGTCGAGTGTGGCAGGACAAGGCTATAAGCGTATTGTGAGCGGCAATCCAGAAGAGAGCCTTATGTTCAAGATTCTGAATCCAGGAGGAGAAAACATTCTGCACTACAATCACACAGAAGTTTTGTCGTCACAGTTCAAAAACAATCTGGCAGAAGTCAAGACGCTGTTGCGCGACTGGATAGAAAATCTTCAATAAACAACGGAAAACACTCATTTTTTGGTATTGTGCAGACTCTCTAATCGCAGTTACTTTGCAGCAAAATTAAACTGTTATACATTATGACAAAAAAAATAAAAATTTCAGTTTTATGGCTGCTGACAATTGGCGGTTTTGCATGTCACTCCATCTGTGATGTTCTGCCAATGTTTTGGGGAAAGAATATGGCAGTTGTTGCCACGGATGGCAACGTCGACCAAGGAATGATAGTGTTCATGATGCTTATTTCGTTCTTGTTTCCAGCCTGCGGAGTGCTATGTATGATGTGGGATAATAAAGCGACAAAGATTGTGAATGCGATTTTGGCGACACTCATCGCACTATTCAACATAATGCATGCATGTATGGAATTGCCAGCAGAGATTGCAGGACAGTATATCATCATGCCGATGCTGATTGTCATCGGTCTTTTGCTGGCATGGTACAGTATAAAGAATGTAAAGGAAGACTGAATCTATTAGACATTTCTACGTGAATATCCCCAATTTTAGTGAATTGCAAATAGCGAGCCACTAAAATTGGGATTTTTTATGGATTTTTCCATCTGATAAGAAAATTTTAGCTTATTAAAAATAAAAAATGAGGATTGTTAAGGGCCCATGTTTAATAGATATTGGCCCTAACCCTTCCCCACGTGCGAGCCGTAAGGCGAGCACATATAGATAGGATAAACACAGAGACTCGGCGTCTTAAGAGAAAGACTTCTTTTTATAAGAAAAAAAGATTTAAGTCAATCATTAGCTCGTCCTTGCGGACTCGCAGAAAGAGAGGGAGTTAGGGCGTTCCGCCCTTAACAATCCTCGAATGTTACAAGAGCACCGTCTTTTCAAATCATAAGTTTTAGGCATTGGACACAGCAAAAAGAAGCGATACCTTTGCATCAACAAAAGAGACGAGAGATGATAAGATGTAATAAACATAAAAAAGTCAAAACACAAACAATATAGAGGCTCACAGAAATGCGAGCCTCTTTTTTTATGAACAAAATCGAACATTGTTCGTTTTTATACAGATAAAAAATGCAGATAAAAAAAGAATATACGTGCGAACAAATCGTGGAGGTAGCCAAAAAAGTTTTTCTGAAGAATGGCTATGCAAAGACTTCCATGCGCGACATTGCCAAAGGCACCGGCATCGGTGTCAGCAACATCTACAACTACTTTAAGAGTAAAGATGAACTTTTCCGACATATCGTAATGCCTCTTATCAAAGAATTTGAAAAGATCATGTATGAACACCATAACGTAAACTCCAGTGAACAATTTTTCAAATATATCAATGGAGAAAACGACAACATGATCACAGAACACGTACAAACATATATGAGGCTGTTCAATAAATATCGTGATGAATTCGAACTTATACTATACAAAGCACAAGGTTCGTCGCTCGAAACATTTATCGATGAATACAGTGAGGTTTGCACCCGCCAAGTGCTGATATTTATGGACAATTTCAAAAAAATGAATCCTGAATTCAGTGATCCTCACTCAACATTCACCTACCATATCCACATGGTGTGGATGTTCAATTTCATCTCTGAAATCATCAAGCATAAACTTAATCCTCAGGATATAAAAAGTGTAATCGAAGACTATATCCAGTTTGAGTTTACTGGTTGGAAAGCATTAATGAATCAAAAAAACATAAAAGAAAATGAAAATAGAAAAGATTAACGAGCAGTTCGGCAAATTTGCAGAGCGGCTGCTGAGTGTACGTTGGATCACACTCATCGCATTTGTACTGATACTAATAGTATCAGTGATCGGCATGAAACGTATGGTCAAGGAGACCTCGTTCGACGACTATTTCATCGAAGACGACCCGATGCTAGTGAAAACAGAAGAGTTCAAATCGTATTTCGGCAACGACTATTACATAGGTATTCTCACCCAATGCGACAATCATTTTACTAAAGAAAATCTGACAACACTGCGTGCATTGTCCAATGAATTGCTCGACAGTCTTTCGTATGCCGACAAAGTAACATCACTTACTGATATCGAATTTATGGTAGGCAGCGACGACGGAATGACAATCGAGCAGATCGTTCCGGACGAGATTCCAGAAGATGGAACTCAAGCTATGGAGGCAATAAAAGCCAAAGCGTATAGCAAGCCACACGTGGCGCGCAAACTGATTTCTGAGAAAGGCGATCTTTCATGGATTATGGTGAAACTGCGTACATTTCCCAAAGACAGTGTTTGGAAGCAACAAGGATCAGTGTCGCCAGACATCATCACAGGTCAGGAGGTAGAACATATCATCAAGAAGCCGGAATACGCCTCGCTGAATCCACGAGGAGCAGGAATGCCCTACGTGACACACTGCAAATCAGTGTATATAGGAAAGGAAATGGGACGATTGATGATGATAGCAACCATTATATGTATGGTCGTTATGATCTGCATGACTCGATCAGTAAGAGGAGTCGTCGCACCTATTATTTCTGTCATCGGAGGACTTTTCATCACCTACGGCATCGCAGGATGGACACAAATGTACGTCGACTCTACTGTACTGATGATTCCAATGATTCTGTCGTTTGCCGTAGCCATAGCCTATAATATCCATCTGTTCTCTTATTTTAAAGGCAGAATGCGTATTCACGGGGAACGCCACAAAGCCATTGTGGAAACTATAAAAGAAATTGGTTGGTCTGTATTCTTCTGCGGATTTACGACTCTTGTCTCTTTGCTCTCTTTCCTTGCCATACCGATTCGTCCTATGCACTGTGTAGGTGTCATCAGCAGTATGAGCGTATTTTTCGTTCTGATGACGTCACTGGTGATAACACCTCTTTTACTGTCATTTGGCAAAAACCAGAAACCAATAGAAGGGTTTACAGAGGATAGCGACACGAAATGGACAAAAGCGATTGTGTCTCTTAGTGACAAGGTGTTAAGCAATCCGCGAAAAATAGGTTTGTCATTCTCGGCAATATGTATTCTGCTATGCATTGGTCTGTGGAAAATCGAGGCGGCGTTCGACATTGAGAGGACTATGGGCATACAAGTGCCTTATGTAAAAGAAGTTGTCGACGTGGGTCGTTCGGAGCTTGGATCACTATATTCCTACGATCTAATTGTGGAATTGGCAGACAATGACGAAGCCAAGAAGCCTGAAAACCTTCAGAATCTTGACAAACTGCAACAACAGATCGGCACATACAAGCTGACGAAACGTACGACGTCGATACTAGACATTTTGAAAGACTTAAATCAGACTCTGAACAATGGCGATACAACATATTATTGTATTCCGAAGACAGAAGAAGAGGTCGCACAGATGATTTTATTATATGAAAACGCAGGAGGCACAGAGTCGGAATACTGGATCGACTACGATTATCGTCGATTACGTCTGATGGTGGAGATCTCTGATTTCAATTCCGCACAGGTGGAACGTGAGATGGATCAGATTCAAGGCGACGCACAGAAACTCTTCCCCAATGCCAAAATCACAGTTGTGGGCAACATACCACAGTTCGTGACGATGATGCAGTATCTTGTGAGAGGACAGATGCTCTCTTTTGTGATATCCATTCTTATCATTGGAGTGATACTGATGATCGCATTCCAGAGCATCAGAGTCGGACTGATCGGTTTGATACCGAATATGATGCCAGCCATCTTCGTGGGCGGATACATGGGATGGATGGGAATACCATTCGACATGATGACCGCCACATTGCTTCCGATGATGCTGGGTATGGCTGTCGACGATACCATTCACTTCATCAACCACTCAAAGTTGGAATTCGACCGCACTCAACACTACCAGAGTGCAATCAAAAGGACATTCCGTGTCGTGGGAGTAGCGATCATCACCACATCAGTCATCACATCCGCGGTATTCGCCGGATTTTGCACGTCAGATTGCACAATGTGTATCAATTTCGGTCTGATGGCTATCATCGGTGTATTGTCGGCACTAATTGCCGATTTGTTTGTCACCCCAATTCTTGTAAAGAAATGCAAGGTGTTTGGTAAAGAAACGTCTAATCAATAAAAACCATAAACATGAAAAAGGCATTATTTATTTTGGCCGCCTGCATGATGGCGACATTTGGAGCAAACGCGCAGAATTTAACAGGACGAGAAATCATACAAAAAGTCAAAGACCGTCCTGATGGAGACACTCGTTACGGAGAGATGGAGCTGACCCTCATCAAGAAAAACGGAAGTTCCAGACAACGCAAGGTGTCATCGTGGGCTATGGATGAAGGCAAAGACACAAAAAAGATGATGTTTTTCACCTATCCCGGCGACGTGAAAGGAACAGGCTTCCTGACATGGGACTACGACCAGATTGGCAAAGAGGATGCCAAATGGCTATATCTTCCTGCCATGAAGAAGACTCGCCGCATCAGTGGATCATCGTCAAAAACAGATTATTTTATGGGTACAGACTTCACTTACGACGACATGGGATCCCGTCATATAGATGAAGATAAGCATACTCTGTTGCGTGAGGAGATGAAAGACGGACATAAATGCTGGGTTGTGGAGTCGGTGCCTGTCGACAAACATGAGATCTACAGTCGCAAGGTGACATGGATACGTCAGGATTGTCTGGTGGCTGTCTGTGCGGAATATTACGACAAGCTTAACAAATTGCACCGTCTGCTCACAATATCAGAAATAAAGAAAATACAAGATTTCTGGACTATCTGTAAGATGGAGATGAAAAATGTGCAAACGGGACACAGCACTGTGATTGAAGTAAAAAACACACAGTACGATGTCAAGATTGACAAAGATCTCTTCACTGTTGCCAAACTAGAGAAAGGCTTATGAAACATGTGATCTTCACAGCATTATTATTGTGCATACTTCCTCGTCCTGTCGCCGCACAGGATGAGGAATCCCTTCACGTCGGAGTGAAAGGATTCGTGGACACCTACCACGCCATGCGGACAGAAAAGCCCAACGACTGGATGTCGTCAAGAAGCAGAGTGCGTGGAGAAGTATCTATTGACAAAGGTCATGCAGGAGCTTTCGTATCTGCCAACCTTGTGTATAATGCGATTCTGAAAGATCGTACTGGTTTTCAGCTACGGGAGACCTACGCCTACTACACCAACTCTCATTGGGATATACGTGCAGGCAGACAGATTATCACATGGGGAGTGGCGGATGCGTTAAGGCTTACTGACATCATCTCACCCATGGACTACACTGAGTTTCTTGCTCAAGATTACGACGACATCAGAATTCCTGTAGGAGCTCTGCGTCTACGTTACTCCCGTGAGAAATGGAGTCTGGAAGCGGTAGCGGTGCCAATCAGTTCATTCTTCGAACTGCCTACAGAGGAAGAGAATCCTTGGTCGATAGGAGAACTAACTATAGGGAAAGAGCCAAAACATAAATTATATAATATGGAATATGGCGGCAGACTGTCATTCTTTCTGAGTGGAATAGATTTCTCATTTTCAGCACTACACACATGGAACAAGACTCCCGTCTTCCACAACGCAATAGGCGAGTATCACCGTATGACCATGCTCGGAGCAGACATGTCTGTTCCTATTAACAAATTTGTGGTCAGAGGAGAATTCGCAGAATATCTAAATGAAGCACAACAAACAATAGGAGCAGAAAAAATTGCGAGAGCTTCATCGACAAATGCTCTTATCGGACTCGACTGGTATGCCGGCAACGACTGGTCGCTCTCTGCCCAATACGCACACAAGTATGTGGCATACGGAGAGCATAACAACAGCGGTTTAGCAACATTCCGTATTTCAAAAGATTTGTTCAACAACACACTGAACCTGCAAAGTTTTGCATATCTGGATGTTGAAAACGGAGGTGTCTACAACCGTCTCAGCGCCGACTACGCCTTAAACGACCAACTACATACATTAATAGGTTACGATTTCTTCCATGCCGACAAAGGGACATTCTCTGTATACGACAAAAACTCGGAAGTTTGGCTGAAACTGAAATACAGTTTCTGATTTTATTTCATCTTTAATATGTCTGCAATCAAGTTGCAAAACATTTTAGGTACTTTTGGAATGTAAAACTTAATGGAGATTTGATTATGGCAGACAAAATTAAAAGATCTTACAAGTTTAGCAAAAACTTCTACGACGATGCTCTCACTCAAAACAAATGGTGGAGCAAGCTATACTTCAAACTTTTATGGGGAGGCGTTGACGACAACGAAATTGCCCGCAAGGTTCTTAGCTGGATTCCGGATGATTTCGAAGGCAAGATTCTTGATGTCCCAGTGGGAACAGCCGTATTCACTGTCGACAAATACAAACGGATGAAGAAAGCCGACATCACTTGTGTGGATTATAGCCAAGACATGCTCGATCGCGCGCGATACCGCTTCACTGAGGCAAAAATCACAGACATCAAGACATTGCAGGGCGACGTCGGGGCAATGATATTCCATGACGAATCTTTCGACTTCATACTTTGCATGAACGGACTGCACGTGTTTCCCGACAAAGACAAAGCATACTCAGAAATACTGCGGACACTCAAACCAGGAGGTGAGTTTCTTGCCTGTTTCTACGTTGCAGGAGAAAAGAGGATTTCAGACTGGTTGGTCAATTCGGTATTGACACGTATGGGATGGTTCACTCCCCCATTCGACACAGCCAACGATGTCCGTCGTCGACTAGAGCCATATTATGAAATCCTCGATTTCAATATAGAGGGAGCAATGCTTTATTTCAGAGCAAAAAAAAGATAGGACATGACGATTATATTAATTGGATTACTAGTGCCATTGCTTGGCACAATGCTTGGATCGGCTTTCGTCTTCTTCATGAAAGAAGAGATGTCAGTACGATTGCAGAAATCACTGTTGGGTTTTGCCTCTGGCGTGATGGTTGCGGCATCTGTATGGTCGTTGCTTATTCCTGCGATGGATATGGAGAGTGAGAGTGGCAAATGGGCGGTCATGCCAGCGGCTGTCGGATTTCTGTTGGGAATGGGATTTCTGTTGCTAATAGACTGTCTCACGCCGCATCTTCACATCGACACCGACAAACCGGAAGGTCTACGCTCACAACTTTCACGCACCGCTATGCTTGCTTTGGCAGTCACGATCCACAACCTGCCGGAAGGAATGGCTGTTGGAGTCGTCTTCGCAGGAGCGGACAACGCAACGTCTAACATATCACTCACCAGTGCTTTGGCAGTATCTGTGGGTATCGCTATTCAGAACATTCCTGAGGGAGCGATCATCTCAATGCCGATGCGAGCAGAGGGCAACAGCCGCCTACGATCGTTCCTGATAGGATCATTGAGTGGAGCCGTCGAGCCGATCGGAGCCGTCGCAGTGTTGTTGTTAGCGTCGTTGCTTGTACCAGTGCTTCCATACATGCTCGCTTTTGCAGCAGGAGCGATGTTCTACGTTGTGATAGAAGAGTTGATTCCAGAAGCCTCAAGCGGTCAACACTCAAATCTCAGCACAATAGGTTTTGCATTCGGTTTTGTGCTGATGATGGTGCTCGACGTGGTGATGGGATAAAGAATTAACAAAGCCGTTTCAGACACTTGGTGTTCAAGATCTGAAACGGCTTTGTTTTATTTCACCATTTTTCTCTCATATAATTGACAAGTCGCTCGTGCTTACGCACTCGCGGATTTAGGGGAATTAAGGGCATTCCGCCCTTAAAAATCCTCGTGAAAATCAGTCACAAACTAGGACAGAAACAAATTTTTATTCCGCTTCTACCTTGGAATCCACTTCCTTCGGTTGCACATCATCATTTGAAATTTCTCCCGTCTTCGGCAATTCCTTCTCCTTCATCTTTTCCTTCTCCTTCGCAATCTTTTGATAGAAGAATGCCATCACCAGCATCAACAGACCCAAAGAGATCAAAGCTATCACTTTATATATCTGATCAAAACGAGCCATGTCGTAGAAGAACAATTTCAGAAGTGTGAAACCTAACAACACGAATCCCTCAATTCTCAGATACTTCTTATCTTTATAAAGTCCGTAGTAGACTCCGAACAAGGACACTATTCCCAAGAAGACACTGAACGCAACACCAAACGCTTCTGGACTTCCAACCAAACAACAGAGTTTGTTCAACTCTTTTCCTCCTACGGCAACAAAGCCAAAGAATAGGAATGTGTCAAACGCTTTGGTTGTCATCTCTTCGCTCATTTCAAACATACATTTCTCCTGCTTTTTGTAGAGATATAATGTCCACGCAGAAAATAGTGTCAATACCAAAGAGAATAAATGAATAACATTGAAGTCTACCTCCTCGCCACGGATTCTTAAATCAAACAATCCTACAAATAGTTTTGCAAACAAAACCAGACATAAACAAGTCATCGTGAATTTCTTGAAATCATTCAATTTGTATTTCAACGATACGAATGTCCAAGTTGAAAAGTATGCCATCGCAAAACAGAATACAAATGATGTAAACAAACGTATAGCCACACGATTATCCAATGTTTGATGTTCCATCCAACTTCCTACATGATAACAATAAACATATCCGACAGCGACAAATGGCATCAACACCAACAAAGCGATGAATGGGAACCATGATATCTTGCTGGCTTCAAACTTCGGCATCTCGTTGTAGCGTCGCATCATATAAATAAGAGCGACATCGATCACCGAACCTAACAACATAATAATCTGCTTTGTATTTGTGCTAAGTTCACCATCATCTCCAAAAGTGCTTTCGTAGGCTGTGAACACGTCACAAAGCCAACAGAATAATCCTAAGCCGAAAACTGCCACAAATGCTTTTTTGAGTCGTGCATCGTCTCTCAAAGCAAAAATCAAAGTCAGAAGAGCAAGACCAAACAGCAATGCCGTTGTGATGACCCAAGGTGTGTGTGTCCAGATGAAGAATGCCAATACTGCAACCAAATACAATTTAAGTTTAAAGTTCAAATCAAAGCGTTCGGCAACTCCATCTTTTTCCAGCTTGAACTTATTTATCATCCATATCTGACCGACAAGAGTTGCCACCAATGACAATCCTGCCACAACAGAAGTCCAAATTTCAGAAATTCTTATTCCAAAATTATTTTCAAACTTTTCTATTCTAGATTCAAATTCATAAGGATAAGGAAGATCGTTCCATACATTTAAGAATGCGAGAGAGGAAAGAGCGACCATAACGTATGCTCCTCGTTCCACCAAACATATACTCTTTGTCCTGCCCAAATAGCAGAGTAGCGAAGCCTCAGCACACCATAACACTGTCATCCATGGCTGTTCGATATGCACAAAAATCGCTGTCGTCACCACAAAAATCGCCATCACTGACAAGTATTGTGAGGCTTTCGTAACAAACGAATTCTTTGTCTCTTCTGTTTCTTCCAAAGGATAACGATAATTCAACACCGCCGCACAAACAGCAAGGATCATACAGACAACAGTGTTGATGACATATAATGCATATCCATATCCAGCCGGACAAGATTCTTCAAACCAGAATGTCATGAAATCCAGATGTTCGGCATTCGGATTTCCCCAGTCGATCAGCAAACTAATCACAGCCAAAACAAAAACAGGATACGCGCTCTTCTCATAGAATAGCATCTTACGTATTCTGGAGAATCCGAATAATAGCGTTGCCTCCAACATCCAGCACATAGTCAGCCAAGGTCGTTCGATATGCACCAAGATAGCCGTCGTCACCACAAACACAGCCATCACTTTCAAATACTCTGCGACATCCTTAATCCATGAATCCTTAGTTTCCTCACTCTCAACAACAGGATAACGATGTTCAACCACTACTACAAAGACAGACAGTGCAATAAAGACAAGAGTATTGACTACTGCCAACACACTACTTAGAGAAACAGCATCTGCTGATGTTAACGCATTGAAGAAAGGAGTCATTACCTTCAAATGGTCGACATTCGGATTTCCCCAGTCGACGAGCAAACTGCTAAATGCCAACGCGAAAACAGGATACGAGCTCTTCTCAAAGAACACGTTTTTGCGGACTCTGGCGAATGTGAACAATATTGTCGCCTCCAACATCCAAACCATAGTCAGCCATGGTCGTTCAATATGTACCAAGATCGCTGCCGTCACCACAAACACAGCCATCACCCTCAAACACTTATTGGCTAAATTCATCCATGAATTCTGAGTCTCTTCGTCTTCGACCATTGGATAACGGTTGTCGATCACACCTATGAAGATGCAAAGCATAATGAAGACGACGGTGTTGATGATAGACAACGCATTGCCCTGAACCGCAGCTGTCGTTGTATCCCACATCGAACGATAACTAGCGAATGCCTCAAACAGTGGCGTCAACATTCTCAAATGTCCGCCATTCGGATTTCCCCAGTCGATAATCAAACTTATCAATGCCAAGAAGAATACCGGATACGACATTTTCTCGTAGAATGGTCGCTTTGAGATTCTTGAAACTGTGAACAATACCGTTCCTTCCAACATCCAGAACATTGTCAGCCAGTGTCCCGTCGCCCATACCATGATCGCGATAGTCACGAAACTGATGGCAAGACCTGTAATCAAACGATAAACAGATTTGTCGACCATATTCTTCTTGATAAGAATAAACGCCACAATTCCATGAATCAGGGCATTTGCAAAAGAGAACCATGCGACATACGAAGCCAATGTCTCGTTGTTGAACATCACATTGTAACCCAATCCAAAGAACATGAATGAGTTGGAAAGCAGATAAACGATGTCAAAGTTCTGGAAAATCATCTTGTGCTTCACCTTGTAAGCCAAGAATGTAACATAGAAGATGACAAAGTTGATAAACAGGAACACCAGCAACTTCACCGCATCTGAAGTCTCTGGAAAATCAAGAGTCCTATACACAACGCCATATATAAACCACGACGAAACGTAAGCAGAGACAAACAATATTCTCCAATAACGTTTGACGGAGATAAACATCACACCAGCGTTTATAATTGAGATGTAAGAGAACAATGCCCACGGAGAACCCTCTCCCGTGCTCAACATAAATGGAATCACGTAGGCTGCCACCAAACCAATGATGGCAATCACCTCCATATCATAAGTGCATGCCTGCCAAACCGTGGCGACGGTGATGAGTGTCATCAACACGAATGCCACAGGCATAGGTATCAAGCCATAGAAATCGTAGGCAAAGTAGGTCATGAAATACAATGTCGCCATCGCTCCACTCGCCAAGACAGCACTTAGTTTCTTGTATTCTTTCTTCAATTTGATTGCCACCCCCTGAAGCGCAGCACCAAATAGAGTGCCGATAATGATACGCATTGTTGGGCTGAGCAGCTGATGTTCGAGTGCATACTTGCCTCCAATGGCTACACCGATCAAAACGATCAAAATACCTAATTTCATAATCAGGTTCTCGCCAATAAACTTCTCCCAGTCAAAATTATCGCGTAGTTTATCAAAAATTGTCTCTTCTTGTGGTTTAGACGGTGCAGATTGACGGGATTCTGCCGACGTATTACGTTGAGCCGTCTCTGTTGCTGCCGTCTTTTGAGTATATTCTGTCTTGACAGTCTCTTGTACTGGTTCTGTCTCAACTGCCTCCTGTACTGGTTCTGTCTCAACTGCCTCTTGTACCGGCTCTGTCTCAACCGCCTCCTGTACTGGCTCTGTCTCAACTGTCTCCTGTACTGACTCTGTTTGAACTGCCTCCTGTACTGGCTCTGTCTCAACTTGCTCTGGCTTAACGGTAGATTCAACCGAGTCGGAAACAACAGTAGATTTTTCAATTCCTGTCGAGCAAGTTTCATAAACAGGATCTGTAACTACAGGTTGTGGTTTCGTCTCTGCCGTTGTCAGAATTGTCAGTTCATTTCTAAGAGAGTTGACAGACTCCGACAAAAAAGACAACTGACTACTCAGATCCAACATCACAGAAGTATATTGAGTCTTAAATTCATAAAATGAAGACTCAATTTTATTCAATTGTTCTTTCAGTCCCTGTTTTTGAGACTCCAACAATTCAATCTTCTGCTGTAGTTCGTATATCTTTTGATCTTTATTCATAAGTGGATTCTTTGATTTACAGCCAACCAATCAAAATATGGTAGATTTTTCAAAAAAGTCCGCAAAACGAAAAATTTTGCGGACTTTTCTATATTTCAAAATTCAGTAATTTATTTAGAATTACGACCTTATTACTTTGCCACAGCACGAACCGAGCGGCCCATCCAACGTCCACCCTTCTCTACAGCACGTGACTCAGAGAAAAAGTAAACTGCCATTGCGAAATCTCCAGATGTCTCTGCAGCCTCACATAATGTAGAAGACCAGAATCCGCCGATCATATCGTTTTTAACGACGTCGGCAGCACCTCTGACACCTGATGCAGGAAGGAAGATCGAATTACCATTCTTTCCAACAACCTTGTATCCGTTGACTCCGTTCGACTCTGTCCAGCTCCACTCACACTCGTCTACCAGTTCCTTACACTGTGCTTCAGTAGGCATCTTCCACTCATCACCCATGACAGCTGTGGCAGCGTCATACTCTGTGCCAGCGATATCCACACCTATATTTTTCCACACTTTCTTTGCAGACGAATCAGCAGCCGCTGAATCAGGCACAATATAATATGTATAAGTAGTGTCGGAGTAAACATCCTTAGAAGCAGTCTCTCCCCAAGCGAAATAATCACCATAATTTTCAGGAGATTCCGCACCGACGTTGCAAGACGCCCACTTGGTGCCACTTGTAAGGCCAAGGTCTACTGCCTCCACTTTTGCTGGAGCCTGATTTTCTACATTTTGCTTTTGTTCGTTGTTCACACAACCTGTTGCTGAAAGGAAAAGTCCTGCCACTGCAACAAACTTCAATATCTGTTTCATTTTGTTTAATATTTTTCTAAATCCTAATATTTGTTTCAAGTTTCAGGGTTCAAGTTTCTGAAAGAAATGCCTTCACCTTCAACTTTTTATTACCAAGAGCCGCCGCCTCCGCCGCCTCCGAAGCTTCCGCCTCCGAAACCGCCAAAGCCGCCTCCGAATCCACCACCAAATCCTCCGCTGCTGCGACCGCCACCAAAGACGCCGCCACCAAAACTTCCCTGAGAAAATGGATCATTGTAAGTGACGCGACGACGTGGTCTGTAATCAGTGTCGTTATTCGATCCTCCCCCACCTTTACCATTACGTCCGGCGGAAATCATCAGTATAACGATTATTATGATGAAGACGACAATCACATACGGGAAATCGTCCTCTTCAGCTTCCGCAGTGAATTCACCTCGCGTCGCACGCATCATATATTCAGCTCCAGCCATGATTCCTCCTCCATAATCATTATTTCTGAAATATGGAATCATAACATTGTTGACGATTCGATAACAGATAATGTCTGGCAGAGACGCTTCAAGGCCATAACCTGTAGCGATAAACGCGCGTCCCTTCTCTCGTTCAGTCTTCGGCTTCACAAGCAGGATGGCACCATTATTATGTTTCTTGGTACCCACTCCCCATTTCTCACCCAACTGCTGAGCATAATCAGCGATGTCATACCCGTCGAGCGACTTCACCGTCACCACGCATATCTGAGTAGACGTTGCTTTATTGAATGCGACGAGAGAATCCTCCAACACCTGTTTCTGGGTGGCGGACAGAAGTCCGGCAAAATCGTTGACAAGACGTTCCGGCTTGGGTTTGTCGGGAATTTCAGCCCAGCAAACCAATGTTGGCAACCACAAAAGCAGTGCCATAAGCAGCGTCTTCAACCTATTTTGCATCTTCATAAGCTATTTCGTTTGGCAACTCATCAATATCATTGTCGACTGGAGGGAAAAATTCAGCTAGTTTCTCACCACATTTTTTGATTCCGGCAACCAATCCTGCACCATATTCTTCCTTCTTGAAATACTCGATCATAAGAGCACACACGTCATTCCAGAAATTTTCGGGCACAACATTATTGATACCTTCATCCCCGATAACCGCAAAACGGCGGTCTTCACTGGCGATGAAAAACAAAACTCCATTTTTTCTCTGCGTCTTGTCCATCTCAAGAGAATAGAAGACATTGACAGCCGACTCCATAACATTTTCACCAGCATTGTTAGCAATGTTCACACGGATCTCGCCGGAGCAGTTGTTTTCTGCCTCTGCAATAGCGTCGATCACATTGCGACACTCTTCAACCGATAAAAATGACTTCGCCTCCATTAGAACTGAACTTTTGGAGCTGTTTTAGCAGCCTCATCAGCCTTGAAATATGCCTGCTTCTCAAAGCCAAACATAGATGCGATAAGGTTGTTAGGGAATGTTGAGATAGTTGTGTTATAGTCCTGAGCCATAGTGTTGAATTTCTTACGCTCAACAGAGATTCTGTTCTCTGTACCCTCAAGCTGAGCCTGAAGTTCCAAGAAATTCTGGTTGACCTTCAAATCAGGATACTGCTCGTGAACAACCATCAACTTAGATAGTGCCTCAGTCAAATTATTCTGAGCCATCTGGTATGCCTTGATGTTATCTTCAGTCAAATTAGTAGGGTCGATAGTGACCTTAGTTGCGTTGGCACGTGCGTTGATTACAGCAGTCAAAGTCTCGTTCTCATGCTTAGCCGCACCCTTGACTGTCTCAACCAAGTTGCCAATCAAATCCATACGGCGCTGGTAGCTGTCCTCTACTTGTGCCCACTGTCCTGTGACAGCCTCACGCTTCTCTACCATTGTGTTGTAAGAACAACTTGAAAGAAATGGCACCAAAATTGCCATCACCAAAAACAATCTGAATTTCTTCATCTTATTAAATTTAGTTATTATTTTTTGTATCACTTAGTAGCAGTTTTTTATTTAAGTAGTTTGTTTTGCTATAGATCTCTTTCCGCAACTAGAAATGGGGATTGTCAAGATCCCATGTTTGATAGATATTGGATCATCTCGTTTTCTCCCGCGAATTCACAAGAACGAGCAGTCACAAAATCATAAAATCAAACCTTTATTTTTCATAACAAATCCAATCACATAGCAAGATTGAGAAACAAAACTTAAACAGATTCTTATAAAATCATTCAAAATTAATTAAAAAGTTGCTATATACAGCATCCAACTGTTAAAAATGAGAATTGTTCAAGATTTATTGTTTGGACGACACTGATTATGACCATCATCAACCGATTTAGTTGTCTGTCAATAAACCTGAACAAATTATCTTCCCAACAGATCTTTGGCATTCTGAATTGCCGCCTCAGAAGGGTTATGACCGCTTAGCATCTGGGCTATTTCGGTCACGCGTTCGTCTGGAGACAATTTCACAATATGGGAAACGACCTTGTCGCCATCCTCCTCCTTATACACTTTGTAGTGAGTCTCGCCCTTCGACGCAATCTGAGGAAGATGAGTAATAGCCACAACCTGCATTCTCTTGCCCATCGCAGACATCACCTCTCCCATACGGGCAGCCACCTCTCCAGAGATTCCTGTGTCAACCTCATCTAGAATAATCGTCGGCATCTTCTTCACTTCCGAAAGCAACGACTTCAAGCTAAGCATCACACGTGAGACTTCTCCACCCGACGCTATTTCAGCAATCGGAAGCATTCGTTTGTCCTTATTGGCTGAAAACAAGAACGTTACCTCATCTGCTCCATCCAAAGTATATTGAGAAGATTTCTGCAGGTCGACGGAAAGTTTCGCAAGTGGCATTCCCATCAACGACATTGAAGCCTCCACTGTTGATTCGATTTTCTTCAAAGATCCCTGTCTTTTTCCAGAAAGCGACGTCGCGCTCTTCTCCATCTGTTGGAAATATTTGGCCACGTCTGCCTCAAGCGACGCAATCTGCTCATCTGCGGAAGAAAAATTATTCACACGTCGCTCCAGATCTGCTTGTATATCCTTCAATTCGGCGACAGTGTTCACTTTATGACGTTTCTCCAAAGTGTATATGGTGTCGAGACGAGAAGAGACAAAATCGATTCTCTCCTGATTAAACTCCACTCTGTCTGCCACTTCCATCACCACAGATGAGATATCCTTCATCTCAGCCAACACTGCGTTTGTCCGCTCGGCAAGAGAATCCAACTCAGGTGCAAATGACGACACTGAAGAAAGAAGATTCACAGTCTGTTTCAACCGTACATTCACGGCATTATCGTCGTCTTCTACAAGATTCACTACAGACGAAAGTGTTGTCTTGATGGTCTCCGCATTCTGGAGAAGATTGTTTTCTGTCTCCAACTCCTCCTGCTCTCCGTCAACAAGGTTGGCAGCCTGAAGTTTTTCCAACTGAGATTTGAGATAATCCGCGTCGCGAGCATCATTCTCCATCTGCTCCTTCAATCGCTCCAATTCTCGTTTTGCCCCACTCCACTGCTTATAATCAGACTGATACGCAGAAAGTTCCTTCTTAGTGTCGGCCACAGAATCCACCACAGAAAGCTGAAAACCAGAATCTTTCAACAACAGATTCTGATGCTGAGAATGGATATCAATAAGCATCTCACCAATCTGCTTGAGTTGCGACACGCTCACAGGAGTATCGTTGACAAACGAGCGAGCTTTTCCAGATGGTGTTATCTCCTTGCGAATCACACACTCGTCGTCATAATCAAGCTCATTCTCCTCAAAAAACGGACGGTATCCATAGTCGGAAATGTCGAACGTCGCCTCAATGACACATTTCTTTTCCGCATCCTTGAAGTATTTCGACTCCACTTTTCCGCCCATCAACATACCCAACGCTCCAAGCAAAATTGATTTTCCAGCTCCGGTCTCACCAGTGATCACTGAGAAGCCGTTGTTGAAATCAATCTCACTTCTTTCTATCAAAGTATAGTTGTCTATCTCTAAACGAGTAAGCATAATCAGTTTCCTTTCTGCAATTTGTCGATGTCTTTCATCTGAGGAGCAATGGCTGCGACTGCATTATACACCTCATCACGAACTTTCTGATCATCAAGACGATACAGATTATAAAGTTCATCAAACTTCGTATTGACAAAAATCTGTAGAGGCACAGCAAATGGTTTTGCACGCTGCATCTCACGCAAATAAGTCATCTGCTCCATGATCTTCGCCTTACCCTTGTTCAAGTCATCGGCCATCACATCAAGTCCAAGACGATGATACTCATAATATACATTACGAAGATTCGCCATATTCGCATCCATATATAAAGATATCAACGAATATCTGTTGTCATTTTTTGCAAATGCTTTCCAACCTTCATCATCCGAACTTCTTGCAGCGGCAGAAATCATCTCAGCTTTCTCAAAGAAAGAGGTTCCGCCAAGAGGTGAAAAGCTGTCGAACTCAAGACCGAGAACAATATTGACATAGAACGCCAACACCGCCATCAGATTCTGACTTACATCGTAATCACCTTCTGAATAATCAATACGATCACCAGGATTGTAATTAAATGTGAAATTATTGTCCTGATAGTTGAAAAGAGGAGTCGTGTAAGAGGTGTTGAAGACGGGACGGCTCGCTGTCACCGACAACATTCCGGTCTGTTTTCCACCGTTCGCCTCAGACGACTGGTCAATATACAAAGTGAATGTCACGTCTATACGCTCTTCTTTCTGAAACACAGCGTCGGTCCACTTGTGGGTATTGAAGAAATCAGCTAGAGCCGACTCCAAATCTTTATACATGTCCTTGCTTGTTCCCGGCACATTGTCGGCATTGACAGTGATAGAACAATTCAGTTCTTGAGCCATTGAGACAACAGATCCCAAAACGAACGAAACAAGTGTCAAAAAAACTTTTTTCATAAGCCTTTCTTTTTTGCTATTTCCACGACAGCATCCACGATGTCTGCCGCAACTTCTTTCTTGGTTTTCAAAGGATATTCCATCACATCTCCACCAGCAGTGAAGATTGTAATCTTGTTGGTATCAACTTGAAAACCAGCTCCTTTATCCTTTAATGAGTTCATCACAATGAAATCGAAATTCTTGCGTGCACACTTATCTTTCGCATTAGTAGCCTCGTCATTCGTTTCCAAAGCGAATCCCACATTCACTTGATTTTCTCTTTTAATTTTTCCCAACGCAGCAGCGATATCCGGATTAGGAACGAGAGTCAAAGTCATCTCTCCCGTCTTTTCACGCTTAATCTTTTTATCCGCTGTGACAGAAGGGCGATAGTCGGCAACTGCCGCGCACAGAATCTGGACATCAGCAGACGGGCTGTTTTCCACCGCCGCATCATACATCTGTTGGGCAGACTCCACATTGATTCTGTTGATTTTTCCGTTTACTGTCTTCAGCGAAGTCGGGCCTGCGATCAAAGTGACCTCAGCTCCACGATCCGCGCACTCTTCAGCCAAAGCGAATCCCATCTTTCCCGACGAATAGTTGCCTATAAATCTCACAGGATCGATTTTTTCGTATGTCGGGCCGGCAGTGATCATCACTTTTTTGCCAGCCATGTCACTCTTCGACTCAAAGAAATTCTCCAATGCGACAACGATATCCGAAGGCTCAGCCATTCTGCCTTTACCTTCAAGACCAGAAGCCAAAAAACCTGTTCCTGGCTCAATCACATGGTTGCCATACGAAATCAAAGTAGCGATATTTTTCTGGACCGCAGGATGCTTATACATATCCAAATCCATTGCTGGAGCGAAAAACACCGGACATTTAGCCGACAGATATGAAGTAAGCAACAGGTTGTCAGCCACACCATTAGCCATTTTGCCAATAGTGTTGGCGGTAGCCGGAGCAATAAGATAAACGTCTGCCCACATACCAAGATTGACATGGCTGTTCCACTCTCCGTTCTCCGGGTTGAAGAAATCAACCAAGATTGGATTTTTTGATAGAGTGGCCATGGTAAGCGGTGTGATGAACTGTTTAGCCAACGGGGTCATAACGACCTTGACCTCAGCTCCACGCTTCACAAACTCACGTACCAAAGGAGCGCACTTATAGGCAGCGATGCCACCAGTGATGCCCAACAATATGTGTTTTCCTGATAATGTCGACATAAATCTAATCGAATTCCGTCTAAAAAAGAAAAAAGAGAGTACGGCAGATTACTCCTCCGAACTCCCTTTTATATCACATAAATACGAATTACTTATTCTTCTGAACCTTCTGAGCCAATCTGTATGAGATTTCTCCATCCTCATACTCCTTTGTTGCGATAAGCACTGGCTTTGGTAGTCTCTCATAGTAACGAGAAATCTCAATCTGCTCACGGTTTTCAAAAACCTCGTCAAGATTGTCGTTGCCAATTTCAAACTCCTTCAACTTCTTGTCAAGCTCATTCTTGATATCGATGCTGACCTGATTGGCACGCTTACCAATAATGCAAACAGTCTCATAGATGTTGCCAGTACGCTCACTCAAGCTGTTCATGTCTCTTGTAACCGTAGTCGTAGGTGCGTTGACTTTCTTAAAATCCATTTTATTGTATTTTTAATCTTATTTTCTTTTTAATCAATTCTTATGATGCTCGAAATACTTTTCTATCTTGTGTTGGATAGCCTCTACCTCTTTGGCATATTTCGTAGACGGATACTCCTTTAAAAATGAGTAACATTCGTCTTTGGCATCAATAAATCTGTCGTATTGTTTACTTTCCACACTTTCATGAGCCTGGCTGTAATAGCTTTTCAAAATGTAGAAAGACAAATCTTCATTATACCTGCTGTCCGGAAACTTCTTCTTTGCGTTTCTTGCAGTGATGATGGCAGACAAATAGTTGTTGCCACGGTAATCACCCAAGTTGTAGTAGAGTTTCACATTGTTCAACTGCTGTTCCGCCAACTTCTCTCGCATCTCGATCAACATCTCTTTGGCCAATCCGGCATTCTCCGCACTTGGATACTTAGCAACGAAATCCTCCAAAGCCTCGATGGCAGCCTCCGTCGGCTCCTGGTCGAGCTTCACATCCGGGCTCTCCTTGTAGTAGCAATAAGCAAGGTCGAACGCCTCTTCCTCAATATACGTGCCTCGCGGATAGCTCTTTATGTAACTCTTTATATATGTGCGAGCGACAGGATAATCCTCATTGTTGACGTAGCTCTTACACACCATATACAACACTTCCTCACCTTTTTCCGTGCCACGGAATGGCTGCAGAAGCGATTGTCCGATGATGGCACAATTCAACCATTTTTCATTTGCGAAATACTCTTTCGCCATTTTGTACTTGTACTCATTATCTGTACTGCGCTGGACTTTTCCAAATCCACCGCACGATGTCAAAACGAGCATCGTCGCTATTGATACAAGTATGAACGATAAACATTTTCTCATAAACGACACAAAAATAATCATTCATATTAAATAACGCAAACATTTTTTTCTATTAGAACCGAAATTCTTAATTTTGCACCATAAAATTACAGAAAATGACGCTAAAAGAGAATATTAAGCGAGTTTGGGACTTCATTTCAAAGAACCCTTATGTCAAAGCCAAGGCCAACGAAATAATCTTCGGAACAGACACCTACCTTGGCCGCCTGTTTGACGTCATTCTGATCTGGTTCATTCTTCTCAGTGTCGCAATCGCCATCATGGAGACGGTGGAGATGCCCGACAATTTCCGTCACGGGCTCCACATTCTGGAATGGATTTTCACCATCTTCTTCACATTCGAATATATCCTGCGTCTGTATTGTTCGGAGCGTCCGAGTCAGTATGCGTTCAGTGTGTTTGGAATAATAGACATTCTTTCCATACTGCCGACATACCTGGCATTTTTCATTCCTCAAGCCCACGCAATCATGGTGATACGTATTTTCAGAGTGATACGTATCTTTAGGATATTCAAGCTTTTCGCATTCATCAAAGAGGGCGAGATGATGCTCAATGCCATAAAGACGGGAATGCACAAGACTATCATATTTGCCGTGTTCGTGCTGCTACTGGTCACTTCTATCGGAGCGATAATGTATCTGGTGGAAGGAGGAGAGGGCGCGACATTCAGCAGTATCCCCGAAAGTATCTACTGGGCCGTCGTGACGCTGACGACTGTGGGCTATGGCGACATCACTCCCGTCACCCCGCTTGGAAGATTCCTCACCACTATCGTCATGCTTCTCGGATATTCAATTCTCTCCGTGCCGACGGGAATATTCTCACTCTCCCTCGCCAAAGAGAAACGTAAAATCAGCAAGACGAAAGTTTGCCTGCACTGCGGAAGCAAAGGACAGGACAACGACGCCATCTATTGCAGACACTGCGGTGCATTGCTTATTGATGAGGAGAAGAAAGGAAAAGATCAAATTTAGATAACGTCCAAATAGGTTGCAGGTCAAAAAACGAGGATTGTTAAGGACGGAACGTCCTAACCCCTCCCCACGTGCGAGCCGTAGGCGAGCACATTAAAACAACCACAGAGACAATGAAACAGATCAATGCGGCATGGGAAAAGGTGAAGGAGGAGAGAAAAATTAAATGATTGAGGATTAATCAGTCGTCATCTTGCCATTGACTACTACGTTTTTGTTCGATAATCTTAATTTCAGAGGAATGATCCAGGAAATCAGAAAGATAATCGACCGTCACCTTGCCCTTGACTACTATATGATCTAGTTGCTTCATGTATCCAGTGTCGGTTGTCTCGTCGTAAACATATTCCATGATATCCTCTATGCTTTCAAATGTGCCGGATTCAATATCTATGACATGCTCTTTAAATCCAGAGGTGACATCATCTGCCTTGTAATAAGATCTAAACAGTTTAAACTCTCCGTTGACAAATTCATACCAATCGATCGTAGTACCATAATTATCGTTTCTCACAATAAGATTGCCATTCAAGGAATTCACACACCAAAGGCCACCTGGTCCGCTTTCTGGTGTAAACACATTTTCTCTTTCAAAATACTTATAGATTTCTCCCGTCCTATTCTTAAATAATATTATAGCTCCACGGAAATTAGGATTATAGCATTCCCCGTCATCTTTAGTATACCATTCTTGCCTTTCACATCTTGTCACAAGCAGCCAACCATGTTCGATATTTTCATCCTCAACATCCAAGTCGACAACATCCAACAGATCCGTACTGTCTGGCAAATAGGTCAGAAACAATCTTTTTAAAGAGTCGAGATCTTTTTCGCTCCATCTATAACCGTAGTAAAAGTGGCTACGTGGCTCAGAAAACTCGCAATGTTGGTAAAAATAGATTAAACTGTCGTACACAGTAAAATCCTCATTTAGGAAATCCTGTAGATACTGGAGATCAATATCCACTTCACATTTCTTTGGATTCTTTTCCTTAAAACCTCCTACATAACAACCATTCTTGAGGAACATTCTTCCCGTCAAACAATCTATCTTTCCATCATTAAAATCCAATCGTTCTTCCAAATACTCAGGATCTCCAAACTCATATCCTACAAGTTTCCATTCCCCATTAAAGCATTCATAATAAGAAGTTCGATTATTAAGAAGTTCACTAAACACCAAGATTCTACCATCACCATATTTTATACCCGTGACGAAAGGATTAAAATAGTTGCTATCCTCACAAGCGACATAGCATTCGTTTTCATGCGTCTGATGCAAGACAAGGATTCCCTTTTCATCTTCACCATCGCATTTTTCATTGGTCTTTGCATATATTATCAACCAAGATTTTGCAATATTTTTATCAGAGTAACCTATATCTCCTACTTTCACAATATACGAACCATCAGGCACATATTTAAGAAAGGCCCTTTTCAAAGAGTCTTGTGAAGCATCTTGAATTTTATCCGAGTAACCCAAATCATCAACTTCCACAATATACGAACCATCAGGCACATATTTAAGATAGGCTCCTTTCAAAGAGTCTTGTGAAGCATCCTGAATTGTTTCCGCAAAACAAGATAGCGAGCAAAGGATAAATGTTATGAAGGTAAAGGATCTCATAAAAATCAAAAAAGGCAATGTTCAAGTGACCATTGCCCTATTCTTAACTCTTAATTCTTAATTATAAAGATTTAGCATGCTTTCAGACTCAAATCCAAGCCCTTTACAGAGTGAGTCAAAGCACCTACAGAGATGAAGTCGACGCCACACTCTGCATAGCTGCGAAGAGTGTCGATAGTGATACCGCCAGACGACTCAGTCTCATACTTGCCACCGATTCTCTCGACAGCCTTACGAGTAAGCTCTGTGCTGAAATTGTCGAGCATGATTCTGTCGACGCCGCCCACTTTCATCACCTGCTCAAGCTCATCCATATTGCGGACCTCGATCTCAATCTTAAGATCCTTGTTGTTGTCTTTGCAATATTGTTTAGCACGATTGATAGCTTTATCGATACCGCCTGCGAAGTCGACGTGGTTGTCCTTTAGAAGGATCATGTCGTAAAGGCCGATACGATGGTTTACACCACCACCAATCTTGACCGCCATTTTCTCGATGATACGCAAACCAGGAGTAGTCTTACGAGTGTCGAGCACACGAGTGTGAAGACCGTCAAGAAGTTTCACATATTTTCTTGTCTGAGTAGCGATACCACTCATTCTCTGCATAAGGTTGAGCACCAAACGCTCTGTCTGAAGAAGTGACTGAGTCTTACCCTCAACATAGAAAACAATATCTCCTTTTTTGATTGTATCACCGTCGTGCATCAAAACATCCACCTTCAATTCCGGATCAAACTTCTTGAACACACGTAGAGCGATATCCACGCCAGCCAGCACACCGTCTTCCTTAACCAAAAGTTTAGCCTTACCCATTGCAGTGTCAGGGATACAGCAAAGAGTTGTGTGGTCGCCATCACCTATATCCTCGGAAAATGCCGTGTTGAGCATATCCTCTATTAATTCGTCTTCAGTCTTTTTCATCTTTTTACATTTAATTTGTTTTTGCAAATATATTGATTTTTTATGGGACACAATGAATTAAAATTAAAAATTATAAATGAGGAATGCAGAATAAAGAATTTGGATATAGAGTCGAGCAATCCCATGCGTCTGGAAGACGCTATCTCTCTAACCCCGTACATACACAGCGGAGCGGAGTTTGTGCGGGGGATGCGAGGATAGAGAGACCCATGCCCCATGCGTCTGGAAGACGCCATCTCCGTAACC
>Ga0247608_10001247_pt1 | contig 36186 bp, 54 predicted proteins | sample 176DNAGHGlowgp2_FD_193490 | JGI IMG/M metagenome (GOLD analysis project Ga0247608, IMG submission 193490) | Sheep rumen microbial communities from Palmerston North, Manawatu-Wanganui, New Zealand - 1766 DNA GHGlow gp2 | ecosystem: Host-associated > Mammals > Digestive system > Stomach > Rumen ...
TTAGGAATACGATGCAAAGGTAATATTTTCTTTTTAAATTACCAAACTTTTGTATGCCTTTAACTATATTTTAACATTTCAGCCTCTTACAGCAGTTCTGATGACGGGATGTACGCCTTCCTGGTAGCCCACCACAAAGGTAACGTTTTTAATTGATATTACCAAACATTTTTAGTTAAAAAAAATTAAGGGCATGAAAAAAGCTTGTATGCGCTCTTCCCTACACATACAAGCTTCATTTGAAAAGGTTTTGTCCTTGTTGTAATGGAAGGATAGTAGCGACTACCCCAAGAGCCATTACATTGGTGGGCCAGGCAGGGCTTGAACCTGCGACCTCCAGATTATGAGTCTGTTGCTCTAACCAACTGAGCTACAAGCCCTTGAACCGGAATTACACCGGTTCGGGATTGGTGGCATCAAATACTCTATAAAGAGTTTATGTAGCCAACGCTATCACCCACTTTTTATGGTTCAAATATACAAAAACTTTTTCATTTGACGAAATTTTTTAAGTTAATTTTTATTAATTTCTTCTCCACCTAATGCTGCCACAGAAGCCATAGCAAACATCAGCAACCAAAACCATAGATTAATCATCACTAATCCATTTATAACTTCTTAAATTTGCCGTTGTTGTCTCTATAATACCAAATGCCGTTCTCGAAGAGATACTGATAGTGAAATCTGCAAGGAATCACTTCATCTGATTTCTCCGGTGGTGTATCACCCCAATCTCCCTTAATACCTCCATAGGGCATACAGCCATCAAGAATAGTTGAGAACCCACCAGCGAGACAAAGATTTAACACGTCTTCGTAAGTGTTATAGTTCTTTTTCAACTCCTTACCGAGAGCGGAAGGGTACGCATCCCAATGATGATATATAGTCAAATACTTTGGCAACTTGATACGCTTGCAAGCCTTTTCCAATTTCTCCACCGTTGGAAGGCTATCGTATTCAATAATACATTTAATGCGTTCCTCTAAGTCCTCTTCATCTTTTGATATGGGGCGATACAATTCTCTCACATCATCAATGGTGCGCAAGCGAATCTTTTTTACATTACACTTTTTGCGCTTGTTGATGTCGGAATCCTTAACCCTAATGGTTATAGTTGCTGTCGTACTCATTACGCTTCTTCTTTACAATAATTCTCATACTTTTTCATATAATACATCAACTTATTAAGAGTTGAGTAATTCAGAGTGCATAAAGCATAGTTACAAGTTCTGCGTTCATTTGTGAGCGGATAACGTTTGTAACCATAAGCCACTTTGTCAGAGACACACGTTACAATCCATTTGCAATCTCCTAACTTGAACTGCGGATAATGAAAGCCTTTTTCAAAAGCGAGTAAGCCGCCCTCACCTACATATTCTTTGAAATCTTTGAGAATTTCAGTTGTATCTTTTTTCTTTCCCATGATTAATCAAAAGCTTCGATGCTATCCATTTCAATGTCTTTTACCTTGCCAAATTCATCAAGAGCATAATTCACTTCATCCCTGATAAAGGAATCGTAATCACAACACCCAAGTCTGTCCTCAATGGCTGACTTTGTTTCGTCAGTATCAATGTCGATATTCAAAACTAACTTTACTCTCATAACTTTATTTCTTTTTTATTTGTGACAAAGGTAATATTTTATTTTGAAATAACCAAATAAAATTATACCTTTAACACTATTTTAACATATACATACTTATTTAAGTACTTTAGCGGTATAAATAAATTGCAGTGAATGAATCATCGCCATTATCTTGGTCTTCCGGAATATGCCTTCCATTAAAAACATATCCTGCTTCTCTCATAATATGCTGCAAAGCAAGGTGGTCATGTTTCCAATCACCATCCTCAACCGTTATCTCAATTATGCCTTGCGAATCTATCGTAAAGTCATAAAACATTTTGTTGGAAGAAAAAAGTTTTTGTATTTCTTTTCTCTTTTCTTTTATCAAAGTATCGTTATAAGAATTTTGCATAAACCATACTAATATTTAAGCCTTCAATGAATCTCGAAATTGCTTCACGTGAAACCTCAACAACAAGATTATCATTTAAATCAATATATATTAAAGCTTTTATTCCTGAATATACAATAGGTCTTGTTCCATTAGGGCCAATAATTGGCTTCATAGCCCAATCACCTCCGGCATCCTTATAAATTAATACCCTTGTTCTACATTTTTCTTTTTCTAAATCAGCCTTTACTCTCGCAATTGCTTGACTCTTAACCTGAGCATATGTTAATCTTGCCATATTATACACTTATTTAAGTACCTTATTCTTCAATTATTTCAATGCACTCTTTATTGTCTAAGCAACAATGATTCCACAACTCAATATCGTGTTCGATGTTAACTCTCTCATTCAATTTATCCAAGACCCACTGAATAATATCGATTTCTTTTTTATGGACTTTTTTCATGTGAAATATTTTTTTAGTTCTATTGCTACTTTACTACTCATATAAGGCGCATCTTTTTGCAAGCCATTAAACCACTTCTTTGGAATTATCTTTCCGTCTTTGTCGCGCAAAGGTACTCCATTAATCTTTACATTCTCTACTGCTTCCCAATCCTTATTATATAAAGCATCAATAGGAACACTTACGGAATTTCCATCGTGATACCCATCTGTGTCGAAATATATGTTTTTACTATCACTATAAATATTCCAAATGGGTTTATCTATCCAGCTATTTTTATAACCAGGGTCAGTATATAACTTAATTAAGTCCCCAATGGTAATTTTATTGCTAAGTAGTATCATGCTATCCAAATCGTTAACATTTACCAATAGGTTATTGGGCAACTTATTAATCGTTTCATCAAAACGTCTTGTTCGTACCACAAATGGCTTTTCCATTAGGAATGGAAAACGTCTTTTAATCAGTTCCTTTGCCACATCTGATAAACGCAAATTTGCGTATTTGTTTTGGCAAATATACACGTCAGCGTATTCCCTTACCCTTCTGTAATTATACCCTTCCTTAACTTCCTTATCTTTGTAAACGCCATCCTTTGCTACAAGCACGCACTCCTTGTAATAATAGGTAGTGTACTCGAAGAGGTCTTTATCCATTATGCCAAGTTCATAGGTTATAGCACAGAGTTCGTCAGCACTGCATTTGTGCAACTCCATGAAACTTTTGAACATAGGAAATCTCTCTAACAAATCAATGCGACTTACTCCTATGTCGGGATGACCAGCGAGGTCTACAAACGAAAACGTTTGACCTTTTACATTTGAATTGTAATTTAACATAACAATATGAGTTTTTTAATTATAGCCCAAAGGTAATAATAATATTTTAAATAGCCAAATAAAAATATGCCTTTAACTATAATTTAACACATATGTTAAAATAGTGTTAAAGGTCGAAAAAAGTTTGGCCGTTTGGGTGAAAACCATTACCTTTGTGGTGGGGCTTCCAGGCATGAGCTGCAGCTGAACCAAGATGCTGCTGTTGAGCAGAAATGGCACAAAAAAATCGTGCTACTTTCACAAGCAACACGATTCCAAAACTAATTTATTAACTATTTAAAATCCTTGTAGCCAAGAGGGGAGTCGAACCCCCACGTCCATTACTGAACAACAGATTTTAAGTCTGTCGCGTCTACCAATTTCGCCACTCGGCCATTCGCCATAGGTTATGCAAATATACAAATAAATATTGAGAAAAACAAATTTTTCGCCAACTATTTTTCCTCGATGACTTCGCTGCTGTCCAACGTATCCTTCGCTGTTTGCCCACCTCAAAGGTAATATATTTCGCTCATATCACCAAACTTTTTTAGTTAATTGATGTTAATACAAACAAAAAAAGCACTACCCTTTCGGATAATGCTTTGATGTAAACCCCTTATTATCAATTACTTAATAGATGTCAGCAAGAAATAAGGTCTTTCCTTTGTCATACACTTATCTACAATAACCTTTGTGTCGTGTTCGCCGACCTGCCACCATTTGTGTTTATGTTTAACGAGTTTGGGCATTTCTATTTCCTTTGGTTTCTCCACGCGCTTGCTGAAAACGAGCATAAAATCTTCTTTGTTTTCATCAAGTGTTATTGCCAAAGGCATAGTAATTTCTTCGTCAGTTTCGTTTGGTTGACCCAACTGAACACAATCGTTTGGCAACTCCAAATGCTTAACGACTTCGCCCCTAATGAACGTTGGACTGATAAAAACCGTGTTCAAGAAGAGGGCGCAAATTTTCTGATGTAAAAGATTCCTATATCCCTTCATTTTCTTTTATTTTTTTGATAGCCTTTTAACTTGTGTCTTTTGGGTGTGTACTGTGGTCCGCCGCTAATAAAAATATCTTTCATAGAAAGAAAGTAGGGGCCGCAATTCGCCATAAAAATCTGATACACCATACCTTAAAAGAGATAGCGATGAAAGCGAACATCTACACCGTGACGTTCTGCGATAATCTGTTTTCCGCTGCGATTTGAAATTGTTACGTCAACTGCTGCGCCCTCACTACCATTGATGGATTTTGCGTTAATCAAATACGTCTTCCCATTGTCAGCCTGATAAAGAGCCTTATAGGAAAATTCTTTGCCATTCTTTTGACACTTCTTTGGATTGATTTCGATACGGCGATTTTTGCCCTCGAAACAGACAACCATTGAAACAGTTCTTGATTTATCTTTTAAAAACATAATAATCTATTTAATTAATAATAAGGCTAAAAAATGGTAGGGGAAAACCCCCTACCATTTGAAAGATTACTCTGCCTTGACCTCAGCAGGAGCTTCTACCTTGGGAGCGGCGGCCTTCTTCTCAGCCTTGGGAGCGGCGGCTTTCTTCTCGGTCTTGGGCTTTTCAGCCTTGGGAGCGGCGGCCTTCTTCTCAGCCTTGGCTTTCTTCTCGGTCTTGGGCTTTTCAGCCTTGGCTTTCTTCTCGGTCTTGGGCTTTTCAGCCTTGGCGGCGGCCTTCTTCACGGTTGCATCCTTCTTGGGCTTTTCAGCCTTGGGCGCTGCCTTTTCAGCCTTGGCCTTCTTCTCGGCTACTGCCTTGGCCTTTGCCTTTTCAGCCTTGGCCTTTGCCTTTTCAGCCTTGGCCTTCTCGGCGGCCTTCTTCTTTTCAGCCTTTGCCTTGGCCTTCTCTGCCTTTTCAGCCTTGGCCTTCTTCTCGGCTGCTGCCTTGGCCTCCTTTTCAGCCTTGGCCTCGGCGATAACGTTGCTATCCTTGAAGAGAGCCTTATAGACCTTTGTGCCGTTCTTGGGCGCGTTCAACTTAGTACACCAACCCTTGACACTCCACGCGATGCCCATAGCGGTGAGAGCATCATAGGTTTCCTTGTGAACGCCTGCGAGATAGATAGAGCAAGAGGTCTTACCCTCATAAGCGATAGCACTGCGTAAGCGAGAGAGCATAAAGTTCAACTCATTCTTTGTCACTTCCTTGTTTGTCAATGTCTTTGCCATAATTTTTCTCCTTTTTAATTTTTAATTGTTGTTACTAATGTTTATTTGTTTTTTGTTTACGTTTGCAAAGGTAATGTTTTTTTTTCTAACTTCCAAACTTTTTTTCGATTTTAACTTTTCTTTAACGTTTTATTTCAAATTTTTAATTTTCAGTTTTTAATTTCTAATTTTCATTTCTTGTTTCTTTCAACGTGAGCAAAGGTAATATTTTATTTTGAAACTACCAAACTTTTTTTCTAGTTTAACATTTCTTTAACACTTGACCCTTGCGCGTACATTATATATTATATTATAGTATACTTTTTTAAGTACCTTTAGGGGATTATTTCACCACACACTTTGTTATCTTACCCACAGCGTGAGAATCGAAATAGTTACCCTCTTTTCCATACTCAACGAAAGTAATTCCGTCACCTTCACGGTTCCAGTTAGGGTTATTTTCCTTAACCCACGCGCCCACTTCTTCGTCAAAGTCCTTTAATGCGGCCTTTGCTTCATCCTCATTCTCGAACGTGTCTACCCCTTGACGAATAGTTGAATAATCGTCAAGCCAATCGGTAGTCAACACGAAGATGTCCTTACCTTTAATACTTTCCATATCCTTTTACTTAGTTATAATGTCATTAATTAATTTAACTACGTCCTGATGTCTTCCATCCGAATACAAATCTGCAATCTGTTGAGCGTAAGGCAAAATCTTGTCAGCCATAATATCAATCTGTTTTTGACTCTTTCTATTAATGGCTTTAAGCATCACCTTATAACCGCATACGTGTTGAGCGCCTAAAAGAATCTGCCTCACAATACCGTTAGTTAATGTACAGGGTGTGAGATAAACCTTTACACCACTTTCATAGGTGTTACCTGAAAAGTAGTTCACGCCACCCTTCTCATAGTCTACCATCACCCTCAACTGTTTCAACTCGGAACCTCCACCGTAGATAATTGGAGTTTTTAAATCTACAAATACTTTCTTGTGCATATTACCTGTTTTTAATTGTTTACGTTGGCAAAGGTAATGTTTTTATTTTATATGGCCAAACTTTTATAGCTAATAAATGTTAACTAGAAGAACTTTTTTTAAAAACGCTGCGGGCAGTATTTCCTGATGACGGGATGTACGCCTTCCTGGTAGCCCACCACAAAGGTAATGTTTTTTTTTGAATTGACCTAACTTTTTTTGTTAAAAGATATTAACCGGATAAAAAAAATGCGCCACCTTCTTGGTGACGCATCTTGGGGAAGACGTTTCTCAGCCCTTAGTCCTCGATTGAGGGCTTGGGCTTGGAGAGATAAATCTGAATGGCCTCGTTGCCATTGCCATCAAAGTCCTCAAAGACATCGATGTAGTCAGAGCCGATGCCATAGTTGCGGCAGAGAGCGAAGATAGCATCCTTAGAGTCTGCGCGATTGTGCTTGTTGACAATAGTCACGAAATCTCCATAGGCTGCGCCAAAGTCGTTGTCTTTGGCAAACGTCTCGCTGACGTGAAGATTAAACACACGTCCACACATCTTCTTGAGTCTGTGAACGAAATAGGCATTCAACTTTCTCTTGGAGTGAGAGAGGTAGCCTGCGTACTGATAGGAATGTGTCATATATATACCTATTAGACTTTATCCTTGGACTATCCTTGGATTTCTGTTTGCAAAGGTAATGTTTTTTTTTGAAACTACTGCATTTTTTCTGTTAACAAAATTAAAAACATTGTGAAAGAATGTAAACGAAAAAAATGATTTTCTTAACAACTTTTAACGAAAAAAGTTTGGTGATGTGCTTGAAAACAGTTACCTTTGAGGTGGGCACAACAGGAGCTCGAGCACCTTGGTCATCGAAAGGCATGAACACAAAAAAACGGAGCAACCAATCGGTCACTCCGTCACGTCAAACAACTAAAAACCAATAAATTATGAATGCAAATAAATGGCATGTCTTAAGGATTCGAACCTTAATTTCCTATTAGTAACCTCTAGGCGTCCTAAACCATTAGACGAAAACACGATGTAAAAATGTGCGATGGAAACCCTCAGGCCGGCGCGTTTTAGTTTAACGCTTGCAGCGGAGGCATTTCCTCTCGCACTAATTTGGGTAATGGAAGCGCATATACTCGGCTAAAATTCGCTTATCACCCTTTTTATAAATGGGAAATCCTATAACTCATCCTTTGTTGCTTTTGACTACAGAATTGTGCGCACGTTGTAGTTTAACGCAGAAAGCCAACTTCAGAAATCCCTATAATGCCCGGAAAAAAGTCGCAGCCTAAAACGAGGACGCCGTAACGCATTAACGCAAACCGCTCTAGGTATGGCGGTATCGGCGGAATTGCTCTTGGTGTGGGCGCAGCCCCTCCTATGTTATAAGGGGCACGCAGTGAGCATAGTGTGGCAGCGTATAGCGGCGGGCTATGTAAGTTGAATTATTTCGACTATTTGATTATAAATTATAATACCCTATCAGGGTCGGTCTCTTGTTCTCATACTCCTTATATGGTGGGGGCGCAAGGCCTTTCCCCCGTTTAGTCAGTTTGCCTTGCAAAAATTTAATCGGGCTCTACTTATATTTTAAATATCTCTGAAAATTACCCTATCGGGTCTCGTCTCTAATTCTTACCATCCACTCTAAATTATTAATTAATGTTTAAAAAATTGGTAGGTTTCCCCCTCGGCTGCACGGCTGGCGCACACTCTCTATCAGTGGCGGTAGCCCTTACGATACGATGGTTTGTTTTATCCTACCTTTTGATGGGGCCGTCGGCAGCGCTTATGCTCTCCATCAGCAGCGGTGGCCATTCGGGCGGCTATCCCATCTTTTTACATCAGCAAAGGTAATGTTTTTTTTTGAAACGACCAAACTTTTTCTGTTAAAAAGTCTTAACGAAGCATATAAATGTCGTATAACGTTTTCGCCACTTCTCCCTTGCTGTTTTTAATCTCACGGCTTGGAATTGCCATCACTCGATTAAACTTTGTCGCTTTCTTGAAACTTTTCTTACTCATAATCACACTATTTTAATTGTTATTATCTATAGTGCAAATATACAAGAAAATTTTCTAATAACAAAGGAAATCAATGATTTTTTAACTTGAACAAATCAACGTTCCGTGTAAGCGGCCTCTCTCTGCCTCACGAACAAAGAAATCGTATGTGCCTTTGCAGCCATCCTTTGCCTTGAACAACGGAACCATTTCACCCGTTTCCATCACTTTGCCGCTCTTGGTCTTGACCTTATCGGGCACTTCACCAATCCTTTTTAATCCTTTAATTTTCATAATAGTTTTATTTATTTGTTTAACTTATCTGTGTGCAAAGGTAATGTTTTTATTTCAAACCGCCAAACTTTTTCGCCGTTTTAACATTTAATTAACGTTTCTTCTTTTTGTTATCAGCAAATGTGCTTGGTGTCGATACCATACTCTGCTCCTTAATCAACTGACCATAATCAGTATATTGAGTAAAAAAGAATGCTATTGGCTTCATATTAATAATATTAATTTAATTAAGTCGGCGACCCATAGGTAGCCATATTGCTTTGATACTCATTCCAATTCTCTTCCTCCTTGATAGCATCATAAACCTTTCCCTCGTCAATGTCGCCATTCTCGTCTTCAAAGGAAGATATACCTGATACGTTGGTAAGACTGACAATTAACTTGCCGTTGTCCTTATCGTATACGTCAACCCCATTAATGGTGTTGCATAATGCAAAGTCATAATTTACTGATACATAGTCGTATTTCATCTTGATTCTATTTTAATATTGCTATATTTCTTATTTCCGTATTCGTTAGTGATAACGCTTAATTCATTTATTCTCTTTGTGGCTGCTGATTCCTCAACCTCTTCGCTGCCGTCATACCAACAAGATTCATAGCGATGTTCAACCACTCTGCCGTCAAACCATTTTTTAGGCACGGATTTCAAACCTCTATATTGATATGTTAATTTAACTTTTGCCATTTGTTTTATTTCTACGTTGCCAAAGGTAATATTTTCTTTTGTAACTACCAAACTTTTTTTCCTCTTTAACATTTAATTAACATTCTATTAATATACAGCCCCGTTCACAGAACGGTCTTCTAGCACAGCGTTTCCTACCACAAAGGTAACGGTTTTTAGCGAAATAACCAAACTTTTTTAGTTAATTGATGTTAACAGTAATAAAAAAAAGCACCACCCGAAGGTGATGCTTTACCCATTGGTACTTTTTTAAGTACCTATTAGGTGGCTGCGAGGCGTTTCTACTTTTTACAGAACATCTTGTCGATGTTTGAAAGATTGAAGAGCGAGATTGCCTTAAAGCGAGGATTGATGTAAATGTCATCCCCCTGCGCGAGAAATACTACATTCTCGACTTTAGGCTGTTTGACCTCAACAATATTTCTTATTCCCAAAGCTTCTTGTTTTGCGCTCGGCTTGCTTGCAGGAACATAGCGAAGAATATCATTCATCAATTCGCTGCCATCTTCGACAATTGAGTAGTTGTAGATTGTGTAGTAGACAACCTTAGTCGGCTTGCGACCCTTATACAGACGAAGATATTCCTGATTCTTGTCGTTGTGCTTCAAGATGATGTTTGCAAGCGCGTCCTCTTCTGCTTCGCAATACGTTGCTTCTTTGGGGAAAGCCAATTCAAACTCGTCCTTAGAGAAGTGAATACCTTCGCGCTCACACTCGCCCTTAACTATATTATAATAGTTAAGACCTGTGGCTGCATTCTGATAGACCGCCAAAGTGAATACCTTAGAGTTTCCGTTCTCGTCCAAATATGGATTCACGGGTGTGTTCTTATAATCCTTACGGCTTGTGCCGTTTGGATATTTGTTCATCTTCTTTTCGGTGAAAGTAGATGCGTACAAACCGAAGGTGCCGCGCTTGATGTTGCGTGAGAAGTCCTTAATGCTTGAAAACTGATTTGTGTACATACTATATAATATTTAGTCGTTTAACTTATCTGTGTGCAAAGGTAATGTTTTTTTTTGAATACACCAAACTTTTTCCGTTAAAGAATGTTAATAGCCTCAATTTTTTTCTTAACGCCTCAGATGACGCTACTGCTTGGCAGGGCTTCCTTCCGAAGTCAAAGGTAATGTTTTTCTATCATATAACCAAACTTTTTCATATAAAAAGTGTTAATAAAAAAAGTTTTTTCTCTAGCATAATTTAACAAAAAAAATTTGGTAATCTCGTTGAAAACAGTTACCTTTGAGGTGGGCACAACAGGGAAGGGACAGTGGACAGCAGCAGCACTGTTCAGCAACTGCCCAATCACAAAAAAAGCGTGCGACTTTCACAAGCCACACGCTCCGAATGGAAACAAAATTTTCAATTAACAATTATACTTCTTCATCATCAGTGCGTTCGATATGACGATGCAAGACGTTGTGCAATTGACTGCAATCAATATCATCACACCCCCAAACCAATTCATCTTTTCTCGCTTTAAGCAACTCCACGTCAAAATAGTCTGAACCTCTGTTATAGTAAATTCTCACTCTACCCTTATGAATCATACCGCTCACGTTGAACTGAATGCCATAGCATAAGCCATCAGAAGAAACAATATATTTAAAGTTATTTGCGCCCCAAGTAAAATATTGCCTTGCGCGTTCGGTCATAGCGAAAATATTTCCCTTGCCCTTAATGTAAGACATTATCGTCTTGTACATATTGGTCAACTCGTTCTGCGAAGGGTATTTGTGTCCAAGTTCTTTCATTTTGTATTCCATAATTTATTTGCTTTTATTGTTTGCAAAGGTAATAATAATATTTTAATTATACAAGTAAATTAACGCTTTTAACATTATCTATTATTGTAACCAAGCGCTTCGTGCTTTCGTGCATAAGCGAGAATGCTATCCCTTTGACTTTTTGGTAAGGCGCGAAATGCGTCACCCATCCTACCATAGATTTGAGGAACACGCGCAATGAGGTCAGTGATATGCCTATCAGTGTTCACGTTGTAGACCCTTATAATGCCTTTATCAGACAATTCGAATCTCTCTGCGCCGTTTCTGTGTCCTCTGTCAATGACGTTGGTGCATACCACGTTGTTCGTGTCGCCAATTACATTATTGATTAACGACTCTCTGCTTAATCTCTCTTGAATGAAATGCTTTGTATTAACCATATAAAAATAACGTTTAAGTTTCTATTTGCAAATATACAAAAATATTTTTAATTAATGAACCATTTTTATACGTATAAAAAATAAATAATTTTTTTTTAATACTTTTTAACGAAAAAAATTTGGTAATATAACTGAAAACAGTTACCTTTGAGGTGGGAATTACAGAAGAAGGCGACTCAAGCGTGAACTGAACATCCTATGGTTATGGCACAAAAAAACGTGCGGCTTTCGCAAGCCACACGCTCCAAATAAATGAAACAAATAATAAAAAAATATTTTACATATGCCTAAAGCAGTATTCAATAAAAAAGGTCAGCGGCTATTAAGCTGTAATAGCATTCGCCGCTGACGTTTCCCCCGTATCAAGCGACACTACAATCTATCAGCCTATGACTTCAAAATTGTCGCTCTCAACTATTATGGCTAAACCTCCCCAATCGCCGTGAAGATGCCCCCTATCGTCCACAAGACGAACGGTGCCGGTTTTGCCATCGTATCTTCCATCTTCGCCTTCCAAGTGATTAATCCTCACCTTCTTGCCAAGATATTTCTTCTCGTTTATTTCTCTAATCTTTGTCATATTCTATTGTCCTTTTGTTTAACGTTGGCAAAGGTAATGTTTTTCCTTGAAACCGCCAAACTTTTTTTGGACTTTAACATTTAATTAACATTTACCATCCATATACCTTTGCGACATAAGGACGTAAGGACTTTGTTAATCTCCTAAACTTTTCCTCAGTCATTGTACCATTCCTGAACCCGTCAAGAATCTTATTAATCTTTTCTTTTGAATCAACAACTCTATAAAGATAGTGATTTGTACCATCGTGATGAATTGCATCGCACCTTACGTTGTATTCGTCACAATACCAAGTGACATAATCACAATCACTATAAAGAATATCTTTTACGTTATGACCAATAAGCTTTCCACCATCGTGTCTGCCATTCCACAAGCCAAGACTTGCGAACACAACAATATAGCCATCGACTTCTACATCAAGATTACATCTTTCATCGCTCAAATTTGTTTCGCAGCAAAATCCATAATATTCAGGAGTAATCTCTTCATCAGTGATTTCATCAGCCATTGCTTCGCACCATTCATCATAATCATTGTTGGTGAAAATGATACGTCTTTTCTTATTAATAGGATATAAGACAATCTTTCCATTCTTGCGCTCAAACGGAACCTTGTAATACGTTCCAAAATCAATTGGCAACAAATCAGTTTCTGCACAATTAGAATCACTTGACACTACCAATTTTGCGACAACCTCATTGCTTGACATATCTTTTACCTCGCAGATAAAAGACGCGCTAGAAACATATATTCTTGCTTCTTCGTTTTTATTGTTTCTGTAAATACTGACTAACTTTCTCATAATTTATTTGTTTGATTTATCTGTTTGCAAAGGTAATATTTTTTTTTGAAAACGCACCATTTTTTCAGTTAAAAAAAGTTAAATGAAAAAAAATAATTTTGTTAACACCATTTAACGAAAAAAGTTTGGTCCTTTGGCCGAAAACAGTTACCTTTGAGGTGGGCACAACAGGGAAGGATACGTTGGACAGCAGCAGTACTGTTCAGCAACTGCCCAAGCACAAAAAAACGTGCTACTCTACCGAGCAACACGTTCCCAAAGTTTAACTTAAAATCGAATTATGAATCACATATGTCTATCAGTCTGCTTGATATGCCGATTACCATATCACGGCCTTGGATAAGAGTGGTTTCAACTCTCTTTTGCGCCTTTGTGCTGCTTGTAATTTAAAATACTAATCCTTGCACTTTAGGAGTTAGGTAGGATTATAGGATATGCGAGTTACCTCACCCATTGCAGTCCTATTACTTCTATTGCACCTACTGACTTAATTGTTTTCTATACTACCAAATTAACTTACGCATAATAGTTTGTATTTTATACTTAATTAAGTACCTTGGGGCACTACGAATTGTCAATCACCAAAGTCTACTTGCAAGTCCTCGTAAATTATGTCAATTGTCTTTTTATCCAACTTCTCTACAGGGGTATGCTTATAGCCATACTTTCCTACGAATGACATTACCAACACCTCTTTTCCATTATACACCAAGTCTGAATACTTCCCACAAGCTTCGCTTAATTTAATATCCCCCAAGTCTTTGGTTAATTCAGTAATGAACTTTAATTTCTTTTTCATAACTGTATATTATTACTTAATTAAGTACCTATTTTATTATTTGGTAGGGCAGACTTCTAACCAACCAACAAATCCGCCTGAGCCATTAAAGATAGGCTTTAACTTCTTCTGTAACTTTGCATCCCAATGTGTCTTGTAACTTCTTGCCATATTCTTTTTTTATTTAATTGCTTAACGTGAGCAAAGGTAATATTTTTGTTTTAAATCACCAAAGCTTTTTTTGTTTTTAACTTTTTATTAACTTATTACTCGTCTGTTTCCCCAAGAATCTCTTTCATCTTTTCGAGGTCATAACCCTTAAGTCTTGCTTCGTCAATCACCATAATGGCGACACATAAGATAATGAATAATAACATCATAACTTTATTTCTTTAATTGCTTAACATTAATAACGCTTTCTTTCTCACTCTCAACTGACGCAAACGTTCTCTCGATTCCACGTTGCCCCACGCTGCCAAGTGCTTGTGCTTGCGAATGGCACAATCAATCATATTTAAACTTTCTTTTATTTCTTCTGCTCTATTCATAACGTTGGCAAAGGTAATAATAATATTTTAACCGTCCAAACATTTTGCCCCATTTAACATTTAATTAACACATGCTGTGACCCACGACTCAGCTCCTGGTCGGGCTTCCTTCCCAAGCCAAAGGTAACTAAAATATTCGAAACTACCAAACTTTTTTTGGACCTTTTTTTGTGATTAACTTTTCTTAATACTAGTGTTAAAAGATTTAAAATGGCGAAAAATAATTGAGAAAAAGTTTGGTGATGTCGCTAAAAAACATTACCTTTGAGGTGGGGCTTCCAGGGAGCTACATCCATGTCATCAGGCTGAGGAACAGACACAAAAAAAGCACTCGACTTATCAAGCCAAGTGCTTTTATTATATTAATATATTATTTAATCTGCGAATCCCTCATAATTGAAAGGTTCTTCTTTAATGGTTTCAATGATAGTAATCCATTTAAGACTGAACTTGCTCCTATCAATTTTAATGCTTTTATCTTCTGTTGGTATGCCATAACGGTCGGGTTTGGTACAAACAATAGGCTCGCCATTAGTAAACGCATCAAGTTCGCTCTGCAACTTTTTTTTACTATTCAAGTAAGCATAGCATCCATCGTAAGCAAAATCCCGCGCATTTTTTAAATTATCAGTGAAACTACTTATTGGCTTATTATTAATACAACTTGAACTCTCAAAATAGTACGTTCCATCAGTGAGGACTAACTTTCTTTTCTTTGTACGTTTCATAACTGCCTTTATTTAATTATATGCCAAAGGTAATAATAATATATTAAATAAAAGAATTAATTCTAGTCTTTAACTATGCTTTAACTCTACTGTTAAAAGATTTAAAATGAAGAAAAATAATTGGGAAAAAGTTTGGTCCTTTGCCTAAAAACAGTTACCTTTGAGGTGGGCGAACAGCGAAGGCTTCAGTCCTTATGATGTCAACTCGCTGCCAAAAGTGTGAATACAAAAATGGCGCGACTTTCACAAGCCACGCCATTCAACCAAATGAACAATATTATAAACAAAGTCAGTATGTACCTCTCATCCCTTTTCAGTCGCCATCACATTCGCACTCACAAGGCTATCCTTTGCCTTAGTGAATACACCCAATGCTTTCTCGCAAGCGATGTAATCATTCTGCATCTTGGGCGTTGTTGTGCCGCTAATTAATATGTTTGCGTTGATGCTTCCCATCTTCTTTACCAATGCGTCAATGACTACATCTATAGTTTTTTCTTCTAATGTTATTGCAGTACACATAATATTATTGTTTTATTAATTTTCTTTCTACCATATCAAAACGTATTCTACACCACCTTTTAACATTCTCGCCGTCAGGAACTTCACGTCTAAAATCTACGTTCTTTGCACAAGCTTTTGTTTTTGTAACTCTATCTATAGTCACAATACGACTTCCGTAAGGACTTTTGATTAAAACCTTATCGCCTACCTCTAATTGAGTTTTCATTTGCTTAACTTGTTAAATTCTTTCTCGATTCAAGTAAGATAGTCTACGAACTCTTTAGGAAGAATAACGTTCTCCATATCCAAACACTCGCTGAATAATGCAGCAACCTCGCTGACCTTAAAGCCTGCTATTCCACAGCCAATCTTTGTCACATAAAAAGTATAATCCTTAAAGTGCTTTGCATCACTAATGAATGCGTCCACAAAAGGCTTGATTTGATTAACGTTGTCGAATGGTCTTGTTGCCCTAAAAGGCTTTGCCCTTCCTGCCCACACTCTAATGCAAGTTGGAATAGCATAAGTGTTACACTTCAAATTGCAAAAGCCAAATCCACAACCCATTTCAGCACCCAACACTTTGTTAGCGAATGCTGCTGCGCCACCTACGTGTTCGCCTTGAATGTTTGAACCAAAAACAAAAACCTCGTTCTTATTTAAGTTCTCTATCTTTTCAGGTGTAAACTTCGTTCTCATATTAATTAATATATTTAATCTAAATTATAATTTTTATTATCTTTCATTTCCTCAAAGGAAAACTTGAAGGAATTGTGCTCAAAGATATAGAGCCACCAACTTTTGTTTGTTATTACTTTGCCATCATTACAAGTGAATGGCTTTTCATAAGCAATGCCCCACGAATACCAACCACTCGTTTTCTGCACAAACAGTTCATAACAATCATTTTCTTCGTGATAGACAAACTTCTCGATAAGATAGTAGCCATTCTGTTGCCACTTCTTAGCGTAAAAGGTCTTGTTGCTATCTATTACTTCTTTTGCTGAAATCTGCTTTGCCATAACTTGTTTCGTTTGATGCTCCAAAGGTAATATTAATATTTGATAATACAAAACTTTTCTACGTCTTTAACATTTAATTAATACAACCAATTATCTGCCCCAATACAACACTTCATATTACTCTTAATCGCAGTTCAACTGCAACCGTCATCAACTTTTGCCCACCTCAAAGGTAATGTTTTTCAGTGAAACAACCAAACTTTTCTTGGACTTTAACATTTAATTAACACAAATAAAAAACGTGCGACTTTCACAAGCCACACGTTACATCAATCTAAATACAATAACTATGAACTAAAGCCATCCATCTGTTTACTTTGCCCTCGACAAATCTCCAATCATCTGTAAGGCATTCCCAACTTCTTTGGCTGACTTCTTGTCGCAGTTAGTCATTCCCTCACTCTCATACTCATAAGCCTTCTGTAATGCGTTGTAGGCTAAAATGATAAACTCTCTTGCTGTCTTGTTCATAATCTTGCTGCCTTGTTTATTTGTTTAACGATAGCAAAGGTAATGTTTTTTATTGAAACTACCAAATAAATTTAGTTAAATAATGCTAGAAAAATAATTTTTTTTATTAACACCATTTAACAAAAAAAGTTTGGTCCTTTGGCCAAAAACAGTTACCTTTGAGGTGGGAATTACAGAAGGAGGCGACTCAAGCGTGAACCAACATCCAACAAAAAATGCGCGACTTATCATAAGCCACGCACTTCATACTTCCCCTTTTATATATTAATTAATTTATATATAAAAGAAACGTGCGACTTTCACAAGCCACACGTTCCACAAAAAAACACCTATGTCTAACCTTAATCAGTACTCTCTCACTCACAAGCCATCAGCCCCTTCCAATTAAAAGAGAAATACCAAACTCTTCTCTCTCTTATTGTGCGCATCACAATGGGGTCAATGTATCGTATTACAATCTCCAATCCATTTCCTTCCTTGCTCAATTCTTTTGTGACTTGTATCAAGTTGCCCAATCTCGATACACCACTTACTGCTATGTCAATGTTAGTGCTATTCTCGTCACTATGTTTTTGTATAATCACATCATCAAACTCAGGCTCCAACATCTTTGCAACCTTGACGAATGCGTTGACGTACTTGCGATTCTCTTCACTCATTAAAATGTTGTTATTGCTCATAACTGACTTGCTTTATTGTTTAACGTTGGCAAAGGTAATATTTTTTTTTGAAGCCACCAAACTTTTTGCGTTAAATAATTGTTAAAAAAAAATGGCGACCCTTTCAAGCTGCTATTAATATATTAATATTATATATAGTACTCTCCATCACTCTCTTCCAAACTAACCACACGATTCGCGTTGTTGAAGAATGCACTTGCTATAGAGCGAACATCAGCAATGGTTGGAACACTAATCGAAGACACCAATCTGAACATCATCATAACGCTGTTCCTCCAAAGCCAAAGGTAACTATTTTCCCCCAAACTACCAAACTTTTTCCCAACTTTTTTTCCGCAATTAATATTATTTAACAATTAAAATATAGGCATAAAAAAATAGGGCTTTCGCCCTATTTCCCCCCTTAGTACTTTTTTAAGTACTTTTTTGGCTACTTGCAGCCCTCGAAGGCATCAGTCGCTTTCGCCTTGTCAGCCCCCACATAGACCACGTTATCTAATTCGTAGCGAATCACTTTCGCCCACTTGTTAGGGTCAACTACCCCCACCTCAATCTGAGTCTTCGGCGCGTAGGTCTTGGTGGGTTTCATTAAGGGCTTAATAACGCTCTTGTCTACCACGTTGCCATCGAGAAAGTACACCTCAGTGCGACTACCCCTATCGCTATCCCTATAACTAAAGGTCAGATATTCTACACCACTCTTAATAGCCCTCTCGAAAATGGGGTACTGAATCCACTCAAACCCTTTACGAGCGTTTGGTGTAAACTTTTCGTCACTATTCGCGTTGACGTTGCCACTATAAGACACTAAAGGCCTATCAGTCCACATATCGAGCCTCCACGCGCGACCCTTGTTAGCCTTGTCAGCCATCTTGTTATCGAGAGAACAGAAAGCGACCACGCACACGCCCCTCTGAGCAGCTACCAAAGAGTTAACCACGTTCTTTACATTTGCACTACCAAAAACTGACTTCTTCATAATTACTGATTTTTAAATTAGACTTGTTGTTTATTTGTAACGTGAGCAAAGGTAATGTTTTTCCACCAAATAACCTAACTTTTTTTGTTAATAAATCTAAATGAATTGTGAAAGAATGTTAACGCCTCCGGTCACGCTTCCACAGTACCTCCGAGGCCAAAGGTAACTATTTTATCCCAAAAAACCAAACTTTTTGCAGACTTTTTTTGCTTTTTACTGTTAATTAATATTAATTCAATTTAAGACTATTTTTAGCCTTTCTCAGCCCTTTTAACCCTTTTGTGGGTAATTTATAAGACTATTATACTAAATCGCTCTAATAGGCTTAAAAATGGCTTATATGCGCCCCCTCCCTACCACCCCCCTATATAACCCCTACCCCTTTTTAATAAAACACCCCCTATCAAAAGGCGGAACAGTTGTTTAAATAATTTTCTGGAAAAATTTTTCATTATATTCATAAAGGGGTCTTTATTTTTTTCGTATATAGTCAAAAAAAAATTCCGGAAAAAATTTTTTTCCGGAATTTAGAAGTGTTATATTATATTAGTTTCTATATTTTCCTTGTGCTATATAGTTTTTTATATATACGTCCCATGTTGTGCTTAGTCCGCTCCAGTAGTCTCTTCCTTGTGGTGTTTCAATCCAGTGGAAGGAGTACATTATGAATGCTGATGGCACTAAGTTATTATATAGTGTTTCTTTTTTTGTTGGGTATTCTTTTATGTTTATTATTTGTCCTAGAAAGCCTGATTGTTCTTTTATGAAATTAAAGTTGATGTTATTAAAGAATTGTTCTTCTACTCCGTATACTTTCAGGAATTTTTCGAAGAATTCTATAAAGTTTTCCTTATAGTTTTTATACAGGTAGAGGCAGAATGTGTTTAGATATTTGTCCTCGTTTTCATATGGTCTTACGTTCAGTGCTATAAGAAGTAGTGATGGATATGGCAGGCTTTTGATTAATCCATCTTCTGTAGTAATCATATTATTTTCTATATATTTTTTTAATTTTTGTTTAAACTCATGGTATATGCCTTGTTCTTTTACACATCTGAGCATATCCTTAAACATTATTCTTTTGAATCTCATATTTTTTATTATTTTAATACGTTTTCGCAAATATACACAAAAAATATGTATTATATGTTATATATTTAGTTAATATTTGTTAAATGAATGGCATTTTTATTATATATTTATAGTATATATAATTGTTTAAAGTTATGGGATTTGTAAAGTATTTAGGTTCATTGATTAAGAATGACACCGGAAATTCTAGTAAGAGTTTTGCCTTGGTGTCATCTACAGTATTATCTTTTCTTGCTGGTATTATAATGGTGAGTGTATTGGCTTATGATGGTTTCAGGGATGGTATTATTGACACCGACCTTGAGAAGTCTGGTATTTTTATGTTATGTATTGGTAGTTGTGTTGCTGCGTCAGGTGTTCCTAAGATATTTGGTGACAGGGATTATGAGAAGTACAGGCATCAAAATTATGATGAAGAGGAATATGGAATGGATAGACACAGACGTAGAAGTCCAATGATGACAAGGGGTGAAGAAAGTATTGAAGATGAGGAAGAAATGGTTGAAGGATGATATTTATAAAATAAATAATATACGTATATGAATAAGAATTTAATTAGATTAACGGAAAGTGACCTTCACAACATAATTAAGGAGTCTGTTAAGAAGGTTCTAAGAGAGATGGGTGGTGATGTAATAACTTGTTATGGTGCAAGAGAGGCTATAACCAATGGTGGATATGCTGATGGTGTTATATTTTTAAGTATGAATCCATCTATAGCAAAACAATATGGAGGAGATTTGATAGCTGTTGATGTAAACATTTCAAATTTCTACAAGGCGAAGGATGCTCAGGAGGCAATTGCTGTTGCAAGAGATAATCAGGAAGGTTATTCAGGCGTTATATATCATTCTAATTATGATGGTGATGTATGTGCTGTATTTGACCAGAGTTGTATAATTGGTAAAGCATTTTAAAATAAAATATACATAAAAAATATGGGTATGAAGCAAGTAATTAGATTAACAGAGAGTGACCTTCACAAGATTATTAAAGAATCAGTGAAAAGAGCATTAAATGAAGGTTGGGATGATGAAGATGGCGATATTTCTTGGGATGATATAATGAATACAAATCCTGAACAGGTTGCCAGGTCAAAAAAAATAGCTGATTCAAATGCAATTATAGATGATATAGGCAGTCAAACTGAGCCTTTGTTTAGAAAGATGAAGGAATTTAAAGTTAAGTATAGAACTTGGCTACAGGATAATTTGTCTAATCCTTATCAAAACACAGTAGGATATAATTTTGATGGAAGGTTTGCAAAGGCATTTGACGATGTTTATAAAGGGTTAAGCACCATTAGTTATATATATGGACATTAAAAAAATAAGAGCAATCAGTGATGGTTGCTCTTTTTTTGTTGGGGAAAATCCCTATTGTGGTAGGGAAAACTATATTTGTTGCTTGGAAATCCCCTAAATATGGGGTTTCCGCTTGGTTTTCTCGATTTTTTCTTGTATATTTGCGATAGTTATAGATGACAAAAGAAAAGTATCAAAAGAAAATGATATATAACATGTATATTACATGTAATAATATAATATATAATATTAATTAATTTAAATATATAATAATATGAAAATGGATAATAGTATGAAGAAGTTTCTATTAAGTTTAATTTTCGGTATTGGAGTTATGTGTTCAATGAGTTCTTGTGTAACTCCAGCTTACAGCCAAGATGTTGTAATCACCGAGTCAGATTGTAGCGTTGACATCAGTTATGTCATTCGCTATGGCACGCCTTATTACTTTGAGGGTTCTCTTTTGTACTACCTTTATAATGGATGGTATTATTATCCATATTATATGAACAATAGGTGGTACTATTACAGGTATGAAAGACCATTTGATGTATATCGTGGTTATAGATTTCATCCGCATCCAAATCATCGTCATTACTTTGATAGCAGAAGGCCACATCGTCATAATGGAAGAGTTATGCCACCAAGATATAACAGAGGTGGAAGAGGTTTTGGTAGTGGAAGAATTGCTCCAGATAGACCAAGGAGTTCAACACATGTAACAGCCCCTCCAACAAGGCAGACTCCAAATTCTCCACATGTTACCGCTCCTAATCGTCATCAGTCAACGCCTCAAGCAACACCAAGAACTACTCCTAACAGAAGTTTTGGCACAATGGGTGGAGGAAGAATCGCAGCTCCTAGTAGGATGCATGGAGGTCACAGTGGTGGCGGTGGCAGAAGTTTTGGTGGAAGAAGATAAATAAGGAAATGCAGTCAGAAATGACTGCATTTTTTTTATTGTTTATTAATATTTATAAAGAAATATGTATTATAATTTATGGCAAAGTTATTAAAGATTGGAGCGGCATATGTACCAAACTATGAAGTTACTTTAAGTGATGGTTCAAAGAAGATTGAGCCACATGTTATATTCTTTTTCGAAGCAGACCCAAGAACTGCTGCGATAGTTGCTTCATCATGTGGTGTAAAGAATCTTGAAGCGAAGGATGATTATGTAATGAGGCCAATTAAGGTTGATTTATACAAGAAGTTCATATATGGTCAAAAGATGCTTCCAACCATTTTAGATGCGTTTGAGAAAAATGGTTACGTATATGACAAGAACAATTTGAATCAATTGGAGGCTAATGTTGAAAAGGAAATACAAAGTGTATTAAGTAGTGATGCTTCAAGTCAAATATATGCTGATAAATCATCATTTATTGATGATATTATAAAGGCATTGGAAGATAACTTGAAAAACCCTGCATTCACATCATATGTTCAGTCAATTGGTGCAGTACAGTATGTTGGCGATGATGTTATTGGTAAATTAACAACCTTATCATATGATAACACTTGTTTGGTAATGTCTCAGTGGATAAAGGCAGGAAAGCAAGGACACCCTACCCATCTTGCAACAAGAAGACAGTGGTCAAAGTTCTTTAATAGAGATATTTCACCTAGTGGAATTCCATTATACATTGTTACCCCTAAAGATACCGTTAAGAGAAGTAAGGCACAAACTATGGCAGCATTTGGTGTTACTCAGGCTCAGTATGATGCAGATGCAATGTTGCGGAGGCAGATTGATACCCTTAAAAATGACAAGGATTATGGTATAATGAATAATGCAAAATTTGGATTAAATGGTATAAGTCCTTATTACGATTTAAGTGATACTGTATTGCAGCCTGGACAGCCTGAAGTTTATGATTGGCAAAACAATTGCCCTATTAATATCAATGTTAATAAGACAAAGCAAGAGGATGAAAAGAAGGGTGAAATCATCAATGCTGTTATGGGAGATAGAAAGACTGAGAGTGATATAATGACAGCTCTTACCAATTATGCAACAAAGAAGAACGATACCAATTTATTAAGCATATTAACATCAAAGGGAAATACAGTTAGAAGGGCTTTTGAATATCTTGCTGAGAATTCCAAGACAATTCTTCGTGAGGATGACCAAAGGAAGAAGAACTTATACTTAAATGTGTTGCTTATTTTCCTTTTTGTTAGATTTGGTGTTGACACAGATTATGCAAATACTCTTTTATCAAGATATAGCAGTCAAATATCTAGTTATGGAGGTTTGAATAAAAAGACTTTCCACGCTATTGGTTCAGATTTTGAAAACATTGTTGGCATAATTAATGGAGTTAAGGAATCTGTTAGCAATAATACATTGATGTGGATGCTTAATGTATTGGGAATGTCAGTTGAAGAGTACAAGGCTATGCCTAACACAGAGGAAGAAGCTGATAATATGTTTAATGGCGTTAGGGAGTCATTTATTAGAACATTTAATAATTTATTAAGATAAGAATTGAAATGAGTTTATTTGGTAGTATAACGAATAAATTATTAAAAGAAGAATTTGAGGCTGATGGTAATTTTTATGTTTATCACGGCACGCAAAATACTGCATTAGATGGTATTTCAAAGAAAGGTTTTGAACGTTTCTTCACAGCATCTAATGGAGGTAACTTATATGGTGCTGGACTATATTCAACATATAAATTATCAACTCAAGGTCAGAATGCTCATGGAGCATATGGCCAAGTTATGTTTAAACTTAGGGTAAAGAGTTTGCATAATTTTATAATATATGATGAAGATATTGCTAAGAGGGTTTATGGAAAATTAGACGTTGATGCTCAATTAAGACATATATTAACAAATGACCAGTATCGGAGAATTAGAAATTGTGGAAGCATTGGCGGTTGGCATTCATATGATTATAACAAGTTGATTAATTCAAGAAATGAAGATAAATCAAGTGTATGCGCACTTGATATGTGTAGATATTTTGAAAACAACGATAAGGAAGCAGGATATAGGATAAATGGTTATATCTTTAAGGGAAACCATGATGGATTCGTTTGTTTTTTAAGAGATTTTAAGAATGCATACCCTGTTGAGGTTAGCAATGACTGTGGAAGAACTTGGAAAAAATTCGAAGGTGATAAGACAATGCAAGAGTTTGGAATTGATGATGTTGATTTAAGATTCCAGCTTGGAAAGCATAATTATAAGTTAATGCAAGAATTGGATGAAGTTCCTTATTATTTCATAAATGGCTTTGCAAAGGTTAGTAAAGGTGGAAAATTTAATTACCTATACAGAAAAAGGCCATTGGCAGAAGGCGTTATAAGTCCGGTTTGGTTTGACTATGCTCCTGAAACTTTTTCAAATCAAGGAAGAGCAAACGTTGTTGTTAACGGAGAAACGTTTATTATAAAGGTTGGAGATAACGCTGACTTTTATGTTTACTATAAAGATGGAAAGTTCCTTTGCAGCCTTGATAATTTTGGAAGGGTTTATTCTATGATGAGAAGCAATCATATTTCCTATGAAGAAGATAGTGAGGATGATTTCTAATATAGTATAATAAATGTACGCACGTGCGCACGTATAGAACGCTAAAAGTGTTAAATTTTTGTTAAAAATAAAAAAAAGTCGAGGAAAATTTCTTTTCTTCGATTTTTTTGTGTATATTTGCATCGTAACGAAATCGCAAGACACACGTTATAACGAGAAAAAATAATTTAAGTTTAACCAAAAAAAGAATTCTGAATTATGGGAAAATGTTTTGTAGACCCTAATGCACTGCTTGCAGTTGCAGGAATGTTGGCAGCAATCGCTAATGGTGACGAGGTAGGTATCGCACCAAAGCCAACAAGTAGAAACAAGCCTTGTGGATGCGGCCGTCCATTGACACCGCCACGTGATGCCCAAGGTCGTTTTGTAGGACGTTTTGCACGTCCAGTATGTCCTCCTCCAGCACCTCGTTGGGGAGTATGTGGAGAGCCACGTGAGGACAAGAATAAGGTGTTTGGTGTCAACATTCGTGTTGATGAGCCACGCATCGAGGACTACTCAAGCCGTTGGGCATTCGAGCGTGACCACGCTAAGTTCGACCGCTTGGTAGATGCAGCAGAGGACTGCACTTGGGCAAATAAGAGCAACACTGCTCCGTTGCACAAGGTAAACGCTATCCGCAAGCGCATCCAGGATGGTCCAGTGTTTGGACGCAACCTTGTGGGCGAGACCCACTGGTTTTAATCCAACGATTTAAAACCATAACGTGCTGCTTGTGAAAGTGGCACGTTTTTTATTTTTTAAAAAGATTATATTATGGCAAACAAGAATGATAGTTTAGGAGATAGAATGAAACTCAATTATGAGAATCGTTCAAAGACATATTTAACACGTAGAACTCCAGTAATCATTAGATTGGATGGTTGTCATTTCCACACGTTTACAAGAGGCTTTGCGAAGCCTTTTGACAAGCGATTGATGGAGGCAATGCAGGAAACCACTCTTGAACTTTGTAAGAGCGTTCAGGGCTGTGTTCTTGGTTACACTCAGTCTGACGAGATTACATTGATTCTTGTGGATTATAAGGCATTAGACACTGATGCTTGGTTTGATTACAGTGTACAGAAGTTATGCTCCGTATCTGCATCACTGGCGACAATGTACTTTAACAGAATTTTCAGAAAGAAGGTACAGGAGTTTTCCAATGAGCATTACAAGGCTATGACTGATGCTAAGACTTATGGCGAGGAATTAACAAAGTCGATACAGAATTTGTTAAGCCGTTATAATCACGCTGTTGAAACTGGCGCTTTATTTGATGCAAGGGCATTTAACATTCCTGTATCAGAGGTCACTAATTGCGTGTTATGGAGGCAACAAGACGCTACTAGAAATTCCATTTCTTCTCTTGCTCAGGCATATTTCTCTCAAAAGCAATTGCATGGAAAGAATACAAGCCAAATGCAGGATATGTTGATGGACAATTATGGTATAAACTGGAATAATCTTTCAGTAAGCGAGAAACGAGGCTCTTGCGTTATCAAAGATGGAGAAAGTTGGGTTATCGATACTGAGATTCCAATCTTCACGGGAGAGGGCAGAGAGTACATTGAAAAGTTAATAAATTTTAATGATTAATCGTTTTAACAATTTTTAACACGGAATATTTGTTTTTTCCGTGTTTTTTTATTACCTTTGCACAAAATTAAGATAAATATGAAACCTAAATGGCTTTACAGACTTGAATCTACAGACCCTGATAATGGGCTGTGGTACAATAGTAAGGGAGATTTTTGCTTTGAGAATGGCATTGGTTCTCTTGGTGACGAATGTAAGACTAAATCGCTTCCGATGGATTATGACGAGCGATATAGACAAGATGGCAGAATGTGGCACTCTTCTTGCTCTAAAGAGGAAGATTTGCTTCATTGGTATTCAAAGGAAGATGCTAGAACTCTTAAGGAGAAGGGATTTAAGTTCTACAAGTATCTTGCTACTGAGTACCACGAATATGACTTGGAAACTGTCTTTATAAAGGACACTTGTCTGGATAGAGTAGAAATAGATATTGACGAATTTTTTAAGTGATTTGTATATGTGAAAATATTCGTGCTTAGATTGTAAAAACTATAAGCCAACAAGCGCAAAAGTTGTTGGTTGGAAGGAGGAATGCGGTGGTATACTATATTTAAAGAAACATTAAAAAGAAATGGTTTAATAATACCAATTGTATGACATTCGAAGATTTAAAAAATAGTGACAGATTATTATATCACTACATTGCTGGTAGTACTCTATATCATTGTAATGAGGAAGGAAGTGATGTTGACACAAAGGGGCTGTTTATGGCTACCCCTCATGAATTGCTTGGTCTTGGATTTGATAAGCAGTTTAGGGATAAGTATAAAGATGTTATGAATCTTTATGCTACCCAGGTTGGCGATGATAAGGCTGACAATGTTGCTTATGAGGTTGGAAAGTATATGAGTATGCTTCTTTCTTCAAACGCAAACATTCTTGAATCATTATTTGTGCCAGAGGATATGATGCTTATTAAGCCTCATAAGTGTCTTGATGGCTTGTTTGCAAATCGTGACAAGTTCATTACCAAGGCTTGTTTTAAGCCTTTTATTCAGTATGCCATTGAGCAGATTCATAAAGCAAGGGGATTGAACAAGAAGATTGTAAACCCAGTTACCGAGAGGCTTACGCCTTTTGACTTTGCATATACTTTCTATGGTCAAGGTAGCACGAAGATTAGAAATTGGCTTGATAACAGAGGTCTTGATAAGGATTTCTGCGGACTTGTTCATATTCCTAATATGCATGACGTATATGGTGTGTATTATGACTGGGGTGCTCACTTCGAGGCAAATGGCATTAAAAATTATGACGACATAAATGCATCACTTTCTAGTTTTATAGCAACATTTTATGACTTTAAAAATCTCGATGAGGCGTATGAATGGTTCGAGAAGAACAAAGAGGTGAAGCATTATCGTGGTATGTGCCTTGACAATGCTACTGACATGAGGGGTTCTTCTGTTTCAAAGGGAGAAAAGCCTTTATGTTGGATGGCATACAACGAGAGTGGATTTAAGGCTCATTGCAAGATGTACAAAGAGTATCAAGATTGGGTAAAGGAGCGTAATCCTAGGCGTTATGAGAGTAATTTGAACAAGAATTACGATTCAAAGAATATGTATCACAGCATAAGACTTATCAGAATGGGTAAGGAGATTGCCAATGGTGATGGAATCATTCTTGATAGACGTGAAGCAGGTGATAGAGACCTTATTATGAATATTAGGCATCACAAGTTTGAGTATGAGGAAATTATGGCACTTGTCACAAAGGAGGAAGCAGAACTCAATGAGGCTATTGCCAATTCTAAGTTACCAGAGGAGATTGATGCCGATATGGTAAATGAATTGTTAATTGATATTAGAAAGAAATATTATGGGATGTTTTAATGTAACTGGTTTTTTCAGTAAGTTGCCATTACAAGCAGGCGATGACATGGTGCTGATATTCTGTGCTGACCATACTAGGGTCGCGCACGCTGATGCTTTACCAATCTACGTTGCTGAGAAATACGTTCCACTTAATGCACCAATTTATTGCAAGTACAATGATTATGGTTCAGTGTTCGAGAAAGAAATTATAAGGGATGCCAATGTTGACTTTTTTGAAAAATCTATTGGTATGACTTGTGAGAAACTGTGCGATTTGCTTCACGAATTTGGTAGCCTTAATCTTGAAGATATTAGTGCAATTAAGAAAAACAAATCAGAAGAAGAGCATGAGCCACACGGTGAAAATTATGACAAGCAATTAGACGAACTTGAAAGGGTTCTTAGCATATTTCTTCCTGAAGATTTTATGCTATATCAAAGATGGAGGGATAAAATAGGACTCGTCTGGATTATGGAGCATAAGGATGTTTATGAGAAAGTTTCAAAAATAGGTGAAGGTTCGTTACTTGATGATTGGAGTGATGATACTGATATTGTGGCAAAAAGGTGTGAGCAAACATTTAATGCCGTAAAGGATTATCCTCAGTTTGACCAATATTTCAATTTATTGCAGCTGACTGGAGTTGTTAGGCGTATAGAAGATACTTTAATTTCTCAAATGTCCAACATTGCTGTGAAAGAAGAGTCAGATAAAGTTTACAAGTTATATGTTGATATACATAAGAAATATCCTAGCGAGTATGCTTCTTTCTTAGCTTCTTCTTGCTTAACTGAGGGCGTAAGTTATGCTTTTCCAACATATAGTAGCATATTAGGTTCTAAAGAGTGGGAGAAATATAAGAAGAACTTTATTGATTTCTTTAGGTTCACACGTGTAATGCATAGCATTCGTAGAACGTTTGAACTTTCTACTTACGCAAGCCAAAGAGTTTATACAAAGCCTTTATCAAAGGTAAATGAGATTATAAACGATAAGACGAAAGAAATTTGCAAAGAATATGAGAAAGCGTATAGTTAAAATGATTAACATTTTTTAACGTGAATAATTTCTTTATTACATATTTTTTGTGTATATTTGCATCGTGATTAAGTAGTTATTAACTTTAAATAGAAAAGAAAATGGTAAAAAACAGAGAAGAGTTGCTTCAAGTAGCACGTAACAATGCCAATCAGTTAAAGGCGCATCTTCGCGCAGCTGTCAGTTCATTTCTGAGGACTCAGAATGTTACTCCAGAGGAGTTGGCTTATGTACTCGGCATTTCAAACGAGGAAATGCAGGTGATTCTCAGCGGTGAGGGCAACATTGGCGTTGATGCACTCAGTAAGCTGTTGGTAGCAACCGATATGGCTGTGGAGATTAAGCCAGTGCGTCAGACACCTCTTGGTGGATATAGCCGCAATATGCCTCGCAGTGGTGCTTATCCCGGTCCAAACGGTGTTCCAGTAGGTCCTGATGGACAGATATTGCCTCCGCCTCCTGGTTTCGCAGGAATGCCTGGTGGTATGTTTGGTGGCACACCTCAGGGTGAGCGTAGGGTAGAGGTTCCGATGGAGACCACTGGTCCAGTTCGTGATTCACACGGTCGTTTCGTTCGCAAGCGTAAGCCTGCAACACAGGGTCAGCCTGCGCCTGCACCTCGTCCAGCAGCGCCAGCAAATCCATATATGAACATTGGCGATGCTGAGTTGGCGAACATCATTCGTCAGAACATCTGGGATGGCGAGATTGACTTGAACCACGCAACTCATGAGCAGTTGGCTGCATTCGTTGCAAACAAGGAGCGCATTATGCGTGAGCGTTCAGAGGCTCATCCTGCTGCACAAGTGGCAGCACCTGAGGCAGAGACTCGTCAAGAGACAAATGCCAATGGCGGTGGTGATGCACTCAATCAGTTCCTCACTATGCTCGACAATATGGCAGAAGAGGCACGCAACAATCCTAAGTTGGCTGAGACGATTGCAAGATTTATGCCACGTAGGGGTTAATTTACCCCCAAAAAAGTTAAGCATATCCTATTGGATATGCTTTTTTTTTATCATTTTATTTCTTTTTTTAACTTTTTTTATGTATATTTGCATTATGTTATGTTAAACTAAAAAAGGTTAAAATAATGAGATTATCACAAAAAGTACTTAAAAAGCGTTTTAAGATTTTCAATGAGCGGTATTTTAATGGTGAGTTGGTAGAACCCGATTTTGTAGTTACAGGAGGTAGATGGACTGCTGGAATGTTTAACTGCAAATTCTACACTGAAAAGGATGAAGATGGGAATGAGTATGCAACAGAGTTGATTAACCTTAAAATTCGTCTTTCAAAATATCTTATTAAGAACAGTAAGACATTGGATAATATTCTGCTACACGAAATGATACATTATTATGGATATTATATGAATTATGACATTGAAGGATTGCATGAGGATTATTTTTTAAGTATGGCAGAAGAAATAAACAAGGATGGATATAACATTCAGAAATACTATGAGGAATAATGGCTAGAAAAAAGAAAGAAAAAGAGTATGAATTGAGTAATTACCAATTGGCAATTATTGATTTCATTAAAAATGGAAATGGAAACTTAGTTGTTGAGGCATCAGCAGGAAGTGGAAAGAGTTACACTTTAATAAAGTGTGCAGAAGAGATTCCTGGGGATAAGAGAATTCTTTTATCAGCATTTAATAGAGATATTGCCAATGAGTTGAAGAAGAAAGCAAAGGATATGCCAAATGTCAATGTTTCTACATTGCATAGTTTAGGGCTTCAAATGCTTCAACGAAATTTCCCTAACGAGGAATTGGCTCTTGATGAATTCAAGTATAAGTCATATCTTAACACAAACATCAAATCTTTATCGTCTATTAATACATATGATTTAGGAAAGAGAGACTTTTCTAGATATATGAGTAACATTGAGGCGTTTATCAATTTTGGAAGATGCTATCTATGTGAAACGGTAAAGGACTTAGAGTTTATAGAGGATAGGTACGATATTAATAGCATAGCAGACGAAAAAGAGGTTGCCTTAGACATTATGGAATATGGTAGGCATAATCTTACTCAGATTGACTATACTGATATGATATGGCTTCCTAATGTGCTTTATTGCAAGCCTATTGGTATGCAGTACGATTGGATATTTATAGATGAAGCACAAGACCTTTCTGTGTGTCAGAGAGAGATTATTTTGAAGTGTAGGAAGATTAACACAAGAATGTGCTTATTTGGCGATTCTGAGCAGTGCCTTTATAGTTTTGCAAGCAGTGACCCCGAATCCTTTAAGAGGCTAAAGGAACTACCAAATACAACGTCTTTACCATTGTCAATATCATATAGATGTGCTAAGAATATTGTTGAGTTTGCTCAAAAAATTGTGCCGTCAATCGAGCCTAATGGCGATGGAAGAGAGGGAGAAATTAAGTATAATGTTCCATTAGACGATATACAAGATGGCGACATGGTGTTGTGTAGAAACAATGCCCCACTTATGCAGGTATATGTTGACTTTATAAAGAAGGGAAAGAAATGTTTTATTAGAGGTAAGGATATTGGTTTGAATCTTAAAAATATGGTTAAGAGAACTGGTATGACGTACCTTAATAAGAATCTTCAAGCAGATGGTGTATTTGTGAGATTATATGATTTGTTATTTGACATGATAAATGAAATAATGTGCAAGTACAATGTTACTTATGCCGATGCTGTGGAATCTGCTGTTGTATCTAATAGATTAGATATGATAAAAGCATTGGAAATTTTATCAGAGGATATTAATACTGTAGATGAACTTGTTGAAAAAATTAACACAATATTCTCAGACAGAAAAAAAGGTGGTATATCACTATCCACAATCCACAAGGCGAAGGGATTAGAGGCTGATAATGTATATATCGCTTGTAGGCATTTAATGCCAAGCACATTAGCCAAAAAGGATTGGGAAATAAGACAAGAGTATAACCTTATGTACGTGGCTTATACGAGGCCAAAGAACATATTGGGCTTTATAGATGATGCAGAATTCGAGTCATTTAATAAAAAGATTGGCGAAACAATAAAAGCTCTTAAAGCAATAGAAAATCAGGTTAATTACGTTCTTAAAAAGGAATCAAGAAAAGTTAACATTAACAATGATTTCATTGCCAATGATATTATAAGACACGCAACAAAGATTGAAAAGCCAAAGTCAGAATATAAAGTAATGCCAATGATGACAAATTCAAATTCTGGCGGAGTTGGGTTTAATGATATATTTAAAAGAAGATACATTAAAAAATAATAGATTATGATAATAGGATTTGGCGGAAGAATTGGTAGCGGCAAGTCTGAACTTGCAAAGATATGCCAAGATGCTGGTTTTGAAAAATTATATTTTGCTTTACCCTTAAAGCAATTGGTGGCTGATTTAATAGGCGTTAAGTTGGAAGAGATAAATGGTCTAAAGAATGTCGAAAAAGATTATAAGTTTGGCAAGTTAGATTATTTGTTCCTGGGCAAGGAAACACATATTCCTTATGAAACAATTGAAAAGGAAATGTCGCCAATTAAGTTTAAAACAGTAAGGCAGTTATTACAGTTTATTGGCACAGACTTAATTCGTAAGTATAACGTCAATTGGCACGTTAATAAGGTTAAGGCTATGATTGATAAGGATAAGAATTATGTCATTGATGATATAAGATTTCCTAATGAGTTGAACCTTATCAGGGAATTGGGCGGAGAAACTTGGTTTATCATACGTCCAAAGATTGATAACGTATCTAATCACGAATCAGAGACAGCATTAACTTGGAGAGATTTTGGAAATAAGATTATAATCAACGATGCAGGGTTAAATCTATTCAAATTCAGGTGGAGCACTTTTTTTGAGCAATATGAGAAGTCAATGCAGTTAAGGAATAGGTATATTACATCAGATTGCTTGGCAAACTTATATTCTGAAATATCTGAGCCGTTGAGTGTGTTTGACATTTTGGAAATATCAATGTATTTATTCAAATACAAAGAAAGGGATTTCGACTGTGATTTAATTGACAAAATAACTCAGAATGAGAATGGTGTCGTAGATATTGAATATAAGGATGGAAGCCATGAGTTAGTTGATAATCCAATTAGCATAGAAGACTTAAAAGTATGCATTTAACAAAGTTTAACATAAAAAATTTGGTTATTCCAATTTTTTTATATACATTTGTAGTAAACATAAATAATAAGTAAAAATGGCAGATAAGAATAAGTACGATTTTAACATCGAAAATGCCGAAAACGTGTTCTTTACTAGTGACACCCATTTCAATCATTTCAACATAATCAAGTCTTGTGGTAGGCCATTCAATGACGAGAATGAAATGAATGAGGCTTTAATCAACAACTGGAATGCAGTAACAAATGAAGATTCTGTTATATTCCATCTTGGAGATTTTGCTTGGGGAGGGTATAATAAGTGGAAAACTATAATAGACAAATTAAACGGTCATATTGTTTTGATAAAAGGAAATCACGATGACAAAAATCTTTCTAAAACAGCAGAAAAAGAATTTTTTGATTATGTGACATATCAGCTTAAAATTAGGATAGAAAATAGGGTTGTATATTTAAATCATTACCCATTTTTATGTTATGCAGGTGTTTATAGAGAGCCTAAAGACCAAGTATGGGCTTTGCACGGTCATATACATCTTGGACCTAATTCATTAGGAGGACTAGATGTACCAAGAATGGAACATTTATTTCCAACTCAATATGACGTTGGCGTAGATATGAACAATTATACTCCAGTCTCATGGAATGATATTAAAGAAAAAATACATTATCAAATAGAAAATAATATTAATTGTTTACAAGTTTTAGGGAAACCATAATATTTATAATGTAAAAGCATTATATTATTATGAAATTTGAAAGAAAGTATAAATTGAATGAAAATTTTTTTGAAAATATAGATAATGAAAAGAAAGCTTATATTCTCGGATTTGTCTATGCTGATGGAAATAATAAGACGCAAGGTTCAGGTTTAAGTATAAATTTAAAATATGAAGATGCTGAAATTTTAGAAAAAATTCGTGATGCATTAGAATCAAATGCGTTAATAACAGAAAGAAATGTAAATGGTCATAAACAAGTTCATATAGATTTTAATTCTTATAAATTGTCAAGAGATTTAGTTAAACAAGGTGTGGAAAAAAATAAAACTTATAAAATTGTTTTTCCATTGTTTCTTGATGAAAATCTCATCAGACATTTTATTAGAGGGTATTTTGATGGCGATGGATGCATATGGAATGGAAAAAGGAAAAAAATGGTTGTGAAAGACCAAAAATCTAAAAATGGCTATAAAGAAAGAATTATACATAATGTGAAATTTACATTTACTAGTAATACTAATTTTATATTAGGCTTACAACATTATTTAGTTGAAAATTTAGGTTTCAATAAAACAAAACTATTGCATCGAAATAAAAACAACACTGCAATATCCATTATGGAATACAGTGGCAGAGGTAACATTAAGAAATTATATGATTTTATGTACAAAGGCGCTAGTATATATTTAAAGCGTAAGTATGAACTTTTTAATGAAATTTTAAAATGATTGTATGAAAATTTTAGTTATTGGTGATATACATGGTAGAAGGTTTTGGAAGACGGCCGTTGAAAAGAACATAAATAAAGTAGACAAGATTGTTTTTCTTGGAGATTACTTTGATGCATATACAGATGAAGGAATAGAATACGAATGGGATGCTACCTTGGCTAATTTTAATGAGATATTGGAATTGAAAAGGGCTAACCCTGATAAAGTAGTTCTTTTGCTTGGAAATCACGATATGCATTACAGAGACATAAATTTCGATGAATGCACAAGGTCTACTAGATTTGACAAAGTTCACGAAAATAGATTAAGGCATCTATTCAACGATGAAAACAGGGCATTATTTCAAACTTGTTATATAACAGAGGTAGGAAAGAAAAAAGTGATATTTAGTCACGCTGGAATTACAAAATATTGGCTTGACAAATGTGAACTTAAACTTGATGATTCTCTTGAGGCTAACATAAATGATTTGGAGAATAATATAAAAGGTATTGGAAAACTTTGTATAATAGGAAAAGAAAGAACGTGGTTTGGAGATAAGACAGGAAGTATAATGTGGTGCGATGTGTCTGAGTTCTTGGAAGATGAAGGTTTGGGCAATGATTATTTTCAGATATTTGGCCACACCAGACTCAAAAAAGGAGTTATGATAAAATCAAAAACATTTGCTTGTGTTGATTCACAAGTCGCTTTCATATTAAATGATAAATGTGATTTAAAGGAGGTATAAAAATGAAAAAGTCAAAACCAACTAAAAGCAATGAACAGTATAAGATACTGAGAATGTTAAGCCGTGATGAGCAGTTTGAACGTAATGGTGGTGGCCAATTCGTTGCTGTAAACAGAGCGTTTAAAAACAAAGTAAAGTACAATAGAAAAGATAAAAAGAAAGAGTTGAGGAACGACCTCAACTCTTTTTTATTGTCCTTTTATGGAAAACCCTACGCAAATAGGGAAAATCAAATAAAAATGAGCAACCATTGCTGATTGCTCACGATATTTAATGTTAGCCATTCCATAAACCTAAAGACTTAAGTGAGTCAACTATCTTTTGGTCTTCAGGGCTTCTTCTTCTATTTCTAAAAGCATCTATTTGATTTTGCTTTGGGTGAGTATTTCCATAACTCTTGCTGAAATCTCTTTCAACAGGAGATTCTCCATATGCATTAGCACCTCGTTTTTTCAATTCTTTACCAAGGTTATCAATTACTTTTTCTTTTGTCTCGTATGACCAAACTTGGTTATAGCTTCTGTTAGAATCATTGCGCCATTCATTTTCTAATGCTTCTAACGCCCATTGTAATTCTTCAGTTGTCCAGTTTTCCAAAGAATTTTTTTCAAGCATTCTTTTAATTTTACTATGAAGGGGATTAGGAACTCCATTCATGGCCATTACTCCATAATCTGGTGTGAGGTCTGAAACATTTTCAGCATTTCTATTTGCTTGTGCTTTGTTTTTACCATAGCCATAAAAATCATGATTTGCCAAAGCCTTATTAGCTCTTTGATTTCTAATAATTTTTAAAGCATCCCAATCATTTTTAGAATTTCCATTCATACTTCTGTTAGGTAAACCAGGTA
>Ga0247608_10001248_pt1 | contig 36144 bp, 29 predicted proteins | sample 176DNAGHGlowgp2_FD_193490 | JGI IMG/M metagenome (GOLD analysis project Ga0247608, IMG submission 193490) | Sheep rumen microbial communities from Palmerston North, Manawatu-Wanganui, New Zealand - 1766 DNA GHGlow gp2 | ecosystem: Host-associated > Mammals > Digestive system > Stomach > Rumen ...
GTAAACATCTAAGTTTACCGTGTCTTTGAATTCAAGGTTAAAATCGAATCCATATTCCTGAGCTCTTGAACTGTCTCTGAAGTATTGTCTGATTCCGTATAAGTTCATATTATGCTCAGTCATATCCGCTGCTATATTTGGTAAGTCTAATTTAGATGAAACCTGATTAGATAACAGAGTATTCCATATAGGTCTTGCATCAAAACCACCTTGGAAATATGTCTGTTGAAGTAATTCGAGGGATCTTCTATTAGTAAGAATTGCTCCGGCAAAGTAATCATTCTGTGCCACTTTTTTATTGAGCTCAAGCATCCTCCCATTTTCTTCATAACGTTCGAATACATGGAGATCTGGCTTTGTAAAGAACAGATACTCTTTTGTATACATATGAGAATTGTATGGATCTATCAATCCATACCTACAGAATTTTTCAAATCTGTTTGCATCGATTTGTTTACGAGTAAACAGATTATATGAATTCATCGCTTTTTGTTCAAATGAGCCATCAGCAATATCTTTATCAAACCCAGCCGAGAAGTCATTCATCTTGTTTACATTGAGTCTGATATCATCTGCCATATAAATTCGCCCTCCTTTCTGGATTATAAAAATGTTTCGCCTCAGGCAATACCTATTATAATTATATACTATATAGATATAAGAAGCCTCAGATCGAAATAAATCTCCTTGATCGCACTTATACGTTGCACTATTTGTTGCTTACTGAATTTTAATAAATCTAAAGGAGAGTGTTCGATATGTGGGTAATGGGTGATATTATCGCTAACGATTTAAATATGCTTCATGCTTGGGGATGTGACGAATATGGAAGACCTGAAGCCGGAGGTTATCTTGACAGACTCGTGAATGGCTACGGCGATTCATCAGATGAAGTTGAGGAACCTGCACCAGCTAAAAAGGAACCTATATTCCCGTTCATTGTACCTGAGAAGAAAGTAAAAATTAAATGCGAGACGAATTATAATATTACTTTAACTGATGAGCAATTTGATAAGTTCCTGGAAGTTATTAAATCTTTGAAAGACTAATTCTACGCCGATTCAAAGGCTTCTTATTTTTTTTTCTCGAAACATAAAGATAATATTTATACAAAGGAGGTAATCTAATGAGCGTAAATAATCCTAACACTACAGTTCATGAATCTGTAGTTAAAGACGTTATAGATCTCGTGACTAGTGTAAAAGATTTTGACGAAGTTCAGTTTCTGTCAAACATAAAAGCTGGTCGTTCTTTTAAGTCTATTTCTAGTGCGACCAAAGATATGATTCTGACATTCCCTGTGCTTTGTTGCTCTGATATTTCTATAGAGGCTGCTTCTATGGTATCTAAGGCTCTCGAAAAAAGATATGCTGCAATGCTTCAGATGCTTTTCTCGGCTATCGATATCAGAAGTAACGAAAACGTTATACAGTATCTTCAGAAATTCCACGCTAATCTCGGTCCTATGGATGGCTATCTCGACCAGTATATTGCAAGTGTAGATAAGCTCGTTACTACATATGATGAAAACTGGGAGGAAGCTGAAATTCCAAAAGAAGTTCAGACTGAAGTTCTTGAATATATGAAGAGGAACTGCGGATACACCCTTCCATCTTCTATCAATGAAAACAGCCTTATGAACTATAAAGTCGAAAAGAAGTCTAACGGTACGTTTGATGTATTCCTCATCCAGGAAGACGATAAGGATACTATAAAGGCACAAGGAAGAGTCATCGATAACTTGACTAAATCATTACAGACTATGCAACAGCAAGCTAGCGGTTTTAGTCATCTTAATGTACTTGCTCCACAGCAGGCTAAGAAGTATGCCGATATGCAGAAAGGTCTTGATTCAGAGTACAGCCAGCATACCAGGACTCTTCTTCCATCCGATGTAAAGAAAGCCAATGAACTTGTGCCAACTCTCATGATCGTTCAGTTTAATCAATATCAGGAGTATGGTGAAACTGGATGCAAGATTCTCGGAGTTAAGACTTGTGTTATTGGTGTAAAGTGTAAGCTGTATCCAGTTGATTTTTCTGATATCGCTTATAGAATTTCTAATAAGACAAGAGAAAAGAATTTCCTTAATAACTTCGTAAGAGCTACAACGAATGAAATTTCATTCGTTAGAGATTTCATGTTTGCTGTAGATAAGGCTAAGCTTGATGCTAAGTCTTATGGTGCTAAGGGTTCATCTAACAAGATGTGGAAAGTTCTCGAAAGACGTTCTGTTAAATCAAGAATCCGTAGATCTATGAAAATGGATAATGATGCTACGGCTATCTCTACTCTTGTGCTTTCTCAGAATCTTGTTGACTATCTTAAGAAGACAGAAAATATAAATCTCGAAAAGACTAATACTTGTAGACTTCTTATGGAGTCATACAATCTTATGAGTATCGTAATAGTAGACGAAACTATGGAAGTAGCTAAGTTCCTGTTCGATACCGGAGAAGATGACTTCGAAGTTATCTCATTCAATAATCTCGAAAGAGAATCTTCAGATGGTTCATACCGTAAGGTAGTAAACCTTCTTAGTAAAAAGATGTAAAGGAGGGAAATGAATTATGGTATATTCTGTAACTGAAGGTGAAGATAGCAAGAAGAATGTAGTGAGCGTTGCTAAGAAGAATCTTGAAGACAATACTAATGCACTCAAGGCTAATGCTAAGTCACTCAATTTTTCTGCTGGTAATCTTAAAGCTAGATCGTCTAGAGCTGTCATCATTGGGCAGAGTGCTAAAGCTGAAGGTAATAAAGCTGAATCTACTCAGGCTGTTGTAGCAGCAAAGCAGAGAGATCTCAGTTCTAAGAGAGCTCAGGCTTCTAAGCAGAGAATTGCTGCCAATGTACAGCAGATTATTAATGATAATGAAAAGAAGAAAGCTACCATGACTGATGTCGATGCTAAGACTTCTTCTATCAAGACAAACGCTTTCTCTGTAAACAAGGCTAGAGTATCTGCTACAGTAACAAGCTCTACTAAGTCTGGTGCTAAGTCAAAGGTAAGAGAAGATATTGATATGCAGGCTATTATGCGCAACTACAGAAGCCCCGAATATAATAAGATAGTGGGAGAATTCTTTGATCTCTCAGATAGAGATACAAGGCTTATTCTTACTGCTGTTGATGAAGATGATCAGGACAAGGTTATTATGTCCCTCACAGGAAAGATCTATAATAATATGATCGACCGTGTAGATGATATTGACTTCGGTGACATTCCTGCTACAAAGGGTGATATCACTCAGCTTCCAAACTATAAGAAGCTTGTAGAATCACTTAGCCTTATGTCTGAACTTATGGACAGATTTAAGGAATCTAAGGATACTATAGATGTAGTAAAGGAAGCTCTTGCTAATGTAGAACGCAGAACTGCTACATGGAAGAAAGGCTTCTCACTTAACCTTGAACTTCCTATGGTGATGTATGATACAATCACTCTTGCTATCATTGAATCTACTGGGTATCTTATCTCTATGTGTGTAGAGTTTATTAAGAGTCCATCTCAGGATTCATTCAATATTATCGTAGACAAGTCTAAGGCTAATAAGTCTAAGGAGCATCTTCTCTTTGATAATCTCAAGAAGTTCAATGACGCTTGTAGAAATGGTACTGTAGATAATACTATGGACTATATCATTAAGTCTAACACAAAGAACTTTGTTGGATTCGCTACTGGTACAACAGCAATCTATGGAGTAGTAGGAATTGCTGGTCTTCTTCTCGTAATCATTCCGATTATAAGAGAACTCATATTCTTATTCTACTACCAGAGAGTACGTATGTCTGATTATTTTGAAATGCAGGCTGACCTCTTAGAGATCAATGCTTACAATATTCAGAATAACAATTCAAACTTCTCAAGAGAAGAGAAGAAGTCTATCGCTAATAAGCAGATGGCTATTGCTACAAGATTTAGAAAGATCAGTGATACTCTCGCTGTAGATGCTAAATCTGCTGAAGTAAAAGCTACTAAAGAGATTTCTTCTTCAAACAAAAAGTTTAAGGCTGATGAAGTTATGGATGAAGTTCCTGATTCTGCGGCTGCGGCTTTATTCTAATAGTCTATTTGGGCTATATATAAATAACATAATTATAAATCTTGGGTTATTGACCTCTTAGGGTAACCTGAGAGATATGGCTCAAGAAAATACATTTCGAAATGTATTTTATTATAGTCTCTAATAATAAAATAAACTTAAAGGAGGAAATAAATTATGGGAGTATTTTCCGTAAATGAAAACCATTTCGGCCTCGGTTCACTTCCAGAGGTAGAAATGAACGAAGCATATACTACAGGTGTAGATATGGCCATTGCCCTTGTAGAATGCAAGCAGAACGAATTTGCTGTTCTCCAGGCAGGCATTAAGCAGGATATGATCGCTGCAGTTACAGAAGACCTCGAAGAAAGAGAAGCTATCAACGAAGCTACAGCTTCTGATGTAGTTAATAAGGTTAAGGAAATTCTCAAGAAGCTTCTTGAAAAGCTTAAGAGCATCTTCCACTCATTCATGGCTAAGATAAATTCATTCTTCATGGATAGTCAGGAACTCTTCAAGAAGTATAGCGGAGAAATCGCTAAGAAGAACTTCTCTGATTTCAAGCTCAAGGTGCGTGAATTCAAGAGAGAAAAGTTCAATAAGCTTCTGAACAATGAGGAAGTTTCTGCTACAATATTTGCTACAAAGCTTACCGACGAACAGCTTCAGGATGCAATGGAGAATGACAAGCTTACAGAAAGAGCTATTAAGGGTACTTTCTCAAAAACTGCAGTTCCGGAACTCTCTATTGATGATGATCTCGGAAATTTAGAGAAGGAAGTCGAAGACTATTGCTTCGAAGATGCTGAAACAAAAGATGACTTCACGTCTTCAACTATCATCACTTCAGACTGGATCGGCGGTCTTCTTAATACAAAGAAATTTATCGAAGATATCGAAAAGAACAACAAGAGTGTGGAAAATGGAATCCAGAAAATGCTGAATTCAATTGATAAAGATATCAAGAAAATTGCTGGTGCTATCGGCAAGAAAGATTCAGCTGAATATACAACATCCAGAGTTTCTATTACTCGTGGTGGAGATGGCCAGAAAGCAACATTCTCGAAAACTGATGCTTCGAAACCTCAAAGCAATATGGCAGCAAAAGCCACAGATGAAGAAAAAACTAAACTTCTCCGAGGCGCTACTTACAAGCAGGCCGTAGTATCAAGATTCCAGACAGTTTGTATCAAGGCTCAGAATGCAAGACTTTCTTGTGCAAAGAAGGCTATGGCTCAGGCTAAGAAGATCTTTGCTGCAGCTGTTGCTTACAATCCTAAGAAGGAAAACTTCGACTTCTATACTGCTGTTGCTGAATCAGAAGAATTTGATGCAGTAATGGCTATGGAATAATATATAAAGGAGGTATATACAATGGGCGTATTCAACGTTTCCAGTGTGAACGAAGAATTCACACCTTCAGAACTCGATATCGTTAATGCAGATAACATCATGATGGGCGAGAACTTTGCTCAGATGGCTATCATGGATGCTGCAGACTATATACAGGAACACTCAGATCTCATAAGAGCTATGGGTGGTCAGGAAATTTCTATCACTGAAAGTGGTCAGGAAGTAATCTATGAAGCTTCTACTCTTGAAGGTATCGGTGAAAAGATCAAGGGTCTTGTGAAGAAATTCATTGCAAAGCTCAAGGAGCTTATCTCTAAGCTTGTAGCCGTATTCTCAAGCTGGTTCCAGAGTGATAAGGATTTCATCAATAAGTATTCTAAGACTTTTACTACAAACTGGGTAAAGGTTAAGAAGCTTAAGGTGAAAGCTTATAAGTATCACAACGATGTAAAAGCATTTAAATTATCTGCAGCAACTCCAGACGCTTCTAGGCTTCTTGCTGACGCCACAACAGCATCAAATATCAAAACTGATGTCAATAGTGCTCCATCAGAAGTCATCAGCTCTATAAATAAAGTCGATAATACTGATCTTGCTGATGGCATCAGAGGACGCCTTCTCGCAACTATAACAGGCGGATCTCCTTCTTCTACAACAACAAAGGAATTTTCAGAAGAGCTTTATGAATTCTGGAGAAAAGGCGATAGCGCTAAAGAGGAAATGGATAAGAGTGATCTCGAATCTAATGGATATTCTGCAGCAAATATAATTTCTACTCTTCAGAATGGTGAAAAGGCTACTAATGAAGCTAAGAAAGCTTTCACAAAAGCAGAAAAAGACTTAAATAAGTGGGTGAAAGACCATATCGATAAGCCTCTTAAAACTGCTACTAAGTTTGAAAAGGGTGCTAATTCTGCTGAAAACGAAAAGAGGACAGCAAACGCTGCTCTGTTAACATTCCAAAGTTCAGTTATGACAACAGCTCTTGAGTCTATTCATTCTGGTGTAGGCATCTTTGCTCAGCTCTGCAAGGAATATTCAAGAACATGTAAGTCAATTGCAACTAAGGTTGTAGCTATGGGTGAGAAGAGACTTGCTCAGGAAGAATCATATGACTTCGGTAACGACGACAACGACGATTACAGCACAAGTTATATGAATGCCGTAGTTATCAAGTAATCTAATCAGTCATATATAAAACTTATCAGGATTAGGGAAACCTAATCCTGATACTTTTATAAACGATAAGGAGGAATATGACAATGGGAAGTTTATTTAATATAAACAATGTACTTGTTACTGAATCATCCTTATATGCTAATACAGCTTTAGAAGAACTTACAGAGTGTCATTACAAGAAGTCGTTTATGTCTATGGCATATGATTATATTGCAGAGAGTACTACATTCTACTATGAACTTAACAAGAATTTTTATAAAACTGTATTAGAATCCTATGGGGATTTCTATGTTATTAACGAAGCATTTGAAGGCTTCATCGATAAAGTAAAAGAAATCATCAAGAAGTTTCTTGAATTCATTAAGCGAGTATTCAATGAATTCATCGCTAGACTGAACGGTATGTTTAGAAGCGAAAAGTATCTCAAGAAACATCTCAAAGATCTCAATAAGTTTACTTCAGATCATGAATTCGAATATTCTGGATACGAATTTAAGCACATCAGAGATGATGCTCCTAATATCGAAGTATATGATCTCATAATGGGCACCGGTGGTGCCGTAGCTTTGGGACTTTCTTCAGGAACAATCGCCTATGATGCTGATGCTTCTGGCCTTGGAGATAAAATTAAAGCCGCATATGATAAACTTAAAGATGATCTTAATGAAGACTATTATGACAAAGTAAGAGGTCTTCTTATCGATGCTACAGGAGGAGTATCTGCATCGGATTTTCCTGATGAATTATTCGCTTATTTTAGAGACGACTCATCTGATAGATCTGAATTTACCGTTGATTCTTCGAAAGTACTTAAAGCAAAAACAGAATTCGAAAATTATCAGGATCTCAGAAAAGGCATCGAAAAGACTAAAAAGAAGATCGAAAGAGAATATGAAGATACAAGAAAAGCACTCGAAAAAGTTATTCATGCTTCCGGCAATCAAGTAGACTTAGCAACAAGCAATAGACTTGCAGCTCAGACTTTGGGTATGCATGATGGCGGATCACATGATGAAAGAAGTCGAGATTTGGATTCAGAAGAAAAGGTGGAGAAAATAGCCGTATCAGGAAAGACTTCTGCCGCTGAAATAAGATCCACAATCGATATGTTTGTTAAGGCTAAAGTTTCTCAAGTTCAAATGCTTTCTAATATTCATTCACAAGTTTTCTCTGCTAAGCTCGAAGCTGCTAAGGATGAATTTATACAGAACAAGACAATTCTGTATAGAGCTCTTTACAAAGTTCTCGGCAAACAGCAGAAGCTTTAAGAAAGGAGGATATAATATATGGATTATGTATCAATGGTTGAAAACGAAGTTTTCTTTCTTGAACAAGCTCAGAGACAGGAAGCAATGAAGAGATATATCAAAGAGTGTCAGATTCTTGCTACTGGTAAGAATATCCCTTATAAGCTTAACGCTCTTAACGAAGATCTTAAGGAATCTATGTCTGGATTATGGCAGAAGATTAAAACTATCTTTACTAGAATCTGGCTTAAGTTCTTAGAGAATCTCGATAGATTTGTTAAGTCTGATGCTGATTACCTTAAGTCATATCAGAATATTATCCTCAATAAGAAAGCTCCTGATGTAAACTGGAAGATGCCTGACTACAAACAGGTGAGAGACAGATGCTTTGCTGGTACTCCTGAATTCGATCAGTATATAAGTGATGACTTCATCCAAAAGATGGCTGATTCCGCTAAAGACGCTTCTAATCCGGATGATGGAACAATCGAAGAGAAGAAAGCTAAGTGGCAGCTTGCTATTCACCAGAGATTTTGCGCAGTAGATAATATCAAAGCAGATCTTAAAGAAGATGATGATTTTAATGCTGTTGTAAAAGAATTCTACTCTGGTGGCGAAAGTGAAATGGATGTTGCTGCTAGTGAACTCAATATGACTGATCTGTACAACACTTGTTTCTCCGCTGAAACCATTATAAATGAGCTTAAGAAAACTCAGGTTAAATATAATAAATGGATCGAAGATGTTGAAAGAAAGTATAATGCTACATACAAACAGTTCAACGATATGATCCAGAAGAATAAGGCTTTAACAAATAAAAGAGATGAAGCAGAGAAAAGCGCTCAACAGGCTCAAGCTAATGGAAATAGCGAAGAAGCTAATAAGCACGACGCCGAATCCAGAGAAGCCCAAGCTGAGATAAACAAGACTAATGCTGCTATGACTGCTGCTAAAAAGGATCTCGAAACCCAGCAGACAAAAGCAAAAGAAGCAGCAGTAAAGAAAGAATCTTTAAATCTTTATTCTTCAGTATATAATAGAATTCTCACTGAGCTGGCTTCTCCAACAGTAAACAGTAGTACTGGAGGAGGAACTTCCAAAGATCATGTTGCTCCTGGATCATCTAATGATACTTCAGGTAAAGGAGTTTCTACTTCTACAGTTAATACTACAAATAAGAATGCAGCCGAAGCTGCTCGTAAGCAACAAGAAAAGAACGCTGCCGCTTCTACGGCTACAGCTGGAGTTCAGGCCGCTAATGACGCCGAAAAAGATGGCGGTCTTGACGAAAAGAATCTCCAGATATTTGCTACTAATGTAACTACATATTCTACAATATGTACAGAAACAATTACTACTATATTTGGAGCTAAGTGTAATGGTATCACTAAGATGCGTAATGATTATATGCAGATTATCAGATACCACGTTAAATACTGGCTCGGTAAGCCGAATGATTCTGACGATAACGTTAAGACTCAGACAGCTACACCTAATCCTGATATTAAGCAGGCTGTTACAAATAATAATAATAAAGCTCCGGCTCCAGGTGTATAAAAATTTCCCGCTAGGATATCCTAGCGGGATTCGATTTTTGCAAATCTGATTAAAGTACTCATTTTGAATTTGTTGTCTTGCTTTAAGAAAACCTGCTTTACATTCTGAATCAAATACTTCCCATCATATTCCGGATGTACTTGGTTTCTTATAATGTATTCTTTGTTTACCGTAAATAAGCTAGCATCTAAGTCTGGTTTGTTTATATCCAAAGTAATATTTCTATTCTGTAATCCGCTTTCGATATTACTTGCTATATTAGGATTACTTGACTTGGTTGTAAACAATTTAGTCTTAGCTGTATTATTCTTAGTGATATTTTCGAGTATATTCTTCGAACTTACCTCTCCTGAACTGGTCAAACTGGTCACGTTGGTAACTATTCTTTTCGTAAATGGGTTTTTCGTGAATTTTGTGTATGATACTGGCAAGAATATACGATAACACGAATTCTCGTCATCAACAATTAAACCTTGTCTTCCATGTTCAAGAGACAATAACTCACCAATTTCAATTATCACTGTAGAGTAATCTTCGTTTCTATGTTCTACTTTATTTCCTGATTCGGAAACTATGTAAGCTGAATCATAATCTACAAAGAATCTATAACCTGAATCGTAGAATGTATAGAGATTATCATTAAGGTATTCTATATAATCTGAAACTTTAGTTACTGGAGGTATAACAACCTGATCAAAATTAGGATTATGCTGTAATGGTTCTATCAATAAAGGCCAGAAGTAATCTGCTACTCGCATAAGTAAGTCAGTCATAGTAATAGGTTCTATAAACACTTTATCACCAACAATACTTCTATTACCTCTATTACAAGTATTGATTATCTGATTCATATTATTTACAGTATCTCTCTTTAATAGATAGAATGTAATATTTCTAAACAAGTCATTTCTATCATGCTCGTCGTTATTATAATCCAACTCGTTCGTATAAGAGATATCTTCATCTGTCATATATATGAATAAGTCTTCTAAAACTTTATCACCTATATAATCCGGATTGTTTTCATTTACTTTATACAGAGTAAGAGCCATCAATGAATCTTCCTGAGTTTCTATAATTCGATTGAGAATCTTTTTATCTACAGAAACAGAAAGCATTAATACTGGTTGGTTTAAATCTTCAAAATTCTTATCTATAAGAATAGACCTCATATTATCCTGAGCTATCTCAGTAGTAGAATTATCTTCTGAGTCTACAAAAAATAATGTAGCCCTATATGAATAATAGTCTGAAATATTGGTTACTTGAGCCATTGGATCACCGCCTTTATTTATTCGTTAAAACAATATCCGTAGCCGAAACAGCTACGGATACTGAGTTGGATAACGCCCTTATATTAACCAGAAAGGAGATCTAATAAGTAGCCATGGAACCACTCATTAAATTACCTCTATGTTCTAAAAATAAAATGAATGTACAAAAAATACAGGAGGAGCATAACGCTCCCCCATTTTTATTTGAGAAGTGTCATGAGGTCTATAAACAGACCTTTGCTGTTAAAGTACTGATCGTTCAGTTGCTTCAATCCATTGTTGTCGAACAACGTTGGTGGTAAAGCCAACTGAGATTCTGGAATCTGCATATAAACTTTATGCTTATATGGTAAGTCAATAGAGTAGTAGTTATTCAGAATATATCTCTGCTTATACTGATACTCTGGATCATTCTCCGGTATAACTGATTCTATATTAACTATCGGTTCAGGGTGTTCCTGAGTAATAGTTATAGCTCGTCTGAGATCATATAAGTTTACTATACCTCTTGACTTGATTCCATACAATGAGAAGAATAAGCTCCACTGGGTTGGTAATAAAGATTCAAGTTTACATAATGTAGTTGTAGCAATCTGAGAATTCTGGAGAGTATTCTCTATTGCTGTTTTACCATTGATTACGTATGAAGTGTCTGCTACCATTTCACCATGAGCCTTAGGCATTGATTTTTTTGGTCTAAAGATGACTGTGTTAGTTATAAGACATAACTGATTACAGATAGGATCTTTAGTAATCACTATATTAGGAACCGGATTAGTCGGAACAAGCGTTCTGAGTATCTGGTTGTATATAGTCAATGCTGAATCTTCTGAACTCTGTATGAAGTGACAGTGAGGAATGTACTGAAGAATAACTGAAGCTAATTTAAAATTAGACTTCAGCCAGTTGTACTTTCCTTGCTGATTTGGATCAAACAGAGCAATTCTTAAATCGTTACAATATTCCGGATAACGATTTCTTGCAATGATACCGCCATACTCATCTCCTGAATATACAAGATAGAATTCTACGTCTACCTTATATGATGCAAGAAAAGATTTATAATGGGCGATCATATTTATGACAGCACAGGCTATCCCATAGTTTGGATCTATACCCACATTAGCTTTCATTACTGATACCGCTATGTCATTCAAATCTATAAAAACGTTGATTTGTGATGATGATGCATTAGTAGTACCGAGGAATGCCGTTTTCATCATTTTAGATAATATAGGCTTCCTAATGTAATAGCCGTACAGTACATTAGAAGCTTCACTTTTAGTAGCGAAGTCAGATGACTGTCTGTAGTTTGCCATTTAAATCACCTCTTTAGGCTTAAACATCTCATCCATCTGAAGTGTATGATCATAGTGATTAGACTCTGGACCTACCACTTTATTAAGTGATATGCTGAAGTCTTCTCTCTGATGGAGAATATCCAGAAGGTCTTCTGTATCTCCAAAACCATTCTTTATAATAGCTTTAGCTAATTCACCAGGACCTTCTGGAGTTAAGAAAGTCATTCCCTTTAACGGTACTTCTTCATTAGATTCATCCATAGTATATCTACGAACGTCTAAGCATTCCTTACCGTCTTCGGACCACTTAATCTTTTCGAATCTAGAAAACTGATTACCTCTTTCTTCAAAGATTTCATCTATACCAAGCATTATAGGTTTCATGGTTTACCTCCTTATTAAAAAAAGGGGCGCCCGAGTAAAGCGCCCCTTAATTTTTTGATGTTGTTTATTTATTAGTATGAAATTTGCCGATACAGGTATTAGAATCTATATCCTCTGTATGCAGGATTGTTCAGAACTCTGTAACCTGTGTTGGTCTTCATGAATTTGTATCTTTCGATTTCCATTGAAGTAGCTTCGATCTCCTTACGATCGATCTCTTCAAGGATGATTGTGAAACTGTTCGGATCTGTCGAAGTTGATCCATCCGGTGCAGGAGGAGTTGTGAAGTAATCTCCGATATTTATTGAGATCTTGTTATTTCTGATTCTTGCCAGGAACTTCTTAGAATTCTCAGTATATATCTTTTCTTTCTCCTTATCCGTTGCTCCTGCAGGGATATTTTCGAATGAATACTCTTCTTTCTCATTAAGTGAGATGAGAGCATTCACTACCTTTGAGAGTGACACCTTTACAGTGTATTCAATCGTGACGTTACGCATTTCTCCGTTGTTTGGATTTACTACTCCGAGCGGATTGTTTCTCTGACCGATTACACCATTGTTAGGGTTAGCTTCTAACTTCTCCCAACCAATTTTTCCGTTGTTTTCTCTGAAGATATCAGATACAAACGGATCAAGTACTACCTTAGTCGCCTGGTTAATCTTGAGGATATTACCAGACGCCATTATAGCGTTGATGCCTGCAACCTGCTTTGCAAGCGGTGAAGTGATCTTAGTTGCCGCGCCATCATCGCTTGTTACTTCGATGAGGTTGTGGAACTTACCCTCTTCTGCTGTTTTCAGATTCGGACTAAATATGAGTCTGCAGTCAAACAGACCGTCCTTGAAAAGATCCTTTTCTATTTCAGATCTCATAGCGCGGAGACTGCTGAATGACTCTGTTGGATTTCCGAGAAATCTTACTTCACAGTCGGTATAGTCTGAGAAGATTCCACTGAATGCGGAGTTGATGATTTCTCTCATCTTATCCGCTGTAATAGTTGCAGTTCTTCTTGACGGAACTACGTATGATGGTTCGAAAACCGTCATATTTTTTCCCGCTTCAAATCCCTTAACTATTCCCGATGTGAGCTTCTCTTCTTCTTCGGTAACTGCCTTCTGAAGATCGATCGGCTCTGGCTCTTTAACTTCCGGCTGAACCAGATTTGACATCATTGAGAATGATGATTCCGGTGCCGGAGCTGTCGCTGTGTTTTCTGAGGCGCCATAAACTGATACACCTCTTCCGTTCGCTGATGATGCACCATTTATAATGGCCGACGCATCATAGGTTCTTGGATTTTCCTTTTCCATTTGAAAATTTCCTCCTTTTTGTAATATAAGGTTATATAAAGACTTTCCGGAGAATACTTTTATATCCTCCGTACTCGTCTATAATATACAGTTATTTAAGTGTTTAGCCCTGTGTGTTTCCTTACATATTCTTTGCAAGGAAATCACATATCTCCTGAGTCTCTGGATCTTCTCGTAGCCCTCTATCGAGATAACTCTCTATAGGAACGTAGAATACAATATATAACTTTTTATCAGGAGATGCTATTACTACATGAGGTTTGGTTACCTCATCTAAATCAAATGCCGGTGTATAAGGAACACATATATAGTCTTCTTTCATATATATCCTTACGGCATCTTCGATTTCATGCATATGAGTGTTAGGCATTGTGTAGTCTGGAACTCTAGCTTTAAGCATACAGTCATTTACTACATCCGTATTAAGCAACTCTTTGGCGCCAAGCATTATGACATTCATATCAAACACTAAAGTTGCTATGAAGTCATTGAGCTTATCCTTATTACCAAGTGGCCAAACTGCAGTAAGCGGCATACATCTAGTAAGCACTTCTTTAATCTGATCAAATGATAAGAAATCGTACATATATACGTTATCAGTTTCGTTAATGTGCATCGGAACATGTGCATTATGAAGGAACGATAGTTTATTATTAATCTGCTTATTATCCGGAATCGTACGGATTATACAGTTCATCTTTTCTTCATGATTAGAAGCCGTTACTCTTGATAATACTGAAGAAACTGATTCACTGAATTCTAAGTGATAGTGTGGTTCTAATAAAACTAAATCTGTACCCAACAGATCGTGGTTTGCTATCTCCCACATATCCTCATAATCTTCTAAGTTCATTAATATTACGGTAGCATCTTTTGCCTTAGTATTATTCAAAGCAACATAGAGTTCTACCTTTTGGATATCGCTATCCTCGTTGTTGTCGTCTGCATATCTGTAGAAGACATATCCTTTATTGATTTCCATAGAATCAATCCTTTCTGGTTAAAGTCGTTTAGATAATATATAAATAAAAAAGAATTAGTAGTGCTACAATAGCACTACCAATTCTCAGAGGTCATAAAAATGTCAACAATTATTTCAGCCAATTAATGGAGGTTATGTCTGAAAAGTAATATGATAAACGAAGGAATCATCCATAACTATGGATTTACAATGATGTTAGTAAAATTATGAAAAAATAAAGCCGACCCCATAAGGAGTCGGCTAAATAAAGAAATCTGAATTGTCTATCAGTTAATCTGTGAGAAGTTGTGATCCTTCACAATAATCTCGTGTTGACAAATAGATTTTATTGCCTGTCGATGTGTAATAACCACCAGAGTATTCTTACAAACTCTGTCGATGAGATTGCATACTAACTCTTCGGTTATGTCATCGAGATTGCTTGTAGGTTCGTCGAGAATCATCAGACAATCCTGATCGTCCTCAAGCATTTTAAAAACTGATCTCAGAATATTGAGTCTCTGTTTCTGACCCGAAGACGCCTTGGTGCCTCGTTCACCAAGCTTTGTTTCGAGGCCTTCAGGCAATCCTCTAACCCAATCACCTAAGTTAACTAGATCAAGGTATTCAAAAATCTTGTCATCAGATATATCTTCGCCAAAGCAGAGATTGTCTCTGATAGAAGAGTCCAAGCATTCGCTATCCTGATGGATATAGAAGGTATGAACTCTCTTTATCTTACCTTCTACTGGTCTGAGTACGCCAACCAATAGATTAGCCAGGGTTGATTTACCCTGACCAGACTCACCGGTAATTACATATCTTTCACCGGCTTTGATTCTGAAGCCATCGTTAGTCATGATAATATCTGACTCCGGATAACCGAAAGTCATGTTCTTATCAACTTCGATGCCCTCGCCTAAAGCATCATAGACTTCCTCTACTTCTTCGCAGAGTCCGTTTATGGTTGCTCTGTAGTCATTTCTCTCACCAACAGTATCTACCATCTCTATAATAATATTGATGGCAGACATGAATACGTATCCGGAGCTTAAGAGTATATAAGTAACTCCATCTACGTCCATAGTTCCATTGGATATGAGGACCGTAAACAACGGTATACACATACCTACAGTTTCTAAAGTGCCGAATACTAGCTGTCTGAGAAACTGCAGTGAATATACCACTGCTTCATCCTGGGCCTGATTAAGGCGTTTCATTGCGAAGTCCTTCTTACCAAGGTATCTCAGGGTTTTGATGGACTGCATATTATCCTGAGCAATCCATCTAACTTTACTATTAGCATTTATTCTGTCCTTGAGATTGCAAACCGCCATTCCAAAATAACCGAATAATGCTAATCCAAGCATTATTGCTAAGTCCAGCAATAATGCCTTATATCCACATACCTCTACTATCTTAATAGAAAGTATAATAAACTGAGGTATGAAGAATATAATTCGCTTGACGTACTGTAAGATAGCTGCTGTTGTTTCACAGTATCCATTAATGTCAGCCATCATCTTACCGGTGTGAGTTGACATTATGTAGCGTACATCAGCTGTAAACTCCTTACCAATATATTTGGTATGGAGTTTATTAAGGAGCTTGAAGTATGCGAGCTTCATAGTACCCCTCGATGTAATACCGTCCAGAGTATTTATTGCATTGAAGATGATCATTGCAATAACCGGAGCGGCAATAGCAGAGCCTTCGATTATCAACCTTGGAAGCTCTGCCATTTTCAAGGTCACGTAGGAATCTATTAACCCGCCGATGATTCCTAGAACGGCTGAGAGAATACAAATTCCAACGATACTTGAATCTCTCTGAAAGCTGTCGTACGCTGGCTTAATTTTACGCCAGATACGACTATTGTTTATAGACTCCTGTATCTTATCTGCGAGCCTATCTTTGAGATTGGTATTGTCCATAACAATACTCCTTTCTCCCTCTCTTGGAGGGTACAAAATTTACACATAAGAAGCTTTTCTCCTCAGTGTCTACTTTAATAATATACAAGTTATCTCCCTTACTCAGACATCTTGAAGCGTTTTAACATATATAGTAAATCAAAATGTTGTTTAAACATTTAATGATATAAATTCTTAAAGGAGGAAATAATTTATGGCAGTTGCTCTTTTTGGACGTGCTAACGTTAACTCAGTAAAGCAGCAGCAGTATGTTGTAGATGCAGTAGCAGATATTGACTTACTTCCTACAACTACTCGTGGTGCTATTAACCCATATGATGTGAAATGGCCAAAGCCAATACCAATGGGTTCTACAGCTTATGTAATCAAGACAGGTGAAACATACATCCTTTCAAGTGATCCAGAAGTAAACTGGACAAAGATGAAGGGTGGTTCAGTAACACCTACACCTGATCCGGATCCAGACCCAGATCCTGATCCAGACCCGGATCCAGATCCTGATCCGCAGCCTTCAAACAAGAAGTATGTATACTTCGGTGTAGATGGTGTTATGACAGCTGACTGGAAGGACGAGTGGGATGAGCTCGATGATCCTGCTTCAGGCTTCATCACTGAAAGAGGTCCTATCGGAACTTACTTTACTAAGGATGTACTTGAAAACTCACTCAAGTCACTTACAAAGGATGAAGTTGTTGATGGTTATACTCTCAATAACAAGACATTCACAATCGCTGATGCTGCTCCAGCAGGAACAACAGATGACGTAGACAACCCTGTATACAACTTCATGTGCGCTCGTATCACAATCGCATATCCGAAGTCACTCGGCACACTTTCTAAGTTCGAATTCAATTCATTCCAGTATGATGATCTCGTAAGAGCTGACATCACAATCGATGGCGAAGCTTATGAAGTAGTAAACATCGCCGGCGCTAACTACTACAACGACTACCTCGGCGATTTCAAGATTCTTATGGCTTAATAGATTGGAGGGATAACTATGCCTAATAACACTCCAGTTTGGCCTGATGGTTCTGGTGGTACAGTCAATGTGCTCCAAAGCTTAAATTACGGTGGTACTCAGCCTGATGTCGCAAATAGAGTTGTAGCTACAAAAGCTGCACTCCTTGCTATGACTAAACAATATATTATGGATAACTATCCAGGTGTTTATGAAGTTCTTTGTAATGAAGACGGTAAGGCTTACAGAGTAAACCAGTATGATGAGTCTATTCAACCGAATGATCAGACAGGCTATTGGAACGAATGCGATCCTGCTGAAGTATACAAGAAGATCGCAACAGAAGGAGTTATGGGCGAAGTTGTTACCGCTACATCTGAGCTAGGTTATATATCCGTCGGCGATCAAGTGCCGGCGGATTATACTTGGCAAGATGTAATCAAGATGATTACAACTCCGTATACTCCACCTACAATCGAATTTTCTTCAAGCACAAGTGGCGTTATAACAGAGCCGGATGGAAACCTCTGGGCTCCTGCTAATATCGATTCTTCTGCAACAGGAAATATCACTGTTAATACAGTTATTACTAAGGGTACTAATGATGTACAGAGTCTTGGACTTACTCTCGGTGATGCTATTGTACCTGTTTCAGGAGCTACATTTCCTGCATCTACAGATGTAACTGGAACTTCTACTATCGATCTTTCACAGATTTCCGGTAGTGAAGACCTTATTGCTACTGTAAATGACGGAAGAAGAACTGTAACAGAAACAGTTTCTATTGATAAGACAGGCGCTGCAATCTTCTGCGGTGTTGATGGTGTAATGCAGGATGAATTTGAATCAGATTCGCAGTGGGAAGTTGACCCGGATGCTATGTTTGAACAAGTTCACCCGTATGCTACATACTATACAGAAGAACACCTTAATGGCTTACAGCAGCTCACAAAGAACACTACAGCAACTAAGGAGAATCTCGGAAGTGTTTCATTCGACATTCCACAGAATAGTCCTGATAGTACAGTGGCTCCTGGTCCAGCAACAAACTACTTTGTTGGTTCTATCGTTGTAGCATTCCCTAAGGCATTTGGACAAGTGTCGGCTATTACATTCGGTCCATTTGATTATGACGATGTATCAATCGCTTCAACAACGGTAAGAGGACTTGACTACTGGGCAGTAAGAGTCAATGGTGTTGTTTCTGACTACGCTGGAACAGTTAAGATTAAACTCAAGTAATTCATAAAGGAGGTTAAACTTATATGGCTATTAATATTCTTCAACCGATTCAGTTTAACGTAGCTAATGCAGACTTCGTAAGAAGTTTCGTAGAAAACGTTTCTGATCTTAAGGATCTTTCTCTTCGTAAGTATCCTCAGATTTACGAAGTTCTCGTAAAAGAAGATGGATGTAAGTACCGCCTTAATAAGGCTAACGATGACGATCCTACTCTCGGTAAATGGAGAAAAGTAGATCTCGATCCAGATCATCTCCCTCCAGGAGGTTCTACAACTCTTGGTGAAAATATCACTATTAATAAGGAAATCGGGGCTCTCCCTTCAGGCTCAACTATTCCTTCAGCATCGACATGGCAGGAAGCAATAAAGCTTCTGCTCAAAGGAACTGTATAATATAAATCGTACTATTTGCCAAAACATAAGCCTGATAGCAAATCAATGCTATCAGGTTTTATTTAAAAAGGAGGTAAACTTATATGGCTATTAATATCTTACAAGAGCTTAATCTTGGAGCTGCTAAGGCTAGCTTCTCAAGAGATGAAGTTGAAACTTTAGCTGAGATTAAGAACTTAGATGTGGCTAAGAAGTATCCTAATAACTATGATATCTTCTGTAAAGAAGATGGCTGTAAATATCGTCTTAACAAAACATCTCATAGCACTATGCAAGACAATCTCCCTCATCCTACTGGAAAGTGGAGAAGAGTTGATAGTGTTATTTCTTCTAGTATGCCTGCTCCAATTACTACTGGCGATGTAATTCTTTATCTCGGTCCAATAGTTATGGATCAAGTAGATCATACTAAAGTAAAATTCCAGACAGGAAAATACTATAGAACGGAGTATACTAAAGTAAGCAAGCAGATGTATGCTTTTGTGCAGAATACCGCTCCTGATACTCCAGATACATCTCCTACTCCGGCAGTTATATGGTTCTCTGAAACTTCAACTCTCTCAGAGGGTTCAGTTTTATTCACACCAGTAAATGGTTCTATATTCGATAATAAAGAACACGGAATCATAATGACATCTGATTGGGATGGACAGTCTGCTATCAGTGGTTCATCTTATGAATATCTTGATAATAGCAATAGCACTAAGCTTGGAATGGTAAGAAACAGTAATTTCGATACTACATTCGATTCTTACCCAGAGCTTACATGGAATATGTTTGATACTGAAGCTGAGCTTGAAAACATCAAACAGAACGTTATTCCTGAAGCTATTTCTTCTGCTTCTGAAGAAATCAAAACTGAAGTAAAAACAGAAGTTAAGGAAGATGTCGATGCCAACTTAGGACAGGCTAAGAAGCTTAACGATATCCTTACAGATGGAGATATTAGACTTCTTAAACAGGGTGGTACCGAAAAGTTAGTTTCTAGTAAGCCAGACGCTACTGTTTCTGACTCAACTATCGGATTCGTTCAGTGTGATTGCAATCGCAATGAAGAAACTGGTGAAGTTACTTTAAATATCACTAATGTAAAGTACGGTCCGTTTACTTCGGAAGAAATAGCAGAAAATGCATTCGTGGATGAAAACGAAATAATAGTTCCGAGTGGAGGGGAGTTTAATATATATGCTATAACATGCAGCGTTACTAATAAAGCAAAAGACACTATTTTCTGTGCATTAAAGGATTCAAACCTTTATAAAGGAACACTCGGTTTCGACGCAATGAGCTTTATATCACGACTACAGGAAGGACTTCCGCTTGTAGTAGGATTTGCTGTGGCGGCTCCATATAAAGACGACGAACACACTGGATCGGTTGATTCTAGTACTTATGTGTCTATGTATAATCTGCTTGAACTTATAGACGCTCAATCATCTGTTAATTTTACTCCTATACCTGTTAGTGAGATTCCTGATATTAAGAACAGAACTGTAGAACTTCTTGAAAAAGAAACCGTTCTGGATTTAATTCTTTATGTAATGTGCCCGGAAGGATTTGAATCCCAACCTAATGTATTAGAATTATTAAACGAGCAATTCGTTATCGGAACTGAAGCTTCAGGTATTCTTAACGAATTTCCTACTATGAGGAAGGAAATAGAAGATAGCATCTCTGGAGAATTTAGTAATGTTAAGAAACTTAATGATGCTTTAAATGAAGAAGATGTAGACGCCATTATTTCTCGTCCAAGAGAATCGTTATTCGACGTAAAAAGTCCTTATATTCCATATGGAAATAAACTTCTTACAGAATGCACTTTCGTAAAACTCGAATTAGATGAGAATGGTGTAGCAACCATTACGGATTCGGCTACCGTATCAGATGCCATATCTCTGGACAATCCTCCGGAATGGATTCATGAAGGGTGCTTTGCTATATTATTCGGAATTATGCAAAAAGGTAGCAATGTTGGTTATCGATATACGGATACTGACGTATATAATTGTAGTTTTAAAGTAGACTATGATAGACCAGATTTGGATATAAATCGAAAACCAGAAAACATGTTTGGAATCAAAAGCGTTTATTTTGCTGTCGGAAATAATGGAGATGAGTGGGGCGACATTAAAGCTGATTTCACTGCTTGTAAATTTACAGATATAAACACTTATGCTGATGGAACAGCAGATGTTGATGGTAGACATCTTCTGGGTGATCTTATCGGCGATTACGAAGAAGATGGAACTCCTATCACTTTAAGAAATTACAGTAAATCGGACTATACTGTATTATATGGTATAGCATTATTTACTTCATCTGGCAACGTAATATCTGAAGCTGATTATACGGCAAAAAATATAGTAGCATCAATAAACAAGAGAGTGGTCCCTGCGTATCAGGAATCAGGTTTATTGGTTGACTTCCCGAAGATGGAGGAACAAGTTGACTCTGTTAAAGAGCAAATTGCGGCTGTTAAAGAATCAGATCTTCCTGAGAAAACCAAGGAGTATATTAAGAATAATATAGTAGATTATAAGAATTTAACCTTATCTGGGGTTCAAAATTACAATAGTAGTAATTTCACACATTTCGTATCTTTAGGTGTAGAAACATATAATCACAGCGATGATAATAGAACTATCGCTCCTGTATTCATCAATTATTTTGATAATACAAAAGACGACTATGCTGCTTCAAGCACAGTTCCTGTTTTCCATCCAAATAAAAATAAAGGAACTTGGGATACATATGTAGGAATTGTTGGATATCTGGATACCGCGCAGACTAAGCAGGCATTAGTTGATAAACTGAAGGGCATTAAATTAAAGTACAACAGAGATGTTTCTTACTTTGATGAAATCAATAAGTATTTCTTCATTAAAGATGCATATGTAAAAATTTCCGGTGCAACAATAGCTGATTTTATCGATTCTGCTGGTTGGGTAAGAGTTGAACCTGATTCTAATTTAGGGGAAGTATTCGAAAATATTCCGGACATTATGTTCGGGAATAGATGTGCTCAAGTTGTTATTGTTGTCGATGGTCATTATGGTGATTATTCATTCGATGATATTGAATATTTCGAAACGAATTTTAACAATATCATGCAATTGATACGTTTTGAAAATGATATTCTTGCATCTAAATTGGAAGAAAGTGGATCATCAGGGGATATATCAGCTCTTGAAGAACGCACATCAGCTATTGAAACAAAGCTTGAACCTTTAGCAGACGATGTATCAGTTCTTTCAGACGCCACAAAATCTATCATTCAGAAGTACCCTATTAAATTAGCGACTTTTTATGATAGTAAATTTAATGGTGCTCTTAAAATTAACGCTGATACATATGATCCAGAAACAACAACATCAGTTTCTTTATCTTTCTATAACTATTACGACTCATCTAAAGATGATTATCGCAATCCAGCTAATCCTGCAACTCCAATGCTAGTCGAAGATAAATTTGTTGCTGTAGCAGCGTATATCGATATTCCAGAAGTTTTAGGTATTCCACCATACTCTTCTGCACCTCAGTTAAAAGAATACTGCAAGAATATCTCTGTTCGTTTCGATAGAACTCAGAGTATTAAGGTCGATTTACAAAATAATAATAATACAAGTATATATTCCGGAGCCAATGTGTTTATCAGAGATATATACTTTAGAACATACTCTACAACTCAGGCTCCTGCGTTAGCTAGTTATACATACAGCACTAAGATTACTAATTCTAATCCTATTGATGCATTGGTTGACGCATCATATAGTCCTGGATTTATTCCGATCTTCGTCTTTATCCTTGAAGTAATTCCTGACGCCAATTACCAGGTTCCGTTAAAGAACTATCTTGCTCAACAGAATTTTACAAAGTTTATTAATTCGCTTTGCGAAATCTCATTCAATAAAGTTCGAGATACGGAAGATAAAGCAGAAGAAGCTATCGAAAATATATCTTCAGTTGCAGGAGATATATCGGCTATTGAAACAAAGCTTGAACCTTTAACCGATGAAGTCATTCACGATCTCACTAATACTGAAAAGAAGTGTGATCTTATTTATGGTTGTGCTTTGGATGGACTGCTGGATGCTTTTATACATCAAACTAATCCAACAGTTTTAGACATAGAAGACCAAAAAACTAAAATCGAAGCAGCTATTTACCTAGATAGCTCTGACTTCACAGAATCAGATTATACCGCAGATGATGGAAGAGAAGTTCACACTATTGGATATACAGGATCATCCCAGTATAGCGTGCCTACTGATCTTGATATTATAGATAGAGAATTTACTAATGAAGCAGAAAGCGGAAATGTGTCTTATGAAAATAAAATAGCCGATATCACAGGAAACGAAGAAGGTGCTGAAGTATTCGATAGAATTTTCAGAACTTCCTCTGTTAATGATGATGACTGCTTAATGGTTACTAATATGATTATTCTTCCGAACGGAGAAAGATCCGCTGTTTATTCCGATATAGATTCCGTTTATACTAATAATATATTTGTAGAGCTAGGCACATTCGAATGTGATACTTTTAAATATGATATAGACGAAGTATACCTTGGTTTAGCTATTTATGTCGATATATTAAAACTCGCTAAAGCTGCCGGAATGGAAGACCAAATATCTGAAAATATAGGTTTTTACAAAATGATGAGGGATTTTAACGATAATTACACATCTTATATACGAGTAGGATTAAGGGATTTAGTTGATGACAGTAAAAATTCAATACAGATGAACATTGGTGACTTGTTTTCTGTAGTTGAATCTAAACTGGCAGAAATCGTTTCTAATCGTATAGAAGAGATTAAGGATATTGGCTCAAATGTTGGAATGGACATAACTGATGAACACGCAAAAGATTTTATCGGAATTCGTCTGACTACTATCTCGTATATTCATATGTATCGAGATAACCCTAATATTCTTAATATAAACAACTTATATACTTGCAATATTAACAATAGTCTAGCAGAACACATTCGTATTAAATCTGATACTGGTAGAACTTTTGTTGAAGACACAAATAATAAACTTGAATCAGTGCAAAGACAAATTAATACGGTGCAAAAACAAATTAATACGGTTTCTGAATCGACTCTTAGTAATGATCAAAAGAATTATCTCCGTTATTTAAATTATGGATTCGAAAAAGAAGAATTCATAGATAATTGCGGAGTAAAGAATATTGCTAGTTTAGTCAACAAAAAGGAATACTATGTGATTCCTGTAGATGTTGTTGAAAAATATGACTCCGATGGAAATAGAACAATTTGGAATGGTTCATATAACGGATTGGTTAATCTTGGCCAAAACTATACCCCAGGAGCAAGCTCTATTAATCCGCAATTTATGAACTATATCGATAATTCAGAAGATTCAGAAACAAAAGATTATGTAGATATTGAGAACGTATTCACTGATATGAGTGATTCCAGTGTATCGGATGATTATCGTGTAGGTTTATTCGGCTTAATTAATATATATGATACTTGGGTTTCTAACAATTTTGATGATATCACTAAATTTGGCGATAACCCGTATACTAAATCCAATGTTCGCGACATCTACATGAGCAAACTTGATAAAACTGGGTACTTCGATGGTTCTGATACTGTTCATGCGGCATCGAGAGCTATTACATACCCAGAAATAGTATCTAAAGGCCAGACAGCACAAGCAGCTGTTTCTGTTGAAGATGTGTATGTGACTATAATATGTAGAAGAAACAATGATACCATTAGCTCACTGTGTCTTGCAGGAAATGTGCCTGACTATACATGGATAAAATGGGATCCATCTAAATCCTTATTCGAATTACTGCAGTATGCTGATGATAGCAAAATATTCAAGATAAATGACGGATATAACTATGATATTGCCGTTATTACTGTCCTTAGCATAAGAAAAGGCCGTAATGCCGAAACAAGTGAAATATTTAATTATTTCAAAACATACAATTTCTATAAAAATATAGATAAGATGGTTTTATTCTCCGAAAATGCGGGAATAGAAGCTGAAAAAGCAAAAGACGAAGCTGATCGACTCACAAAATCTATAGATAGTATTAACTATGCTAAATACTATCCTACACCTATAGCATTTAAAACTTCTGCTAAACCTAACGTTGAAGATAGCGAACATGGAAATGTCGATTTCAATCTTCTTGTTTATCCTCGTATAGTACCAACGCCTACGGCAGAAACTGATGGTACCTATACTGTTAAACTTGTACCAAACGATGATACGGTTATCACTACAACCACACTGAATGATATATTTGAAAATAATTCATTATACATGATGCTTGGTTTCTTTGGAGAAAACTTATTCAACACAATATATGACGGCGACTATAGCTATGTTTCAGGTTTAGGCACCGTAGAAAATTTGAATAAATTAAATCGAGCTAGTGGTATAGCATGGTATAGTAATCAATATCTTAAAGATATAACCGATTCGTTTGAGGATCATACTGATACAAGCAGCAAGCTCTCTAGACAAATAGATTGCTCAGAATTATTCCTCAATGTGAATGCTGCTATGATTAAAGAAATATATGTCGCAGTAATTCCTAACGTTAGTCTTGATGGTGGACGTTTGTCTAAACTTGGAGATATCGTCAATATCAAATATGATCCAAGTACTGGAAACGTTATAAATGACAAGATGTATAATGTAATAGCCGATATTCCTGGATTTAGAAAGGTGCCATTCTCATATGGTTCTGGAGTGCATAGTATATCCATGGAAGATATAATAGATCTTTGTGGTAGACCTCAGTATAATACTAATTTCCAGCCTAATGGTGCTAATATAGTGTTCGTTATTCATTTTAATGAAAACTATTATAGATACAAGGAGATTAATGACTACTATAAAGACGGATCTAGCACACTAAAACCGTATAATATAGGCTTCTTCAATGACTCGATATATAACTTCTTTTTCTGGAGAGACAAATACAGAGGTGAAGATAGTACTAATAATTTCGTTAGGGATGACGCTATATATATTACTAAATCAGTAAGTAATTCTATCAAGCATTCTAAGAACGTTTCTCTTAAAGCAGCTAAAGATGCTGTTGCTGATAGAACTAAGGTTCCGAAGTTCTATTCTTCTTTATCAAATCTTAAAGACGGTATAGAAAACGGTGGTATGGGATATCTTGTAAAAGTAAATCCTTCAGACAATACAAAGTATTTAGCTGATGTATATGTAAAGACTCTCGATGGTTCTCTCATAAAGATGACTTCAGATACAGATTGCGAACCTTCTCAGTCAATTATTGATCAGCTTACATAATCATATTAGTATTTGACACAAAACATCCCTTTTCTAATCACTTTTGCTATGAGTTGTGCGGAGTCTTCGGGCTCCGTACCTCTTTTGTATTTGAACATTTAAATAAAATAATTATAAAGGAGGTAAACCTATGGCTATTAAGCTTCTTCAAGGCTTGGATTATAAGGGTAACCAGCCTGACTTTGTTAGAGGGTTAGTTGCTACTAAAGCCGAGCTTTTTTCTTCAAAAAACTTAAAGAACTATCCTAGTATCTACGAGGTATTTTGTCTCGAAGATGGTTGTAAGTATCGCCTTGATAAAGAACGTCATGAAACTGATCCGGAAACAGGTAAGTGGCGTAAAGTAGCTGAAGTATGGTCGCCAGATGACCCATCTCCATCAGGCGGTGGAATGAATCTTTGGTATGGTACAGATCAAGAACTTACTCCTGAAGAAGAGGCATCTCTTCCTAAAGGAACTCTTATGTTCGTTAATTATACATCTACCGGCGTAACCAAGATCTATAATAAAACAGAAGATGATAAAGATCTCATCACTGAGATGTATACAAAGTCTCAAATCGATACAATGATTGCGTCTATTATACGTAATCTCCCATATGTTGCACCTGCAACTTCTCTTACTTCTACTGCACCTGCTACTATTGCATATGGTGAAACTATAAATAGTGTAACTCTTACGCTTAAAGCTTCAAGTTCAGTAGAATATATTACTATTACAAAGGTGGAACTCTTTAAAGGTGAAACTCTTCTTAAAGATGACTTTGACCTTACACTCAATCAATGGTCATTTACCTATGATGATGCGGCTATTACCGATGATACTACATTCAGATTAAGAGTTACTGACTCTTCAAATAAAACTAAGAGTAATACCGTGGATATCAACTTTGTACATCCATCTTATACCGGAGCTACAGATTCATTTGATCCGGACAATATAGATACTTCTGAATATACAAGCAGGTTGTTAGTAAGTAAATCGTTCAATTGGACTGGTATCACTTGTAATAACCAGTATCTTGTATATATGTATCCTAAGGCTTATGGTAATCTTTCAAGCATCATAGACGAAAACAACTTTAATATTACCAATGGGTTTACTAGAGTTGAACGTCAGCTAAACGGTGTTGATTACAATATATACTACACAAATGACAGTTGTTCTCTCAATAATAGTAGGATCAACTTCACTTAATACTACATAAAAAGAAGGAGGAATATTTTATGCAAATTATTACTAATTTTACTTCATCGATGACTAAGTTCCTTGATGACAGACAGAAGTGGGCTTCACTTGCAGCTCTTCAGGCTAACGACTCTGTTTATATGCCTGACGGCTTCCAGGTATACTGTGCTAATGAACAAGCTTGGTATCAGCTTTCTACAACTGATGAGAAGGACTTCTCTAAGTATACATGGTCACCAATCGGTGCTGACGCTGGTAATATCTCTTATGATAATACAGAGTCAGGACTCGAAGCTACAGATATGCAGGATGCTGTAGACGAACTCGCTGGTATTTCATATACAGTAGTTAAGTTTACAGGTCAGGATGCAGGCGAATATGCAGCTGTTTATAAGCTCCAGAAGCTTAACGCTCTTGAAGATCCGGATGATCCAGAATATACTCCAACATATGTTGGTGAAGCTATCAATATCCCTAAGGATATGGTGGTATCTGCTGGTGAAGTTAAGACTCTCACAGATCAGGATACTCCGATTCCGGGTATTGAAGTAGGCGAAAAGTATATCGATCTCACTCTTGCAAATTCAAACAACTCACATGTATACATCAGAGTTGCTGACCTTGTAGATGATCAAGCTACAGCTATCAACTATACCATCGATGGTTCTACAACAACAACAGTTGCTGCAGTACTCGATGATCTCAGAGCTAAGTGTGCTAACCTCGATGCGAACGGCGATATTACATCAGCTCATGTTGTAGTAGGAACTCACACAGAAGAAGAAGGCGGCGAAACTGTAACAGTTAAGGATACTCTTGCTGCTCTTATCACTGCTCTTAATAATAAGACCGCTAACCTCGACGAAAATGGCAAGCTTGCTGCAGCTAATGTTACTTATTCTAACAGCGATGCTCCGGCTGCTGTAGAAGATGCAGACGCTGCACTTGATGATCTCTACACAAGAACAATTGCTACAGAAGGCAATATCAGAAAGATCGCTGCAGGTGAACCTCTCAAGCCAGAATTCTCATTTGCTTCTTCACAGACATCATACCTTAACGCAGTAGGAACAACTGTAACTGCTCCTGTATTCACAATCACAAATACAGAAGTTGGTATCGCTACAGCTTCTACATTCAGTGTAACAGCCACATTCACAACAGGCGGTACACCAACAGAAGTTGGCCCGGCTACATTCACAAACAATGTCGCTACAATCACTGCACCTGCTGATATCACAGCGGATACAACAGTAACACTCGTCGTTTCATACAAGTTCCCTGGAGATACATCATTCAGAACAATCACAAAGACATTCAGCTACACATTCGTATCACCATCTTATGTTGGTACAGTAGCAGAGTCTGCAGATCTTACTGATGATACAGTAATCACAGCTCTTACATCAGTTGTAAAGAGCTCTAAGGCTTACTCATACACAGGTATCACAGGAACAAACAAGAAGGTTGTATATGCATATCCTAAGTCATTCGGTGCTATCTCTAGCATTAAGGATGAAAATAACTTCTCAGTTACAGATGCATTCAATCTCACAACAGAACTTACAATTGACGGTGTAGCTTACTACATTGTAAACTCAAAGAATACAATGACACTCAGCGGTGGTTCACTCATCTTCAGCTAATAAGACGACTTATTAACTATAGAAAAAATCATGGGGGAGTAGTCTATGGCTACTCCTTCATCTTTAAATATTATATCAAAAGGAGGGAATTAGTATATGCAGATAATCTCTAACTTTACATCATCTCAAGATAACTTTCTTGATGATAGACAGAGATGGGCTTCTAAGTCTGCTCTTGAAGCAAATACTTCTGTAATTATGCCTAATGGTTTCCGGGCTTTTTGTGTATTAGAAGGCAAGTGGTATAAACTTTCCACATCAGATCCTAAAGACTTTACTAAATATACATGGACTGAAGATATATCTGCTGTAGACGCAGAACTTCAGAATATCACACAACAAGATATGGATGCTTTGTTCGAAGATGAAGAGGAACAAAATCCTTAATAAAATATTACAAACCATATAACTGTATAGTAATCCAATTTGGGTTACTATACTTGCTAGGGCATAGCCAAGCGGTAAGGCAATGGATTTTGGCTCCATCATCCTGGGTTCAAATCCCAGTGCTCTAACCAACATCTTCTAATAAATCAAGCATAAAAACGTATATGGTTTTATTATTCGCCGAAACGTAATAAAACCGAAAGAAGTGAGGGTGCGTAAAGCACCCTCACATCTTTTATTTTTTCATTCTTCTCTTGTTCAGATAGTTAGCCTGCTTATCATACTTATCGTACAATCCTTCTAAGTATGATCTGATACCAACCATATCTCCATCTTCCTGATATTCTTTCTGCATAAGCACTTCACCAATACCTCTAAGTAAATTCTCGAGGATACTGTCTGTATGCTTTATGACATCTTCAAGTTCATAGTCTTCATCTGGATCAGCTTCAAACATATCTAATTCGATATCTTTCTTAGCTTCATAACATTCCGGAGTAGACAGTGGCTTAATATCAACTCTCATCATTACTTCTACTATGTCATCAATATCACTACCGAGCATTTCATAATAATCTCCGGCTAAAGCATGAGCTCTATCAAAGTCTTTACCACAAGATTTCCAATGGAGCATTCTGAAATTGTCAGCGTGTATTGTAAATAGCGCCTGAAGAAACTGAAAATTCTTCATATTAACTCCTCCTTTATATAGGTTTAAATTATTAGAATGTTGAGTTCAACATCTATGTAAAGGGGATGATAATATGAAATCTTTAGGTAATAAACTTGTTGCTTTACTGGATGTGAAGAGTATCGTCACTATCATTCTTACCTTAATCTTCGGATATCTGTCATACCAAGATAAGATATCTTCGGATCAATTCCTCATGGTATTTACCATGGTGATATCTTTTTATTTCGGGGTACAAACAGAAAAGAAGACCAGCAGTAGGATTACTAGTGATGCTGTATCTAGTGAACCAGCTGTAAAAAATGTTAAAGCGAAATAAAAAATTTAGGGAGGCATCCGTGCCTCCCTATAGTTTTTGTCACTATTATATTATTTATTGTTTATGAAATCCGAAGGACTTAGATCTAATATATAAACCATGGTGTCGTTTCTTGCTTCAATACTCAATAAAATAGTGTCCATTGGAATTAAGAAGTATCCATCGATTGGGGTTCCATCTTTAAAACAAAACTCTTTTTTCACAGATGCAATAGCATAACCAAACATTTCCGAGAAAAATTTGTATGTTTTTGGTTCTTCTGCATATTTTTGACGTTTGGTTTCTATACTATTATTGATCTCTTGTTGTTTTATGACTTTGGAAACCCAAGATTGGCTTTTACCTAACGCTTTAGCTATATCTACCTGGGAATATCCTTTTTCTTTAAGGGCCATAGCTTTTTTAATTAAATCTTCTTGTTCTTCTTTTGTAACTAAACCACTATCTATCATTATCGTACCTTCCCATTAAATTTGCGTTTAGAATTCATCACGAGAAAGCGTATTTGCTACTGCATGATATACATTTTCTACGGCATAAACTATGCCACGACGCATTTTATCGACATCGTTTAAACTTTTAATCGTGCCATTATAATTCTTATAATAGCCTAAATGGTCATCGGTGAATGCCATATTCCAATCAAGCAAACGATCTCTCATTCTAGCCATTGCAGCTCCGGTGCATTTATATGCTAAATCTAAATTAGGCATAATCCCTTCCTCATCATTATAACGCAGTTCGCTATATAAGCAGTCGTTATACTTCTGAATCCTAGGAATAATTCTAGGGTCGAATTCCCGCTCATATCCGACTTCCGATAATTCATACTTGTCGAATATACCATACGGATCTTCCATATAATTCCGCATTATCTCTATTGCCGTTTCTTCCGGATAATATGAACACAGAATATGCTGTAACTCATCATAATCCGAATAGAACTGACCACCAATGTATGTGGTTTCCTCTTTAAGAGTGTCTTCAAATTCCTTACGAACGGTCTGATATTCTTTAGACTGAAAGCACTCTTTGAAATTGAGTTCCATTATTCTTCACCTCTTTCACCATCGTCACTGTAATACCAATCCTCATGAATCTTCCATAACGGATAACACTCATGTATCGACCCTATTTTATCATCAAGAGTATTAAGATGCTCCTTAGTAACTAAGTACTTATCATAGAGAACCACATTTGCATGTAATTCATCTCCAAATACGGGATCGGTCCAACCTGTTTCAGTATGAGGAGACCACTCCTGTATAATCTCATGCAGAGTCTGAACTCGTTCTTCTACAGCTTCCATTGATGCTTTAATATTAATAGTATTCATTGTCGTGATTAAAGTTTTAAGCTGGTTGCATTCTTTAGAATAACCGATGTCATGCTTAATAGCTTCATCCAAAGCATGACATCTATACATATAAGATGCCATAACACTAATCGAAACTTCTTCCGGATAATTCGAATCGAGAATGGTTAAAACCTCTTCTTTATCCGGATACTGTTCCAAACCTTTTGCTGTAGCTTCTTCGTCTACAAATTTAACAAAATCTCTACGAACTGCTACATATTTTGGTGATTTAAGACAGGCCTTAATGTTAATTTCTTTGTCATTCATGTGTCGTTCCATAAAAACTACTCCTCTCAACTAGCCTAATAAGGGATCGTTGAATGACCCCTCTTTCGGCATTTGCATTATTAGTCCTTTTCTGTGTAAGGACTAATCATCTTGTAAAATCGTTCTTCCTGAGCATCAGAATCAAATACTACTTTGAATCCGATTTCCTCCCAAATGTTGTACCCTAAATCCATAATCGATACTATTGCAGTTTTAGCAGAAATAGACTTCTTTACATCTGAGTAGATAGTCTCGTTAAACTGCCTTAAGGTATCCTCGAAAAGCTTAGAGCTTTCGCAGTTAGCCTCAACAATGTGAATGTACACTACATTATAGATATCAGTGTAGTGCAGATATGATATTGATGGAGTTCCGGCTTCAGTTCCAGAATTAACTGTGCAATGTAAAACCTTTCCTCCATTTAAAAAGTTTTTAACGTCTCCCATTTGAAGACCTCCTGAAATAATATTATTGCATACGTATGTATGCAACACATATCTATAATATACAACTGACACAAATAATACACTGTGCCTTTCAGCACAGTGTATCTTTTACATATCTCCCTATATCCCTACAATTACTTTTCGTTCTTACCGAGAACGTCTCTGTTGAGTCTGTCGAGTACTCTCTGATTAAGAGCCTGTAAAGCGGCTTCTATATGAGTAAGAGCCTCTTCGTTGTACTTACTTGCAAATGGACCACTCTGGAAAGACTTGAGTCTATCTCTTGCAATTTCAAGAAGATCTACATCAAGTACACCAGGAATAGATCCTTCTTCTTTTCTTGGACCATTCTGATGCTGAACTGTAAGAAGAACTTCGTCTGTATCCTTTCTTACGATTTCGTACTTGTGGTTAGCATTGCCAGGTCCGATTTCATCTACGGCTCTGACATAGTTAAGGTTTGCTTCTTTCTGAATTGTGTCAAGTATACGCATAATTATACTTCCTTTCAAATTATATATTTTATAAAAAAGATAGACTTGATGTAAAAAAATATGGGAGCCTTGGGGGAGGCTCACCATATTTTTTCGGAATATATTTGGGGGTTAGATAATGTCTTAAATTTTCGGTCCGAGTTCGAATGCGAATTCCTTACTCGTGAATCCCGCTGCTCCAGGATGTCCGCCTCCACCAAGCGGTTTACAGATGTCAACTCCGCAATGGATACTCTCCGATTTTTCAGAGTTACCTCTGTAGACTGTATAATGATGTAATCCATCGCTTCCCACATAGTGTTTAACGAATATGTCGAAGCTGTGGTCTTTCCACTTCCTCTTATCTATTCTGTCAAACATTTCGGAATTATACTTTTCTGTGTCAATTATGAGCGCTGTATATTCCGTAGAGTCAGGCATTACGATATAGCATTCATACGCCTCTTCAGCCAGACTCGTCATTTCTGCTATCTGAGCGCCGTAGATTTTCTTGGCTTTTTGCTCCTGGTGATGAACGACTGGAACTTCTGTTGCTCCGAACACATCGTCGAACCAATAGGTGTTAAGCTTTGGTCTTCCGTCGATCATCTTTCTGATGAGTGCCGCATACGGCTTTGACTGAGGGAACACATGACTCCATGTATCGTTATCAGATACATAAAGAGTTCCGCATGGAATCAGAGCGAATGGAGCACCCACTGTTCTACCCACATGACCTTTCTGAGTATTTGACATAACGATATCCTCAGCCATACATCCAGCATACCAGAAGTATGCCAGTTCTGATGCTGCTATTCCGTCATAGCGGAAACCCATAATTGCATCGGATAGTTCCGGATTGTAATCGTGCATTGCAGTCATGGAAGTTCCATGGTGGTCTATCCAAATAAGCCGTCCCGCTGTTTTGTAGATTTCTTCCATAACCTCTAATGGAAGCGTGATGTCTACAACATAAACGAGACAACGCTCGTCTATAGATGCCATTATCTGAGAAAAATCCTCAGGGCTTTTTTCGTATTCACCGTAGTTGTAGGTTACAGTTTCAACGTTCTCTTCATGAATTCCCCACTTATCTACCGCATCCTTAACTGCCCAGTATCCTGCGCAATATCCGTCAGCGTCTATATGATGGAATACTATTGCTTTGTTTACGAATTCAATTTTTGGCATTGCTAAATTCCTCCTTAGAATAAAAATATTGAGGTCTTTTGACTCTCGTACATAGTAATAATATATATCCAAGTGTTAGTTTACTCATTAATAAAATTTTACATGGGTCAACTTTTATATAATCGTAAGGAGGGAACCCAAATGAGAAACCCAGATCTAATAAGTAATGCTACAGCAAACCAGAATACCCTTATAGATATTCCTGAAGATATAGAACCATTCTATCCTCAGGAATATGATCCGTTTGATGAAAAGTCTATGAAGAAATATTTTGTAGAACTAAAAAAGATGGTTAGAGGTTCTATAGAATATCAATCACTCATCGAATTTTTAAAGCTCATGGGATTAGACCATTGTTCTATCATGCCTAACTTAACCAACCAAGGTAAGTCTAAAGTAAAGATAGAAATACATCATCATCCTATGGACTTAGAAACTATATGCAGAGTTATATATAAGAAACGTTTACAGTGTGGTGAACCAACAGATACAAGGTCTACCGCATACGAAGTAATGTGGAATCATTATTCTCTATTAGTAGGATTGATTCCGTTATGTGAAACAGTACACGAATTAGTACACTCTGGTGTACTATTTATTAACGCCAACAAAGTCTATGGATTCTATAAGCATTTTATAGAAAGATACTATAATTTCTTTGATCCGGAAGACTTGGAAACTCTTGAAAAGATAGCTACAGAGTCAGCAAAAGCCATAGAAGATTATGGTACATTGCTTGCTCAAAACTATATAAATGTAGATATGCATACACCTAATATTCACGGTATTATTAAAGATACTGGCGAATTAGCTCATGAGATTCTTATATCTGCTAAGACTGCAGATCAGCAGTTATTACAGGATAATGTATTAAATGAGTTTAAACAACCAAAGGTTATACAGTTCTACGATATGTTTAGAAGAAAGGAGAATTAAGATGATTGAATTTGAAGATGATATATCCTTAGATTCGCCATCTATAGAAATGGTTGATTATAAGACTGTGCAGGCTAGAAAGTTTTCTAAAGACACACATCTTATGATTATCACTAAGAGACAAACTAAGGAAGAATTAGATGCAGATTACGCTCAGTATCTTAGACTTACTATCAAACAGAAGCTTAAGGCTAATGATATGGCAAGTAAGCTGTTTGGCATGACTAATGACCAGCTGTATAATCAATACAAGAAAGTATTTGAATTCGGTAAAGAAGATACTCCTGGTTATGTAGATACTACATCAGATATTAATACTGGTTTAGACCACGATTATATCAAGAATGACGAAGAAGATCTTCCTATGGACATCATTACAAGAGATGTAAATAGAGATACATTCGTTGGTCAATTACAAGAATCTATGGATTTAGAAAACATTGAGGAAACTAACTGCGGTGTAGATAATCCAGCTTTCTTTACTCCATATGAAATTCTTACATATGAAGGATTATACTCGGATACCCCAGATACAGATTCTCTTAATGAAGATATATCGGTTCTGGATTGGTATAATAACTATACAAGAAGTTTTAATGGCCTTATCACAGAGAATTATTACCCTGTATGGTTAGAAAAGATGAGGTCTCTGTATTCTGATTATGATAGACTTGCGGGTCAAGCTTTACTTGACAGACAGCAGTCTATTGTAAATTTAGGATGGAATCCTGAAATACCATTCAATGAGCATAATATCGAAGTAGGTAAGAAAAGACTCGAAA
>Ga0247608_10001249_pt1 | contig 36120 bp, 29 predicted proteins | sample 176DNAGHGlowgp2_FD_193490 | JGI IMG/M metagenome (GOLD analysis project Ga0247608, IMG submission 193490) | Sheep rumen microbial communities from Palmerston North, Manawatu-Wanganui, New Zealand - 1766 DNA GHGlow gp2 | ecosystem: Host-associated > Mammals > Digestive system > Stomach > Rumen ...
TTTCCTGTTACCCGAGAGACTAGGACATTAAAAATTAAATATTAAATATTAAATTAACAATACCCAGACTCTCGCTTCTTGTACTACTTTTCTTCTCTGTCTATGTAAGTCTTTCAAAGAACTCTTTCTTGATGCCCCGCCCAAGGTTTTGAGCGAAAGCGGATGCAAAGGTACGACTTTTTTCCGAACTACCAAACTTTTTCCAAACTTTTTTGCATTAAAAAGCGAAAATTTTCTCGATTCTTGACAAACATCAATTCCAAAAGGGCTATTACATTATATTATTATATATAAGTTTCGCAACCTCAACTTACAAGTAGTACACTCCTTACTCCTTACTCCTTACTCCCCAACTCCTCAACTCCCCAACTCCTTACTCCCCAACTCCTTACTCAATTATGAATTTTCCCAACAAAATACCCTCTGAGATTTGCGTAGAATCCACCAAGTCCAACTCGGGACTTGTATGACGCAAATATGGACGATTTTGCTATCTGCCTGACTTACAACAGCTTACGAATTTCCCGCTTCAAACGGCCACTCCCAAGCAATGGAAGCATAGTATTTTTGAGGTCAAAATGTCGCATCAATTGTTCAAAAACACCCGATTTCAACGCAGAAAACCAACGTTCGGAGGACAAAAACAGCATCTTTGTGCCGTGCAAGCTTCTACTTTGGATGAAGCAAAGCCCTGGTTTGCTTGGTGCAAACCCCATGTTTGGATGAAGCAAGCGGCCGCTCCGCACCATCCGAAGCCATCAGGAGCCCCTACACAAAGCTATTTGACCTACTTCCGAAGTGTTAAATTTAGGCAATTTATTTTTACAAACAAAAGCTCCCACGACACACCAACCACCCCCAGCCCCTCCTTTCTAAGGCGGGGAGCAAGCTATCCCCAGCCGCCCGGCCACCCAGGCCGGGCTTAGCCCCTCCCCCTTACCCCCTCCCCTCCCTCTCCCCTCTTAATACCCTGAAAGGGGTATATAGAGGGAGAGGAGGTAGGGAGGGAAGCAGAAGCCGGCTACGGCCGCCGTCCTGAAAAGCGGCACAGCGCGCCCGCCGCCTTGACATAAATCAACAATTTAACACCTCGCATTAATTATTGTTAATAAAATCACATTCGTCGATACATTATTTTGGTTTATTTATTTATAATGTGTATCTTTGCAGGTTGAAAACACCAGACTGCATACATAACTACAGTTTTAAACAACCAAAACGACAAGTCATTTATCAAGAATATAAAAGGAACTAATAAAATCAAAACAAAATATGGTTGGAACACTTGACATAAACAACGCATATATGGAAATGCTGGGCAGCCTGTCCAACGAGGACAAGCTTGACCTCATATCCAAGCTGGTGAAGTCAATGAAAAAGGCTGTCGTCAAGCCTACTGAGCCAGCCGACATATTCGCAGGTTTTTCCAGCGACTGGGGCGACGGGATGACCACTGAAGAATATGCTAAAATGCTGAGAAAAGGAAACAAAAATTAGAAAACAAATAACAATCAAAACATTAACAACAATGAAAAGGTATTTACTCTTTATCATTTCGATGCTCTGCGTCTCGATAGAGACGTGGGCAGATGCCGTTAACTTCTGTACAAACTCAACGTACGAGATTGACGGAACATCGATTACTATCCATGTTGGAACTGCTGGTGAATATGCTACATGGATTAATGGTCTGAGCGACGTAACTACGCCGACGCTCGCCACTGTACAGGCCTGCACCAACGTTACCTTTACGGGTACGCTGAATGAAACAGACCTTGGACTGGTCAATAAGTTTACAGCTAACGAATCTGTTTCATTTGATTTTTCGGGTTCGGAAGTTGCCAGTGGGTCAAACTTTAATACTATCAAATTCAATAGTAATTCGACTTTATACTATTTGATAGTACCATCAAATGTCAATATCACTAATGGTTTCCTTAGTGACAGCTATAACGTTATGGCCATTTCGACAAAAGGTACAACTACCAGTTTCTATCTTAAAAACAATGGTGGTTTATTTAACAGTACAAATCTGGCCAAAATTCCCTCGGGAACTAAAACGGTAGTTGTTTACACGTCTTCACATGGTAATTATGATAGTTGGACTAAAAAGGCAGAGAACAAACAATACATTCTACAGAATCCTGACCTAAGCGGCCTGGCAAAGTCAAATTTTACAAGTGCTTCAAGCTCATTAGAAGGAATTGATTTGTCCAACATTGCTTCTTGGAGTGAAGATAATTATAAAAACAAGTTCTCGTCTAATGGCTGGAAATTTGTTGTTAATCCTATCGGCAAAGTCTCAGCCAGCGGTGCTTTGACTGCTGCTGACTTTGAGTATCTGAAGAGTCTTAACGCCGAGTATTATGACTTTAGCGAAGCCAACTTTACGTTCTCTATTTTGGACTTAGGCTCGAAAGTCAAAGGTATCACACTGCCTAAGGGCTTAACTTTGAGTGATGCTGACAAGGCAGAACTCCAGAACAAGTACGGTAATCTGCGTTATGTATTCTCACCGACAAATGACGACGAGGCCACTGTGCCCAACAGAGTGTATGTAGTAGAGGCGGGCGGACTGGTGGATGCCTTTGCCAATGAGCACACGCTGCGCACTGCGAAATGGATAAAGGTGGGAAGCCGCGTAAGCCTGAGTGCTGAAGACCTGAACTTTAACGGTATGGCCACGGGTGTAAGGCCCACACAGTTCGCTGTTCTTGACCTGAGTAATACGGTCATCGACCCGTCGACGGTTTCTAACTTCTACTCGCACGAAGATCCTTTCCGCGTGATACTGCCCGACAACTGGTCGGCCGACCAGATGACGCAGTTCCACACAGTCGCTACTGGTTGGGGCTCCCACTTGGCTGCCCTGTACTCCTATGCGGGAACAACGCTGAATATCTTAGGTGTCAATGACGGCAACTATTCTGACGAGGCACTTAAAAGTGCCAGGATTGTACGTACTTCTCCTGCCACGACTGAGGTTAAGTTTGTCAAGGGAACATACAACAACACCACGCAAGGACAATTTGGTACCCATATGCTGGCAGCCGTCAATAACGCCTCTGCATCGGGCTCTGCAGGTGCTACCATTAAGAGCGTAACCGTTGCTTCCGGCTTATCCATTCCTTCTACCAGCACCTTTACGAACACCAATTTGGAAACGATTAATCTGAGTGGTGTAACTGGAAGTGCAGCTGTAACCACCTCGGGCTGTACCAACTTGAAATTCCTGATGCTGAACAACGCCACGCTCAGCAGCGTCACGGCCAACAACAGCAATCTGGAGAGTGTGGGCCTGAGCAAGGTGAACATTGGAGGCAACGTCTCGTTGCAGGGTGCTAAGCTGACTTCGTTCACGGCTTCAGGTACCATTACAGGGGACATTGACTTGAGCTATAACAACAGCTTGAGCGAGATTAATATCTCGAATGTGAATTTCGGTAATACGCTGGGCACATCGACTGGCGACCTGATTATCACACGTAAGATAGGCGATACACCAATTACGGATGCCACTGCGCAGGCTGCGCAATGGGCTATTGTATATGATGGCGGAACAGATAATGATACAAATGTTACTTATGCAAAGCTTACCGGCAACATCAAGACTTCGACGACCTTCGGTACGGGTGACGGAAATACTGGTATCATCTATCCTTATATAGTAGCTACGACCAAAGCAGCATATAATGAGAATGAGGCCGGTTACGAGAAAGACGACTGCGCACTCACGATAACCTTGGACGACACAAAGGCGAACTTTAATTCACTTTCCGCTGCACTGACGTACATTGGAACAAAAGAAGGTACGATAAGCAGTGTTTGCAACCTGACCATCAACACAACGAACAACTACAAGCTGACCAGTGCCGACATCGACGAGATCAACAAATTGGAATTCACTCATACAGATGAGAGCGACGTGGCGATGTACCGCGACGCCACGCTGAACTTGGACGGTGCTGAGGTGTCAAGCAACAGCATCCTTGCCTGGCTGGCTCCTAATGCAGGCGGCACTATCCGCAACATCATCCTGCCGCGAGGACTGGACAAGGATGTGGTGAATGCCACGACTTTTGACAAATTCAAGAATACTGCTGAATTCAACGGCGCCATCTCGACCAATGCCGAACACACTGCTCTGGTGGGTTACGTCAAGAAGCCCGGACAGCTGCGCACCATCATGTCGCAGGTGCCTGCATTCCGCCCGGACGTCTACCAGTACACCGTCACCAACCTGCGCAACATAACGCTGGGCGGCACGCTGATAGCAGCCGACATAGCTACTGGCTCGCTAAATCTAGCTGCAAACGGTAACTACTCGGAGGGTGCCAACAGTTCCTGCTACACAGCTTTATACAACGCTAACAGCCTGAAGACACTGGACATCTCGAACGCCATCTTCGTGGATGCCACGAGCACTTCAACGATAAAGCATGAGAACATGACGCTGAGCGGACTGGGCTGGGGCGGCATCACTAACCTGCTGATGCCTACGGACGAAAGGATGAACACCGTACCCGCCAACTTCCTGCGCAACTGCCAGTATATCCCCTATCTGTGCATCCCGTACAACTACCGGTACATCAAGAAGGAGGCTTTCTACCTGTCGGGTATGAGCCACATTACCACGACGGACTCACAAGGTGCCGAAATTGACAATGGTGATGACACTTATACGTTCTCGAAGAACCTGTTGGAGATAGGTGAAAATCCTGGTGAAGAAGGCGGTTTCCCGAAGAATCCCACTAATCCTGTATTCGGTGCAGTAAACTCTGGACAGGTGAGCGACGTGTATATTCTGCGCAACGGTTATGAGGATGGTGACGAATTCACTCCCACCAAGTGCTACCGCGGCTCGTTTGCCTCAGGTATGACCTACGGCTGGGGCGGCTTCGACGGTGGTAACCTGTACTGCCGCGAGAAGTTCAAAAATGGCGCATTCCTATTCACCATCCTGCACTACCCCGACCTGGCTTCGCTGCCCGAGGGTAAGCAGACCACGAACACCGAGCTGACGGGCGATTATGACGCCATGGAGAAGGCCTACACCGACGTGACGAAGCAATACACCAAAAAGGACCAGACGGGCGCACTGGACGCTAACGGCGACCTGCTGCCTTGGCCGACGTTCTCGGAGTTAGGACGTGCCTACAACCAGGCCATCCGCCGACTGATCTGGGCCGACTGGTCTGGTGTCTACGGGGAAAAACCTGATGGTAACATTCCTGGTGGTACGATTAACTTTGACCCGACCACTCATCCTGACGGAGTGACAGATGCTGCATCGCAGACCCGTTTCCCGCTGGAATATGTGGGCTGGCACGAGTTCGTACTGTCTAAGGCAACCTATGTCGCTCCTGACGAGATAGTGAAGAACAACGTCATCTACCGTGAGTACGATGCCCCTCAGTATTATACGTTCTGTGTACCGTTCGACATGACACCTGCCGAGGTGCTTAACCTGTTAGGCGTGCCCGAAAGCACGGAGGAGGTGAAGAACATCGTGGGTACGTTTACGTTCGATAACGACGGCAACTGCACCAATGTGGGAAGTGCCACCACCACCGACCTTCTCCCCAAGATTTATACGTTAAAGGGGGTCACACGTACGATGACAACAGGCGAAGCTAACTCTGTGAAACTAACGCTCAGCAAGGATTTGTCTGCTTTGGACGGTTCAAATTACGTCTACTATAAGCCCGACTTAAATCATGTAGACCAAGGCACATACGAAAGCAACGAACTTACATATGATAACGGCAGCAAGACAGCAAGTGGTAATGATGTGATGATTCGTGGCGGCTATCCATATCTTATTAAGGCTTATCTGCCTAAGGGTACAAGTATCGAAAGAGGAAGCCTTGGCAAGTATGTAATGTCTCGCTATGCTTTCTCCATGGATGCGTCTACAGCAGTCAGACAGCGTTCTGGATGTTTCATCGAACTAAAGGGTAAGACCTATTATTCATCGTTTGCAAGACCATATGACCAGCATCTGGTACGAGCTCTTTTCAAAGGTGCCACAGATGGAAGTTATAGTGAAGCAACAGTAGACGGTAATGGAAAGAACGGTGAGACTCCATACTACTACCGTTTTATGGGGCAATACTGGGATCAGTATATGCCTACCAATACCTACTACTTGTATCATGGCAACCATAAATGGTACTACAATGCTTCATACACAGACTGGGACTGGCTGCCTTATACTTGTATTATCAATGCCTGCACGGGAAGTAACTATCTGTCTGTAGAAGAGGGCAGTGTGATACCCGAATCGACTATTGATGATACCGAAGGCCATTCGGTGTTCACAGAGAATCTGAAGTTGCTCTATAGCACCACTAATGCATTGAACGATGAACTATTTCCAGGCAGTAGTGCACGTCAGTATAGTTTTGTATTCGATGATGGCGATATCATGGACATCGGCGAAAACAGCGGTGAAACAACAGCCATTGATCGTTTGAATGGTGTTGACATCATCCCCGCTAACAGCAAAGTCTACAATATGAACGGACAGTTGGTGGGCAAGTCACTCAACGGACTCTCTAAGGGTATGTATATTGTGAATGGTCGCAAGGTCGTTGTTAAATAAAAAAGAATTATGAAGAAACTTGAATATATAAAACCGGAAATGGACGTGCTCGACAGCGAGTTAGGAGTCATTCTTTGCTTATCAGATATTAATAGAGGTGTTGATAGTGATGATGACGATTATGAAGGTGATGACATTGAGCCGGCTGGTCCTGGACAGAAACCCTAATCTAACGCTCGCTGCACTTCCTTAAAGGAAGATAGCATGACACAAAGCACCCGGCGGGGAGGCACAAGCCGCAAAGCATGCTGCCTTCCCGCCGGTTACTCTCTAAAAAAGCGGCGGAACTACAAAAAAACGTAGTAAAACTTGTCTAATACGAAAACTTGTACTAACTTTGCAGTGTCATATCAATATTGGTGAAATGAAACAAAGAACAGAACTCATGGAAGTGACACCAGAGGAAAGGGAACTGCTGGAGTCTATTAGAAACTACAACAAGTCGTTTCCCGATGGTTATCCTCAACTGCTCTGGTTCGCACAGGAGCTGTTCGACAATATGATAAGGCAACCTTATTTCTAAGAATACAGTTACTAAATATATATAGGACATGGAAACAATGGAAATAACGATGACTTCCCCGGTGGTTGTCTCCGACATGAAAAAGAAAGTACAGGACATCCTTATGTGCGTGTCTTGGCGTGACTTCGCCAACACTTACTTTCAACGTTCGTCGTCGTGGTTCTACCATAAGATGGACGGCATAGACGGAAATGGCGGCAAAGGCGGATTCAACGCGGAAGAGGCAGAGCAAATGCGTGGAGCACTGATTGACCTCTCCAACCGTATTCGCAGAGCGGCTGAAAACATTTAGCAAAAACAAGTGACAAGAAGGAAATACGGACTGCTGCTGACAGCAGCAATGGCAGTGGCTACGGCCAAGGCCGACAACATCACGTTTGCCGACGCTAACGTGAAGGCACTGTGCGTGGCCAACTGGGACACGAACAAAGACGGTGAGCTGAGCACCGACGAGGCGGCTGCGGTGACGTCGTTCGGTACCGTGTTCAAGGGCAAAAAGAACATCACCACGTTCGACGAAATACGCTACTTCACGGGCGTGACAGAAATTGGCGAAAATTCATTCAGCGGAAGCAGCATAGGCCCGACGCTAAATATCCCTGGTACGGTAAAGAAAATAGGTGAATGTGCTTTCAAATCATGTAAAAGTTTGAAACGCATCAGAATTGAAGAAGGTATAGAGGTTATTTCATTGGATGCATTCTCTGGTCCCATTGAATATATATCTTTTCCTTCTACAATTACTATGATAAACTCGATGGCTGTCAACCCATACGTCACTGGTGAAACATCGTCAGGCATAACAGTACCAGAAGGTGATTTATGGGTTTATTCATACGCTTGTTCACCCGCAGATATAGACCGTTTTGCATTCTACTATGTCTTTGATGAAAGTCATATAATTGTTCCTCCAGGCAGAATTGATAATTATAAAGCTGTTAGAGGTTGGTCGCACTTCCATGAATACTACGAACTGGGCGACGTGAACCGCAACAAGGTGTTGGACGGCGCAGACTTGGAGGCTGTCATCAGCTATGTCGACGGAACGGAACCGGAGGACTTCTATGCGGACATGGCCGACATGAACGGCGACGGCGACGTGGACGAGAAGGACGTACAGTTGCTTCGCAACCATCTGCATCCCATTCTGTTGGGCGATACCAACGGCGACGGCGTGGTCAACGTGCAGGACCAGATTAACCTCATCACCTACCTGCTGGGCCGACCCACCGAGGTCTTCATCCAGGAGGCCGCCGACGTCAACGGCGACGGAGCCATCGACACCCTCGACGCCATCGGCATCATCGAAATAATGCTGAGTGAATAAACGGCTGGACTCCTACTCTATATCATCCCCCGCGCAACAAGGCAACACCCCTTGCGCGGGGGATGATATAGGCCTTGATTTCTAACTTTTCGAGGCAATTTAGACAAGTTTTCATTTTGACAGGTTGAGGGCATGGCACGCTCAAAAACAGTCAAAATCATCAACGACTTCATCGACGAGCATGAGATAGAACTGATGGACCTCTGGGACAGGGCTCAGCGAGGAGAGAAAATAACCAAAATAAGATAAGGAGGCAAGATTATGTTACTGACAATTACAGATGTAGAGTATTTGGGCGACTACACGTTGCTTTGTACGTTCAGCACTGGCGAGCGCCGCAAGGTTGACCTCACGCCACTGCTCGTTTATCCCGCTTTCGAGGAATTGCGGGACAAGAATGAGTTCATCCAGTTTGGTCTCGACCAGACAATCTTCTGGAAGAACGGTGCAGACATTGCACCTGAACGACTTTATGAGCTTGGCGTTGCAGCTTATACCTCACAGGGGGAAAGAGTGAGGTAGTTTCTAATCAATGGTCTTTCGGGTGGTGGCGGCTGTCTCGCCGCCACCCGAAGACACCCAACCACATCATCCCCCGCGCAACAAGGCAACACCCCTTGCGCGGGGGATTTGTAGTGTAAGAAAAAACCGCCTTTTCTTGGATGTTTCAAAATTTGTTGCTATCTTTGCTCCCACAAATAATGAATTTACAGAATTAAGATGGCAATGGATAAAAATGAAATAGTTTCATTAGATGGCATTCTGTCCTCTTTCTTTGCTGCAATCTCCAGCAAAGAAGATACTATTTCTATGGCTCCAAATCTTCTTTCAGTACTGAAGGATCTATATGCTCAAAGGGTTACTGCCAAGGTGTACACATTTTGTTTGCATGATGATGCTATTGCATCAGCTATTAACCACCTTAAAGACAATTTGCGTAATTGCAATCCAACATGTTTCAAGTCGTTAAATATTCCTCTCACTTATTTGTTGGACGAACTGATTTGTAACATTCAACAACATGCTCAGACTGACCGAGGCTATGCTTTCTTGGAATATAACGCAGTAACAGATTCTATCGAGATAGTAATTGCGGATATGGGGATTACTATTTACGGTAGTTATGCAACTTCTCAAAAGCATCTTGACAAATTGGGCAATAGTGATGCAGAAGCACTCAATTTAGCCCAGAACGGCTATTCTGTTAAAAATTTACCAAATGCAGAAAATCGCGGCTATGGTATTTCATCGAATATCCGTATGGTGGTAGATGGTTTACATGGCGAGTTTGCAGTCTTATCTGGTAATGCATTGTTATTGCAATCAGCCACACAAAAAAAGATACTCGATTTGCCTAAAGAGATTGACTACAAGGGTACAATGATAATCATTAAAATCCCTGCCGCTATTCCTTATGGATTTAATCTTTATAATTACACTAGTTGATTATGAAACATATAATAAACATACAAGAGCAATATGGTGTGGAACTTCACACGCGACAGATGATAGAACGGCTGGCCGCTTCTCTTGTCCCTGATGATTCATATTTATTGGACATGAAGGGGGTTCAACAGATTTCCCGTTCTGCAGCAGATGAAATATACAACTTGACGCATGGCACCATGCATGTGGAGATAATTAATCTTGAACCGCTTGTGGAGAAGATGATTTCAGCTGTAACAAAAGGGCGTTTTCTTCCTCGAGAACATGACGCAGGAGACATCCCTATAGTTCATTGTGATACTATCGGCAGCGTACTGCAACAATTGACTGTTTAGATTGCATTCCCCCGCGCAGCACGGTCCGCAGCCGCTGCGCGGGGGATTTGTAATGTAAGAAAACGCCGCCTTTTCTTGGATGTTTCAAAATTAGTTGGTATCTTTGCAGCAGATAAAGAGTCTGGGAAACTCTTTTGGCAAACAAAAACATAAAGCATAAAGGTATGACTGCAATTCAACTACGTGCGGAATTATTCCGCGAAATGAGTCCACTGCTGGACAACGAAACGGCAATGGAGAAAATCCTGACTTATGTCAGGACATTGTTGCCGTCGAAAAATCTAAAAGACAATACTGACATCAGAAAGACTTATAAAACCATACCCGTTTCTGATGAAATTAAGAAATGGAGTGGTTGTGTTTCTTTCACTGAAGCAGAGATTGAGAGTGATCCACGTCTTCAAATACTACTGAACAGATGATGCGCGTGTTTATTGACACCAACATTCTCATTGACTATGCCTTGGGACGAGAGCATGGAGAAGATGCAGAACAACTCCTCCAATATGGCAAGAATGGAGCGTTTGCCCTAACTGCATCATACCTCACATTTGCAAATATGGCATATATTCTCAAGGGTAAAACTGATGTATATGGGCTATTGTTTTGCAAACGAAAACAAAATATCAATATGGGTACAGATTAAGATTTTAATAGTAAATAAAGGAGAAAATTAATATGGAGACAAGGAAGTTTAAGAATAGACTGGAAGAGCTGAGGTGGAAGGATGCCCAACAGGGCTGGGGACCTTTGACTGACGAAGAAAGGGCTGCTATTGATGATGCTGTCAGAATGGTAACGAACCTAAAACCAAAGACAGACAATGCGTTACCTAATTGACACGCATATCTTTATTTGGTACGCCAAAGAGCCAGAAAATCTTTCACCTGATATTCTGGCTCTATTTGAAAATTATGAAAATGAATTTTTCGTCAGTAGCGAAACTCTGAAAGAACTTGTTGTTTTATGGAATAAGAAGCCAAATATTAGACGATGGTGGAAGAGTTCGTTAGAATTGATTCGTTCAGTGGAAGACTATTATGGCTTCAAAGTCCTATATCTTCACAAAGAGCATTATGAAACATACGCCCGGCTTGAAATCAACGAAGCACAGGAACATTACGACCCATCAGACCATCTTATCATCTCACACGCCATTTGCAATCGGATGCCACTCATTTCCGATGACGCAAAGTTTCCATTCTATAGGAAACAAGGGCTGGACTTGATTGAGAACTGATTCCCCACTCAACAAGGCAACACCCCTTGCGCGGGGGATTTCCGTGTATGAGTTTAGACGACAACCAAGACAACAAAGACAATTTTATGCGGCACCGTTGATGGTCAGAGATGTTGTCCCCAGTTGTCCCAAGTTGTCCAAGTTGTAGTCAATATACCCCTCAACCACTTTTCCACTTACTCATACTCTCTTGCAAACCACTGGCGATAAATCGGGTCAACGAACATCATTTTTCCACCCTATCAACAAAATTCTCTCTTGTTGCCAATGTTCCGTATTGAAATGGTGCATTCATATTCATAAAGTTTAATTCTCGCATGCAAATATACGAAAAAGTTACCCAAGGGTAAATTACCCAAAGGTAACTTTTATTATTCTTTAACGTATTTCCTAAACTGCGTGCAATAGGTCAGACGCCACTTTTTTATTCTGCTTTGTTCAGTGTTTTTTCCCGCTTGTCCAGTAAAGAGCAATAGTCTGTCTTCATCTTTTCCGGAAGAAATGATTGACTGATGAGTTCCTTCCATTGGGGAAGATTCGCAATCATTCGCTCTATCATCTTCTCTGCCAAAACATCAGAAATACCGCTTTGTGTGAAAGCCGACATGAACGTATTACGGTCGAAACCGCTTTTGTCACCACCCACCGAAAAGCTCATAGCCATTTCCTCAGTATCAGCAGGATCAGCCAGCAACACTGCCAGCAAATCATACGCTGGCGACAGGACGTACTCCCCACGTCCAATGTCTATCAAGGAAAAGTTCTTGCAGTGCATATCGGAATTTCCCGTCATCCAAGAGAAGAGAACTATTTCCCAAAAGCGTTGCACGTCAAGCATTGGAGCCGCTGAGTATTTCTTAATGGACTCAGCCAACTGTTGGTAGGTACCATAGTACTTATGTTCAGTAAGACGATTAGTAAGTTGACACATATCCAGCATTGATATCTTTTCGCCCTTCTTCCCACGGTCCATTCTAAGGGTCAGATAGCCCAACTCACCATCAGCGAGGCGTATAAGCGTATGGCGAGCAGTGCGGATATGGGCGACTTCAGCCATTTTCATTGTGAGGTCTTCTAATTCTGGGAGATGAGGATATTTTGAACTTTGTGGTTTGAATATATATTTACCCCAAAGACCAACGATTGTAAATTTTGAAGGCTCGTTTTTACCGCCACGGTTTATGTCAAGCGACATTTTAGCCTGTACGCCTGTGACCGATGCGCTTGCACGAATCACTTGCTTGGCCAGTTCTGACATGTTGTTGCGCGTATATGGTAGCAGAGGTGCTATCCCACTGCCGAAGAATTTACGAGCACAACTCGGATGGAAATCAACCTGTCCTTCAGCTAATTCCTGATAACAATACAAACACTTACTCATGGCGCAATGGTTTAACACTGATATTTCCAATACAGTCACTACAGCAAGCCATCAAGAGAGACATTCTGTCTCGCGGGTCGATTTTCCATGATGTAGACGCGATGTCCAAGAGCCACCCTTCGGGGATGAGTCCGTCGAAGACAGGAAACATCATTTCTTTATTATATTGCTCTTTTGTCAGAGGCATAGTTGGACTTACAGGCACTGCATCCTGGCGAGCCATATAGGCATCTTCGTAGGAGAAGTGAAAGCCTTCCTCATCTTCTGTAAGAATACCACAGAATACATCGTTTACATAGATTTCCGCCTGCTTCATACTATGTCAATCTTTACAGGGCCAAGATGTTCCCCAAATAGTGCGAGAACATCATTCACTTTATCCATTCTCAATGTCTGTTTCCCTTGCTCGAGATCCCTTACAAACCTGAGACCGACACCTGCCCTTTCAGCCAGCTCAACCTGGGAAAGGCCGTTCTTCTTCCGCTTCTGCTTAATATGTTCCGATAATGTCATCACAATATTATTATACCTTAACGGGTGCAAAGATACAAAGTTATTGCGAATAATATATCAAATCGGGTATAAATTTTTGCATTCCGATCAACATTATACCCGAACTGATATATATTGTCCACTGTTGTCTAAGTTGTCTAAGTTGTCTTCAATATAAATCCCCTGCCAAAGACACTTTCGCTCGACAATTAAAATGAAAAAATACATTCTTTCATTTTGTATTGTTCTCGCTTATTCGTACCTTTGCAGCCTAAAAGGAGTATTATGCGCTGGAATCATGTAATGAAAGGGATTATGCTGTTGACAGCATGGGCAGTGACAACGGCAAAAGCGGAGAATATCACGTTTGCCGATGCGAACGTGAAGGCGCTGTGCGTGGCGAACTGGGACACGGATCATGACGAACAGCTGAGTATCCGGCAGCGGTGATGATGTCCACAATACTCAGGATGCTATCTGCATCATAGAAATTATTAAAATGAATAATTACAATTAGAACACAATACGCAATACGTTCAGATGAAACAGAGAATCATTATTTTAACAATAGTCTTAACAGTAGGACTGCTAAGCAGTGTAGCAGAAAATGTCATTCAGGTAAGACCTGCCACGACAAAACCGGGAGTGGCTGCGGCAGACAAGGCTATCCTCGATTTCGAGATGACGAATGAAGAGGCAAACATCATCGCATTTGAATTCAAGGTAAAACTACCTGATGGAATGGACTTTGTTGCTATCGCGCTCGACAAGACGCGCTTTCCCTATACGGAAGACTTCTTCGGCGACAAGGTGTATGAGCACTCAGTGAACTACACCAAAAGAGAAGATGGCTGGTGGTACGTCATCGTGACATCGACACAGCTGAACCCCATCAAAGGAACCAGCGGTGTCGTGCTAAAAGCATTATATACGACGGAGGGTACGATGCAGCCGGGTATCTATCCCATCACCATCAAGGAGACGCTGATGGGCATCAGCGGAACGGAAAAGGCTGAAACGGCCGATGTCGCCGTGTCGTATGTCGCCGTGAGTGCAGACGGCACGGTATCGCCCCTGACAACGGACAAAGATTTAGACATGAGTGCGCTGGTAGGCTATCTGCCTTCGTTTGTGATGGAATCGCTGAATTCGGACATGGCGGCCAACGAAAATCTGCGGTCTCTGAAGATGACCGGTGCCACGGCAATGGGTGCAGCACTGACAGTGCCTGAGAACGTGGTTTACGAAACGGCGACGACGGGCGGACTGAAGCGCAGCTTCCCCGGCGGTCAGAAGTCGACGGTATGTCTGCCGTTTGCGCTGAGCGAGGAGCAGGTGACTGCCGTCAAGGAGAAAGGCTGCGCGATAGAGGTGTTGTCCGGCTATAATGCCGAGAAGAGCAGTGTGCAGTTTACTGACGTGACGACGATGGCGGCGCACACGCCGTACTTAGTGACGGTAACTGGCGAGATGCCCATGGCACTGTTTGATGGGCTGACTGGCATCGAGGCTGACCTGACCGCAATGCCGACAGACGTAGTGCAGGGAGTGCTGTCCATGAAAGGAGCGTACGAAAAAAACACGATTTCATCGGAAACTGGCTTAGCCCGTTACGCATACGATGTTGCTGACGGCAGCTTTGTGCGCATCGGAAGCAATGCCACGCTGCTGCCATACAGGGCCTACTTGGAACTGGCAAGCAGCACTGCCCCCAGCAGACTGGCTATCAGCGACGACGAAACGACGGGGATAGGGAACTTGAACGTTAACGTTAACGATAACCTTAACGGGAACGCTACGTTCTTCGACCTGCAGGGTCGGCGCATTGATGCGGCGGCTGCCAAGGGCGTGTATATCAAGAACGGACGGAAGTTCATTAAGAAGTAAGGAGGCGCCCATGACACATACAAGCTATGTAAAACCAGACATGCGGGTGGTGCGGATGACCTTGCCCCACATGTTGTCGTCGTCAGAAACGCTGAACGACGCCTCTGACAAGAGTGACTTCGTGATAGGCGCCAGAGAAGATATAGGAGATGCGTTTGAAGAAGACGAAGACTGAGGTCTGAAAGTCTGTAAAAGATAAAAAGAAGTGGAGTCTGAGGATTGAGCCTCGGACTCCACTTCTTGTATGGGGAGCTGTCGCTTACTTGCTTTCAGGAGCCTGACCGATGAGGTCCATGAACTCGTCGAGCTTCGGCGTGATGATAATCTGGGTGCGGCGGTTACGCTGCTTGCCTACCTCGGTGGTGTTAGGCTGCAAGGGGTTGTACTCGCCACGGCCACCGGCAGTGAGACGCTTGGGGTCTACGCCGTAGTCGTTCTGTAGCGCCTGCACCACGCTGGAGGCACGCAGACAGGAGAGGTCCCAGTTGTTGCGGATGTTCTCACGTGAGATGGGCACATTGTCGGTGTTACCCTCGATGAGCACGTCGTAGTCCTTGTAGTCCTTGATGATTTTGGCAATCTTCGACAGGGTCTCAGAAGCACGGCTGTTGATCTCGTATGAGCCGCTCTTGTAGAGCATGTTGTCAGCCAGCGAGATGTAGACGACACCCTTGAGCACCTGCACGTCGACCTCCTTCAGCTCCTCCTTGGAGAGCGAGCGGGTGAGGTTGTTGGTGAGCACCATGTTGAGTGAGTCGCTCTTCGACTTGACCTCTACGAGGTGGCGGATGTACTGGTTGGACTCGTTAATCTGGTCGACGAGCTTGTCGATAGAGATGTTGTTCTGGCTGGTGTTGGTCAGACTCTTGTCGAGCGACTGCTGCAGCTTGGCATTGTTGCGGCGCAGCTCCTTGATTTGCTCCTCCAGACTGGTGACGCGTGCCGTCGAGGCAGCCAGCTGTTCCTTGGTGTTCTGGTAGTTGGTTTGCAGAGCCTTGTTCTCCTCTTGGCATGCCACGAGGTCTTTCTTGGATGCGCAGCTGGAGAGCAGCAGGGCTGTTCCCACAGCGATGATGATGACATTCTTTTTCATTGTTCTTTTTTTTTTAGGGTTATTTCTTTTTAGTGGGTTGTTGTGAGTATTGTGGGTGTTGTGGGTTAAGTGGGTTTGACGGGTGATGAGACACCCGATTCGGGTGCAAAGTTAATGATTAGACGCGCATTTCGGTCGAAAGTTGCTGGGATTTATATTATTTTAAGTAACTATGCCTATAAATTTAAAAAAAATCGTACCTTTGCACCAAAATTTTTATTATAATAAGGTAAAAGGACATGATACTCTTTTTCAAAACTCCCCAGAAGAGCGTGATAGCCACACAGACTGACCATCAGCTCAACACACAAGAAGTTAATGAACTATGCTGGCTCTACGGCGACGCGGAACTGCTGAGCGCTGAGACGCTTGACGGCCACTATGTCGGTCCGCGCCGCGAGATGGTGACGCCATGGTCGACGAACGCCGTGGAAATCACGCAGAACATGGGACTGAAAGGCATCCAGCGCATTGAGGAGTATTTCCCCGTGGCATCGGAAGACGCCGAGCACGACCCCATGCTGCAGCGCATGTACAACGGTCTGAACCAGGACATCTTCACCATCAACATCCAGCCGGAGCCCATCAAATATGTGGACAACCTTGAGGCATACAACGAGCAGGAAGGTCTGGCACTGAGCCCTGAGGAGATAGAGTATCTGCACAAGATAGAAAAGGAGAACGGCCGTCCGCTGACCGACTCGGAAATCTTCGGTTTTGCACAGATCAACTCCGAGCACTGCCGTCACAAGATATTCGGCGGCACCTTCATTATTGACGGCCAGGAGATGGAGAGTTCGCTCTTCGCCATGATTAAGAAGACGACACAGGAGAACCCGAACAAGATACTGTCGGCCTACAAGGACAATGTGGCTTTTGCACAGGGTCCCGTGGTGGAGCAGTTTGCACCGGCAGACCAGAGCACCAGCGACTGGTTCCGCGTGAAGGAAATCGAGAGCGTCATCTCGCTGAAGGCCGAGACGCACAACTTCCCCACGACGGTGGAGCCGTTCAACGGTGCCGCAACGGGTACGGGCGGTGAGATACGCGACCGCATGGGTGGCGGTGTCGGCTCGTGGCCGATAGCCGGTACGGCGGTGTATATGACGGCATACCCTCGTCTTGACGACTCGGAGATTAAAGATGAAAAATTAAACATTAAAAGGGACTGGGAGGATATTCTGCCCGTGCGCCAGTGGCTGTACCAGACGCCGGAGCAGATTCTGATCAAGGCGTCGAACGGTGCCAGCGACTTTGGCAACAAGTTCGGCCAGCCGCTGATTTGCGGTTCGGTGCTGACGTTTGAGCATCAGGAGGCCCCCGGAGAATCCGGAAAGCCCGGAATATCCGGAAAATCCGGATTATCCGGCAACACTAAATACGCCTACGACAAGGTCATTATGCTGGCTGGCGGCGTGGGCTACGGCACGAAGCGCGACTGTCTGAAGAAGGCGCCGCAGAAGGGCAACAAGGTGGTGGTCGTCGGCGGTGACAACTACCGCATCGGACTGGGCGGCGGCTCGGTGTCATCCGTTGACACGGGACGCTACAGCAACGGCATCGAGTTGAATGCCATCCAGCGTGCCAACCCCGAGATGCAGAAGCGTGCCTACAACCTGGTACGCGCCCTGTGCGAAGAAGACACGAACCCTGTGGTCAGCATCCACGACCATGGCTCTGCAGGACATCTGAACTGTCTGTCGGAGCTGGTGGAGGAGTGCGGCGGCGAGATAGACATGACGAAGCTGCCCATCGGCGACAAGACGCTGTCGGCCAAGGAGATTATCGCCAACGAGAGCCAGGAGCGCATGGGTCTGCTGATTGACGAGAAACATATAGAACACGTGCAGAAGATTGCTGAGCGCGAGCGCGCCCCGATGTATGTCGTCGGCGAGACCACGGGCGACGCCCACTTCTCGTTCAAGCAGGGTGACGGTGTGAAGCCCTTCGACCTCGACGTGGCCCAGATGTTCGGCCACTCGCCGAAGACCATCATGCGCGACACGACGGTGGAGCGCCACTATGAAGACGTTGATTATGCCGGAAAATCCGGATTATCCGGAAATTCCGGAATATCCGGAGAGCAGATTGATGAATACCTGCAGCGTGTGCTTCAGTTGGAGGCCGTGGCCTGTAAGGACTGGCTCACTAACAAGGTAGACCGCTCGGTGACGGGTAAGATTGCGCGTCAGCAGTGCCAAGGCGAGATACAACTGCCGCTGAGCGACTGCGGTGTGGTAGCACTGGACTACCGTGGCCGCAAGGGTATCGCTACGGCTTTGGGTCATGCCCCGCAGGCCGGACTCGCCGACCCCGCCGCCGGCAGTGTGCTGTCGGTTGCCGAAGCCCTGACGAACATCGTGTGGGCACCGTTGGCAGAAGGCATGGACTCGCTGTCGCTGAGTGCCAACTGGATGTGGCCGTGCCGTTCGCAGGAAGGTGAGGACGCCCGCCTCTATGCCGGTGTGAAGGCCCTGTCAGACTTCTGTTGCGACTTGCACATCAACGTGCCGACGGGTAAGGACTCGCTGTCGCTGACACAACAGTACCCGAACGGCGAGAAAATCATCTCGCCGGGAACGGTTATCGTCAGTGCAGGCGGTGAGGTCAGCGACATCCGTAAGGTGGTGAGCCCCGTCATCGTGAACGACAAGCGCGCCAGCCTCTATCATATCGACTTCTCGTTCGACGAGCAGCGACTGGGCGGTTCTGCCTTTGCCCAGAGCTTAGGCAAGGTAGGCAGCGACGTGCCGACGGTGAAGAACGCCGAGTATTTTGCCGACGCCTTCAATGCCGTACAAGAGCTCATCAACAAAGGCTGGGTGATGGCTGGTCACGATATCTCGGCAGGCGGTCTCATCACGACGCTGTTGGAGATGTGCTTCGCCAACACCAAGGGCGGCCTGCACATCAACCTGCACGACATCTGCAAGGACGGTGACGTGGTGAAGGCGCTGTTTGCTGAGAACCCCGGCGTGGTGATCGAGGTCAGCGACGAGCACAAGCAGGAGTTCCGTGAGTTGATGGAGGATGCCGGTGTCGGCTTCGCCAAGATTGGCTACCCCGTGGAGGACAGCCGAGAGATTGAGGTGGTATTTGATGGAGGAAACAGCAAAACCGCTTCCCATAAGTTCGACATTGACGCGCTGCGCGATGTGTGGTATAAGACCAGCTATCTGCTCGACCGCAAGCAGAGCTTCAACGGCAAGGCCAAGGAGCGCTACGAGAACTACAAGCAGCAGCCCCTGGAGATGAAGTTCAACCGCGACTTCACGGGAACGCTGAAGCAGTACGGCATCAGCGCCGACCGCCGCGAGAAGACGGGAATCAAGGCTGCCATCATCCGCGAGAAGGGTACCAACGGTGAGCGCGAGATGGCCTACTGTCTCTATCTGGCCGGCTTCGACGTGAAGGATGTCATGATGACCGACCTCATCAGCGGTCGCGAGACGTTGGAAGAGGTGAATATGATTGTCTTCTGCGGTGGTTTCTCGAACTCCGACGTTCTCGGTTCTGCCAAGGGTTGGGCTGGTGCCTTCCTCTTCAATCCCAAGGCCAAGGAGGCATTGGACAAGTTCTATGCCCGCAAGGACACGCTGTCTCTCGGTATCTGCAATGGTTGCCAGCTGATGGTGGAGCTCGGTCTGACTGGTGCCAAGGGTGCCAAGATGCTGCATAACGACTCGCATAAGTTCGAGAGTGAGTTCATCACCCTCAGCATTCCGCAGAACAACAGCGTAATGTTCGGCAGCCTCAGCGGCAACAAGCTCGGCCTGTGGGTCGCCCACGGCGAGGGTAAGTTCTCGTTGCCGAAAGCCGAGAGCAGCTATAACGTCATCGCCAAGTACAACTACCACGGCTACCCCGCCAACCCCAACGGTTCGGACTATGACGTGGCTGGTATCTGCTCGGCTGACGGTCGTCATCTGTGCATGATGCCTCACTTGGAGCGTGCCGTCTTCCCATGGCAGTGTGCCTGGTATCCCGAGCGCCGCCGTATGGACGAGGTGACACCGTGGATAGAAGCTTTCGTCAATGCAAGGAAGTGGATTGAAAATGAACTATGAACTGATCAAAACCTTCTTTAAGATTGGCATATTCACCCTGGGCGGTGGATATGCCATGATTCCATTGATAGAGGAAGAGGTGGTGAACCGCCACAAATGGGTCAGCAAGGACGAGATGCTGGACCTGATAGCCATTGCGCAGAGCTGTCCGGGCGTCTTTGCCATCAATATCGCCATCTTCATCGGCTATAAATTAAATAAGATACGTGGGGCTTTGGCTGCCTCGTTTGGCACAGCACTGCCCTCGTTCCTGATTATCCTGGTCATCGCCATGTTCTTCCACCAGTTCAAGGACAATGCCGTCGTGGCCGCAATGTTCAAGGGCATCCGCCCTGCCGTCGTCGCCCTGATAGCGGTGCCGACCTTCAACCTGGCCAAACAGGCCAAGCTCAATAAATTTACGCTCTGGATTCCCGTCGTTTCCGCCCTGCTGATATGGCTCATGGGTGTGTCGCCCATCTGGATCATCATTGCTGCGGGAGCAGGCGGTTATATTTGTGGGAGGGTTGTTGCATGATATACTTCTGGTTGTTTCTGACGTTCTTTGAGATTGGGTTGTTTGGCTTTGGCGGCGGCTACGGCATGCTGTCACTTATCCAGCACGAGACCGTGGAGCACTGGCAATGGCTGTCGTCGTCAGAATTTACCGACATCGTCGCCATCTCGCAGATGACGCCAGGCCCCATCGGCATCAACTCGGCCACCTACTGCGGCTACACGGCCTGCATTAATGCTGGACATAGCATACCTCTGGCCATTCTCGGGTCAATCACCGCCACATTTGCACTGGTGCTGCCCTCGCTGATACTGATGGTACTCATCAGCATGATGTTCATGAAATACATGCACACGCCTACCGTCACATCGGTATTCCGGGGGCTGCGCCCTGCCGTCGTCGGCCTGCTGGCCGCTGCCACCTTATTACTATGTACGCGTGAGAACTTCAGCACGCCCAAGGAAGACCCGTGGCAGTTCTGCATCAGTTGTTTCTTGTTTGCTGCAGCGTTCTACGGCGTCAAGGTCATGAATATCAATCCCATCCGCATGATACTCTATTGTGCCGTGGCAGGACTGGCGTTTTACCTATAGCAACACCCGCAATATCCCGATGAAACCGACGAAAAATGCGCTCCCGGTAGGAAGCGCATTTTGTTTTCTATACGTGATGCTTATTGAGAACACATCAGTTATTTGTGCTTTTTGTAGTATTCCACGGCGCGGCGCACATTCTCCTGAACGGCATTCGATGTGAACGTAGCACCCGTGACGGCATCAACATCGGGCACCGTACCCTTTTTCACGTTAACGCCCTCGTACTGGGGAAGCATCTCCTTTTTGACGCGGGCCTGGTATTTGGGACCGTCCATGGTTTTCAACATCACCACCTTGACGACCTTGTCTTTCTTGATATACACCTCGACAGGGGTGGGACCGGCATAGCCTTCAACGTCCTGGGCCAACGTCGTGGTATTGATGACGTAAGTACCGTCTTTCTCCTTTTTCATGACTTCCTGTGCAGAGGCCATAACAACTGCTGCTACCAGCAACATCAGAATGATTCCTATTCTTTTCATCTTCTTGATCTATTAATTATGAATTATGCATTATGAATTATGCATTAAATAATAAGAGACCGCAAAGGTAGGCATTTAGTTACAAACGCCCAAACTTTTCGTCTTAATAAAAAATAAAGCACATCACATGAAAAAACGTTTCTACATCTTTTTCCTGATGGTGACGGCAGTGCTGACTGCGGTTGCACAAGACCAGAAAGTGTATTTCTCCACATCGTTCCACGAGCCTGCGACAGACGGACTGCGGTTCATCTACAGCCGTGACGGCTGGACGTGGCAGGCCATTGACGGCATCTGGCTGCGCCCAGAGGTGGGCAAACAGCGTGTCATGCGCGATCCCAGCATCATCCGCACGCCCGACGGCACATTTCATTTAGTGTGGACCAGCAGCTGGCGCGGCGACCGCGGCTTTGGCTATGCTTCGTCGAAAGACCTCGTACACTGGACGGAACAGCGTTTCATCGAGGTGATGACGGACACGTCGACGGTCAACGTCTGGGCACCGGAGCTGTTCTGGGACGACGTGAAACGGCAGGCCGTCATCGTGTGGGCTTCGTGCATCCCCGGCAAGTTCCCCGACGGACAGGAGGAGCACAAGAACAACCACCGGCTGTACTATACCACCACCAAGGACTTTAAGCAGTTTGCACCCGCCAAACTCATGATTGACCCAGGGTTCTCGTGCATTGATGCCACGCTGGTGAAACGGGGCCACAAGGACTACGTGATGGTGCTGAAGGACAACACCCGTCCTGAGCGCGACATCAAGGTGACGTACGCCACGTCGCCCTACGGACCGTGGTCGAAAGCTTCGGAGCCGTTTACGGGCAAGATGATGGAAGGGCCGACGACGGTGAAGGTGACACGCAAAACGGGCAAGACCGAAGAAAGCGGCTGGCTCATCTACTACGACCGCTACCGCCTGAAGGACTTTGGTGCCCATTTCACCAAGGATTTTGTCACCTTCGAGGATGTCAGCAACCGCGTTACCGTCCCTGACCTGCATAAGCATGGCACCATCTTCGAAGCCGATGAAACCGTGCTAAATGGTCTGCTCCATGCCCGAAAGGTACACTATTCGGGCAAGACGCTCAGCAATCCCAACCGCCACGACGGCGGACTGTCGCCCGTGGTCGGCGTGCATAACATCCAGATACTGCGTGCCAACCGTGAACAGCCGTCAGCCAGCAACGGCAACGGCTGGACGTACAACCACCAGCCCATGATGGCTTATTGGAACGGCCAGTTCTACGTCCACTACCTCTGCGACCCTAAGGATGAGCACGTGCCGCCCTCGCACACCATGTACCAGACGTCGAAAGACGGCTATACGTGGACAGACCCACAGGTGCTGTTTCCCGAACTACAGGTTCCCGAGGGCTTCCAGAAGCCCAACCGCCCTGACAAGGCGCACGACCTCATCGCCATCATGCACCAGCGCGTGGGCTGGTACACCAGCAAGAGCGGACAACTCTTTGCCATCGGCAACTACGGCGTGGCATTCGACAAAAAGGACGATCCCAACGACGGCAATGGCCTGGGGCGCGTCATCCGCGAGGTAAGGAAGGACGGTACATTAGGCCCCATCTATTTCATCTATTATAATGGCAACTACGGAAAGCAGGTGAAGAATGGGAAATACAAGACCGCATTCCCCTACTACACCAAGGCTGACAAGGCCACGCGCACGGCTTGCGAGGAGATCCTGGCCAACCCACGCTACCGCATGCAATGGGTGGAAGAGGCCGACCGCAACGACCCACTCATCCCCCTGCATAAGGAGTATAAGGCCTATTGCGACTATACCCTGCCCGACGGTCAGATTGCTGCGCTATGGAAACATGCACTGACATCGACATCGGCAGACGGCGGACGGACGTGGGCACAGCCCGTGGAACGTGCCAAGGGATTTGTCAACAGTAACGCCAAGATATGGGGACAGCGACTCACCGACGGTACCTATGCCACCGTGTATAACCCATCGGAATACCGCTGGCCGTTGGCTATCTCTCTGAGCAAGGACGGCTACGAGTACACCACGTTGAACCTTGTACAGGGCGAGATACCACCCATGCGCTATGGCGGCAACTACAAGAGCTATGGTCCGCAGTATGTCCGCGGCATCCAGGAGGGCAACGGCACACCCAACGACAGCGACCTGTGGGTGGCATACTCCATGAACAAGGAAGACATGTGGGTGGCGCACATCCCTGTACCTGTCCAGACTGAGGCACATAGCCATGCTGACGGCTCGGAGTTTAGTGTTGGCAAGATTTCCGATCTTGCCACCTGGAACATCTATTCGCCCGTCTATGCCCCTGTTTCACTGAACGACGGCTGGCTGACGCTTGCCGACAGCGACCCCTTCGACTATGCCCGCGTGGAACGGAAAATTCCGGCAACCCGGGAACTGAAGGTGAGTTTCGACTTGAAGGCCAATCAGAACGACAAGGGGTTGCTACAGATAGAATTCATCGATTCCAACGGCATTGCCTGTTCTCGTATTGAGCTGACCGATGAGGGCATCATGCGCTGTAAGGGCGGTGCCCGCTACGGTGGAATGGGCAAATATGAAGCAGGTAAGGTCTACCACATCGAGGCAGTGCTCAGCGTGTCGAAACGGATGATAGAGGTTTTCATCAACGGCAAGAAGGCTGGACAGCGCATGTTCTTTGCACCCGTGGAAAGCATCGAGCGCATCATGTTCCGCACGGGCGCCGAGCGACGCTTCCCGGACATCGACACGCCTGCCGACTGGGACGGCATCCTCGACAACGCCGGTGAGCGCGACCCGGAAGTCACTTTTGCCATTACCAATGTCGTCACGAACGCAATTGATACCGATGGCCAAACCATCGGCCACATTCCCGCCATCCTCCGTTACGATGACTACAAGCACTACGTCGACTACTTCAACCGAATGGAGGACGAGAACATCGTCCAGGCCATCCCCAACGCCAAGGCGTGGCAGTGGATGACAGAGAATATGCCGCTCTTCGACTGTCCAGACCGCGGCTTCGAAGAAATGTGGTATTTCCGCTGGTGGACGCTGCGCAAGCATATTCGCCAGACACCCGTGGGATATGCCATGACGGAGTTCCTCGTCAACCGCAGCTATGCCGACCAATGGAACCTCATTGCATCGGGCGTGGGGCACCACATCCACGAAAGCCGCTGGCTGCGCGACACTACCTACCTCGACCAGATGATGAACACCTGGTATCACGGCAATGACGGTCAACCCATGAAGAAGCTGGTCAACTACTCCTCATGGATAGCCCATTCGCTATGGGGACGCTACCTCGTGGATGGTCGCAAGGACTGGATTGTCGGCATGCTGCCCTCGATGGAATGGGAATATAATTACTGGGAGAGCACCCATACCCGTGAGGGCGGACTCTTCTGGCAGGCCGACGTGCAGGATGCCATGGAGGAGACTATCAGCGGTGGACGCAAGAAGAAATACCTGCGCCCCAGCATCAACAGCTATATGTACGGCAATGCCATGGCCATCGGCAACACAGCACGCTTGACGGGCGACGAGGCGAAGGCAAAGATGTACTTCGACAAGGCTGCCGACCTGCGTGAAAAGGTGCATGCCAAACTGTGGAACGAAAATCATGCGTTCTTTGAGACGCACCGCATTGACTCGAGCGCTAACGTCCGCGAGGCCATCGGTTTCATGCCGTGGTACACCCACATGGCAAAGGACGAGGCGAAATATGCCGTGGCTTGGCAACAAGCTGCCGACCCGCAGGGCTTCTCTGCGCCCTACGGACAGACCACTGCCGAGCGCCGTCACCCGTTGTTCCGTACCCATGGTGTCGGCAAATGCGAATGGGACGGTGCCGTCTGGCCTTTTGCCACCAGTCAGACTCTCACCGCCCTGGCCAACTTCGCCAACGACTACACCAATGTTCCCAGTGGTTTTGCCACTGGGTCCATTGACTCCCTCTTCTTCGATGAAATGGAGAAATATATGCAGAGCCAGCACATGCGCGGCAAACCCTATATCGGCGAATACCTTGACGAGACCACAGGCTATTGGCTGAAGGGCGACCAGGAACGTTCGCGCTATTACAACCACTCCACCTGGAACGACTTGATTATTACAGGTCTCTGTGGCTTGCGTCCTCGCAGAGACAACACCATCGAGGTCAATCCCCTGCTGCCCGACGGCAAGTGGCCTTACTTCTGCCTCGACAACATCCTCTACCACGGCCACACGCTTACCATCGTTTACGACCGTGACGGCGACCGCTACCACGTCGGTCGTGGCCTCCGTATCTTCGTCGACGGACAACTGAAGGGACAGCGTCCCGACCTCGGCAAACTCATGATCCCGAACGCGCTATGAAACGATTTCTTCTGATAACATTATCAATTATCAATTTTCAATTATTAATTAGCTTAAGCGCAAGCGCAAGCGACTTCGCCGTTGCCCAGTGGATTGGTGCGATCACCCGCCAACAAGCCAAGTTGCCTGAGGGACGTAATTTCACCGGTGCCAAACTGAAGGAACCAGCCGTCAAGGAGGCGTGGGCAGCAGTCGACACGCTGTCCCGGCGAAGTATAATCCTGCGACGCGATTTCCTGCCCACGAAGGCAGTCCGCAAGGCCACAGCATACATCACCGGCCTCGGGTTCTACGAACTGACCATCAACGGGCAGAAGGTTGGCGACAGCGAGTTTGCACCGCTGTGGAGCGACTACGACAAGAGTGTGTTTTACAATTCTTACGATGTTACAGCAATGATGAGGGCTGATTCAAGTAGGGGAACCACTCAAAGCATTAAGGTCTTGCTGGGCAATGGCTTTTACAACGAACAAGGCGGTCGTTACACGAAGTTAAAAATCTCGTTCGGTCCACCTACCCTGCTTTTCCGTCTGCACATAGAATATCAGGATGGTTCGCAGGAAGATATCGTCAGCGATACCTCATGGCAATGGTCATTATCACCTGTTACTTTTAACAGCATCTATGGTGGTGAGGACTATGATGCGCGAATGGAGGTCGGAAATGTCAGAGCTGAGCAATGGAATCCTGTGGTGATCCAGGAAGCCCCAAAGGGTGTACTCCGTAAGCAGATAGCGCAACCCGTAAAGATTATGGAGCGCTATACTGTTAAGGATACTGTGCGCCACGATTCTGTCCTTGTGCTCGATATGGGTCAGAACCTTGCAGGCTTTCCTGAGATTTCCGTTGAAGGCAAGGCCGGACAACGGCTGAAGCTGACTCCCGGTGAAACACTAACCAAGGAAGGTCTTGTCAATCAGAAGCAGACAGGACGCCCCCATTATTATACATATACCCTTCGGGGGCACGGGGGTTCGGGGGTACGGGAGTTCGAGAATACTCCAAGCTCAGATATCTCTCAGGGGTACGGCTCAGACATTTCTCGCACCCCCGCGCCCTCGAACCCCCGAACCCCCGAAAAAACCGAAACGTGGCATCCACGCTTCTCATATTACAGTTTCCGTTATCTGCAGATTGAGGGTGACATAGAAGTATTGAAGAAGGTAGAGTCATGCTTCGTCTATAATTCCGCCCCAAAGACAAGCACCTTCGAGTGCTCTAATCCGCTCTTCAACGACACCTATCGGCTCATCGACCGTGCCATCCGCTCCAACTGGCAGGCGGTATGGACTGACTGTCCTCACCGCGAGAAGTTAGGCTGGCTGGAACAAGACTGGCTCAACGGCGAGGGACTCGTAGCCAACTACGACTGCCGCACCATGCTGGAGCAGACGATGCAGAACATTGTGGATGCACAGCACGACGACGGCTCCATGCCCGAGATTGCTCCAGAATATACCGTGTTTACGGGTTCTTGGGCACGACCGTTCCAGGAGTCGCCCGAATGGGGCGGCGCCTTGATTGCCCTGCCGTTCCTGTACCGTGACTTTTATGGCGACGACAGCCTCATCAACCGCTACCGTCCGCAGATGAAACGCTACGTCGACTACCTGGCCACACAGGACTCCTGCTATATCCTGAAACAAGGACTCGGCGACTGGTACGACTACGGACCCGGGCGTGCCGGATTTGCACAAAACACCCCTATGCCGCTGGTGTCTACTGCCCACTACTACTGGTGGAACCACCTGATGCAGGAGCCCCGCGCCGACAGCATCAAAGCTGCCTTCATCAAAGAGTTCTACGACCCCGCAACACATCGGTATGCAATGGGCAGTCAATGTGCCTTCGCCATTGCTTTGGAAATGGGCTTGGTGCCAGAGCAAGACCGCCAGGCTGTCATTGACAGCCTTGTCGCTGACATCCACCGTCATGGTGACCGCCTGACCACCGGTGACGTCGGCAACCGCTACCTGTTCAACGCACTCATCCACAACGGCCAGCAGGAACTCCTGTACAAGATGCTCAACCACTACGACGTCCCTGGCTATGGCTATCAGATCAAACTCGGTCACACCACGCTGACCGAACAGTGGAACCCTGAGCACGGCGCCTCGATGAACCATTTCATGATGGGACACCTCAACAACCTGCTCATCCCTTATATCCTTGGCATCTGGCGACACGGCGACAGCTATACCATCGCCCCTCATCCCGTCGGCGACCTCACATGGTGCAAGGGTTCCATGGGCGACATCCGCGTCAGCTGGCATCTTGACGGCGACACCTTCATACTGCAAGCCGACATCCCCGAAGGCCATACCGCCACCATCACCCTACCCTACAGCCACCGCCAACAAACAGTCCCCCCCGGCCACCATCAGCTTATTGACAAAATTTCATAAAAAAGGGTCAAAAAGGAATCTGACGACGATGATGATGATGACAATCCTTAAACTCTCTTTCCACGCTGTCACTTTCCCACTGCCGAGAGAGTGGCAGCGTTATTTTTATTCATCCGTCAAGCCTTCGTTTTTCTTGGCCGAAAAGATGACAAGTGCATCGTGCATACGTCATTAAGACAAAAGTAACAAAACAAACAAAGCTATGACAACGAATTTTAAGAAACCGCTGAGTGGCATCATTCCGCCACTTGTAACTCCTTTGAAAGATAACGAGACGCTGGATATTGAGAGTCTGGAACGGCTCATAGAACACCTGATAGCCGGTGGCGTACATGGGCTCTTCGTGCTGGGTACGACGGGCGAAGAGCAGAGTCTCTCGTACGATGTGCGCAAGCAGATGATCAAGGAGTCGTGCCGGATTAACCGAGGCCGTCTGCCGCTGTTGGCTTGCATTACCGACACGTCTATCGAGGAAAGCATCCGACTGGCCAGGAAAGCTGCCGACTACGGTGCCGACGGTGTAGTGTCAGCACCACCGTACTATTTCGCTACTGGACAGCCCGAGTTGGCGCAGTTCTATGAGGAGCTGGTGCCTCAGTTGCCGTTGCCCGTATTCCTTTATAATATGCCCTCGCATGTGAAGGTGAGTTTTGCCCCCGACACCGTGAAGCGTATAGCCGAGAACGAACAGGTGGTGGGCTTCAAGGACTCGTCGGCTAATGCCGTCTACTTCCAGAGCGTGATGTACAAGATGCAGCACCGCAAGGACTTCGCCATGTTGGTTGGTCCTGAGGAGATTACGGGCGAGTGCGTGCTGTTGGGTGGCAATGGCGGCATCAATGGCGGTGCCAACATGTTCCCGGAACTGTATGTCGCCATGTACGACGCTGCCGTCCGTCACGACATCGAGAGAGTTCTGCAACTGCAACAGCTGATTATGCAGATCTCTACCACCATCTACACCGTAGGCAAGCACGGTTCCAGCTATCTGAAGGGACTGAAGTGCGCCCTGTCGCTCCTCGGCATCATCAACGACGACTTCGTGGCCTCGCCGTTCTATAAGTTCGAGGCACCCGAACGCGAGAAAATTCGCCAAGCCCTTGCCGCCCTGCCGATGGAAAGAATTAAAGAGTTGAAGAATTGAAGAATTGAAGAGTTAAAGAATTATAGAGTTGAAGTAATTATGCATTATGCATTTAGTTGACTTTATCATCTTTTTGGTGTTCACGCTGGGCGTGGTGGTGTTCGGCTGCTCGTTCTTCAAGAAGGGCAGTAGTGCCGACGAGTTCACCTCGGCGGGTCACTCCATCCCCGGCTGGGTGGTGGGCATGAGCATCTTTGCTACCTACGTCAGCAGCATCTCATACATCGGTTATCCGGGCAAGGCCTTTGCCGCCGACTGGAATGCCTTTGTGTTCTCGCTCAGCATCCCCATCGCCTCGTACTTTGCCGCCAAGTATTTCGTGCCATTCTACCGCCATAGCGGCAGTGTATCGGCCTACACGTTCTTAGAGGAGAAGTTTGGTGCCTGGGCGCGACTCTATGCCTCGGCATGCTACCTGCTGACGCAGATAGCCCGCATGGGCAGCATCCTCTACCTGCTGGCTGTGCCGATGTATATCCTGATGGGCTGGGACTTGCATGCCGTCATCATCCTGACCTCCATCGGCATCATCATCTATTCCATGATGGGCGGACTGAAGGCTGTCATCTGGGCCGACGCCATACAGGGTATTATATTAATAGGTGGTGCCGTACTGTGCTTAGGCATCCTGATGTTCTCCATGCCCGAGGGGCCGATGCAGACCTTTGAGTTGGCAGCAAACAGTCCAATGGGCAACAAGTTCTCGTTAGGAGCCTTCACTGACGACCTGACGACCTCGACGTTCTGGGTGTGCCTCATCTACGGTGTGTTCATCAACCTGCAGAACTACGGCATTGACCAGAACTACGTGCAGCGCTACCACGCTGCCAAGACAGACAAGGACGCCAAGTTCTCGGCACTCTTCGGCGGCTACCTCTTCATACCCGTCTCAGCACTGTTCTTCCTCATCGGCAGTGCCCTCTACAGCTACTATCAGGCTGGCGTGGCCGAGTTGCCCGCCGAGATTGCCCAGAAGCCCGACTATGTGTTCCCCTACTTCATCGTCAACGGTCTGCCCGTGGGTTTGCGCGGTCTGCTGATAGCCTCCATCTTCGCTGCAGGCATGTCGACCGTCTCAACCAGCGTAACCAGTGCCGCCACCATCATCCTGACAGACTACGTCCGTCCGTTCTTCCTCAAGGCCCGCAAAGTCACTGACCACCTGCGGCATCACGACCCCGCCGACCACCACAAGCATCAGAAGCTTGAATTGGCCATTGTCCGTCTCAGCAGTTTCGGTGTGGGCATCCTGGGTGCCTGCGTAGCCATAGCGATGCTGAGCGTTGAGAGCATCATCGACGCCTGGTGGACGCTCAGCAGCATCTTCTCGGGCGGTATGTTAGGGCTGTTCCTATTAGGCTGTATCCCTCAGAAGATCAACCGCACAGCGGCATTTCTCGGCTGTGTGGCAGGCGTGCTGGTCATTGGCTGGATTTCGCTGGCCGACCTCTGGCATCTGCCCGGCATTCACCTGCACCCCTATCTGGCCATCGTACTGGGAACGACGGTCATTTTCCTAGTAGGCTTTTTAACCACGTTCTTGATTCAGAGCATGAAAAGCAAGGCCTAAACGACAAAAAAAACAGAATAGCTTCTGCTGCCGCTATGTACACTCAGCAGGGTTGGGAGTTTAAGGGTAATGGCGGCTATACCGCAAAGGTTGACAAGAATTCAACCAGCAATTACAAACTGCGCAGTGACTGCAGCATGCTGACCATCGGCTATAAGTTCGGTCTCTAATAAGTACAATCATTATATCTAAAAGACCCGCTTACACGCAGTAGGCGGGTCTTATTTTGTTTGTTGCAGCCTAATAGCACAGGCAGAATTAGCACCAGTAAATCCCCTGTTCTGCAATCGATTGCCTACTGATAGTGAAGAAAACGGGGCAGGGGTTTGCAGAAGTCTGAATTATTAGCTATCTTTGTACCCCAAAGAACGAAAACTAACCGTAAAGAACATGATGAAAGACTTATTGAGAAGAGCAAGTATGGTGCTGTTGTGCCTGATGTATGTTGTGTCCCTGAATGCCGCTGAGGTCAAGTCGCCCAACGGCAACGTCGTGTTGAACTTCAGCATAGAGCAGGGACGGCCCGTCTATAGCGTGACCTACAAGGGCCGTGATGTCATTCTGCCCTCGCATCTCGGCTTGGAGCTGGCCAAGGACAAGCACGCCTCACGGGGCGAACACGAAACCGACTTGATGGATGGCTTTACCATCAAGAAAGAGGACATTTCAACGTTTGACGAGACATGGCGTCCCGTTTGGGGCGAGTCGGCCACCATCCGTAACCACTACAACGAATTGGTCGCTACGCTTGAGCAGAAGGCAGAAAGGACTATTGCCATCCGCTTCCGTGTCTACGATGACGGTGTAGGTTTCCGCTATGAATTCCCGCAGCAGGCTGGGCTGAACTACTTCCTCATCCAGGAAGAGCGTACCGAGTTTGCCATGGCAGGTGACCACACGGCGTGGTGGCTACCCGGCGACTACGACACCCAGGAACAGGAAACGCAGGAATGCCGCCTCTCCGAGATTCGCGGTCGCATGCAGCAGGCTGTCAATTGGGGCAACTCGTCGGTAGCGGTATTCTCGCCTACTGGCGTACAGACCTCCCTGCAGATGAAGTCACAGGACGGACTCTATATCAACATCCACGAGGCCGCCTGTCTGGACTATGCCACCATGCACTTAGAGCTGGTGGACGCCGAGACCAAAGCCCTCACCACCAAACTGGGCGGCGGCAGCAATGCCTATACACCTAATCCCAAGCCGTCAGCATACCCGTTGCCGAAACCCTTTACGTTTGTCAGTCACCTGACACCCGATGCCACCGGACTGAAGGGAGCCATGCAGACGCCTTGCGAAACGCCTTGGCGCACCATCATCGTCAGCGACGATGCCCGCGACATGCTCTCCAGCAACCTCATCCTCAACCTCAACGAGCCCTGCGCCCTCGATGACACCTCATGGATACACCCCACGAAATACTGCGGCGTATGGTGGGAAATGATTGTCGGCAAGTCGGCATGGAACTATACCGACGAGTTCCCCAGCATTAAGCTTCAAGACGACGCCTTCCCCAATGCGCCATCGATAACTGTCAATTATCAACAGGCCAAACCCAACGGTCGTCATGGTGCCAACAACGAGAAGGTCAAGCGCTACATTGATTTTGCAGCCAAGAACGGTCTTGACCAGGTGCTCGTCGAGGGTTGGAACGTCGGCTGGGAAGACTGGGCCAATATGTGGAAGCGCGACGTCTTCGACTTCCAAACCCCTTATCCCGACTTCGACATCCAGATGCTCAACGACTATGCCCACTCGAAAGGTGTGAAGATCATGATGCACCATGAGACGTCATCGTCGGCACAGAACTACGAGCGCCATTTAGAGAAGGCTTTCACGCTGATGAACAAGTACGGCTACGATGCCGTGAAGACCGGCTATGTGGGTGACATCATTCCCCGTGGCGACCACCACTACTCGCAGTCGATGAACAACCACTACCTCTATGTCGTCAAAGAGGCCGCCAAGCACCATATCATGGTCAATGCCCACGAGGCTACGCGCCCCACAGGTATTTGCCGTACCTACCCCAACTTAGTAGGCAATGAGAGTGCCCGCGGTACGGAGTATGAAGCCTTTGGCGGTTCACGGCCCGACCACACCTGCATCCTGCCCTTCACCCGTCTGCAGGGCGGTCCGATGGACTACACCCCCGGCATTTTCGTCACCAAACTCTCTGAGTGGAGCGACAATACCTCATGGGCCCGCATTACGCTGGCCGGTTCGCTGGCTCTGTACCTGACGATGTACTCACCCCTGCAGATGGCTGCCGACCTGCCCGAGAACTATGAGAAATTCGACGATGCCTTCCAGTTTATCCGCGACGTTGCCTGCGACTGGGATGAGAGCATCTATTTGGAGGCAGAACCCGCCGACTACATCACCGTGGCCCGCAAGGCCAAGGGTACCGACAACTGGTTCATCGGCGGCAAGTGCGACGAGAACGGACACCAGAGCGTCATCAAGCTCGACTTCCTCGAGAAAGGCCGTAAATACGACTGCACCATCTATGCCGATGCCAAGGGTGCCCACTACGACACCAATCCCCAGGCCTACACCATCACCAGGAAAACCGTCAAGCAGGGCGATGTCCTCAAGCTCCGCGAGGCTCCCGGCGGCGGCTTTGCCGTCTCGCTCATAGCCCGCTGACCATTGCCGTCGAGGCATTCCTGACTTTTAACCTCACAGAGGGTAATTGCTCCCTCTGTGAGGTTAAAAGTATAGGGATATTTTGGTAATTAGGAGAAAAGTTGTACCTTTGCACGCTGATTTAATTAAAGAACTAAGTATGAGAAGTAAGAACATGAAATGGATTGGTAACTGCATGATGTCTATTGCCATCTTGGCATGCATGACGGGGTGTAAGGACGATGACAACACGCCTGTGATTCCTGAACCAGACCCAGTGGCAGAACCGGTGAAGACGGCAGAGGAACTGCTGCAAGACATTCCGGGTGTCACCATCATTCAGACTACGAAGGACGGAGACGATGAGGACATCACCACCTTCTATTATGAACAATCTATCGACCACACCGACGCGTCGGCAGGCACCTTTCAGCAGTATTGTGTACTGCATTACAAAGGCCCGGAACACGTGACGGTGTTGCATACGCAGGGCTATTCCACTGATGATCCGGATTCGTTCCAGAAAGAGCACCTCGCTACGAACCTTGATGCGAACTATATCGAGGTGGAGCACCGCTATTATAAACATTCGCTGATTAACTTCGAAGCGGAAAAGACCGACTGCAGTGGCGACTACTGGAAGTATAACACCGCCGCACAGTCGACGGCCGACCTGCATGCCATTGTGACGGCCCTGAAGGCTACCGACGGCTTCAGGGGTAAGTGGGTGAGCACGGGCGTCAGCAAGAACGGCATACTGACCGCCCTCTATGCCTATTTCTATCCCAATGAGATTGATGTCTACGTGCCGTTCTGTGCCCCGTTCTGTGCGGGAGCCGAAACGAGCGGTATCGGCAACTGGCTTAGCCACCATAGTGGCTTGGACAATGGCAAGGACACCGAGCTGCGCAAAGCTGTATGGGCTGCATTGCAGCGCATAGCCAACGACGCCGATTTGCAGAACGAGATAGTAGGCCTTTACAATCTGGACCGTAACAAGAATTATAATCACCAGTCAGTAGTACGCCACATACTATATTGTTTCATGTCAGGCATGTTCTATAAATTCTGCTATAGGCCTACCAGCGAGTGGGACGGTGTGATTCCGAGAGTGGGTCACAGCGGGGAGATTTATTATCGTTTTGCCATGCTGGGAAGAAATGGCTACGCGAAGAAACTGAAACAGCTGCGTGAAGCCGTGGGCTTGGAAGATGAGGCAATAGACAGTATTGATGACGACTCCGAATATCTGATTGAGGACGAGGAGGATATTGACATGGACCTCGTCACCAGACGAGCCGAACAGTATCAGTATATGAAACTGGACGATTTCCTGGAAACTATTTATTTCGTACATGCTGCCAAGGAGTTAGGCTATTTCCTTTATGACTGGTCAGTGCTGCCCGAAGATCATCTGCTCACGGATGAAAGTCTGGCATGGTTCACCTCTCACCAAACCATCAAACGGTATAACAACTGGTACGGCGTAGAGTATGACGGCGGAAAGCTGATGAACGCCTTCCTTGACTTCGTGAAGAACAACCGCTATAAGAACAAGTGTAAGATGCTCTTCATCTATGGCGGCAACGACCCCTGGACGGGAGCCGCCATCCCCGACCCGGATGCCGACGACCCCTGCGTCAAGAAATACATTGTGCCCAACGGCGTTCACTCTGGCAGGCTTAATACTCCCAGCACGTATCCTGTGGCGGAAAAAGACAAGATTATGAACGCTGTAAAGGAAATGCTTCAGTGATGAGACGGTTCCATAACGCTATGATGGTGCTTGTCGTACTGGCATGCCTGACGGGATGTAAGGACGACGACAGTACACCCGTGACTCCTGACCCGGAGCCGGTGAAGACGGCCGGGGAACTGCTGCAAGACATTCCGGGTGTCACCATCCTTCAGACTGCGAAAGACATAGACGGCGAGGACATCACCGTGTTCAGCTTTGAACAGCCTGTCGACCACACCGATGCGTCGGCAGGCACCTTCCAGCAATACTGTGTCCTGCACTACAAAGGTCCCGACCATGTGACGGTGA
>Ga0247608_10001250_pt1 | contig 36118 bp, 34 predicted proteins | sample 176DNAGHGlowgp2_FD_193490 | JGI IMG/M metagenome (GOLD analysis project Ga0247608, IMG submission 193490) | Sheep rumen microbial communities from Palmerston North, Manawatu-Wanganui, New Zealand - 1766 DNA GHGlow gp2 | ecosystem: Host-associated > Mammals > Digestive system > Stomach > Rumen ...
ACCAGCTTTAGCAGTATCTCCTTTAGCATATGGATCGATAGTTTCACCAGCTTTGTATCCACCACCGTTGAATGCTCCAGCAGCAACTCCACCGATAGCTCCTCCACTAGCCATGTTCATCATACCTACACCCATAAGACCTACACCAGCGCCATTAGCGTTGTTAGCTGCATCTTCAACAGCTCTTCCGTAAGATCCAACAAGTGATCCTTGTTGCATGAATCCATTTGAAGAAAGTTCGTAATTGTCGATCTTCTTTTGTGAATCTTCATCAAGTGATACTGATTCAACAGCGAATCCAACTAATTGAAGTCCTCTTTCTCTTATTGGTTTATCAAATACTTTTCCATCCATTGTTTCTTTGATTTCATCAGTGTTACTTGGAAGTTCAAGTACTGGAGTCTTATGCTCACTAGTTCCTAATTCATTAAGAACGTTTTGGAATGAAGCAACAACTTCACTTCTCATTTGTTCAGTAATTGTATCTTTAGTTACTGTATCAGCAGTTCCAGCATGATTTCTCATGAATGTTGCAGGATCTGCAATTTTGAATGTATAAGTACCATAACATCTAACTTTTACTGAAAGTGGTGTTATACTACCAGTCATTTGGTTTGGAATTGGATGTGACCAATCTTGGAATGGAATTGGAGTTCCTGTACCAAACTTATTATCTTTAATCTCTTTAATGTTGAAGTAGAATACAGCTTGTTCTTTAGCAGGTGTTCCACCGTAAGTGAATCTTTGCCACATTTCTTTGAATACTGCACCAAATTGACCAGCAAAGAATGATGGTGAACTTGATTGATCAAAGTTATATACTCCTTCTTCAGCAGTAGCATCAAGAACAGAACCAGAATCATAGATTACTGCAACTTGTCCAGGTGCAACGATAATTCTACTATTTTTAGATATTTGACCAGATTTAGTTGTCTTTTTTACCATTAAGGTATCATTTCCCATGTCTTCGCATTTGATTAGGTCCTCCCACTGATCAGATAGAGTACCGCTAACTGAAGACACAGCAGCTTTAATTAATCCCATATTATCCTCCTATTAATTAATTTTCTTATAATCTATTAATTTCCAACATTTAAGCAGTTCTATTACTTGAATGTTTAGACCAGTATGACAGTAAGAGCATTCTTTCATATTTAGAGCTCTTACAACAGCACCACAATTAGGACAATTAAGTCCATAGACATCAATGTCTTTAGAATATGCTGTTTCATCAGCGATATAAACAAAAGTAGTTTCGTAGCAAACTTGTTCTTTAGCTTTCTTTTTAGTTAATACTTCACCATTCTTTTTCTTACTAAAGTAATACTCAAGACTAGTTGCAATAACAAGTTTAGCAACACCACCTTTATTCTCATAATTACGTATTACATGTTTGTGAAAATTAATATCATCGTACTTATATATTATATCACTATCTATTAAATCTTCCAACTGAAGTTTCATTTTTTTACCAATCATATTAAAATCTTTATGATTTATTAATGCCATATTCTTAGTTTCTATAGCTTTAAATATAGTTCTAAGGCTCTTTTCAGTTAAAAGATATATTTCATCTATATTAAATGTTTTAAAGTCCTTAAGTATCATTGGCATATATATGCTAGTCATTCCACCAAGTTGTCTTGGTTCATTACTTTGATTATCTTCTATTTCTTTTTTTATCTTAAATAGATTTAATCCTCTAAAACCAGCTTTATTAAAAAATCTTACAATAGCTAAGTATATTATTAATACTATTACTAATACACCAATTATTACTCCAAGGAAACCAAGTAAAAAGTATTCCATGTTATCTTCCTAAAATATATGGTTGGCTAGATGAACCATCCCCTGCTCCTTCTACTATAGTTGTATCTGGAGATAAATGTACAACTGGCACATATTTCCAAGCTGTATTAGCTGCATCTCTTTTAACTCCTGAACCTGCTTTGAAATAGTATGCTTTGTGTGATGAGTTCTCACCAGCAGATATTAGCCAAGAGTCAGATCCTGACATCCAACTAGTACAAGTATTATTATCTATAATATTACTATTACATGTTGATATTAATGATGCTCTTACATAATCACTTACATTAGGAAGACCTACATTAGAATTATGTGTAGCATTTCTTTCAGTAGAAATAATATCTCCCGCACTATAATTAGAAGAAGTATTTAATCTTCCAATATTATAATTTGATTTAACTATCATATAACCATCACTTAAGTTATTAAAGAACGATCCATTTAAGTAGTTATTAAGGCTTGCTACAGACCATTCACATTCATTGGCATTATCCCAGCTAAGCATCTCACTAGAATCAAATAAACCAATTTTTATTTCTCCTAATTTAGTAATACCAATAACCCTCCAGTTAGCACCTGAGAAGCTTACATAGTTTTTAACTACATCTCCTCTAAATTCATAAGCTAAATTATCACTACTAGCTAACTGATATAATCCATTACCACTAGTTACTTTTTTATTAACTAACGTAGTTCTAAAGCTTACTTTCTTACCACCAGCTGCTTTATCATCTAATCCTAAGCAAGCATAATAAGCTTTTCTATATTCATCACAAGAATTACCTGCTCCATAGCATTTTTGAAGAGATATTTCTTGATCTACACACTTATTAAGATTTTCTTCAAATACTTGAGCATAGTAATAAGATTGATTATTAGCACTTGAATATAAAGCAAATATAACCATTAATACAATTATTATTACTGCAAGTATTCCATATAATAACGTAGAAAATGCAAATCCTTTATTATTTAGTTTCATACTATCACCTAGTATAATTATATATCAAAAGAATAATTAATTAAAGATTATTTTTATATATATTTATATATTTATCTCCATATTTTTTTTCTTTAATATTTGTATAGTAATCTATATTAAAATATATTTCATCAGTCTCTATTATAAGAAGCCCATTTTTATTTAATAATTCATTATCATATATATATTTAGATATTCTATCAATCTCATGAAATTTATATGGTGGATCTAAAAAGATAATATCAAATTTAATATTATTATTTTTAAAAAAAGATAATGCTGAATTATAATCTAAGTTTAACACTTTAGATGAATCCTCTACATTAAACTCTTTTATATATTTATTAATTAAACTAGTACATTTATAGTTCTTATCGTTAAAATAACAGAATTTAGCATTGTTACTAAGTGCTTCGAATCCTAAATTACCACTACCACTAAATAAGTCTAAACATACACTATCTGGTATATAGTTTTGAATAGATGAAAATAATGATTCTTTTACTCTATCCATAGTAGGTCTAGTACCATCTATATCGAAACCTTTTATTACTCTACCCTTTAATTTACCACTTATAATCTTCATATTATTTAGTCAAACTAGAAAGTATACTACTAACTTCTTTACTAAAGAAATAGAAGTTATTTTCTAATTCTTTATACTCCTTATAATTATTATTATCTAATATATTCTTTTTTTTAGATACATAGTTATTATCGTATTCACTATTTTTTACTTCATTTATTTCATTAATTAGTTCATTATCATTAAGTAATATTTTCTTAAGTTCTTTAGTTCTTCTTGCTTCATAAGTATTATTTAAATCACTTACTATATTATCTAGTCTAGTTAATAATTCATTATCCATTAAATACCTCTTTTAAAATACTATTAATAGTACTTTTATCTTCATCGAAGAACTCTAATCTAATACTACCTACTTTTAAACTCTTTATATAGTCAATCTTATCAATTAAATTATACTTATTTTTATCATATATATATGTATTATCATTTTCTTTAATAACTTTGTATCTATCTTTATTAATACCCTCTATAGAATATTTATAAAACTCTTTAAACTTATCATTAGTATGAACATTATAATCTATTAAATCATGTTTCATGACCATAAGTTCTGGAGTTCCATATACGATTACTTCTATATTACTTAAATAGTCTTTTAATTCTTTAAGATTATCTAGAGTATTCTCATAAGATAGAGTTATCCTATCAAGCTTATATGTATTTAAATACTCTATAGCACTACTATTTAATACATTTAAGTATGAATCACTAATTACATTATTATTCTTATAATACTTATATACAGCACTTAGATTAGTAGCTAAAATATTTTCTTTCTTTAATTCTTTAAAGTCTTTCTCTACTCTATCTGTTCTATAATACATATTATATTTTTTCTTATATTTTTCATATAATTCAAAATCACTAGTATATATATTATCTACTTTATATTTAACTACTTCATTTAGTTGTTCTTCATTGCTTACTAATACGTTAATATTAAATTTATTCTTTTTATTATTCTTTTCTACAACATAGTCACATTCTTTAAATTCATGTGGAATACTATTTTCTCTTGTAGAAGTAAGTTCATTAATACATTCTCTTCTTAGATCATTTAATAACTTTATTGGTACAAATGCATCTTCTTTAGTATTAACTTTAATATCATCTAAAGTAAATGCAGTACCTCCTAGTTTAGATAACTGTTCTATTATTCTATCTTTACTAGTTGGAGCTTTATCTGCTTTTTCTAGTATAGCTCCAGTCTTAGTTATTTTTATATCATCACATATTACTGATACTGATAGTTCTTTACCTACTAATGCATCGCATTTTATAGATACAGGAACTTTTTTCTTTTCATAATTATTAATAGCATCATTAAGTTTAGTATCTATAGTCTTTCTTACAATTAATGCATGATCAAGTCCTATTTTATTATCTACTATAGCTATATCACCTTTAGATAAGTGATTAACTAAAAGCATCTTTTCATTATATAACTTGTTAACTATCATTCCGTCTTTATTATCGAATCTAATACCATCTTCTTGATATAGATCACTTCTAAGTCTAAACTTGATAATCTTCTTATCTGAATATAGCATATCTCCAATTATTACACCCATGTGATTAGATGATTTAATATTCATATGATCACTTGTTATATCGTTAAATAAGTATCCTAAAGTGAATTCTCTATTATATAGTTTCATCATGTTTTCTACTTCTTCTTTAGTAACTGTAACAGTCTTATTAGTTAGATATTCATCTATCTTTTCTCTATATAATCTAGTTATATATCCAACATATTCTTTACTCTTCATTCTTCCTTCAATTTTAAAAGAATCTATTCCGGCATCTATTAACTTATTAATTAAAGGAAGTGTACATAAACTCTTCATAGATAAAGGATATTCTCCTCCAATATCTAGTTCTTTATTATTTTGAAGAAATTTGTATTTCATACGACATGATCCTACGCACTCTCCTCTATTACCACTTCTATTATTAGCAAATGCTGAAAATAAGCAGTTACCAGAATAGCATAGGCAAAGCGCTCCGTGAACAAATACTTCTTTTTCAATATCTACTTTAATATTTTTAACTTCATCTAGAGTAAGTTCTCTAGCTAGTACAACTCTTTTGCATCCAATATTTTTTATTGCTTCTATTCCATATTTATCATAGTTATGAGCCTGTGTTGATGCATGTATCTCCATATTAGGAAACTTATGTCTAATAATATTCATAACTCCTAAGTCTTGGACTATTAAAGCATCTACATTACTTTTATGTAAAAATCTTACGTAATCTATTAGTTTATCTATTTCATCTTCATATACGACAGTATTAACAGTTACGTATACTCTAACACCATAAAGGTGGCAGAAACGAGCTGCTTCTACTATCTCATCACGACTAAAATTTTTGGCAAACTTTCTAGCTCCAAAACTCTCTCCACCTAAATATACAGCATCACAGCCATTGTAAACTGCAGCTTTCAAACATTCCATATCTCCACAAGGAGATAATACTTCAGGTCTTTTCATTGCCCCTCCTTATAAAAAAGAAGAAATTAATTTTTCTTCTTAAATACAAATATCTTACTAGTTATATAATTAAGAACTACGATTATGAATTGTACTATTATCTTAGCAATTCTATCATTAATCTTAAATGGGCTAGTTAAAATAAACATTACTGCTATTTCTACTAATAGTGAGAATATTCTACTAGCAGTAAAACTTGCTGCTTCTTTGACAATATTCTTCTCTTTACTATTAAATACAAATATTCTATTAGTAATATATGCAAATAAAACTGCACATATCCAAGATAGTACTGTACATACAGTAATATTAGATATAACAAATCTAAATATGTTATAAGATACTATACTTACTACAGTAGTTAAGAAACCTACTATTAAATAGTTTAAAGTCTCTTTTAAATTCTTATTTAGATTATCATATATTTCAAATCCCTTAGCTATTAATAACAATATACTCATTATTTACTCTTGCTCCTTAATACTTCTCTTGCAATATATATTGGTCTATTCTTAGATTCAATATAATTTCTTCCGACATATTCACCTATTATACCAACAGAGAACATATTAAGTCCACTTAAAAATAATATAAGCAATATGATTACAGAATCACTATTAATAGGTATGTTATTGCAAAGTCCTACCATTAAGAATATGAAATATATAAATGATATAACAAATAAGATTATTCCAAGTCTAATAGCTATAGTAAGTGGTGATACAGTAAATGAAATAATACCACCAAAAGCATATTTAAATAGTTTAATTAAACTCCATTTAGTTGTTCCACTATTTCTTTCTTTTACTTCATATGGAAGAGCTTTAACATGGAATCCTACCCATGAGAATATTCCTTTAGAAAATCTATTATGTTCTTTTAGATCTAATACTGCATCTACAACATTTCTCTTCATTATTCTAAAGTCACTAGCATCATTAATAAAATTAGTATCACTAACTATATTAATAACTCTATAAAAACTCTTCTTTAAGAATGATGTAATAATGTTTTCTTTTCTCTTTTCTTGGTAATAAGTGACACAGTCATAGTCTTCATTCTCTTTTAGGAATTCTACTGCTTCAAGTACATATTTTGGATCTTGTTGTAAATCTCCATCAATTAAAGCTACATAGTCTCCCTTTGCATTAGTTAGGCCTGCATATATAGCAGACTCTTTACCAAAGTTTCTAGAGAAATCTATTACTTTAACATCGTACTTAGTTTCTTTAACAATCTTTCTTAAATTATCGATAGTTTTATCTTTACTACCATCATTTACAAATAATATTTCGATATCTTCTTTATAATTTTTAAATGTTTTGATGATTAGGTCATACATAGGTATAACGTTATTTTCTTCATTGTAACAAGGTACTATAAGACTAATCATTTGAATGCCCCCTTTAAGTAATTATTTTTTTGTAATTAAGTATTTAAATATATCAGTAGATAAAAGTATAGTATCATGTCTTATCAATTCATCTTCGATAGTAACATAATCGTTTGCTATTACTTTTATCTTATCTAAGTTTTCTCTATCTAGTTTAACTGGATCTTTTTGTTCCAAAGATTCATATCTCTTTCTTGCTGTTTCATTTATTTTACCATTATTAGCTACTACTACAGATATTTTTCTTCTTCCTAAATATTTATTCATTATCTTAACATGTTCACTAACAGTAAGTCCGTCTGTTTCACCTGGTTGTGTCATCATATTACATGTGTACATAATAGGTGCTTTAGATTTATCCAGTGCTTTAAGCACTTCATCACAAAGTAAGTTAGGAATAATACTAGTATAAATACTTCCCATAGAAAGAATTATTAAATCTGCTTCATTAATTGCCTTAATAACTTTCTTATTAACTTTAGGTTCTTCTTTATAGTAAACTGATTTAATTACTTTATCACATAGTGTAATATTGTGTTCTCCTTCTACTACAGAACCATCAGTCATTAATCCAACAAGTGTTACTTGTTCTTCAGTAAGAGGTAGTACTGTTCCTTTAAGATTAAGTACTTTACCAATAGCCTCTATTCCTTCAGACATATTACCAGTCATATTGCTCATTGCAACAAGTAGTAAATTACCTACTGTATGTCCATTTAAATCACTAGTAGTTTGAAATCTATAATTAAGAAGTTTTTCTACTAATGGTTCAGTCTCAGATAAAGAGACTAATACTTTTCTTACATCTCCAACTGCAGGTATATGAAATTCTTCTCTTAATCTACCAGTACTTCTTCCATCATCGCATACTGATACTACGGCAGTTATATCTACTGGGAACTCTTTTAAACCTGTTAAAAGAGCACTCATACCAGTTCCACCACCTAATACTACTACTTTCTTTTTCATAACTATATTTCCTTTTCTTTATTTTCTTCTCTTAATCTATTATTCTCTTCTTGAAGAGCTTTAAAGTCTACTTTACCAATCATTGTTCTAGGAAGTGAATCTCTATATTCATAATCGTGTGGCCATGCATATCTAGGTAAATTTTGTTTACATAATTCTTTAAACTCATCAGTAAGTTTATTACTCTTTTTATATTCTTTATTAAGAACAATAAATACTTTAACTACTTCTTGTTTATATGGATGTGGTACTCCAATCGCACTAGCAAGCATTACTGCAGGATGTGATTCTAGAAGTTGTTCTATTTGAGATGGATATACATTATAACCACTAGATATTATTAAACGTTTAAGTCTACTCTTATAAGTAATATAGCCATCTTTATCCATTACACCAATATCTCCACTATGAAGCCATACATTACCATCTTTATGAATATGAAGAGCTATATTAGTTTCTTTTTCATTATTGTAATATCCAAGCATTACGTTAGGACCAGATACACATATCTCTCCTTCTTTACCATATGGGACTTCTTTATCTTGACCATCATATATTCCTATATAACATCCAGGGAAAGGTATACCGATAGTTCCATCTTTCTTAGGAATCCATTTCTTCTCAAGTGCTATAGCAGCTAAACTTTCACTCATACCATAACCTTGAATAAGTCCTACTTTAGATCCATGCTCTTTAAATAAAGCATTAACGTCTCTAACTAAAGATTCTTTAAGTGAATCTCCACCACTTATCGCATACTTTAAATTAGTAAAGTCAAGTTTCTTCCTTCTCTTTTCAGGTATTTTAAGTAGTGCTTCAAATAGTGTTGGAACACCAATAACAAATTCTGGTTTATGTTTAGTAAGTATCTTATCGAACTCTTGTGCTTTAAATGTTGGAATAAATATGCAGTGTGCACCCAAGCAAAATGGAGTATAAATACATACACCTAATCCAAATCCATGGAATATAGGCATTATAGATAGACACTTATCTCCTACTTCGATATCAGCAAATACTGTAATTGATTGTTTAGCAAGTGCTATAAAGTTACCGTTGGAAAGAACTATAGCTTTAGGTGTACCAGTACTTCCTCCAGAGTGTAACATAACAGCAGGATCATTTTTACCAAAGTCATTTACATAACCACTACTATCGTATGTTAATCCAGTCTTTATAAAATCATTCCATAATACATATTTCTTATTATCTTTCTTCTTAGGAAGTTTATATTTTCTACCTACAGTGATCTTATATAAATTCTTCATTATAAATGGCATAGAATTATTAGCTTTAACAATAATTACTTTATATACTTCTGTATCATTAATAAAGTTCTTAATCTTATCGTAATCCATATCTATAACGATTAACATAACACTCTTAGTTTCTACTATAGTATTCTTAATCTCATTTTCACTAGATAATGGATGAACCATATTACTAATAGCACCAATCTTATTTAAAGCTAAAAGTCCTACCATAGCTTCAGGAGTGTTAGGCATACAAATAGTAACCACATCACCTTTTCTAATACCATAATTTAAAAAGGCATTAGCACACGTATTAATATCACTATTAAAATCACTATAAGTAATATCTTTACCAAAATAAGAAATAGCAGTTAATTCTCCATAATCTTTACTACATTTCTTATAATATTTATACATAGTTAAGTCTGGAATCTTGCATTCCATTGCTTCATCACTATAATATTTCTTCCAAGGTGCTTTAGGAGTTCTCTTAAATCCTAAGAACCTAAATAATTTCATATCAAAAATGCTCATAATATCTCTCCAGTAATTTTTTAATAATCATAATAATAATTATACCACAAACATAAAAGATATTAAAAAAAAGAAATAGAATATCTATACTTCTACTTCTTCTTCGTTATTACATTTAATATCTATCTTACCAATACCACTTTCTAAATTGATCTTTATAGGTCCACTACCATTAGTGCCACTCTTAACCTTATCTCCATCTATAATGATATCTCCTACACATTTAGTAGCTTTAAAAGTATATAAAACTCTTTTTTGTAGTACTTCTAAATTGATATTACCAACACCGCTAGATAAATAGTTATTACCATTTAAATTAGCTTTTATATTAGTTTCTCCTACTCCACTAGTAAGTTTTAAATTATTAATTAAATGTCCATTAATATTAACTCTTCCAACTCCTGTTTTTAGATTAGCTTTCATATATACTGTTAGATTATCTATAGTAGTTTTACCAGTACCTACTTCTAAATTTAACTTATTAGTAGTTAAACTATCGATAGATATATCTCCTGCTCCAGAATTAATATCTACTTCTTTAAATAAAGTAGATGGAATATAAATAGTCATATCGTATAGATCATATACATTAAGTATATTTAATTTTTTCTCAGTAATACTGATTGTATCAGTTTTATTATCATAATTAATAGATATATTTTTATTATTAGTTTCTACATTAAAACTATCAGACTTCTTTATAGTTATATTAGTCTTATCAGTATCTATTTTAAATATAAAATTATCTATTTTATCTATCATATTATTATTTATAAGTGTAATACTATTTTCATATTTATTAGAATTACCAAATACAAATGATACACCATATATTAAAGATGCTAGACCATATACTACTAAAAGAATTAAAGAGATTGCTATTACTTCAGCAAATAATTTTATTATCTTCTTTGAAGGACTCATAATATATCAACTCCTCCAAATATATTTTTAGTATTAATAAATACAGTATCAGTATTCTTCTTACTATGTTTATCTCTATTATTCTTAGTTTTACCAAATATATTAATATTTCTTACTATTACATTAACATCGTTTGGAAGTATTATTATCGTCTTACCAAATATAGAAGTATTTTCTATTACTATATCTTTAGATATATCAGCATTTGTTAAATCAAATGTTAATACTCCAAAAATACTATTAGTAAATCCACCCTTATACTTTTTAGTTACTTTTATATTATCACTAGAGAAAACACTTGCTATTTCATTATTATCTCTATCTTTTTTATTATGTAAATAATATGAATATATAAAGTGGAATCCTACTCCAACTAATACTACTGGTAATATCAATTTAAGTACTATAGAGAAGTCAATAAGAGCTCTACATGCTAAGAATAAAAGTATTCCAATAAGAAGAAATATAATACTTACTGCTTTATCTTTACTAGTAATTAAATAAGATATAGATGGAATAATTATAAATAGTGTCCACCAGCCACTAAAAAACTTACTAAAGTTAATTAAATCTATAGAATTTAATCCAATAAGTACTCCCAATATTATTATTGATAAACCAAGTAATACTCTACTAAATGTTTTCATAAATACCTCTAATCATATTCTTTCTTTTCTATTTTTTCTTTTAATATAGTACATGCTAGTTTTCTAGCACTAATCTTATTCTTTTGTTTGCTAGAAAGCTCTGCCATAGTTTTACCATTATCTAGTAAGAATATTTCATCGAATCCAAATCCATTCTTACCTTTTCTCTTATTTGATATATATCCATCTATTACGCCTTCTGCAGTAATATATCCTTTCCCATCATAATATGCTAAAGCACATACTACTTTTGCTGTTCTATCATCATGTTTATTTACTTCATTAATTAAATATTCATTTCTATCTGAATCTAATACATCTCCTAGAAATCTATGTGTCATTACTCCAGGAAAACCACCTAAAGAGTTTATCATTAATCCAGAATCATCAGCCATTGTTGGAATCTTAGATAACTTATATATTACATATGCTTTCTTTTTTGCATTACCAATAAATGTATCTTTGTTTTCTACTATATCTATATTGATATTCATATCTTGTAATGAAAATATATCGTAATCATCAAATATTTCTTTTATTTCTTTAATTTTTCCCTCGTTGTTAGATGCAAATATCATTTATATCACCATAATAATTATAATATAAAAAAAAGAAGATAAAAACTTCTTTTTTAAAAATCTAAGAATTTCAAACCTAGTTTAGAATATACATCTATTGCTTTAGGTGTATTAAATATTTTAGTAAGAACTAGATTATATATTTCATCAAATAAAAATATTGAGCATAATCCAATACTGATAGTCAAGAATACTTTTTTATTCATCTTTTTAGCTAAGTATATAAATAATGGAAGAAGTAAATACATAAGTAAGAATGAGCATAGTCCAAATATTAGAATACTTCTAAAACAAATAAATCCATCTAAATTACCATAGTTTAATATCTCTACATTGTAATCCCAATATCTAGTACCATTTTGAAGTGTATATATAAGCCATCCTGCTACGTATTCAAGTACTCCAGTAACAAGCATAGATAGAATGAATACTATATGAGGTTTTCTTCTAAACTTATATGTCATAAGTATTATTAGAATTGATCCTTGAGCATATATATTTATCCATGGAAGGAAGTTACCACCTTGCCAGTACCAATCTTTCATACCTCCATTAAAAAAATAAAATACATATTCATAAAGCCATCCAAATATACCACTGAATACTATTATTAAACAAATAATACCTACTATTTGATATTTTTCTAGTTTAATATCTGTATTTAAATATTCATTAAAAAACTTCTTCATTGTCATCACCTATACAATAAAATTGTATCAAATATTTTCATTTAATCAAGATTTAATATATAATGAAGATAATAGAGGTTTATATGATAAGAATAACAGTTATAGCATATTTAATATCTTTATATATAAGTATTCCTGCTCTTTTAAATAAAGCAGGATACAAGTTTTATTATGGATTAATACCATTTTTTAATATTTATCTATTATTTAAAGTATTAGAGATAAATCCAATATTCTTAATAGTATATAGTATTCTTATTATAATAGCTCCTTTTAGAGAATTTTTTATGACAGTACTAGTTATATTCTTACCTTTTATGATTGGTGATGCATTTGAAACTAGTTTAAAATATTCATTCTTAGGATTAATACTTCCATTTATAATATTTCCTTATATAGGTTTCTTCCATGGAGTATATCAGTACGATGGAGGTGAAAATCTTGAGATTTATTAAGAAACATAAAGTATTAACTATATTATTAGTATTCTTCTCTTTCTATGTATTTGCTAATTATACTAGAGTTGTAGATTACGAAAAAAATACAGATACTAGTAATCCTCATTTTATGAACGAGTTATATAAAAGTGATGATAGAATCTACAACGATTATTTAGATCCATACGAAAAAAATATGTATGACTTAATGCTAACAGGTATTAGACGTCATCAAACTAGTATAAACGTAGATCTTGCTAAAATGGGATGCATTGACTATGAAGATTGTGGTTCGTTTGTAGATGCCGCTAATACAGCTTTGTATCTAGATCATCCAGAACTAATGAATTATGCTGGCTATGCATGGTCATATAGAAACAATAAATTTACTTTAATAATAAGATATGCATACATGCTTCCATTTAAAGATGTTATTGGAATACTTAGAACAGAAAAAGTAGTTTCCGATATTAAAAACGCAACTAAAGATATGACTGATAAAGAAAAGATTATATATGTGTATAACTGGATGGGAGCTAATAATTATTACGATCATATATTTATGTATACTTCTAAAAACCAATCTATATATAATGTATTTGTAAAAGGAAATGCCGTTTGTGCAGGATTTGCTAAAGCATCACAAATTATATTTAGTCAAATTGGTATTAAATCTTATCTAGTACTTGGTACCACTGGTGGAGAACACATGTGGAACTTAGTTGAATATAATGGCAAATATTATTACTTTGATTCTACTGTATCAGTTGGTTCTGATGAAAACAGTCCATATCACTATAATGGATTAAGACAAGAATATATGAATTCATATAATCCTCATCATAAGGGTTGGTATCCTCATATAGAAGAAACAAATATGTTTGAAGACATTTAAAAAGAGACATAGTCTCTTTTTTATTTGAATATTCTAGGAACTCTATTTGATATAGTACAAAGTATTTCATAGTTAATAGTATTACACTCTTTAGCAACTTCATCTAAAGTAATATTTTGATTATCCCAAATATATACTTCATCTCCTACTTTGCATTCAATATCAGTAACATCTATCATAAAGCTATCCATACATACTGTACCTACTATGGGTGCTTTTTTATTATTTACTATTACATATCCATTATTAGTTAAGCTTCTTCTAATACCATCAGCGTATCCAATAGGTATAGTAGCTATCTTACTTTTTCTTTTAGTAATAAATCTTCTAGAGTAACTAATTGATTCATCTATATCTACTTCTTTTAAGAAAGTAATCATACTTTTAAGAGTTGCAATAGGTTCTACATCAATAAAGCTATACATATTATCAAATGTTTCATAACCGTACATTACTAGTCCTGGTCTACATGCATTAGATATACCATCATCATATTTTAATAGTCCATTAGATGCTCCAGAATGAATATATTTAATAGTAGAAAAATTATCTCTTACAAGTGCTACTCCATCTTTAAATGTATCTAGTTGTTTTAATGTATATTCTTCATCACTATCAGCACTACTTAAATGAGTATAAACTCCTTCTACTATTAAATTAGAGTTTTTAATTAATTTAATAATACTTTCTAAATCTTTAACTTTAATACCTGTTCTATTCATACCAGTTTCTATCTCTAAATGAACTTTAATTTTCTCTTTAGTATCTATTATTTTTTTAATGAATTCTAAGTCACTAACTCCAATAGTTATATCGTATTTAATAATATCTTCTATATCTAAAGAGCAAGGCTGGTTTATAACAAGTATTTCTTTATAGTAACCTATATTTCTTAGTTCAACTGCTTCTTTAACTATAGCAACTGCTACTATATCAAACTTATCTATAACATCTAATCTAGTATTTATATAAGTACCATATCCATTAGCTTTTATTACAGGTATAAGAGTTTTATTACCTACGTATTTTTTTATCTTATTAATATTATTATTAAATTTATTTAAATCTACTACCATGTGTGATGCTCTCATATAATCACTCCAATCATTTTAAATTATAGCATAAAAAAAGTAGATATAATCTACTTTATATTATTAAATCTAAGATAAATCCTACAGATACTCCAATAAGAATTATAATACCCATTATTGTTAGATTTTCTTTTTTATTATTATTACTTTTAAATAGCATAAGTATTCCTACTCCACTACCAGTAAGTAAACCACTCATTAAAGTACCAATAGTAATTAGTTTAGATAAATATAAATGAGTAATTATTACACTTGGAGCACAGTTAGGAATCAGACCTATAAGGCTTGCTATCAAGTGAGAGAATATATTCTTATTTTTAAGAGTGTTCTCTAATGTTTCTTCTCCAATAAAGTATATAGCAAAACCAAGTATTAAATTTGCAATAAGTATGAATAAACCAGTTTTTAATGTATGAATAATACTAGATTTAAATATACCACTATGTTCACAGTCACAGTGATCTTTAGAACACATATCATGTATATGATCATTCTTATCTTTTTCTTTACTCTTATAAAGAAAATCTATAATAAATCCAAAGAACATTCCTACTACTACTTTAAATCCAATTATTTTAAGTATTAGAGTTATATCTGCTCTTTCACTTAACATTATTGGAAGCATCTCATCACTAGTAGATAAGAAAACTGCTATTAATGTTCCTAGTGTAATTACTCTACTACTAAATAAGCTAGATGCCATAGCACTAAATCCACACTGAGGAAGTCCACCTAATACTGCACCAAATAAAGGTCCTACTTTTTTATTTTTAGTAAGTACTTTTTTATTCTTAGTACTCAATTTATGTTCAAATAATTCAAGTATTAAAAATGTTATAAATAAATATGGTAATAATTTTAAAGAATCAATCAAACAGTCTAATATAACATCTAACATATTATTTCTCCCCTTTTGGTAAATTAATTACTTATACATTATATATTATAATTTACAAAAATTAAATAAAAAAACGTGCATAAAACACGTTTTTAACTTTGCATCTTTATTTCTATATCTGAAATAGTTCCTTTTAGATGTCTAAATGGATTACCACTAGCATCTTTAGCAGCTCCAAACCATAGAGTTTCATCGAATGGTACAGCTCCTTCAATCTTGTCTTGAAGTTTATATAGACTACCATCATTTATCATGTAGTATACTATACCTTTCTTTCTATATATCTTAATATTATTAATATTTTTATAACTCTTCTTAGTAGTAGCTTTAGTCTTATTAAGTTTTTGAGTTATCTCAAAATCATTATTAACTTTTCTAACTACTAATCCTTGTTGTAATCCAGATTCTTGTTTAGCAGAAACTATAGTATTTTGATTATCACCATCAGTAACTTGATTAGCTGGATTATATTCAACTATATTAAATGATATCATAAAGTCTTTATTAATATTTTCTTTGCTGTATAGTTTAATACCTGTATCTATATATTTTTTATTTGAATATGCTGAACATCCACTACCAGTTACATTAGCATCTGGTCCATTGAACTTACATTCACCAGGTAAGCTAAATACAGTACTCATATTAGAATCAATTCCTATGAAGTTGATATCACCAAGTCTTACAACTAAGTTAGATACAGATGCATGAACATGTCTAAATGGATTTCCATTACCATCTTCAGCAGCTCCAATAAATAAAGTACTATCAAAATAATCTTTAAAGTTATGTACATCTTGGAATTTAGATAACTGTTCACCATTGATTGCATAATATAATACTTCATCTTTTCTTACTATCTTAACTGATTTAACTTCTCCAATAGCTTTATTAATTATTAATTTTTCATTACCAATTCTTTGAGTAAATTCTAATTTATTTGTTGCAAATCTAAATACGAATCCAGGGAAATTATTCTTCTCTAGTTTAGCAGCAACTAAAGTAGCTTGTGTTACTCCAGGATCTTGGTCAGCTGGTACCATTCTTTCTAGATTGAATGATATCTCAAAGTCCTTCTTAGCATTTCTTTGATTAAATAGTTTTAATCCAGTATTAATGAATTTTTGACCATTCCATTCACTACATCCATCACCATCTATTACTCCATTTACGCCATGGAAATTACAGAAACCATGTAACTGGAAGTATTCAGTAACGGTATCTTCATCATAAACATTCTTATCTCTTATCAAGTGCCTTACGTTATATGTCTCAGTATAATTACCATCACATGTATCACTAAAATAAATAATCTTATCTCTATCTCCTACTGTAATATTAATAGGTAAACTTTCAATATTAGATTTAATTAAATTTACATCTAATAAATTACTATATGTAAGATAAATACCCATTCTAGTAGAATCTACTCCAGTATAATAATAATCAAATCCATCTCCATCGTATGTTACTACTATATACTGATGTACCCAATTTCCACCAAATGCACTTTGTCCTCCTGATTCAGTTTTAACACATGATGCAGGAATATAATAAGTAGTATCAGTATCATACATAGAATACTTACCACTATTAACATCGTTTAATATTCCTTTTACAGTACTTTTAGCATTATCTATAAAAGCTTCTTTACGAGAAGAACTTATATATGCACTTACACTTGGTATCGCTACAAGCATAAGTATTGCAAGAATGATAATAACTGCTAAAAGTTCAATTAAAGTAAAACCTTTGTTATCTTTCATACTATCACCATCTTAATTATATCAAACAAAAAAAAAGAAAAGAAGTAATATTTTACTTATTTTCTGTATAAATATGACTAGTAAGCCATTTTTCAAACTCTTCAGGTTTTTGATATTTATCAAAATCATCATCACTTTCAGCATCTAGATATGCTATTATTTTACCTTTATTTATTACAAGTATACTTGGAGCATATCTAACTTCATTAAAGAAATTTGTCTTTTTATATTCATCTATACTCATACTAAGTACATCTATTTTATATTTATCCATTATTTCTTTAAATATTTTATCGCATGGAATTGTAAAATTACAAAAATGATTATAAGTATAAAGTAAATAATTATCGTCTTTTAAATTATCTAAATCTTTACTACTTATTTCTATATATACTCCATCTTTATAATATTTATCACTTAGATAGATTTTTTCATTTGCGCTAGTACATCCAACTAATATAAGTAATATTGGAATTATTAATAATAACTTTTTCATTTTTATTTAGCTGGAGTAAGACTATTGAAATCTATATCATGGTAAGTTACTTTCCAGAAATCGTATTTAGTATTTCCATCAACAGTCTTTTTAACCTCTATATTATTCTTACCATTATAGAACCAGTAACCACCAGTATTATAAATCTTATTACCATCCCATCCAAGTGATACTAATAAGTTTTTAGTCATACCAGCATATCCTCCACCACCGCACATTAAGAATATAGTCTTATCTTTAGGAAAATATGTTTCTAGGTAACTAATTGACTCTTCATAATTAGCAACATATTTACCATCTTTTAATGTAAATAATGTAGGTCCAGTATATGTTTCTCCTACTTGTGGAGGAAGTCCTTCTACTTTAGTTAAATATGGATATGGTACTACTTCAAATCCTTTAACAATACCTGATAGATAACTATCTCCTCCAATAGCTTCATAGTTTCCTGGATCTTTAAGCATTCTCATATCTCTATATACAGAATCACTTCTTCCAAGATAATTATCTAGAGTCTTTTCATTAATATTTTTATCAATTCCAAGTTGTCCTCTTTCTCCTCCTGTAACTTCTGGTAGTGGTAGCTTATCAAGTGCTCTTTCACATGAATTATTAAATATTAATAAACATGATATAATAGCAATTAAAATTAAACTACATACAATTACAAAATCTTTTGTTCTCATAATTTCATCTCCTTCATTATAATCATATCAAATTATTATAAAAATATCTATTGAGCGTAGGTTGAATTTAAAAAAGCCGTATATTACGACTTTAATTTTTTATACTAAACGCAAGTATATCCACCATCTATTGGTAGGATAACTCCAGTTACATAACTAGCTTCATTACTAGCAAGGAATATAGCACCAGCATTTAGTTCTCCTTCATGACCATATCTTCCTAGTGGTACAGTTGCTTGCATGTACTGAGTAAACTCTGGTGTAATTAGTGTTTCGTGAGTAAGTTCTGTATCGAAATATCCTGGGCAGATAGCATTTACTGTAATTCCATCTTTTGCAAGTTCTGATGCAGCTGCTCTTGTAAAGTTGATAACTCCTCCTTTAGAAGTGTGATATGCAATTGTTCCCATTGCCATATTACCAACCATTCCGTACATAGATGCGATATTGATAATTCTTCCATAATGATTCTTCTTCATTATTCTTCCAAATTCACGAGTTACATAGAATACAGAATCCATATCTGTAGAGATAGTGAAATCCCATTCTTCATCTGTCATATCAAGAACTCCAGCATTCTTAGCACTTCCTGCGCAGTTAACTAAGATATCTACTTTACCATATGTTGCTTCAGCTACTCTTGCTGCTTCTGCTATTTCTTGAACGTTAGTAACGTCACATTTAACAGGTAATACTCTAACTCCTTTTTGTTCTAATTCTACTTTTAATTCTTCTAGTCTTTCTACTCTTCTAGCAAGTAATACTAAATCAGCTCCTTGTTCTGCAAAAGCACGAGACATTTGTTTCCCAAGTCCACTAGATGCTCCAGTAATTACTGCTACTCTTCCTTTTAAATTAAACATATTAATTATTCCTCCTATAAAACAATATTATTATATTAATATTTACAATTCTTTTCAATTGATTAGACACAAAAAAAGCAATAATATGTAAACTATTATTGCTTTAATCTAACATCTATTGAGTCCTTTATTACTTTATATATTTCTACTCTTTCATATTTAGGTACATCTTTATTATATGCTTCAATAATAGAATCTGCATCTATTTCTCCATCAACATATATATCACATGCTAATTTATCATTTTTAATATATGCTTTAACATCTCCAATATGTTTATCTAGTTTTTTAATTCCTTCTTCTACCGGCTCAGCCATTATGTTCTCACCATTACTAGATAAAAGCATTTTCTTCTTTCTACCTTTTAAGAATATTTTATGATTCTTAATGCATCCTAAATCTCCAGTATGGAAGTATCCATTCTTATCGAATACTCTCTTAGTTAAAGATGGATCAGTATATCCAAGGAATACGCTCTCTCCTTTTACTATTATTTCACCTACTCCATCTGTATCAGGATTATCTACTTTAACGTCCATATCTTCGAAAATAGTTCCAACACTTTCAAGGTCATCATCGCCAGGATATGCTATACATAAGCTACTTGATGTCTCTGATAAAGCATATGCCTGCATTAAGAATAATCCTTTATCTTTATATGTTTGTCTAGTCTCTTTAGATATTGGTGCTCCACCACAAAATAAATATTTAATATTCTTACCAAATGCCATATTAATATTATCTTTATATGCTGCAAGTAAGTTATTAAATACAAGTGGTACTGCACAGAATACTGTTGGATTACTTTCTAATAGTTCTCTTCCAATGTTTTGAGTAGAACTAGCTAAATATAAACTAAATCCTCCAACTAAACTGTACATAAAGTTATATACTGCTGCATACGTATGATTAAGTGGTAAGAATAAATAAGCAGAATCTTTATGAGATAGATCACATCTTCTAAGTAGTGAACTGAAACCCGCAAATATATTTTTTAAAGATAACATTACTCCTTTAGACTTACCAGTAGTACCACTAGAGAATACTATCTTAGCTACTTTATTCTGATTCTTAATAGGCATATCTAGTAAAGACTCATCAAATTTATGCTTTACACTCTTCATACTTAAAATATCTATTTTTACTTGTTTCTTAACTTCTTTAACAAGTTCTTCATATCTATCAGAATATATAATTAAATCTGCTTTTAATTCATCTATTCCTCCAAGTAAGTCATTAAGCTTCCACTCTTTACTTACTACTGCACTTACTCCTACATAGAAAGATACTGCTAAATCAAATTCCATTAATTTAGAAGAGTTCTCACTAATAATTATTATTTTCTTATTCTTATAACCTTTATCTATTAAATATTTAGCAATACCTAATGAACTTGATATAAACTCTCCAAAAGTTATATATTCATATTTATCACTTTTATTCTTCTCATATATATATGGATCTTTATTCCATTTATAATAATCTCTTTTAATAATATTTTTAAGTCTCATTATAATTTCCTTTCTAATAAAACATATTCATAAGTAGAATCTATCTTTTCAGATGCATACTTAGCATTTATCTTACCATCTCTTGCTAAAGCTCCAATACTTGGAAGTCCACTTTCCATAAGTTCTAACATAATTGAATACACAAGAGCTTTACCAAGTCCTGTATGACCTTTTTCTACTCCCATATAAAGCATTACATAATCAGTTGGTTTCTTTCTTATCTTAAGTATTTTAGCTATATTAATAGCATTCAAATGATATACAAGATTGTTATAGTTAGGAACACTTATATAAAATCCTACAGGTTTACCTTTAAAATAAGCCATTCTAACCATATCCATATTGATAATCTTTTTAAAACTACTAAATACTTTTAAGAAATCTTCTTTCTCTACATTCTTAAATATAGGAAAATCACTATATAGATTAGTTACCATATAATATACTTCTTCCATACATTTATCGAAATCTTTATCTTTAGGTTTAACTATTTCATATCCTAGATTAATAAATTCATCATAGTGTTCTTTAAACTTAGGGCTCTTATATGTTTCATCTACTGTTTCATATCTATTAGATACATAATGCTCAATAACATTAAATTTATTAGCTTTAAATAGATCAAAATAATAATCTTTATTATATGGTTCTCCAGTATATGGTCTTTCAAACTTATTAATCTTTAATCTATATTTAATCCAGAAAGATGCATCTACTGGTCCTACTATATGTTTAAACTTATTTTCTTTAGCAAATTTGCTTGCTTCGTCAAATAAATACTTGGCTGTCTTCTTATCGTTTATACATTCAAAAAATCCAATATAGCATGTATCTTTATCATCTGGATAGCTAGTAATACAAAATCTTCCTACTATTTCATCATCATCGTTATATACTACAAACTTATCTAGTTTAAAATATTTACTAAGTGGATGTTTACCACATAATATATCTAGTATTGTATCAGAATCTTCCATATTATCTTCTTTAGTATATAGCTTTCTAGGAAGTTTAATAAAATCATCGATATACTTAACTTGTTTTTCAAATTTAATACAATTCATTATTTACCTCTTTCTATTATTTCTATTTCTCCAGTATTTGCATTCATCTTAATATAATCATTAGTCTTAATAATATTTGTTACGTCTTCTACTCCTACTATAGAAGGGACTTTAAGTTCTCTTGAGATAATCGCTGTATGAGAAAGAAGTGATCCTTTCTCTGATATAACTCCTTTACAAGTAGCAAGAAGAAATACCCATCCAGGATCAGTCATCTTGGTAACAAGTATCTTATCTTTAACATCGAGCTTTTTAGATACGTTATCTATTACTAGTGCTTTTCCTTCTACTATTCCACTAGAACACGGAGTTCCAATAAGTTTATCTTTATTAATTTCTTTTTTAACATTGTTAACACTTCTATGATGTTTATCAAACTCTCTTTCACTAAATATCAATCTAGAATAATTAGGAAGTTCATAGTAGATACTATAATCACTCTTACGATCTTTAATAATCTCTTTTAAATTATAGTCTTTATAATTAAATATTTCTTCAATATTTAAATAGAATATATCTCTTACGTTACTTATTCTTTTCTCTTTTACTAAGTTAGATCCTACTTGTAAGAACATACTTCTAACCATTCCGTATATTCTAGATCTATTAAGTCTAGATATCTCCCTATTCTTAATACCAAGCATAGCTCTTTTAGAAATAAATCTTGTTATAAAATCTTCTTTAATACTTGTATCTTTCTTAGAATTAATACTTGTATATAACTCTTTTAACTTATTCATATCTTTTCGATATTCATTTATTTTATCTTCTAATAGTTTAGGATTAGTTCTAAAAGTCTCTGTTTCTAGCTTTAACTCTTCTAAAGATCTATCTCCATATTTATTTATATAATTATTTATTTCTCTTTTATATACTTCTTCTCCCCACTGATCTTTTTTATATGCGATAGTTATTAGAGATTCAATTGGTTTAAGACTTTCTATATTAGATATACCACTTATATATTCATTAACTTTATTATCATTATATTTCTTCTTTAATCTTTTCTTAAGTATTCCAGTAAATAAGAAAGAATACATATCGTTAACTAATGTTATATCCCATATAGATAATACTTCATCTTTAATCTTGTTATAAAGTTCAAATACTTCAACACTCGTCATCTTAGAATTAAACTCTTCATGGAATTCATTATTAATAGATATAAATTTATTATTTAATTTATCCATATTCTTTGGAGCACGTCTAAGCTCATGAATACAGTTAAAATAAGTTCTAATTCTAGTAAAAAATGGTACTTTAACTTTTTCTTTATCGTATGACTTATTCTTTACTCCAAGCATATCTTGCCATATAGGAATAATTTTCTTGCTGAATGGTAAAAACTTAATAATCGTATACCAGTTAGATATCTTATAGTAGATTCTTGCTGAAGAAGATCCAACCATGTTATTAAAACTATCACTATATCTATTAAGTACTCTTTTATTTTTTAATACTCTATAAGATACTCCTTTAAATACACCACTATAAACAAATTTAACAAAAGATATAGTAAGAGGAAGACTAACTCCTGGATAACTCTCTACTATATTACTATTGTCTAGTATAAGTGGATTATCATCATTTAAAGTAGTTATCTTTCTAGTTTGAAGTATATATATACCTTTTTTATCTATAGCAAACTCTATATCTAAGAATTCTCCAAATATAGATTTAATTCTATTTTGTAAATCTATTAATTTCTCTATAGTTTCTTTATCAAGTAAATCTTTCTTACCTTCATAATAATAGATATTATCAGTAGTATTGTAATAATAACTAGTTGAGTCTTTATTATCAGATACTACACTAGCTACTCCTTTACCTACAGTAATAACTACTTCGTTTAATAATCCTTGTGGATTAGAAGTAAATATTACTCCAGATAATTTACTATCTACCATTTCTTGTATTATTACATTCATCTTTAAAGAAGATTTATCAATATTATTTTCTTTTAAATAACTATTTATAGATTCACTATTAAGAGAGTTAAAACAATCTTTAACTCTTTTTTCTATATCTTTTACTCTAACATTTAAATAAGTATCAAATTGACCTGCAAAGCTAGATATATCTCCATCTTCTAAATTACAAGAGCTTCTAACTGCATAAAGTCCATGATACTTACTTGTATTAATCTTCTTATTTCTATCTTCCCATTTAATTATGTTGAAGAAAGGAACATTGAAACCGTTTTCTTTTAATATCTTTAAGTTTTCTTCTTTCATTATATCTTACCTACTAATAAATATATGACTACTGTAAGAAGCATAGTACTCTCTTGCAAATATGTATATCTTTCTACTTTGTCTACTATCTCATATCTAGTTGGATCAATCATATAATCGATAAATTTATATGTCATCCATGATACTAATATAAATAAGACTACTACTGATAGTTTAGATAAGTTCCATACAAGTATAAAGTTAGTAATAATATCCATTATAGTTAATATAAGTACAAATCTAGTAGCTCTTTTATATCCAAATAGTTTTGAATATGTAGTATAGTCATTTTCTTTCTTAGGATTTTTTATTTTTCTAGATACTTCCCATATTAAAGCAGGGAAATATAGAGTAAATAATGTCATTATAGTAGTTATATTTATTGGATCCAAATTATATTTAATAACTGTAAAACTAATAATATATAAATTTACAATCATCTGTACTGGATTATGAGTGATGAGTGCTAAAGGAAGACTCGGCTGGATCTTAGCTCTTTGGAAGAACCATTTACTCATCAAATATCCATAAGCATATAATATTAAGAAAAATATAATATTATTCATAAATAAGAAGTTAAGTATGAATGCTATAGCTTGTACAACAATACATGATATTACAATATCACTTTTCTTAACTCTACCACTAGGAAGTGGTCTATCAGGAAATAACTTCTTATCTGTCTCATAGTCTTTTAAATCATCTGCTACTCTAAGCCATAATAAGAATGCAAATATAGTATATCCACCTACTAACTCCTGTATTCCTAAATTAAACTTAGTTACACCAAGATTAAGAAGAACAATAAAATATATCTCACAGAATACAATAACACCTAAAAGTATTCTTAAAAATATAGGGTATCTTTCTTTATAGTAAATATATAATCTTTTTAACATTTTATATCTCCTACTTTCTCTCCTACAGTCACACAAGTCTCTATACCTTTATTACTATAATTAATAATATTAGAATCAATCTTAACATTATTACATACTATTACTATAGTACTTCCACCAGGCATAAAATATCCCTTTTCTTCTCCTCTTTTAAACTTATCTAAATCATAATTAATAATCTTACCAACTAAAAGAGCACCAACTTCCATATATATAATATTTCCTAAATTCTTACATTTAAGAATACTATATTCTCTTTCATTTTCTTTATATATTTTATATTTATCTGAAGATGAACTAACTGTATGTAGTCTTCCTTTTACTTTTACTCTTTTAATTCTTTCTCCATCATCTATATAATGAAATCTATGATAATTATCTAAAGATAATCTATATATGAGCATATATCCATCTTTATAGTTATCTAGATTAGTATCAAATAATTCTTTAATATTGTATTTAATACCTTTTATATTAACTTCTAAATCTTTACGTATTTTATATACTAATAGCTTTCCATCACAAGGAGAAATTAAACCATTCTTATTTATATTTAATTTCTTATATTTGCGCACAAAAAAGTCATTAAAAGATTTATACTTTTTCTTTTCAAATAAATCTATATCGATATCATATTCATCCATAAATTTATTAATCTTTCTCTTACTTAAGAAAGTACCATTATATAAACCATATACTCTAGATATAAACTTACTAGTAGCAATACTAGTAAGTATTTTGTTTTTATATATTTTATTTAGAGCGCTTCCTCCAAAATGATGAACATCTTCGATACTTTTAGTTTTTCTATTATAAACTGTTGTCATACGATAAATAAGTAAAGTGGAATAATAATAATTGCTAGTAGTAAGAATATTATTGATAATATTTTACCTGGTTTAGGTACTTTAACTCTAATTATATATAGAAGCCCTATAACACATGTTGTAATAGTATAAATAATATTAAATAAGCTCTTATCAATTACATATGATAGTAAATAAACGATTGGAAAGAAGAATGCTGCATATGTAAGAGGCATTCCTTCATAGTATTTAACTGGTTTATCACTATTTTCTAGTTTTATATTGAAGTATCCTACTCTAGCTATTCCAAATATTGCATAAAGAATATATATTGCTAAATGATATTTAGTACTAAGACCTAGAGATAGAAGTATAACTAGAGGAAGCGCTACAAAGTTAAGTACATCGATAAGAGCATCAAGCTCTATTCCAAATTCTTTTTCTTCTTTAGTTCTCTTGCACATTCTAGCTACTGTTCCATCAAATAGATCGCATATACCACATACGATTAAACATACTATCGAATATTTAATATCGAACTCTCTTATTGCTAAAAATATTCCAAGTACTCCAAAAGCTGCTCCTATATAACTTAATATTACTGATTTATTCCATTTACCTATCATATTATTTTCCCTTTCTTACTTCTCCAGTAGTACCATTAATAGTTATTATTTCTCCATCTTTAATTTGACTCATAATATTAGTACAACTAACTATACATGGTATTCCATATTCTCTTGATACTATTGCTGCATGGCATAGTATTCCACCAAACTCTGTTACTATACCAGATAGTATTGCAAACTTAGGTGTCCATCCTGTATCAGTAAACTTAGTAATTAATATATCGTTTTCTTGTAACCTATCTATTTCATCAAATGATTCAATTACTCTAGCTACTCCCGTTACTGTACCATTATTAGCACCAAGTCCTCTCATAGAACTCTTAGGCATATTATCATTATTTTCAAATACACTACCTATTTCATTCTCACTCATATAGTTTCTAAATGCATTATAGTAGTCTTTATTAATATTTATAATTTCATATAAATCATCTTTATTTAATTTACCATCTAAATAGTCCCATAAGTTACCTACTTTTAAGAACCATATATCGTTTTCATCTTCTAATTCTTTTTCTTTAACTAATTCTTTAGCAAGTTCAATAGTATATATTCTAATTAGATAATAGAATCTAGTAGAGACATCTCTAAACTCTTCTCTCCACCATAACATATCTCTTATCTTAACTATCATCTTCTCTAGATCTTTATAATTACCTTCACCAATCTTTTTCTTAATTGATTCAAGTTTATCTGTATATCTTTTCTTACCTCTTTTAATATCTTCTTTAGGAGAGAATGAATCATCAAGAAGTGATAAATCTCTAATATTAGTAATTATTGGAGTAATATCTTCATAATAACAAGGATATGTAACATCAAGTTCTTTATCACTATGATATCCATAGTCTCCAATTACTTTATCTATCTCTTTATTAATCTTAGTTTTCTTATTAGCTTTAAAGTCTTTAATAATATCTTCGATACTAGAATTTTTCCAGAACTTAGCTGCTTCTTTATCTTCTCTTATTAATCTAGATACATCCCACATATCATAGAAAGGTAGTAAATGAGATATATCATCTATATTACCAATAAGTGTTAAATAATCTTCTTCTTCGATATATTTAAGTAAACTATCTTTCTTAAGTGATTGATGTACTGTATTAATAAATATTTGCCAGAAGTAAGTAGATTCACTATATAGATAATCATCGTGTGTTAACTTATAGAAATACTCTTTAATATCTGGTATTTTCTTATGATCATATAAATCTTTATAATTGTAATATTTATTTAATAAATCAAATTTTAATTCTTCTTTTTTAGCTTCACGCTCTTTAACTATCTTTCTTTGAGCTAGTGCAATTCTTGCAATTCTATATAAACTCTTAAGTGATGCTTTAGTTACTTTTCCATCACCTTCGTAAGTAGGAGTTATTCCATACTCACTATCGAAATCTCTTTCTTTATATCCAATTATTTTACTCATTGCAAGTTTAACTGCAGATAAATTCCAGTATGGTCTACCATAGAACATATCTCCTAGTTTCTTAGGTAGTTCTTCTTCATTAAGTATTTTGGAATCAAGAATAAACTTCTTTAACGTATACTCCCAAATATATTCATATAAACTCCACATGTAAGGCGTACATACACTAGCAGATACTCCACCATCTTTGAAGTCTGCAGTTGACCATATATAATTGTATTTTTGATATTTAATCTTAGTAATTGCTCTAGATTGTAATATATATAATTGACCATTTTCTATAGCAAACTCTATATCGCATGGATATCCAAAATAAGACATAATCTCATAGAATGTAGGTACTATATCTTTAGCAATATCTTTAATAAACTTATTATTTTTACTGTAATATAGATCATCATTAAACCAGTTATAGAAATACTGTTCAGGTTTATTTTGACCACTAACTATGTTTTCTCCTAAACCTTCTCCTACTTCTATTAACATTTCTTTATCATCACCAGTAATAGGATTTAGAGTAAAACAAATACCACTGTAATCACTATTAACCATCTCTTGTACTATTACACTCATAGCAAGATTATCAAAAGAAATATTATTATTTATAAAATAACTAAGTATAACAGTAGAAAACATAGACTTATAACAGTTAACAATATTTTCATATATATCTTTAAACTTAGTATTTAAGAAAGTCTCATATTGACCTGCAAAAGAAAAACCTTCTAAGTCTTCTTTAGTACCACTACTTCTAACTGCATATAATTTATTACTATCTAACATTTCATCAATAGTTTTAATAGTCTCTTCTCTAAATTTAAATCCATCGAATAATTTAACTATCTTTTTAGAAGTATCTTCTATATTATCTTTGTTTAACTTCTTTAAATAGCTATTAATCTTATCTGTTAAATTATTATATTTAATCTCTTCAATATATGTATCACTATCAAGAACTATTCCATAAGGAACATTAAATCCTTGTTCCTTCATTATTATTAAGTTCTTTGCTTTATTACCAACCTTATCTATATTCTTCTTGCTATCAAAACTTATTATCATATAATCCCCCTAAAACATGTTTTTTCTTAAATGTAAAAAATATAAAATCATATTAATTAATAAATGAGTTACTACTCCAATAATTATATATAATACGTATTTCTTTATTCCTAATGGATAAAACATCCATACGACTAGTGCAACACCAAATACACTATCTGCTTGATCAAGTATTATAAAGAATACTTTCTTAAATCCTTTAGTACTCTTACCTTCTTTAATATTTAATCTACGTTTCATAAAGCTATTAGGTAGTTCAAATAAAGCATAGAATAGTCCTAGTAAGAATCCGATTAATATATTATAAAGAATTGTATTCTCATGATTAATATAAAAGAAGTTTAAATGATTCTTTCCAACTGCATTAAATAATAGTCCTAAAAGAACTGCTATTATTATATTAAATACTATATATCCAAGGAAACCCTTCCATGTTTTATTATCTCCAAATATTCTTTTACCATCTTTTAATTTCTTATTAAAATCCATTGGTACTTTTAATTTATTACATACTTTTAAACTACAAAATATAGAGTTTATAATACCTGCAATAATGGGACCAAGAAGTGTTGCATACATTTTAACTATTAGCATAATAATCCTCATTTCTATTTTTAATCACTATCTTTTATTATATATTTTTAACCTTGTTATGTAAATTTATTTCTTAGTTATCTTACCATTATTATCTATTTTTGCATTGATACTCCAAGAGTTCAAATCTTTAATAATTCTTTTCTTATCAGTATCATTTGCAATAGTAGTCTTACAGTCTTTCTGAATAGCAGGAATCATATAATATTCCATATTACCTTTATCATCCATTCTAACTTCAAATATAGCAGTATCTATAGTTAAACTATTGAAGATATAATTACCTAAATTATATATGATAGGTTTATTCTTATACATCTCTATTCCTTGAAGCACGTGAGCATGATGACCAACAACCATATCTGCTCCAGCATCGATATATTTTCTAGCACTAGATGTTTGTTCTTTTTCTAAATCGTGTGACATTTCTTTTCCAAAGTGGATGTTTGCTATTACGAAATCACTTTCTTCTTTAGCTTTTTTAATCTCACTAATCATTCTTGCTGGATCATAACATCTAAATACTCCTTCACTATTTTTAGTAGCTCCAGGAGTAAGAATATATTTTTCTGCTCTTGTGGCATTTAAAAATGCTATCTTATATCCATTTAATACTATGTAGTAAGCACTTGTTGCTTCTTCTAAATTCTTACCTGCTCCAATATATGGAATATCATATTCTTTAAAATGTCCAAGCATATCCATAAAAGCATCTTTACCAAAATCATATACATGATTGTTAGCAAGTAAGGCTAAATCAACTCCCATTTCATAATATATCTTTAATCTTTCTGGTTTGGCTCTAAAAGTATACTGCTTACCAGCCATAGCTTTACCTCTTTTACTTACAGTAAACTCACTATTAACTACCATAAAATCACTAGAAGTCATTATATCTACTAATTTTTTATCTAGTATTCCATATACTTTTTGTTTTCTAGAATCATATTTAGGCATAATATACCAGTTATCAGCTAAAGAAATATCTCCTACAAAATCCATTCTTGCTATATCTTTAGAATCTAATACTTTAAAGTTTTTCTTACCATCATATTTATTCGTATATAAATCATTAAGCACTATATATGAATATCCAGTAGCATCGTGCCACATAGACTTATCATACTCTTTCTCTTCTAGTAAATCATTTAACTTTTCAAGTGATCCTTTATAATTATTATCTATCCATATAATAAATTCTTTATCTATAGAATAATCTTTTAATTTATCACTTACTGCATCAGTTATTAATGGTTTAATTTCTTCTTTAATAGGTTCTTCTATAACTTTTTCTTCTTTCTTATCAAATAAAAAAGGTTTAAGTAAAATAATAAGAAGTATAACAGCTAGAAAACAAACTACTTTAAACCATAATTTTAATTTATATTTCTTTTTCATTAGTTCCCCTTCTTATACTTCTTAACATATTTTAGTGTTTGTCCTTTATCACAAGATAGACCTGTATTATAACAAGTATCGTTATCTATTAAAGGATGATTAAACTCTTTATCAAAATACATATACTGATTTATTCCTTTAATTATTTCTAAAGATGTATGAACAGATTCTTCGAACATTTCGTTAAATGACTTTGTACTCTTATCTCCAGTTTCTGGATTAAGCCATTCTTCATGTTCAAAGTTCATATATTTTTTAGCTCTATCTAAATCTTTTCTATATTTAATATCTCCAGCATTAAACCATTTAATAAATGGAGGCGCTATTAATATAGTATTACTTCTAACACATGAATCTAATGTCTTAAACTGCCATATACCTTTAGATAATTTACTTGATACTTTGTCTACTCCAAATACTTCTTTATATACGTCATCTACAAGTTTTTTAAGATCACTATCTATTATTCTACTTCTCTTATAATATCTCTTATTTGATTTATCATATTCATCCATATAGTATTCATCGATCCACATTTCAGTTAAAGCATGTGCATTAAGTTTATCATCACTTTTTAAATCACTAGTTATGTAATAAATATAAGGATGTGTTGTAGCATCTAGTACAAAGTGGTCAAGCTGTCCATATAAAAAAGCCATTACTTCACTATTTTCATATAATTTTCTTTCTTTAATCTTTTTAATTAATGTATAAAAATATTTCTTTACATTAGTTCTATGTTGATCAGTAAATAACTTATTATCAGTAACTACAAATACATCGGGGCCCATAGCATAAGTCTTCATGGCTTCACTATCGATAATAATATATTTATCCATTAAATTAGATACAAGTTCACTATGAATTGAATGTGTTTTATAACTAGGCATATCTAAATCCTCCACATATAATTATATAAAAAAAAGAATACTTTTTAAAGTATTCTTAGATATTAATCCATATAAAAATATATGTACATATGCTGTGGTTCGTATCTATCACCAATATCATCTGATGAGAATGTGAACTGTTTAACTATTCTATAATCACCTTTAGGTAGTTCTCCATAACAAGAACCCCAGTTAATTTCAAGTTCTCTAGGTTTATTAGGTTCTAGAATGTATCCAATATCGTTACACAAACAATTCTTACCATCTTTATATTTAATTTTTTCATACTTACCATTTACTTCTTTTTCTATATAGTAATCTTCTCCAAATGTTACTTCATAGTTTTGTTTTAGCTCTAATACTACAGTAGCAGACTTCTTAGTTAATGTTCCTTCTTTAATATAAGTATCTATAACAGTACTAGTATCTAAGTCATCTATTAAAGTACAAGTACCACCATTTTTCTTAACATAATCATTTATTACATTCATTATTTGATGAGCATCTTCATATTTACCTAAATCTAAGATATCACTAAAGTATGGATCTCCTCCTAATGCAAATGCTTCTCCAGTAAGTTCATAATAAGTAATTGAAAAACCATGCTCTTCTCCATATAGCTTACAGTGAATAGTCATATTCATTTCTCTTCCTCTATCTACTGAATTCTTAACTATTATACGAGCTACTATTAAACCTATAAATAATACTATTCCAAGAACTATCATTACTAGTAATACTTTAAGTATTGTAAGAACTACTTTAGTAGTATTCTCTGTATTTGTTACTTTTTCTACAAGTACATCTTTTACATCATTATCCAATAGTTCATCAATACTTACTCCTAATTCTTTAGATAGTTTCTTTAATTGTTCTGGATTAGGCTGTGTCTCACCTAATTCCCAGTTACTAATAGTCTGCCTAGTAACATCTACTTTTTCTCCTAATTCTTCTTGTGAAAGTCTTTTACTCTTTCTATATTTCAATATCTTTTCCCCTAATTTCATAAATTTCTCCTTTCATGAGTAAATTATATAAAAGTTAGTGTATATTAATCTACCAAATATCTTTGGAACTTTGTCAAAGTTTTTTAACATTTGTTACTTTATAGATAAATTATATCAAATTAAGGTTTATTATACAAAGCAGTTTTTAAAGATCTAGAAAGTCTTCTAGAAATACCATTTTTCTCTTCTAAAGATACTTTACTTTCATCAAATAGTGTTCCTAAAATATCCTTTATTACAGAATCTCCATACTTCTGTTTTATCTCTCCATCTACTGGGTAGAAATATGATTCAAAATGTCCATGTTCTTCATGAAAGTCATGATAAAATACTTTTTCATTAACATCATGATTATTGGCATCTTCAAGTATTTGTTCTTCGCTCATACCACTGCTATCTCTAAGTGTATAGAAATAATCTGCATCTACTTTATCTTTAATATCATAATCAGTAACTAAATATTTACCGTCTATTTCTTCTATTTTTTTAATATTAGACATATCTAAAACCATATCATATTTAGTTTGATCTTGTTCTAATTTATTAAAGAATAGTTCTACATCATTTATATCATTATAACGATAAGAATCTGTATTCCTATTAGATGAGATATAACCATATCCATTATTGTATAAAATATCTATCTTCACATTTTGTCCTTCTGATAATTTTCTTATCAAATCTTGAAGATTTCTTTGATATGCTGGTTGAAAAGTATTATCTCCAAGTTTTATATCATTAGATCCAAGTACTATTAACATCTTATAGTTATCTTTTTTTCTATCATCTATAAAGTATTCTACATTTTCAAACTTGTTATTAAAAGAATAACCATTATTTAGAAATTCTCTAATAACTTCATACAAGTCTATTTCATCATCAGATTTATAATCTTTAATATATTCAAGTATATGCATAAATAATTTAAATTTGATATCTGCAGTAGAATCATAATCTTCTCCTATTCTATTTTCTTTATCTTTTTGTCTAAACCATATAGATTGTTTTCTAGGTTCATAAAATTTATGATGACATAACATACATTCATCAATAAATGGATAGGAACTAGGAATTAAACTATCTTCATCATCATAGTCATGATAATGAAGTAGAAGCTTACAATCACATCCAGTAACATCTAAATCTTGATACATTTTATCGATATCATCATATCGTATTGGTTTAACCCCAAATAAATGTATTAGATAATCATCTCCTACATGAGAAGAATGTCTAATTGCATTTAATTCTTCATATTTAAGAACTTTTAAATTCTTTTGTATTGCTTGTTCAATTTCATATTTTTTCATAATAACCACTCCCTACTTGCATAATAGCATACATATAGGTATAATAATAATACGAATTTTGAATATTCGATATAAGGAGTGCTTATGGATATTAATTATGAGTTATTAAAGATATTTAATGAAGTTGCTAAAGAAGGAAGTATATCTAAAGCTGCAGAATCACTTCATATAAGTCAACCTGCGGTAACACAAAGTATTCATACTTTAGAAAATAATCTAGGAGGTATTCTTTTTATTAGAACACCTAAAGGAGTAATACTTACTGATGAAGGTAAAGAGTTATATTCATTTATTAAAGAAGGAATTAACTACTTTAATAATGGAATTAATAAATTTATGTCACTTAAGAAACTTGATTCAGGAACTCTTAAGATAGGATCAAGTGCAGTTATATCAGAACACTACTTAATGAAATACATAGGTCTCTTTACTGAGAAATATCCTAATGTAAAGATAAGTATTACTAATGGATTAACTGAATCTCTTACTAAAGGTCTTAGAAACGGAGCACTAGATATTATTATTACTTCTCTAGTAGAAGATAAAGATATAGAGTTTAATGAACTTACTACTCTAGAAGATATATTTGTAGGTAATGCTAATTATAAAGATAAGAAATATGATATTGAAAAAGATAAGTTATTAATTCAAAAAGAGCCATCCGAGACAAGAAAAAACTTTGATAATTTTATTAAAGATAAAGGAATAACACCTAATATATATATGGAAATAGTTAGCCATAACTTACTAGTTAAATATACTAAGAATGGTTTTGGTATTGCTCTTGTTACTAAAGAGTTTATTAAAGAAGATTTAAATAAAGATTTATTCGAAGTTAAAACAAATATTAAAGTACCAAAAAGAAAACTTGGATATGCTATTAAAGCTAATAGTATTCCAAGTTTTGCTACTAAAGAATTTATTAAAATATTAAATAATAAAAACAGCTAATAGCTGTTTTTTTAGAATTCAATTACTTTTGGTGCTTCAGTAAATGATGAAATAGTAGCTTTTCCACTTTCAAAATATAATACTATAGTATTATCATCATTTTCATTATACATTCCTCTTAAAGTAGGATTCTTATCAAGCATATCCTTTTTAGCTTCTATTCTCTCATCTGGCATTAGCTTTCCTTCTACTCTAATCCATTTACCATCTTTAAATGCACATATCTCTACATTATTATTCTTTTCTATTTGCTTATATACATCTTTACTTTTACCAGTTTGTATATATAAATGATCTTCAAATATCTCTGCTGTACCAAAGGGTCTTACTCTTGGTT
>Ga0247608_10001252_pt1 | contig 36044 bp, 32 predicted proteins | sample 176DNAGHGlowgp2_FD_193490 | JGI IMG/M metagenome (GOLD analysis project Ga0247608, IMG submission 193490) | Sheep rumen microbial communities from Palmerston North, Manawatu-Wanganui, New Zealand - 1766 DNA GHGlow gp2 | ecosystem: Host-associated > Mammals > Digestive system > Stomach > Rumen ...
TCCGCCTCACGAAAAGCCAAGGCAGCCTCGATGTTATTTCCTCTGCTTTGCTCAACAAATCCCAGATAATACGCCGACAGCATCTTGTAACGCCTACTCCCATGATGCTGATACCAATCATAAGACAACCGGATAGTAGTATCTTCGCTGATATCCTGATAGCACTTGTTTTTTGCCATCGTCAGAAGTAAAGCATGCCGGGCGCGCATCCCGCGGGTGGGCAATTCTTCGGCCACAATGCCCTTCATTAAGGCAAGCGCACTGTCCGGAGCCTGCATCATCTGTGCTTCGGCAGAATCCATTATCCCTGAATACTCTCTTCCACAGGAAAACAGGCAAAACAAAGTTAGAATAATGATGACTCCTTTTCTCATTGTAACCAGTTGATTATATTTAGATAAAGATACGATTTTTTTCTTGAAAAAAGCTGCCGGAGAGTGTAGAAAGTGTTATTTTAATCCAATACAAGGTATGGGGTTCCCCGGCAGCTGAACAACAATATGCTGACGGGCACAAAAAGGGCATAAGAAGAACTCCTGATTCCAACTCACAGGCTCTGGAATGCCCAAGTTTCACAATCAAGAGACGGCCGTGAAACTTTAAAATTTTCCAGATTTGTGAGTTTGCCCGTCAACAAGATTTCACTATAGAAATCATGTATTTCCGTATGTGCTTACAAAATTAACGAATAACCTGCACATTTCCAAAGCTGCTCCATCACCCTCAGAATGACAGGATGGAGCCCCAAAAACTAGTGACAAAGAACTCTCAGAAACTCAACGTCTTACGAGAAGTTCTCTGCACCCTCATGCCCAGAGGATTATCAACAAACGATTGAGTATCAGTAACTTATCGGCCACCTTTTCGGGTATGATGTCCCGACAAATTTGCATATTTGCCCAACCGGTCAACGGTGACCGGCCTAAAACATCATTTTTATGGCAACATTTGCAAATATCCTGTTCGACGAAACCTTCAAGGTTGTCCTCGCGGAGCCATCCAACAGAAGGCTCCTGATGAAACTGATTGAGTTTTTCCTGCCGGGAAAAACCATCCAACACCTGTTTTTGAACGACAAAGAGCAACATGGCTTGATTCTTTCCGACAAAAACTGTACATTTGACCTGTATTGCACAACTGACACAGGGGAAAGAATGATTGTCGAGATGCAGTTCTCCTCCCAAAGCAGTTTTCGGGACAGGATGCTGTACTACTCCACCTACCCCATCCGTTCCCAACTGATGGAGCGCCTGAAAAACGTGGAAGACAATCCGGACTTCGACAAAATGGATTACAGCCTGAGCCCGGTATATGTCATCAGCATCGTGAACTTCGCTCTGGAGCATGACGGTCCAGACGCGCTTGAGGACGGACTCATCAGCCGATACGACCTGCGGAACGCACGGAATGGTGAACTCATGACGGACGCTCTTCATTTTGTGTTTTTGGAATTGGCGCGTTTCCCGTGGAACCGGGACGAGGAACAACAGTGCCGGACACTTTTGGAGCAGCTGGTTTTCTCGCTGAAGTACGGACACCTTCTGCAAGAACGCCCCACTTCTTTCCAGGACGAACTCCTGCGCCTGCTGTTTGATGCAACGGCATTTGCCAAAATGGACGAAGTACAACTGCAAAACTATAATGCCATTATGACGACTAAACTGGACATCATCGCACAAAAGGCCTATGCCCGTCGCGAAGGGCTGGCAGAAGGAAGAGCAGAAGGCCTGGCCCAGGGACTGGCCGAAGGAAGGGCCGAAGCAGTGAAAACCATCGCTCTGAACATGAGGGAAATGGGGATGGAGATTGGCTTGATCAGCAAAGCCACAGGACTCAGTGCCGAAGAAATTCAGGCCCTGTAAAAAAAAGCGGGCAGAAGCATCAAGCTCTGCCCGCTTTTCATATAGAATAATTCGCTTAGCGACGTTCTCCGCGGCCTTCGCCACGACGGCCGCCACGGCCACCGCGCTCGCCACGGTCACGGCGGTCACGACCTCCGTCACGACGGCCGGCACTGGGAGCGGCAGCGTTGGCTGCAAAACCGGCGTTCGGGGAAAGATCCTGCTTGCCGTACTTTTCACCGTTGCAGATCCACACCTTAATACCCATGGTACCCATCTGGGTGTTGGCTACTGCGAGGGCGTAGTCGATATCGGCACGGAAGGTGTGCAGCGGAGTGCGGCCTTCCTTGAACATTTCGGAGCGGGCGATTTCGGCGCCGCCTACACGGCCGCTGATCTGGACCTTGATGCCCTCGGCACCCACGCGCATGGCGGTGGCGATGGCCATCTTGATGGCGCGGCGATAACTCACGCGGCCTTCGATCTGGCGGGCGATGGAATCGGCCACGATGGTGGCGTCAACCTCGGGACGCTTCACTTCGAAGATGTTGATCTGGACATCCTTCTTGGTCACCTTCTTGAGTTCTTCCTTCAGTTTGTCAACTTCCTGACCACCTTTGCCGATGATCACACCCGGACGGGCGGCGTGGATGGTGACAGTGATGAGCTTCAGGGTGCGCTCGATGATGATGCGGGAGAGGCTGGCCTTTGCCAGACGGCTGCCCAGGTATTTGCGGATCTCGTAGTCTTCGGCGATCTTTTCGGCGTAGTTACCGCCTACCCAGTTGGAGTCCCAACCACGGGTGATACCGATACGGTTGCTGATAGGATTAGTTTTCTGACCCATAGTTTATTCCTCCACTGCTTTTTTTACGTCAAGTACGATGGTGACGTGGTTGGAACGCTTGCGGATGCGGCCGGCGCGGCCCTGAGGGCACGGACGGATGCGCTTGAGGGTGCGACCCTCGTCCACCATGATGGTTTTCACAATCACGTTTCCGGATTCGAGTTCCTTCGCCTCGTCGGGATTCTTGGCTTCCCAGTTGGCGATGGCGCTCCTGAGGAGTTTCTCCAGACGAATGGAAGCGTCACGCTTCGAATAGTGGAGAAGGTCCAGGGCGTGGTTTACTTCGACGCCACGGATAGTGTCACATACCAGACGCATCTTGCGAGGGGAGGTAGGGACATCGTTAAGCTTTGCAATAGCGGTCTGCTTCTTGGTCTCTTTCAGGCGCTCGGCCATCAGTCTTTTTCTTTTTCCCATAATGCTTTTCCTTTAAACATTACTTCTTATTGTTGCCTGCGTGGCCTCTGAAAGTTCTCGTGGGAGCGAATTCACCGAGTTTGTGACCTACCATGTTTTCAGTGACATATACCGGAATGAACTTATTACCGTTATGAACTGCGATGGTGTGGCCCACAAAGTCAGGGGAAATCATGCTGGCACGGGACCAAGTCTTGACAACCTCTTTCTTCTTGCTGCCGTCATTCATAGCAAGAATTCTGTTCTCCAGGGCTTCCTGGATATACGGTCCTTTTTTAAGTGAACGACTCATAATCTGTTAGTTTATTCCGTTATTTCTTACGTCTTTCAATGATGAACTTGTTGGACACGGCCTTCGGGTTGCGGGTCTTGTAGCCCTTTGCAGGCAGACCCTTACGGGAACGCGGATGTCCACCGGAAGCACGACCTTCACCACCACCCATCGGGTGATCGTGCGGGTTCATGACAACACCACGGTTGTGCGGGCGGCGACCCTGATGGCGGGTGCGGCCGGCCTTACCGTCGGATTCCAGATTATGGTCCGGGTTGGAAACGGTGCCCACGGTAGCGCGGCAGGCGACGGGAACCATGCGGGTCTCACCGGAAGGGAGACGGAGGATGGCGTAGTTGCCTTCACGGGCGGCGAGCTGGGCATAAGTACCGGCGGAACGGGCCATTGCGGCACCCTGACCGGGACGGAGCTCGATAGCGTGAACAAGCGTACCAACGGGAATGTTGGCGAGCGGGAGGCAGTTGCCCAGATCCGGAGAAGCGGAAGCGCCGGTTTCAAGCACCTGGCCGACCTGGAGGCCGTTAGGGGCGATGATGTAGCTCTTCATGCCGTCTTCGTACTGAATGAGGGCGATGCGTGCGCTGCGGTTGGGATCGTACTCGATGGTGAGCACGGTGGCCTTGAATTCGTCGCGGTTGCGGACGAAGTCGATCAGGCGGTACATTCTCTTGTGACCGCCGCCACGGTAACGCACGGTCATCTGACCGGTGTTGTTGCGTCCACCCGTGGACTTGAGGGGAGCAAGGAGTTTCTTGTAAGGCTTCTTCGCGGTGATCTCATCGAAGGAGCTGATAGCCTTGTTGCGCTGGCCGGGAGTTACCGGCTTGTACTTTTTGATTGCCATAGTTTATTCTCCTTCTTAGATGTTAGCGTAGAAATCAATCTTGTCTTCACCTGCAAGCGTGACATAAGCCTTCTTGAAGTGATTCATACGACCGCGAAGCAGACCGGCCTTCGTGTAGCGCTGCTTGCGCTTGCCATGGTAGTTGATGGTGTTCACGTCTGCGACGGAAACGCCGTACATCTGCTCCACGGCAGCCTTGATCTGAATTTTATTGGCCTTGCGGTCCACGATGAAACCGTAACGGTTCAGTTTTTCGCCCTGTTCCGTCATTTTCTCGGTTACGATTGGCTTAATTAAAATACCCATTTCTTTTTCTCCTTTACTTTACTCTTGCTGCGAGGATGTCCTGCACGCCGTCCACAAGCACCAGGGAATGGGCATTCATGATAGCGTAGGTATTGATCTCGTCAACGGTGATAACCTGCACGAAAGGCAGATTGCGGGATGACAGGAAAATATTGTTGGAGTTTTCGGGGAGCACGACGAGGACGCCGCGGTCTCCGGCCTTGATGTTGGCCAGGATGCTCTTGAACTCCTTGGTCTTGGGAGCGTCCATGGTGAAAGGTTCCACCAGAACGATCTTGTTTTCTTGAGCCTTGTAAGAGAGGGCGCTCACGCGTGCGAGCTGCTTTACCTTCTTATTGAGCTTGAAGCGATAGTCGCGCGGCTTGGGGCCGAACACGTTGCCGCCACCTACGAAGATACCGGCCTTCAGGGAACCGTGACGGGCACCGCCGCCGCCCTTCTGGCGACCCAGTTTCTTGGTGGAATAGGCAACCTCGCTGCGATCCTTGGTCTTGGCAGTGCCCTGACGCTGGGCGGCGAGATATTGGAGGACATCCAGGTAGATGACGTGGTCGTTGGGCTCTACGCCGAACACTTTCTCGTCAAGAACCACTTTCTTTCCGGACTGAGTGCCGTCAATCTTCAAAACATTCAATTCCATAAATTAGTCCTCCAGGATTAAGTAAGAACCTTTGGCTCCGGGTACGGAACCCTTAACGACGATGAGATTGTTCTCAGGGATGACTTTGAGGACCTCGAGGTTGAATACCTTCACACGCTCGTTGCCCATGTGACCGGCCATGCGCATTCCCGGGAAAACGCGGGAAGGCCAGGACGATGCACCCATGGAACCAGGGTGACGGAGACGGTTGTGCTGACCATGGGTCACACCACCTACACCGGCGAATCCATGACGCTTCACGACGCCCTGGAAACCCTTACCTTTAGAAGTACCGACCACATCGATGAACTTGACGTCCTCAGTGAAAACGTCGGCCACGGTGATGGTGTCTCCGAGCTTGAGCTCTCCGGCGAAGTCTGCGGGGAATTCCACAAGTTTCTTCTTGGGAGTAGTTCCAGCCTTTTCGAAATGGCCCTTCAGGGCCGCGCTGGTGCGTTTCTCTTTCTTTTCGTCATAGGCAAGCTGAATGGCGGCATAACCATCGGTTTCCACCGTACGAACCTGCGTGACAACACACGGACCAGCCTCAATGACAGTGCACGGGATATTCTTCCCGTCGGCACCGAAGACGGAAATCATTCCGACTTTCTTTCCAATTAAACCAGGCATTGGTGTTTGTTAATTAATTGTTTATTAATGCTTTAACCGTAAAAAAATACGGCCCGCACACATTTGCGGACCGCAAAGATACGGATAAATATTTGAATTTCCAAAAGTTATCAACAGCCTTTTTCACAAGTCCCTCCCCCGATGGGAGGGGTTTCGGGAGGGGGCAACGTTGATCGTTTTGACATCGACAGATTCACAAACAAGTCCCTCCCCCGAGGGGAGGGGTTTCGGGAGGGGGCAACGTTGATAGTTTTGACATCGACAGATTCACAATCTGTCGATGTCGGCCCAGCCGAAGCGGGCGGGATAGAGCCAGGCACGGGAGGTGCGTTCCATGACGCCGTAGTCCAGGGAGACCTTGGGGCATTCGGCATAGGCCCTCTCCAGCCACACGGGATCCGCGATATGCTCCTGCCAGCCGCGGAACAGTTCCGTCACTTCGGGAATGTAATGCTCCATTTCGGCGGCGATGGTGGAAGCCTTCCACACGAAGATACCGCTGTTCCAGAAGAATTCTCCGGTGCGGACGAACACCTCGGCCAGTTCCAGCGGGGGCTTCTCCGTAAAGGTTTTCACCTGCAGCGGACCGGCCATCAGGTGGGCGTTGCGGCCTTCCTTCACCTGGATGTAGCCGAAATTCACATCCGGATTCTTGGGGACGATGCCCAGGGTCATCAGGACGTCATTCTCCTCCACGTAGCCGAAAGCCTCCTTGAGCGTATGGGCGAACAGGCTCTCGTCGCGGATGACAAGGTCCCACGGGGTGGCCACGATCACGGCCTCGGGATCCCGGGACAGCAGCGTATAGGCGGCAAAGGCCATGCAGGGCGCCGTCTTGCGGGCGAAAGGTTCCAGCAGGAGGTTCTTTTCCGGGAGCATGGGAAGCACCCGGCGGGCCTCGTCGCCGAAACGGGCCAGGGTCACCACAAGGATGTGGTCTTCAGGGACCACTTCGCGGAAACGGTCGTACGTAACCTGCAACTGCTTGGGCGAGCCGGTGCCGTCGGCCATAATGACACAGTAGCGGTGAGATGTGCTCATAGGCTAAACATACATAGGAATCCACGCCTGCGGGAAGTAACGGACCACCGTCTCCTTTCCGTCGAACAGGACGGTGACGATGTCGAAATAAACTTCCTTCCCGTCCAGATGTTTTTTATTAAGGTATTGGATGGCGGCGGCCGATATCCGTTTCTGCTTGATGGTATTTACCTGACCTGTCACCGCAGTGGTGACCGGAGCCGTCCGGGCTTTCACTTCCACGAAGTGAAGGCCGTCCGGACCTTCCGAGACGATATCCAGTTCCAGATGACCCGAACGCCAGTTCCGGTCCAGGATCTGATGCCCCCGCGAGAGCAGGAAGTCACAGGCCATCTGTTCGCCTGCCTCTCCTATCTTGCTGGTTCTTTGAACGTTCATATTTGGTTATTCGGTTTTAGTCAAATTTCACAACCGTGACCCCGGAGCCCCCGAATTGGACGTGCTCGTCGGCCGCCGATTGTACGCCGGGCACCGTGCGGACATACTTCTGGATTTCCTCCCGCAGGGCGCCTGTCCCCTTACCATGCAAAATCCGCACCGAAGGGACACCCAACATGATGGCATCGTCAATATAGCGCATCACAATCTCCAGCGCATCGTTCACGCGCTCCCCGCGCACGTCCAGTTCCAGTTTGAAGTTGGACTTGCGCTCACTCAGGGCGGTGTCAATCACCTGGCGGGGACGGGCGGCCGGCGCCTTCACCACCGCCTTGTATTCATTGGCGGTAATGCGTTCCACGCGGTCCAGAGGCAGTTTTGTGGTAATATTCCCTACAATCACCGACACGGCTTTTGTGCTCACGGTGGACACTTCTCCCACCATGCCGTTATCTTTGATGCGCACCTTCTCGCCCACCTTCAGCGGGGCCGACCGGAAGGCCGCCATCTTGCGTTCCTGCGCCTCGTCCTCCTCCATCTGCCGGAGCGTTTCTCCGGAAGAGCGGCGGCGCTTGCGCAGTTTCTCCCGCTCCTTGCGTTCCTTGACGTCCTGCAGTTTCCTGTCGATATAGGCGTCCCGCTGGGCACGGCTGTCGGCCAGGGCCCCCAGGAACCCCTGCAGTTCGGCACGGGCCTCCTGCGTCTCCTCTTTCCGGGCCTGGGATTCCCTGATGGTGCGGATGGTGTTCTCCACCTGTTTGTTGGCCCCGTGGATAATCTTTTCCGCCTCGGCCCGGGCTTCGTCCAGGATGCGGCGGCGCATCTCCTTGATGTCCTCCAACTCCTTTTCGTAACGGTCGGTCAGGCCTTCCAGGGTCTTGTCCGTTGCGCGGATCTTGGTAAGTTTCTCGTCCAGAGCGCGGCGGCTGCGGGCAATCTTGCGCAGGTTTCGCTCAATGCCCACGAACTGCTCTCCGGCACGCTCCTCGGCATCGTGTACGATCTTTTCCGGCATCCCCATCTTCCGCGCCAGTTCGAAGGCGAACGAAGACCCGGGAAGGCCGATTTCCAATTGGAACAGCGGCGCCACGGTGGCCGCATCGAACTGCATCGCCCCGTTCACGACGCCCGTATCGGCCGACGAGGCATACAACTTCAGGTTGGTATAGTGCGTGGTGATGACCCCATAGGCGCCGCGGCTGTCCAGTTCGTGCAGGATGGCCTCGGCGATGGCTCCGCCGGCCGCCGGTTCCGTTCCGGAGCCGAATTCGTCGATGAGCACCAGCGTCCGGGCATCGGCCACGGAGAGCATGGCCTTCATGTCCGAAAGGAAACTGCTGTATGTGGAAAGGTCGTTCTCCAGGGACTGGTCGTCTCCGATGGACACCATGATCCGGTCAAAGACCGGCAGTTCCGACGTTTCGGAAGTCGGGATGAGCATGCCCCACTGGAACATGTACTGCAACAGGCCCACCGTCTTGAGGCACACCGACTTTCCGCCCGCATTGGGGCCGGAAATCAAAAGGATGCGTTTTTCGGGCGTGAGCGTGACCGTCAGCGGAACGATGCTTTTCTTCTCCTTCCGGAGGCTCTTTTCCAGCAGCGGGTGCCGGGCCTTCCGCAGGCTCAGCGACCCGTCTTCCGACAGCACTGGCATGCCGGCGATATAGTCCAGCGACACCTGGGCCTTGGCCATGTTGAAGTCCAGTTCTCCCACGAAGGTGGCGCCGGCGATGAGTTCCGGCACGAAGGGGCGCAGGAATTCGGCAAATTCGTACAGAATCTTGGAAATCTCGCGCGTTTCGGCGAAATGCAGTTCGGAAATCTCGTTCTGGAGGGCGACAATCTCGGCCGGCTCCATGAAAGTGGTCTTTCCGGTGGCGCTTTCGTCATACACGAAGCCCTGGAAAGCCCGCTTCTTGGCCGATGCCACCGGGATGAGCATCTTCCCGTCCCGGATGGCCACCGAAGCGTCGCTGTCCGTGAGCCCCTCCTGCTGCGCCTGCCGCAGGATGGCATTCATGCGTCTGGAAACGTTGATTTCCTTATCCTTGATGCTCCGGCGGATTTTGTACAGCTGGTCCGAAGCGGTATCCTTGATTTCTCCGTGGCGGTCCAGGATGGCATCGATGCGCTGCAGCACTTCCGCCGGGGCCGATATGCCCGACGCAAGATGCTGGAGGTTGGGGTAAATCCCCTCCTTCACCGTATGGAAAAAATGCAGGGCCTTGCGGAGCGTATCCAGCAGCGTACGCAGTTTCCCGAGAGACAGGAGGTCGATGGAGGCGTTCTTGCCGATGGGCTCCAGGAAGCCGATGGCATCGATGTAGCCGGATGTGGGGAAGTTTTCCTCGAACATGAGGATCAGGCGCATCTCGTCCGTGAGGAGGTGCCGGCGGTGGATTTCCGCACCGTTTGTGCTGAACTCTTCCTCCGCCACGCGCTGCGCGGCATAGTCGGTGGAGCATCGGCTCCCGATGGCCGCCCGCACCTTGTCGAATCCCAATTTCGTCTCCAGCCGGCCGTCCATCTAGTCTTTCTCCTCCTTTTGCATCACCGAAATCAGAATGCTTCTGAGTTCCGGCATATCTTGAACGGTACGAATCTCTCCGCCCCGGACAAAACTCACATTGCCCGTCTCTTCGGATACCACCAGGATGTCGGCGTCGGTATCCTCGCTGAGGCCGATGGCGGCGCGGTGCCGCATGCCGTAGTGGGCCGGGATGTCCGTGCGGTTGGTCATGGGCAACTGGCAGCGTGCGGCGGCGATATGGTCTCCCACGATGATCATGGCGCCGTCGTGCAGCGGGGAATTCTTGAAGAAGATGTTCATGATGAGCCGGCGGTTGATATCGGCCTCGAAACGGTCTCCCGTGGCGATGTACTCGTCCATGGAATTCTTGTGCTGCAGCACGATGAGGGCGCCGGTCTTTTCGGCCGACATGGCGCGGACGGCCTCTCCGAGTTCCTCCACGCTATGGCTGCCCATCTTCTCCTCCTTGATGCCCAGGATGCGGTTGAAAATCTGCCCGCTCCGCCGGGACAGGCCCGACTGAACGGCCAGCCGGTTCAGCAGATGGCGGATTTCCGGCTGGAAAAGGATGATGATGGCCAGCACGCCCACATCCAGCAGGGTGTTCAGCAGAACCGTCATCATGCGCATGTTCAAGGCGCTCACCACCGCCTGGAGGATCAGGAGGAACACCAGGACCAGCACAATGTTCAGGACCGTGCTGTCCCCCCGGATGCCCCGGATGAGGAGGAAAATGATGACGGCCACCATGAGGATGTCCAGCAGGTCTGCCCAGCCGAAACTCAAAAAACCGAATATGCCCGTTGCCTGTAATAGCATAGTCTGCAAATATAAGAATTATTCTTGTACTTTGAAAAGCAGAAAAATGTTATCTTTGCACAGTCATGGATAGCGTTCTCAAATTCGGCGGTTCTTCGGTGGCGTCGGCCACCAACATGTCGCGTGTGCTGGACATCGTGGAAAAGCAGGCGGCCAAGGGAAAGGTGGTGCTGGTGAGCAGCGCCATCAGCGGCTGCACGGACGCCCTGCTAAGGGCCGGCGAGAAAAGCCTGGCCGATATGGAAAAACGCCACCGGGACATCGTGACGCGCCTTTTCACCGGCGCGGAGCGGCAGCAAGTGCAGCAGCAGGTGGATACCCTTTTCACCGAGTTGCGCCGGGCGCCGGTGCCGGAGCAGGTGACCTACGGCGAAATCCTCTCCACCACCATCCTCTGCGCCAAACTGCAGGCCGAAGGCATCCCCGCCGTATGGCTGGACTCCCGGAAACTGGTGGTGAAAGAAGACGAAGCGGAGACTTTCCGGAGAATCCGGCAGGCCGTCGGAAGCGCAGAGGCCCCCATCTATGTGGCCCCCGGATTTATCTGCCAGGATAAAGACGGCAACATCAGCACCCTGGGACGGGGCGGATCGGACTACAGCGCGGCGCTGTATGCCGCCGCCATCGGGGCCGGAAGCCTCCAGATCTGGACCGACGTCCCCGGCATCATGACGGCCAACCCCAAACAGGTGCCCGCCGCCCGCACCATCCCCCGGATGTCCTACGCGGCCGCCCTGGACATGGCCTCGCACGGGGCCAAGGTGCTATATGCACCCACGGTAGCCCCGGCCATGGCGGCGGGGATAGACATTGAAATCCGAAACACCTTCGCCCCGGAGGGGAAATATACCGTCATCGGCGCGGAAGCCGATGCCGCCCGCTGGATCGGCGTGGCCTCCGAAGGCGGCCATATCCGCCTGGCGGGCAGCCGGACGGCCACCCCCGGCACGGGATGCGAAGCCGCCTCGAAAGCCCTGACGGAAGCGGGAATTGCGGCCCTGAGCATCCGGGCCGAAGGCGCCAGCCTGGACGTCCAGGTGCGCGAATCGGTGCTGGAACAAGCCCTGCGTGCGCTTCACCGGGCCTTTTTCCAGGAACTTCCCATAGAAGAAATCAACCTTTTCATCGCCGGAGACGGTGCCGTGGCCGGGGCCCTTCTGGGCATGCTGCGGCAAACGGCCGACACGGTGAAGGAACGCACGGGCAAACTGCTCCGCGTGGTGGGAAGGGCCAACAGCCGGCAGTGGGGCATCGACCTCGGCGGGCAGCCGCAACTGTCGCAGAGCGGAGACTACATCGCCGCCATCCTGCAATCGGCCCCCAAAGGCGCCCTTTTCGTGGACGTCACCAACAGCGAAACCCTTTATAAACGCTATGTCGAACTGCTGGAAGCGGGCATCGGCATTGTTTCCAGCAACCGCCGCTCCATCGCCGTTCCCTATCCGGAATACGCCGCCATGCAGGCGGCCGCCCGCGAAAACGGCGTCCCTTTCCGCTACGAAACCACGGTGGGCGCCGCCCTGCCCATGCTGGAGTCCATCGCCCGCGGCACCAACAGTTGCAACGAAATCCTGTCCATCGAGGCCGTGGTGTCCTGCACCCTGAACCAGATCCTGGGAGACTACCGGCCCGGCGGGGAGAGTTTCGCCTCGCTGGTGCGGAAGGCCCAGGCGTCCGGCCTCACCGAGCCCGACCCCCGGCTGGACCTGAGCGGCCGCGACGCCCTGAGAAAACTCCTCATCCTGGCCCGGGAAGCGGGCGTGCAACTGGAAGAGGAAGACGTGGAGGTCACCCCGGTGGTCCCGCTCGCCGGCGGCTCCGTGGAAGATTTCTACCAGGCCCTGGAAGCACAGGAGGAAACCCTTTCCCGGGCAGCCCGCGAGGCCGAACTCCAGGGGTTCCGCCGCCGTTTTGTGGCCTCGCTGGAAAAGACGGCCGACGGCTACAGGGCCGGCATCGGCATCCGCAATGTGCCGCCGGTGCATCCCGCCTACCACCTCAGAGGGACGGAAAACGCCATCATCGTGCGCAGCGCCTTCCACCCCTATCCGCTGGTCATCCAGGGCCCCGGCGAAGGCGCCCGCGAGGCCGCGAGCAGCATCCTCAACGACCTTTTACGCTAAGCGCATATGAAACGACTGCTTCTTTTCGCACTGGGCATCCTGGCCACGATGAGCCTGCATGCCCAAATCGCTCGCATCCAGGCCGACAAGGCCGTGCTAGACGCTCCCTTCGGCCCGCAGGACGAACGGAACTTCGCCGCGCCGCCCAAGGATTTCTGGCCCCAGACCTGGTTCCACTTCATCGGCGACAACGTGTCCCGTGAGGGCCTTGATGCCGACCTGGAAGCCATCGCCGGAGCCAAAATTGCCGGCATCCAGTGGTTCCACGGCGCTTTCGGAGGCCGATGGCCGCACGTGGACCAGCCCATCATCCCCCTCTCCGAAGACTGGGACCGGATGGTGGCCTACCTGGGTGAGAAAGCCCGCAGCCTGGATTTGAGGCTCACCATCCAGACCTGCCCCGGCTGGGCCATGGCCGGCGGTCCCTGGGTGCGGCCCGAAGACGCCATGCGGGACCTCGTGTGGAGCCGGACCGACGTGACGGGCGGAGCCACGGGCATCGTCCTTCCCAAGGGCCAGCCTTCAGAGGAAGACTGGCGGGACTACCGGGACATCTGCGTGCTGGCCTTCCCCACCCCCTCCGGAGACACGGGTAAGCCCCTGGAACTGCAGAACCTCGTATCGGCCAGCCTGGACTGGATCCGGATGCTGGAAGGAGGGGAAGGCGTGTCGGAGAAGAAGCCCGGCACCCATACCGTGCATTTTACCCTGCCGGAGGGCGCGGCCCTTCGCACCCTGGAAATGCCTTCCGTCCAAGAGCTCAACCATGCTTTCTGCAATACGCCCGGCGTCCGCGTCCGCGTGGTCGCCTACTGCGAAGGCGGCTTGGAGAAGGAAGTTGCCTGCACGGACCTTCCCATGGCCAGTTGGCAGGACAACGAGCCGTTCACCCTGGCACTCGATGAGGTGGAAGGCGCAAAGAGTTATTCCGTCACCGTCACCAACCGGCACCCGATGAACCTGGCCTGGCTGCGATTCTACTCGGCCGCCCGACAGAACGACTGGCGCGCCGCCGCCGGCCGCACCCTGCGCGGCAAGGAAAAGGTCCAGAACGCCCCCCGGCAGCGCCCTGAGGCCTATGTGAATTCGGCCAAGGTCCTGGACCTGTCGGCCCTGATGGCGGCCGACGGCACCCTGGACTGGACGGCACCGGAAGGGCAGTGGACCGTTCTGCGTTACGGGCATGTGAACAGCGGTTACAAAAACGGGCCGGCACCGGCCAATGCCACCGGCTGGGAGTGCAACAAACTGGATACCAGAGGGGCGCAGGTGCAATTTGCCAACTATGTAGGCCGCCTGCAGGAAGGGCCGCTCCAGGGCCGCGGAAACGGCATGCTCATGGACAGTTGGGAGTGCCGCAACCAGAACTGGACCGGGGCGATGGAGGCCGAATTCGGCACCCGTGCGGGATATCCGCTGCGCAACTGGCTTCCGGCCCTGAGCGGCTATGTGATGGACAATCCGCAGGCGACAGAGGGCTTCCTCGGAGACTGGCGGCGCGTGAAAACAGACCTCTACAACCAGAACTTCTTCGGGGAAATGACCCGCCTGGCCCACGAAAAAGGCCTTGACGTCCAGTACGAAACCGCCGGCGGCGATGTAGTCTCCATGGACTTCATGGAGTATTACAAGTATGCCGACATTCCCATGACGGAATTCTGGCACCCCATTTCGGAAGGCTATGTGGGAGACCTCAACTTCAAGCCCATCAAGCCCACGGCATCGGCCGCCCATCTGTACGGCAAGCGCCGCGTGGCGGCGGAGAGTTTCACCTCCTTCGACCTCAACTGGGACGAGCACTGGGAAATGCTCAAGGAAGTGGCCAACCTGAACATGACCGAGGGCGTGACCCACAATGTGTTCCACACCTATACGCACAATCCCCAGGTGGATTTCCTGCCGCCGGGAACCAGTTTCGGCAGCAAAATTGGCACGCCGTTCCTCCGGGGACAGACCTGGTGGAAGTATATGCCGTACTTCACGCAATACCTCGCCCGCACCTCCTACCTGCTGGAGCGCGGCCTGCCCGTGGTGGACGTGCTTTGGTACACCGGCGACGAGGTGGGATACCAGAAACCCGACCAGCGCTTCCCCTTCCCGAAAGGATACAAATACGATTACTGCAATCCGGACGCCCTGATGAACCGCCTCCACGTGAAGGACGGCCGCCTCACCACGGAAGACGGGATTTCCTACGGGCTGCTCTGGATTCCGGAGAATGACCGCATGAGCGCGAAAACCGTGGAAAAAGTGCGCGAACTCATCGCCGCGGGCGTCAAGGTGCTGCTGGGCCCCTCCATCACCACGGGCAGCCTGCAGGCATTCGGCCTGGAGCCCAACCTCCTCTGCACGGAAGACCTTCTCTGGGCCCATCGCAGGGCCGACGGGGCCGAGTGGTACTACATCACCGCCCCTACGGGCAAGGACTTCCACGGAACCGTAAAACTGCGCGCACGGGGGAAGGCCGAGCGCTGGGACGCCGTAACGGGCACGGCCGTCGGCCTGGAAAGCGTACAGGAGGGGGATTATCAGCGGATCTGCCTGGACCTGGAGCGTGCGGAGAACTGCTTTGTCGTGTTCCGTCCGGAAAGCGGAAAGGCGCCCATGCAGGCCCCCCGGACCACGAAAGAGAAGTCGCTGAACAGTTGGACCCTCACTTTCCCCGAGGGCTGGGGCGCTCCCGAAAAACCGCTCAGGCTCAACGCCCTCAAGCCTTGGAAAGACCTTCCGCTGGGGCCCGAAGGAAAGGCTTTCTCCGGCACCGCCGTGTATGAAACAGCCTTCACGCTCCCGAAGGCCGGGGACTTCGTGCTGGACCTGGGCCGGGTGGACATGATTGCCGACGTGTCGCTGAACGGCGTTCCCTCCGGGGTGCTGTGGGCCAGTCCGTACAGACTTGTCCTCCGGGGAAAAGCGGGCCGCAACACGCTCCGCATCGCCGTTACGGGAACCTGGTTCAACCGCCTGGCCTATGACGCCTCCCTCCCGGAAGCGGAGCGCAAGACCTGGACCATCGCTGGCCCTGCGGCGGGCAGCCCTCTCCGCGAATCCGGTCTCATCGGCCCGGTGAAAATTCTGTTTTGAACAATTATAAATTATTCCTATCTTTGTTCGCTACTGAAACACAAACATCCAACAACAATATGAAAGATCTGAAAGGCACCAAGACCGAAAAAAACCTCCAGGAGGCTTTTGCCGGTGAATCCCAGGCGCGCAACAAGTACACTTACTTTGCATCCAAGGCCAAGAAGGAAGGCTTCGTCCAAATCTCCAAGATTTTCGAGGAAACCGCGGCCAATGAGAAAGAGCACGCCGAAATCTGGTTCAAGTACCTCTGCGGCGGAGAAATCCCCACCACCGCCGAGAACCTGGCCGCAGCCGCCGAAGGCGAGAACTTCGAGTGGACCGACATGTATGACCGCATGGCCAAGGAGGCTGAAGAAGAAGGCTTCAAGGAAATCGCCGCCAAGTTCCGCATGGTGGGCGCCATCGAAAAAGAGCACGAGGCCCGCTATCGCAAACTCCTTGAGAACGTGCAGAAGGAAATCGTCTTCTCCCGCGAGGGGGACTGCATCTGGGAGTGCTCCAACTGCGGCCACATCGTCGTGGGCAAGAAAGCCCCGGCGCTGTGCCCTGTCTGCGCCCATCCCCAGAGTTATTTCCAACTCAAGGCCACCAACTATTAGCCGGCCCCCTTCCTATCTGTCGAAGGGATTGCCGGCGGGGTCGCATGAGACAATCCACCGCAAAGCGTTCACAAAGAGCAGTTTTTCGGTGGCATCCTCGAACTGCTCGTCTCCATGCCCCATGTTGATGTACAGCATGCGGTAATTCCTGTTGGTCCACACCACCGGGAAATCTCCGCCGTAGATGATGTCCTTGAGGCCGATGGGATAGTTCCTCGCCGACAAAGTGAGCAGCACTTCCACATCCGGGTTTTCCCGCGGCTCTTTCTGCCACTGGTAGAACTCGCTGGCGGGAGACACAAAGGAAGCCGGCAGATTCCGCGTCACGGGATGGTCCGTGCGGTCCAACTCCAGCAGGGCAGGCTGGGGCGGCCAGTTGTTGGCCTTGAAGAAGCCGGCCCCCAGGAATTGGTTGAACCAAGGCCAGCCGGTGCCCTTGTCATTGTATCCGGCCGCATGAAAGCCGATCCAGCCACCTCCGCTTTCCATGTACTCCTCGAACAGCGGCCGGGCCGCCCGGGACGGAGCTGCATTGAGGGCGATGAGCGCCGTGTATTCCTGCAACTGCTCCAGGGTGTATCCGTCCAGCGTCTGGGTAGAATCCACCACAAACCCCTCGCCCACCGTCAGTTTGTTGAAAAAGCCGATAGCCTGATGCGCAAATTGCACATGCGCCGGTTCCGCGCTGTCATCGAACAGCAACAGAATCTTGAAACGGGGGCCGCCATGGGCATAATTGGCTTCCCGGTACGGCGCCTGATGGCGGGCCCGCGGCTGGCCGCAACCCGCAACCAAAAGGAGCAGAAACAGGTACAGGGCCTTTCTCATAGCAGGTCTCCGAATTCGTGAACGCCCTGCAAGCCTTCGGTGAGAAGGGCGGCCACCACCGCACCTTTCGCGAAGCCTTCCCTCGAGAAGGCTTCGTGTTTTAGGGTGATTTTGTCACAGGCCGACGTGAAGGTAACCGTATGGATCCCAGGGACTTCCCCTTCACGGATGGCGGTAATTTCGGGCATTTCGCCCAGGCCTTCCTCCACGAGCGCACCCAGGCTTTTGGCCGTGCCGGAGGGAGCGTCCAGTTTGTGGATGTGGTGGATTTCCTCAATCTCGGGCGTGTATCCGGCGCCTTTCAGCATCTCGGACACCTTGGCCACCGCCTTGAACAGCGCATTCACCCCCAGCGAAAAATTGGAGGCATAAATCATGGGCGTCCCCGCATCCAGAAAGCAGTCACGCACCTGTGTCCGGATGTCGTTCCAGCCGGTTGTGCCCACGACCGCCGCCTTGAAGTGCCGGGCGATGAAAGGATAGTTGGCCCGGAAGGCCTCCGGTGTCGTAAAGTCGATACACACGCACTCCCTGGCCACGGCCGGGTCGGTTCCGGTGATGTTTTCGCTGGCTTCCACCAGTTCGATTCCCCGGTTTTGCAACTCCTTCTCAATCATGTGGCCCATCTTTCCGTAGCCACTCAAAATTACCTTGATCATATTCCTTTCTGCTTTGCCGCTACGGCATTGTGCCTGCCGGGGCGGTCAGTTCCTTGTACATCCGTACATACTGTTCCACGGCCTTTTCCAGGTCGGCCACGAGGATATGCTCGTCGGGCCGATGGGCGACACGGATGGTTCCGGGGCCGCAGATGATTTTATGGCCGAAATTGCCCAGGTGCGGCGCATCGCTGCCGAAGGCCACCGGCGCATGCCCGAAGCCCGGCAGGGTCACATAGCGCGCCGGCGCATCCCCGCCCCGGGCCACAACGGAGACAGTCTGTTTTCCGGAAAGGGCCATCCTTTCCGGGAGCGCCGCCATCCAATCCTGCACCGCCTGGTCGGAGACGAAGGTGGTGCGGAAATACAGGCGGCAGGTGAGTTCGGGGGAAAGAATGTTTTGCGGATTGTCGCTGTGCAGGAGCCCCACGTTCCAGGTGGTTTCTCCCAGGAGCGGATCCATCCCGAAATCCTTGGCCTTGAGCTGGTTATAAAACTCGACGAACAAATCTACGGCACTCAGCCCATACTGCGGATAGCCCGAATGGAATGCCTCGCCGCGGAATGTGAGGTCGTACGACTTGGTCCCCTTGGAAGCGCTTACCATCTTGTTCTCCGTGGGTTCCCCCACGATCAGGAACGGTGCGCGGAAATCGGTCCTGGCAAAGGCCTTGGCGCCCCACGACCCCGTTTCCTCTCCGGCAAGCAGCAGCAGGCCGAAATCCGTGAACCCGCTGGCTTCCAGTTCCTTGCACGCCGTGTACATCGCAAAAATCTGCCCCTTTGCATCGCAGCTTCCCCGGCCCTTGACGGGGCTCTGCCCCCTATCGTCCCCCGCGGCCTTTTCGCCCTCCACGATTTTGTCTCCCGGTAAAATCCCGGGGCCGGCCGGGCGCTCTGATGGGCGCCGACAGTCCTTCGAGACAAGCTCCGGGAAAAGCGAAGCCGGAAATGTCGGGGGAATATACGGCGGAACGGTGTCCATGTGGGTGCAGAATACCACTTGGGGGGTGCCCCACTTCAGGAGAAGGTTCAACGTGCCGTCCCCCACCTCCTGCGCCTCGATGGACGGGGCCTCCAGGGTGCGGAGCAGCCAATCGGCCACCTCCCGCTCCTTTCCGGAAGTGGAATCGAACGACAACAACGCTTTAAACAATTCCCAATTCATCCCTTTTACGGTCTTAGTCACATTTTCAGTTCTGCCGATCTTAGTCCGCGGCATCCAGCCAGCCGTTGGCCAGCAGCACCTGGGCAATCTGTACGGCGTTGGTGGCGGCGCCTTTCCGGATGTTGTCGGAAACACACCAGAGGTTCAGGCCGTTTTCCACGGACGGGTCGCGCCGGATCCGGCCCACAAACACATCATCCTTGCCCCAGGCATAGAGCGGCATGGGGTACACGTTGCTGGCAGGGTCGTCCTGGATGACCACGCCGGGCATGTCGGCCATGAGTTGCCGAACCTCGGCCAGGTCGTAGGGATGGTGGAATTCGATGTTGACGCTCTCGGAATGGCCTCCTTCCACCGGCACGCGCACGGTGGTGGCGCTTACGGCGATGGACGGGTCCCGCAGGATTTTCCGGGTCTCGTTCACCATCTTCATCTCTTCCTTGGTGTAGCCGTCCGGCAGGAAAGAGTCGATGTGCGGCAGGACGTTTTTGTCGATGGGATGCGGGAACTTGGTTCCGCTGCCGCCGGCACGCTCGGCCTCCAACTGCTCGATGCCACGCTGCCCGGCACCGGTTACGCTCTGGTAAGTACTTACTACAATGCGTTTTATGCCATATTTCCTATGCAGAGGCGCCAGGGGAAGCACCATCTGGATGGTGGAGCAGTTGGGGTTGGCGATGATATGATCGCCGGCCTTCAGGACATCGGCATTGATTTCCGGCACCACCAGCGGCACCGAAGGGTCCATGCGCCAGTAGGAAGAATTGTCCACCACGTAGCAGCCGGTTTCGGCAAAACGGGGGGCAAGTTCGGCCGATGCAGCCCCGCCTGCGCTGAAAATCGCCAGTACAGGCCGCTGGGCGATAGCTTCGTCGGCACTCATCACGGTCCATTTTTCCCCGCGAAACAAAACTGTTTTTCCCCAGGAGCGCGAAGACGCGACAGGTAACAACTCTGTTATGGGGAAATTCCTCTCCTGCAAAACCTCCAACATCTTGGAGCCCACCAGGCCGGTGGCTCCCACTACGGCAACCTTCATCTTGTTTGTTCTAATAGCAAATTTCAATGGTGTTAATTTTCTTTCTATAGGCGTAGCCGGCAGCTTCCCAACGCGGCATCTCCACGGCTTTCACAATGGAATAGAAACGGTCGAAATCGGCCGCAAATGCCTCATCCGTAGGCCAATCCGGGCGGGAATTCCAGGCCCGCTCCCAGATTCCAAGGGCCTTGGGCAGCATCTGGAAGGTGGTATGCTGGAAATTCCGGAGATTCTCAGACCAAAGCAGCGCCTCGGCCCCGACAATCATTTCCGGCCGCAGCAGCGGGGTACGGCCTTCGGCGGCATGCGCCCAGTCCACCGGGGTGTCCACCCCTTCCCAGCGCACGGATTCATAGATTTTCCAGGGCTGCAGGGCAAAGGATTTACGCTCGTCCACATAGCCGCCCCAATGCAGGCCGATTTCCTCCGGGTCGTCCGAATAGGCCAGATCGACATAAGCGTTCTGGACATTGGAAAGCAGCACGGGGATGCCGTCGTTGGCCAGTTGGTAGGTGAGTTCGATATCGTCTCCCCTTGTATTCCAGGCATTTACGAAGAGCAACTGCTTTTTGAGCGCCTCCAGGGTTTCCGGCTCGATTCCCTGTACCATCTCCTGCCAGCCGGCCAGTTTGATGCCGCGTTCCTGCGCCAAGGCAAGGATTCCCCGGGTGAACTTGTCCTTCATTTGTTTACGGTCGCGTCCGGCCCAGGTGCCTCCGGGCACTTCGTCTCCGCCGATATGGATGCCCGGCAGGGGGACACCGGCTTCCCGGTGCATCCGGATCACTTCGTCGAACACCACGCCGTAGAACTTATACACGCCCGGATAGTCCGGGTCCAGGACGTTGTCCGTGAAGTCCTGGGCGCTCCAGTAGCGGGAGGTGTCGGCCGGATCCTGCAGGCGGAAACTGCCGTCTCCCGTGCGGCGCTCGTAAGCCGCCATGGCCTTGATGGACGAGCGCGAATGGCCCGGCGCATCGAACTCCGGAACTACGCAAATGCCTCTTTCCCAGGCATATTGCAGAATTTCCCTGTACTCCGCTTCGGTATAGAAAGTAGTATTGCCGATCTGGCCGTTGGCCGTGGGCTTCAAGGCTTTCGTTTCCTGCAGGTCCCAGTCCGGCAGCGCGTGATGGCCGCTGAAGGCCGTCAGGTCCGGCAGGCGGGGGATTTCCAGGCACCAGGCTTCGTCGTCCCCCAGATGGAAGTGCAGCAGGTTCACCTTGTAGGAAGCCATGATATCCAGCACTTTCAGCACTTCTTCCTTGGTGCGGAAGTCCCGCACCACATCCAGCATGAATCCGCGAAGGCCCAGGTCGGGCCAGTCTTCTATGACCATATCCGGCAGCGGCTCCGAAAGTTTGTCCAGGGTCTGCCGCGCATACAGTCCGCCTTCCCGGTCGGCCGATTCCACGGCGGCTTTCCCGCCGCTGACGGTGATGCGGTACCAGCCGGCGGGACGGGACTCCCCGCCAGGGGCGGCATCGGCCCCGAGGATCACACGCTTGGGCCGGGGAATGAGGTCTCCGGGCTGCACCTGGTAACGGGCGGCATACCAATCGGCACTCACCGGGGTGCCCTCACGCTCCAGGAAGTGATACGTCACGGGAAGCGGCCGGTCCTCCCGGCCTTCCTGCTGCAGCATAAAGCCTTCCGGAGCCCAAGAGTGACGCGGAAGCGAACGCTCCAAATACTTGATGGTGAGGGTTTTGGAGACATCGGCCGGAATATCGAAATAGCAGGAGGTGCCCTGATAATGCCGTATGGACAGCCCCTCCGGAGAAACCACCTCCAGGTTGTCGTAAAGTTCCTGGAACCAGACGCGGGAACCGCCCGGCACGTTATTGAGGACCAGCGTGTACAGTGCGCGGCCATCGGCCTGCTTTTCTCCCTCGGTCCATTCCACCGTGGCCGGTCCGCTGCACGCCATCAGCGCCAGCACGGCCAGAATCCCCCATTTCTTGTGACGCATATCTTGTTGAGTTTTAATGTTTTTCTATCGAAGCATGTCTTCCAGGTGAACGCTGCCGGCCGTTTTTTCGTCCCGATACTTCACGATCACGGGGCAGTAGAGGTGTACGCCGCTTGCCAGGGGCTTGCCGTCCCGGATGATGGGCTTAGAACCGCTCACCACCACGGCGTTACGGGGCACCACGATGCGGCCGTCGGCATTCCGCTTGATGAATTCGCCGGTGGTGGTGTCGAAGATGGCGGTCGAAGAGGTGATGACCACGCCCGAGGCGATCACGGCGCCTTCCTCCACGATGGTGCCTTCATAGATGCCGCAGTTGCCGCCCACGAAGGCGCCGTCTTCGATGATGGTGGGCAGGGCGCCGGCCGGTTCCAGCACGCCCCCGATCTGCGTGGAGGCCGATATATGGATGTTCCGCCCCACCTGGGCACAGGAGCCGATGGTCACGTGGCTGTCCACCATGGTTCCCTCGCCCACATAGGCCCCCACGTTCACATAGGCCGGGGGCATCACGATGCTGCCGGGAGCGAGGTAGGCGCCGCGGCGGATGCTGGACCCGCCGGGGACGATGCGCACACCGTCCGCCGCCGCGAATTTCCGCACCGGGAAGGTGTCTTTGTCAAAGAAGGAAAACTGCCCCTCGGACATGTCCGTGACGGCACCCAGTTTGAATCCGGCCAGGATGACTTCCTTCACCCACTGGTTCACTTTCCAGGTTCCGTTCACTTTTTCCGCCACGCGGAGTTCGCCCTTTTCCAGGGCATCCAGCACTTTATTGAATTCTACAAGGGTTATTTCCATTAGAACAGGTCTTTAAGGGTTTGCTTGATTAATTCTTCCGTGGCGGGATCGGCCGAAACCAGGGGCAGGCGCAGGCTGTTTTCCATGAGGCCCAGTTGAGCCATGGCCGCCTTGGCCGGAATGGGGTTGGGCTCCACGAAAAGGGCCTTGAACAGCGGTTTCAGGCGCTCTTCCATCTTGGCGGCCACCTCCCACTTGCCCGCCTGGGCGGCATGCACAAAATCCGCCATGGCCGACGGGAACACATTGGAGGCCACGGAGACAACGCCATCGGCCCCCTTCTGCATCAGGGAGAGGGTGTCATCGTCGTTGCCGCTGAGGACGGAAAAGCCTTCGGGCCGACCCTCCAGGATGGCCTGAATCTGGTCCATCCTGCCGGAAGCCTCCTTGATGCCCACGATGTTGGGGATGTCGCGGGCCAGGGCCAAGGTGGTATCGGCCTCGATGTTGGAGCCGGTCCGGCCGGGGACGTTGTACAGGATGATGGGCTTGGAAGTGCTTGCGGCGATAGTCTTAAAGTATTGGTGGATACCTCTTTGCGGCGGCTTGTTATAGAAGGGGACAACCACCAGGAAGGCATCGGCATCCTGCAGCAGGCGCATATTGGCGAGGGTGGCGTCCACCGAGTTGGAGCCGACACCCGCCACCACCGGTTTTCCGGCGGCATGCTGCAAGGCCACTTCCAGCACCTGCAGTTTCTCCGATTCGGAGAGCGTGGGCGTTTCGCCGGTCGTGCCCAGCGGAACCAGAAAATCCGTGCCGGCCGTCACCTGCCAGTCCACTGTGGCGGCAAAAGCCTCATAATCCACCTCGACCCCCTTGAACGGAGTAAGCAGGGCCGTTCCGCAACCTTTAAACTGTATCGTCTTCATACCAGTGTACATTTTTACAAATGTACGAAGAATTTCCGGATTATTTACAGTGGCCGATAATCAAATGATTCCCAGCCCGTTACATATAATCCTCTGCGCAAAATGCGCAGAGGATTGTACGGAAACAACTATGTATCAGGTGGTTAGCGATCAGGGGATTGCATGAATTCTTCGGCTTTCAGGGCGGTGATTCTCTCCCGGACCCAGCGGGAACGGTCGTGTTGGGGACCGGCCTCTTTCAGGAAGCGCTCGTAGCACTCTATCGCTTTCCGCTTTTCTTCCTGGCGCTCATAAAGGTAGCCCATCTGCAAAAAGGCCTGTTTGTATTTGGGATTGAGCCGATAGGCCTCCTCGTAATGGCGGAGGGCCCGGGCGGCCTCCTTCGGATTGTGGCTGAAGCCCTGGGCATACAGCCGGTGCAGTTGGAAAAGCATTTTGTTGTCGGGCTGGCTCATCTCCCAGGCCCGGTCCACCCAGGGTTGCACCTTCTCGAAGGGAAACATCAAGTCGGTGCGGAGGGCGGCGATGTTGTAAGCCAGGGTCACGTCGGAGGAATCGATCTGCCAGGCGGCAAGCAGTTCTTTGTCGGCCCGGTAGGCGCGGGTCGTATGCCAGTAACTCTGGCCCAGATAATAGTGGATGGGATAGGTGTCGTTGCCCAGTTCCAGTTGGCGCTCGAAAATGGCGGCGGCGGTGTCATACTCCCCTTTCCGGTAATGGGCCAGCCCGCAGAGCGGAGCCACCACCGGATTGTCCGGATCTTTCTCCAAATAAGCGCTCGTAAGGGCGATGGCTTCCTCGAACGCATCCCGTCCCGCCAGGATATCGAAAACCTTGGACACGGTGGCGGCGTTCTGCGGTTTCAGGGCCAGGGAGCGGCGATAGTACCACAGGGCCGAATCGGCCTGCTCCAACTGCTTGAATCCGTCTCCCACATAGCCCAACACCGCGGGAATGGTGTCCAGCGCCAGGACTTCCTTACCGGCCTCCACGGTTTGCCGCCAGGCCTTTACCCGGTAGAAAATCTGCATTTTGCGCAGTTTGAAAAGGAGGTTGCCGGGGTTTTGCAGCGACAGCATGTCATACAAGAGCGCGGCCTCCTCGTAATGGCCGCTCTGGAAGTGGCAGTCGGCCAGTTCGGAGAGCACCTCCACGTCCATCCGCCCCGGGGTTACCAGCGTGGAAAGCAGGCCGATGGCCTCGTCCGTGCGGAGAACGCTGCGGAGATACCGGCTTCGGACGATGAGAGAATCGCGATGAGTGGTCTGCGCACCCAGCGGCACGCAGACCATCATCCAAAGCGCTAAGAGGATCAGCCTTCTCATTTCAGTTGAAAGATTATCGGGAAGACAATGGTCACCGGTACGGCCTCTCCTTCGGCATTGCGGCCCGGCTCCCATTTCGGGGAGGCGCTAACCACTGATAGCGCCATCTCGTCCAAGTCTTTGCGAACCCCCTTGAGCACTTTGACATTTCGGACAGAGCCGTCGGCATCCACGGTGAACCTCATCGTAATGCGGCCTTCCACCCTGTCATCAATGGCGTGCTCGGGATATTTGAGTTGGCTGTTGACCCAGTGGGAAAACTTGTCGGCGCCACCGCCTTCGAACGAAGGCTTCACGCCCACCATGGCATAGGGGACGGCCCCTGCCTCCTGGTAGAGTGCGGCGTCTGCTTTTGTGGGAAGGCTCTCCGATGCCTCGGATTCTTCTGCCGGGACAGGTTTTTCGGCGCTTTTCTTGGGATTGCAGGCGAACATGAAAGTTGCCAGCACGGGGATCAGGGCCAGATACGACCAGCGCATCCAACCGGCGGTAGTGGGTTTGAGCATCATGGCAATTCGGTTTTTGAGTTTTGCGTGCTGAAAGCCGCTGGCCAGGGAGAAGCGCTGTTCCCCCACGGCTTTTCGAACCAGAAGTAATTGATATTGAGTAGCATCGATGCCTTTTTGAATCACACCTTCATCGGCCTGGTATTCGTGCAGGAGTTGAAGTTCTTCCCGGGCAATCCACACCAGGAAATTCCACCAGAAGACCACCTGAAGGGGAAAGAACAGGAGCAGGTCCACCGTATGCCTGCAACGTACGTGCATCTGCTCATGGGCGAAAATGGCTGGGTTCTGCTCCAAATCCTGCCGATTCATCACCACCGTCCGCCCCCAACTGAAAGAGGGAACGTTTTCTTCCAGCAAAACCAGGGTACAATCTTCCAGGACGGTCTTTTCCCCCCGGCGGATAAGCCGATTCACCTTCCAGGCCGATACCAGGTACAGCGTCAATGCACCGGCGGCCCCGCACACATAGAGGGCCAGCAGGACTTCCGGCCACGGAAAGGCCTTGGAGGCAGCGGCCGACGGCTCCCATTCCGTGCCCACCACCGTCAACTCCCGGGCCATGCCGACGGCGTCCACGGTTCTGAGCCGGATGACCGGCAGGAGCAGGCAGAGGTAACTGCCTGCCAGCAGCAGCACGCGGTTAAGGCCGAAAAACGTGGTCCGCCGCATCACCAGCAGGTAAAAAGCGTAGAACAGGCCCAGATAAAGCCCGGCCCGCGCGATATATAAGAGGAAGGGCGTCATTTGTTCTCAATTTGGGCGATGAGGTCTTTCAACTCCTGGATATCCATTTTATCCTCCTCCACAAACTGGGATACCATACTTAGGTAGGAGTTGCCGTAATAGCGGGCCACCACCTCCGAAACGGTGTCTCCGCGGTACTGCTTCTCTGTGGTCTTCACCTTGTAGCGGAAAGAATTGGCCATGGGCTCCCGCTCCAGGAAATCCTTCTCTTCGAGGAACTTGACCAGTGTAGCCACCGTATTGTAATGGGGCTTGGGTTCCGGGATATATGCCATCAGATCCCTGATGAACATGCTGCCATGTGCCCAGAAAATATTCATGAGCATCTCTTCTTTTTCCGTAAGTTTCTGTTTCATGTGTTTTAAGTTTCTGTTGCAAAGATACAACAAATCTTCTTATTTCCTAATTATTTTAGGAGTTTTCCGTAAAATTTTAGTACTGCTTGAATGGCGCAGCAGGTGGCTGGTATCTCCCTGACTATGAGCATATTACGCACAATCCTCTGCGCAAAATGCGCAGAGGATTATACGTAAACACATGTGTATCAGCGGGTTAACGGCCACCCGGGGCGGCAAAAGCAGGCCGCCACAACCCCAAATTGAACCTCCACAACCCCAAAATGAACCTCCACAAGCCGAATCAAAGCACCGCCAACGCCCCGGACCGCCATGGGAGGCGGAAGAGGGATTACCAGACCATTTTCCAGGCGGCCTGCTGGGCACGCTGACTCTGGGCGGCGTTCATCTTGCCGAAGTTCCACTTTACGCCGAAAAGGACGTATCGGCCCATCACCAGACGGTAGGAGTCCTCTTCGTAATTGGCGGTGACGGTATGGCTTCGGCCGCGGGTCTGGTTCAAGATGTCAAAGGCCTTGAGGCTGAGCGTAAATGCGCCGATGTTCTTGGACACCTCGGCATCCCAGCCCAACTCCGGCCGATCGTAACCGGCCGCATACCCTTTATATACGGTATAGCGAAGGTTGGTGGACAGTTCAAAGGCGTGCGGCGTAACATAGGATCCCCGGACCAGGCCGTACATATTCAGCGTATTCATATCTGCGGACGGGGTCAGGCTGCTGCGCGCAATGTGGCCGGAGGCTCCCATACCGGCCGATATGGAAAACTTTTCCCGGTTATAGCGCAGGCTGAAGGACATCTGCGGGGAGAAGTCACGGGTCACATTTTCCTCAAAGCCGCTTTCCCCGCCATAGAAACGGTCACCGTCGGCGTTTCCCCAAAAATCGGCCATGAATGCCGTGTAGTCAAAGTTGTCTTTGTCCAGGCCGGGGAGCGCACCCCTGGAAAGGAACGAGGCGTAATTCTGCTGCTGAAGGCCCCCGCTGACGCTCAGCGACCACCATTTCTTGCTGTCCAGCGGCGTCGTGAAATTGGCGTAGGCCCTCACAAAGAATGACGGTGCTTTCATGTTGGCCGGAATGGAATACAGGATGCCTCCTTTATCGTACCACTGGGCGTTCCCTACGGACCGGATATTCAGTTGGCCAAAGAGGTAGACCATCAAGGTTGAGAACTTTTCGCGGTCGTTCCGGTTCCAGTCGGCACTGAACGACAGCGTACCCGAAGGCCGCAGATAGATGTTGCCCACGGAAAGCCGGGAAGCATTGCCCACATTCAACACCGGGAGCATCCGGCTGGCCTGCGGCTGCGAACTGCTGCCATTGGCATAAAAGGTAACCCGATGCTTATCCTTGTTGTAAACAAAACGCATCACAGGCGACACAAACCAAAACCACTCGCCTTCGCCCGTGGTTTCTTCGATGCCGAAGGTTTGGGAATAAGTCCGGTTCTGGCTTCCATGCACCCGGGCACCCAGCGTAAAATAGCCGCCTTGCGTAAGTCTGTACTGCCCATTGAGTTCAAAGGCCGGTGTCATGGACCGCGACCGGTTCAGCGATGAATAGTAGGCATTGAAGCCCACGGCATCGAATGCGTCGGACTGCCGGTCGGAATTGTTGTAATTCATGGACAGCGTGCCGGTAAGGGTGAGTTTTTCGCCCAGCGGCTCCGTATAACGGACCAGGCCGTTGATGCCGAAACTTTTCCCCTTGCTCACATAGTCCAGTTCGCGCTTTTCCATGCCGGAGGCCTGCTCCAGGCTGGTCAGTTGGGAACTGTTGCCGTTGCTGGTGGAATAGTTGGTGTACAACTCGAAGCGCAGCGAACGGTTTTTCTTGCCCCAGAGTTCCCGGAAGGTGATGCCGGAGCCCAGGTTGCCCAAGCGGTTGAATGTCTGGCCGGACGACGCATTGGTACTGTTGTTGAGCCAATCCAGCCCCCGCCGGGTGGTGGTGCTCCCGCCGTTTCGCGAGAAGGAATCCGTATAGCGGAAGGTGGGATAGAGGAAGAAGATGACCTTCCCCTTCTCCTTTTTGAATTCCAGGTCGGCCGTCACCGACTGGCCAAAACTGGTGCCGGAGTCCTCACTCTCGCTCACCAGGTTGCCATCGTCCTGATAAGTGGTTCTGTACGACTTGCTTCCACTGTCGGTGTCCGTGTATTTGTAGTTCACCGCCACCGTACTTTCCACATCCTTGATGCGATTGGTGTTGGCGTTCACCGCCAGTTGTGCGGCCGATGAAAGGCCCTGGTTCATGGCGGTGGGGCCGTCATCGCCATAGACGATGAATACCCCGTTGCCGTCGGCCACGTTCTGCACATTCCCGATCACCGTCACCTGGTCTTTCTCATTGTAGGCCGATACCAGGGCGTTTCCGCTGTACAGGAAGCCGCGGTTGTCACGCAGGGGTTCATCGGCCTTGGCGGCGGCCACGGTGGAACCGCCCTTGACGCCCACATTGCCGAACCAGCCTTTCTCATATTCTTTCTTGAGCCCCACGTCCAGGATTTTCTCCTTTTTTCCGTCCTGGATGCCGGTGGCGCGGGTCTGCTCGCTGTCGCGGTCGATCACCCGTACCTTGTCCACCACCGCCGCCGGGAGGTTGTTCAGCGCCGTACTCTGGTCGTTGAAGAAAAAGGTGCGGCCGCCGATGGTGATTTTGTCGATCTCCTCCCCATTGAACTTCACCTTGCCGTCGTCCGTGATTTCCATGCCGGGCATACGCTGCAGAAGGTCCTTGAGCATGGCATTGGAGCCCACCCGGAAGGAAGAGGCGTTGAATTCCACCGTATCTTTTTTGACCACGATGGGATTGCCCACGTCGTTGATGACGGCCGCCTGCAGGTACTCGTCGTCCTGTTGCAGTTTGATGGTGCCGAAGTCGGTGATCCGCTCCCGGAAATACCGGTCTTTCACAAAGGGCTTATACCCCATCATCTCCACGTGGAAGGTGTACTGGCCCAGCGGAACCTCCTCCAACTTGGCCTCGCCCTTGTCATTGGAAAGGGTGAAGTTGGTGATGGTGGTGTCCTTGGCCGGAATCACATACACGGAGGCGAACGGCACGGGCTCGTTGGTAAGCGAGTCCACCACCGTGGCCTTGATTTCCGTCATGCGGGTTTGGAACATGCTGTCGTTCAGGATAAGTACCTGAGCGTGAGCATGTAAGCCCAGAAGAAGCAAGAAAAGTATAAGTCCTTTTTTCATAAATTCACATCTGTATAGACACTTTTGCACGGAGGGGGTTTAATCCACGTATCTCCGGACCACCGATTCCAGAATCCGGTCATCATAACCCCAGAAGTTCCTTTGCAGGATGGTTCCGTCCGGGCCGAAGAGAATCATCTCCGGAATATGGCTGAAGCCATAGGTTTTTTGAGGAATGTCCCGGCCGTTTACGATAACAGGCCATTCCATGCCCCATTCCCTGGCGGCTTTCAGGGAACTCTCCGGATTGTCGTCAACCGCCACGCTCACAATGTCAAAGTTGTGGGAACGGTATTCCTCGTAAAGCCTTTTCAATCGAGGCATCTCCTTTTGGCTTTCTTCACACCAGGAGGCCCAGAACACCAGCAAGATGGCTTTTCCCCTCCCAACATAGTCGGATAGTTTTACGCCGTCTATCTCAAAATCCATGAAATGATCGCCGATGGCCGTGTTGGCCCTGGCTTCCAGCACAGGCAACAAGGCTCTGACGGTGGAGTTCCCCAACATTTCGTCAGACAACTTCGGTGCAAGGAAAAAGGCTGCTTTCGGATTGATGTCCGCCAGGCTGGAAAGCGCCATCGCCCCAATCACATTGTCCGTGTTCTCCAGAAACGCGCGCCTGTCCATCTCCTGTATCCCTCGCCGGTATTGTTCCTCCAACGCTTTCTCGTCCCGGCTTATATCTTCGCAGGAATCCCTCCGGTCATACAGGAAATCCCATAGCAAGGCAAACTCATGTTCCCAGTCCAACTGTACCTGGCGCCATGCGTTATGCCGGCTTTGGACACCAAGGCTGTCCGAGGAAGCGACCTGGTGCGTAAGCGGATCTATGGTAAGGGTGGAACCGTCGGCGATAAACGCCACTCTGTTCCCGTCGATTTCCACAGCACTGAATTCCGTAATACAATTGGGGACATCGGCCTCGAAACGATGGCCCTTTACCGGTACTTTCAGGGTTTTCGGAGGTTCCTGCGCCGACGGGGCAACCCAGTATTGCACCGCCACGAAATCGGCCGCGTTCCCTTCCTCCAGCGTTCCCTGGATGTGCGTCGTCCCCTGGGAGATTGCGTTGCAGGCACACAAGATGGCCGGAACCAGCCATGCCAGTATATGGGTTCTCATAACATGTTCACTTTTTTCAGTTCTTCCTTCAAGGCTTCCACCGCCCCGCCCGGAGCGGAAGCATCGGCCTTGATCTGGACAGTGACAAGGGGCAGCACCTTATTGCCCATCACCTTTCGCAGATGCTTTCCGTATCCTTTTATTTCGGCCACGCCGCCGGGGCCTTCCACTTTTCCGTCCCCGGTCACAATCAGCACGAAGGTCTGTTTGTCCGGCAGGGGCTTGCGCTCATACGTTTCAACCTCCACGACGCGGCGCGGCACCCCGAATCTTTCCCGGCTCTCTTCCTTGTCATAAACCGTGGCGTGCTTGATCTGATATACGGAATGGGACTCCAAGGCTCCGGTATCTTCCGTCATTTTACCGTCAATCACATACAGGGGATCTTCCTCTACTTTGCCGACAACCTTCAACTGGATTACCGTTATACGGGCTTTCAATGTATCAGTGACATCATATCCCTCGTAGTCCTTGTTCCGGTCATATACCGTGCGGGCCTGCACGCCGACGGCCAGAAGGACCAGCGGCAGCACATAGAGCGCCTTAAGGCCATGGGCCGAGGCCGACGGTGTCCGGGACATCATCCGAAGCCTGTTTTTCAAAGTGCTGTGGCTGAAACTGTTGGCTACCGAATAGCCCGCATCGCTGAAGGCTTTCCGCACCAGGAGGTACTGGTATTCCGAAAGGTTGGCGCCCCCTTGGAGGACGGCTTCGTCGGCCTCATATTCATGCAGTTCCTGAAGGTCGGCCCGGAGCATCCAGATGGCGGGGTTAAACCACTGGAAGGCGATCATCACATCGACCAGAAGCAGTTCTATGGAATGTTTTTTCGCGATGTGCGCCCGCTCATGGGCGAGAATGGAGTCGTGCGGGGCTTCCCAGTCTGCGCGGGAAAGGACAATCCGGTCCATCCAACTGAAGGGGGATATCTCCTCTTCCGTAACATAGACATGGTCCTGCACAGGGGTTGCCCGGCGGATGATTCTGAGGATGGAGGCCACGGAAAAGGCTGTTCTGGCCAGCATGGCCGCCACCCCCGTCCAGTAGAGGAGCACCAGGGCCGTCTGCCACCACGGAGTACCCGCCGATGCCACCTGCAACTGCGTGGAAAAAGTATCCATCATGGCTTGCAGCGCCGCATTTCCCTGAACGGGCTTGTGGATGGTGACAATACACAGCGGAAGCAGGAAACTGACAAGACACGTTCCCACCAGCACCGCACGGCTGAGCCGGTGAAAGGTTTCTTTCCTGAGCAACAATCGGTAAAAGAGATAAAAGACAGCAGTTGCCACCGCCGCCTTGCCGATGTAGAGAAGAAACGACATCATTTCCCGATCATTCTAATGATTTCCTGAAGGTCCTCCACGCTCAGTTTCTCCTCTTTTACCAGAGCCGACACAGCATTTACGTAAGAATGCGCAAAGTACTTGTCAATGAGGCTGATAAGCGTGCCCCGCTTGTACTGGTCGCGGCTAACTTTAGCGTAATACTGGAAAGTGGGACCATAGTCGTTATGGCCGATGAATTCCTCTTCCTCCAGCGTACGCACCTGGGTAGATAATGTAGTGATGGCCGGCTTTGGATCCGGATACAAGGCCCGCAGTTCCCGGATGAACATGGGGCCTTTTTCCCAGAAGTGATTCATGATCACTTCTTCTTTATTGGTCAAACGTTTCATGTTGCAAATATAACTATAAAAATTAGTTTTGCAACTATCCGCGTTAGAAATATGTTATTTTTTCAGGAAAAGTTTCAAATTTTCGAAGCCGGGACGGAGTTCGCCTGCCTCGATGCGGTGGATGATGGCGGTGACTATTTCGTTCATCGGCGTAGGGCAGCCGATTTTCCGGCCGAAGGCGGCAATGGCGCCGTTGATGGCATCGACCTCGGTCTTCTTGCCCTTTTCGATATCCTGCAACATGCTGGCCTTGAGTTTTGCATGCTTCCGGATGGCGATGGGCAGAATCAGCAGCGAAAGGGCCTTCTTCACGGGCCCGTGATAGTCCAGGAGTTTCACGGCGTCCTTGCCCTGCACGGGCTCAATCCTGATGCCGGCGGCGGCACACACGTCGATGCATTCCTTGATCAGGGCCAGGACCACCTTGCGGGAGGTCTTGTCGGCCGCAGCCTCACCAAAGGTGCAGCCCAGGACGGTGCTCATGCCGGAAAAGGCGCTGTTGATGAGCAGTTTGCTCCAGCGGGTGCCCACGAAATTGGGCTCCACGGTCACGGGCCCCATCATTTCCAGCAACTGTCGCACCTGTTCCATGTACTTGTGGGGCTTCCCGGCCATGCTGCCCAGCGAAAAAGTGAGGCTGTCCGGCGAACTGGTAAGTTCACACACGCCCGGGCCGACCATCGTGGCGCCCCAGGCCACCGTGCAGCCCAGCACCCGGTCTTCGCCCACGATATCGGCGATTCCCTGCTCCGGAAGGCCGTTCTGCAGGGTGACGATGACGCCGTCCGGGGCCAGATAGTCTTTGAGGAAAGTGACCACCTTGGCATTTTCCTGCTGCTTGGTGAGAAGGAAGATGATATCGTACAGACCGGTCATCCGGTCCGGTGTATAGGCGGTAACCGGCTGGACGAAGTCCACGGCCCCGGTGACATGGGCTCCTTGCTGCTGCAGGGCCTCCACATGCTTTACGTTGCGGTTGATGAGGTCGATCCGGCCTCCTTTGCGGGTTATATAGGCGCCCAGAATGGTCCCCAGAGACCCTGCGCCGTAAATAGCATTTCTCATAGTGATTCTTATCTCTCTCTCTTTCAACTACTTCTGTACAATCCTCTGCGCAAAAAGCGCAGAGGATTGTACGTAAACAACTGTGCTATAGGGGATTAACGGCCACCAGTTCGGCGGGACCGGTGAGGTAAACCGCGGTGAAGCGGTCATCGGGGCCCGGGCGGAAGCATACCTGGAGCCAGTCGCCGCGGCGGCACTGCAGGCTGTACACCGCCTGCGACGCCGTCTTGTCTTCGGCATTCCGGCAACCTGGTTCCCCGGACCCCATGGGCTGCTCCGCTCCGGAGGAACAAGGGATGCCGGCCTTGCAGGCGGCCAGGGCCGATGCCGTGAGGCCGGTGCCGCACGCAAGCGTCTCCCCTTCCACGCCCTTTTCAAAAGTGCGGACGTGAAGGCCGTCGGAGCGGACTTCCACAAAATTCACGTTGGTGCCTTCCGGCTGGAAGGCGGGATCCCAGCGGAGCGGCTTGGCATCGGCCTCCATGTCCAGGCCGTCCACTCCGGTCGTGAATTTCACGAAATGCCGCGTGCCGGTATTCAGGAAATAGCCGCCTTTCATGGGCGTAATTCCGTGAACATCAATCATTTTCAGCCGAACCGTCCAATGAGCCGAATGCTCCTTCGAGAGGATTTCCGCGATATGATCGCCGTCCGGGGCGAGGAAGCGGTAGGTGCGGCCGTCGGCCGGAAGGATGCCGAGATAATCGGCAAAGGCCACGATGCAGCGCCCGCCGTTGCCGCACATCATGCCGCCGGAACCGTCGGGGTTGTAGAATTCCATCACGAAGTCCGGGGAAACGGGCCGGACGGAGCGGTCCAGGACGGGACGGGTCAGAATCATGAGCCCGTCCGTATGGTACTCGCGGCACAATGCGCCGATCCTGCCCGGCTCGCGGAAGGGCTCCATGCCCCCCTGTCGGCCGTCCAGCACCACAAAGTCGTTCCCGGCACCGGAAAACTTAAAAATCCGTGATTTGTAACTATCTATCATTCAATACATTGTGTATATTCCTCTGCTCTTTTTGCGCAGAGGATTGTACGTAAATATCTAACAATCAGGTACTTGGTTGCCACCGAGGAGGGAGGCCAGGAGACGGATTCCCGGCTCCATCTTGGCTTCGTCCACGAAGGAGAAGTTCAGGCGCATGGTGTTGCGGTGGCTGCCGTCCGTGTAGAAGAAGGAGCCGGCCACATAGGCCACGCCGGCGGCGAGGGCACGGTCGTACAGCGCCACGGTATCCACGGCGGGCGGCAGCGTAAGCCAGAGGAACAGGCCGCCTTCCGGATAGGTCCAGGTAACGCCCGCCGGCATGTATTTTTCCAGCAGGGAGAACATGAGGTCGCGCCGGCGGCGGTACTCCGCAATGGTCTTCTGCAAATTGGCGTCCAGCAGTCCGGAGCCCAAGAATTCGGCCGCCAGGTATTGGTCCAGCACCGGCGGGCAAAGGTCCAGGCACTGTTTGCACACGTAAATCTGCTCCAGCAGCGGTTCCGGGCCGATGATCCACCCCAGCCGAAACCCCGGTGCAAAAATCTTGGAGAAACTGCCCAGTTGCAGCGTGCGTTCCGGCGCCATCGAACGGATGGTGGGCACCGCCTCGCCGGAGTAGCGCAGTTCGCGGTAAGGGCTGTCCTCCACGATGAGGCAGTCCAGTTCCCGGGCCAGAGCCACCAGTTTTTCCCGCTCCGCCAGGGTCAGCGTCTTTCCGGTAGGATTGTTGAAATCCGGTATCACATAGATGAATTTGGGGGCTTGTCCACCCCCGGACAAGTACCCGTCGGCGGCGTCACCCGAGGGGATATCCCTCACTTCGGCCCGATAGGCCTTGAAACTTTGCAGGGCGCCCAGATAGACGGGGTTGCTGGCCAGCACCACGTCGCCAGGGTCCAGGAACACCCGCGAACACACGTCGATCCCCTGCTGGGACGACGTGGTGATCTGCACCTGCGAAACGGGCACGCCATAGCGGGAAGCAATCAGTTCCCGCAGTTCCGGAACGCCCTGCGTGGCACCGTACTGCAGCGCCTTGGTGCCGTATTTGGCCAGCACACGCTCCGTGAGGCCGGGGATTTCGGCCAGCGGAAACGTGCACGCCGCCGGATATCCGCCCGCGAAGGAACAAATGGCCGAAAGGTCCACCTTGCGGAAAATTTCCCGCACGGGCGAGCGCAGGAAAGAAGGCACATCGGCCGAAAAGTATTTGCTGTAGTCCATCAAACTACAAAAATAGTAAAAAAAATCAAAAACGCCATTCGAGACCGGCCGACACGGTAAGCGGACGTATTTTGACTTGATAGTTT
>Ga0247608_10001253_pt1 | contig 36018 bp, 21 predicted proteins | sample 176DNAGHGlowgp2_FD_193490 | JGI IMG/M metagenome (GOLD analysis project Ga0247608, IMG submission 193490) | Sheep rumen microbial communities from Palmerston North, Manawatu-Wanganui, New Zealand - 1766 DNA GHGlow gp2 | ecosystem: Host-associated > Mammals > Digestive system > Stomach > Rumen ...
TCCGGTGCATATACCCCAGATAAATCATAATTTTGTCCGACAATATTACCTGTTTCATCAAATATATAACCGTAAGGCGAGATTCTATATGCTTTTCCCTGATGCACAAGTGAGGAGGAAATACCACTTAAACCCATAAAATTATTACTGTTATCAAAGTTCACTTTATTGCTTAAAATACGGCCGATTTCTTTGTCTTTATAATCATATGCGCGTTTCTTTTGCATATACCCTTGTTCAATACCGTTTAAGGATATAACAGCACCGTTAACAGCAGCTGTTGCTTGAACTTCACCTGTGTAATCAAAAATTGGACCGGTTTTATTTATAAATCCGATAACCTTTCCAGTTGAATCTATCACATCACCGGAAGCCCCTATTTTACCGACGACCTCTCTTCCTTTAGCAATTGTTCCATTATTAATGATATACCCTAAATATTTGCCATCTAAAGTATTTGCCGTTGCGGAGGTATTAATTGCAAATCCGATAATTTTTCCATCTTTTCCGATAATCTTATCATCATACGAACTAAAAGCAACTGTTGTGCCTTTATTTATCACTTCTCCATTATAACTGATTGATCCTAAGTATGAACCGTCCAAATTGAAGGCATATCCTTGCTTTACAATATGTCCGATAGCTAATCCGTCAGCATTATATACAAAACCATTGGCATGGACATTACCTATGAGATTTTTCTTTAAATCCATAACCTTGCCATCGGGAGATATACTGCCTAAAAACCTCCCGTTAGAAGAAATAACAATTTTTGATGAAATCACCCTACCTACCAATACTTCTTTTCTACTGGCCTCTGATACCGCATAAACCTCGCCCGTAGAAGTAATAAATCCGGAACTTATTCCGTCAAGAGTATAGAATTTTCCATCTCCGGATATGCGTCCGATTATATTTCCATCATCATTATATACCAATCCGGGAACAACCACTGCACCAAGTACATTATAGTTTAAATCGACAACCAGACCGTTAGGTAAAACTTTACCCACCAAGCTATCATCTGCTGAGGTTACAGAACCATCATTATTAACTTTCCCTAAAACAGAGTTATTTACAGAAATTGCAATTCCTTGAGGAACAACACCACCTATCAAATTATTATTATCATCCATAACTGAGCCGTCAGCCGTAATGTGTCCTATCAATTCGTTTTGCGCATTTATTACAGAACCATCCGGAATAACTTTTCCTAACAAATCACCATTATAGTCTAAAGCGCTCATATCTGCGGCATAGACGGAAGCACTGCCTAAAAAGGACATCATAAACACCAGAGCTATTTGCTTCATTTTTAATGTTTTAATATGCACTCTAGTTCCTCCGATTTTGTGCTACTTCATCCAATACATAGCCGGAAACTTTATTTTTGGTATTGATATATGTGCCATTGCTTTTTAAATATCCTATTTTGCCGTTAGTGGTGCTTAAAACTTCCCCGTTTGGCGCTAAGCGACCAATAAATTTTCCGTCATTGCTTAGTATATTAGCACCTATTTTATATGTATGTCCCATAATTTTTCCATTGTTATCTACAACTAAATTTGCCGAAATGACTTTTCCGATGACTGCTTTTTCTTTATTAACCACTTTTCCGTCCATATTTACAAAGCCAACTACTTTATCTTGCTCATTGATAACAATATCGCCTTCAACCAGTTCTCCCATTAATGCCCCTTTATCGTTTATTGCTTTATTAGATCCCAGTATGCGTCCAATTTGCTTATTTGCTACGGATAATATTTCACCACCGGCAGAAACTTGTCCGATAATTGATCCCGAATAATCGACTATTGCTCCGTTTCTAATAACACTATAATTTTTACCGGATGTTCCCCCCGGTAAAATAGCTCCGGAAATTTTATCATCCAAATCTATAACATCCCCTAATACATTAACATAGCCTTTAATATTGCCTTGAATGTCAATCACAAAGTCTTCTGAGATAACTTCTCCAACAATCTGCTTATTATTATCCAGTATATGACCATCGGAACTTATTATACCGGTGATATTACCATCTACATCAACAACCTTTCCGCTCTTACTTACATAACCTAAATAAGAACCGTCATATCCAATACCAGCACCGGTTTTTACAATACCTCCTTTGTATTCACCGTCTTTAGTGAACATGCGTCCTTTTGCATCAATATGACCTAAAACATTGCCTGTTTCATCTATGACATCCGCATTATCATCTATAAATCCTATGATGTCACCAAAGAAATCAACCACATTGCCTTTGGGCAATATTCTCCCAGCCTGTCCCGCATAAAATGAATTACCATCGGAATTTATATTATCTACCGCTATGCCCTTTTGATTATATATTTTACCATCAGCAAATAAATGCCCTATAACATTACCATTAGCGCCAATTATAATATTCTTTTCGGGCAGAATAATTCCTTTAATCTCTTTTTTGGAGTTAACCAACAGTTTGTTAAACAGTATCTTGGTATTAGGAATTAAAGGTTCATTATAATTATTTTGATGCATATTATCTACAAATTTTCCGTCTTTATCATATACCGCTGTTTTATCCATAATATATCCGATAACAAAGCCGTCTCTGTTTAATACCTCATTATCTAAATTAGCACAGCCCACCAGTGTTTTACCAGATCTGATGCTTCCGTCCGGACTAAGTAATCCCATATATTTTCCGTTATAATATAATGCAAATCCAGGTTCATAGACTTTACCGATAATTTTACCGTTATTTTTACTTATCACTCGCCCATCAGGATTAGAGCATCCGATATATTCACCTTTTTCATTTTTCACGCTACCGTCATAGTCTACTTTACCTATCAAATTGCACTTATTATCTCTCACCCAGCCGATTTTGACAACATCACCGACATGTTTGCCATTTTTATCAACGATACTGCGGTCAAACAGCATTTTATAGTCTGTTTCTTTATTGTTATTCTTAATACTTAAATCTTTTTCAACATATCCCAATTGTTTGCAATCCCACCCTAAAGCCATGCCCCCGATAACTGTTTTTCCAATAATTTTATCGCTTTCAACCGCTTTAATAAGCCCATTAGGCAATATTTTACCGATGATTTCTTCTTCGGTATTCAATACTTCGCCTCGATTATTAATCAATCCTAAGCTTTTGCCTTGAGGAGAAACAGTTAACATATCTTTCTTAACGACGGCACCAATTTTTATTCCGCGAGAAGTTATGGCATTACCGTTTTCATCTATATAGCCAATCATCACGCCGTCAAGACCATAGACTTTGCCATCTTTACCAACATATCCGATAACTTTACCATTTTTATCAACAACTAAATTGGAATATCCTCCGACAACGCCGATAATTTTTCCGGTTTCATCAACTGTATACTCTATTTCATTACCGATACGACCGATAACATTGCCATTTTTATCAACAATCGTTCCATCTTCTCTTAATGTTCCCAATATATTGCCATTAAAATCACGTGGTATGCCGTTTTCATCTATATAACCGATAACATTGCCATCTTTATCTAAGACAGCCCGACGTTTAACAACTCCTAACTTTGCATTGGTTGCATTAGCAACTTTACCGATAACTTCACCTGATGTTGCATAAACTGTTCCATCATCTCCTAAAACACCTATAATTTCACCGTCTTTGCCGATAACACGTCCTTTTTCATCTACATAACCGATAACATTACCGTCTTCATCTAAAACAACACGCGCCAAATCTCCGGCATAACCGATAACTTTACCGTTCAAATCATGAATTGTTTTACCGTCTTCACCTAAATATCCGATAACATTATCATCAAAATCTCGAACCGTTCCATCATCATCCACATAGCCAATCACATTGCCATTTTCATCATAAGCCAATCTCTTCATGGCACTAGCTTTGCCTAAAACCTCTCCGGTTAGACCGATAACATTACCTTCATCATCTAAATAGCCGATCAGTTCACCATTTTCACCGTAAACTTTACCGTCCGAACCTATGTAACCAATAACATTACCGTTTTCATCAACAGCCAGCCCCACCAACTCATCTCCGACTTTACCAATCATATTGCCATTTTCATCTGCAATTGAACCATCAGGCAAGGCTTTGCCAATTAATCGACCATTAAAGTCATAAACATTACCATTTTCATCTACATAGCCAATCACATTACCATCTTCATCATAGGCAAGACGCCCCATTTTGCCAACAGAGCCAATAACTTCGCCAGTATTATTCAGAACCTCGCCATTTTCATCTACATAACCAATCACATTACCGTTAAAATCTTTAACCGCACCGTCATCATCTACATAGCCAATTACATTGCCTTTCTCATCATAGACTAGATTCTTAGCATCCCCTACTTTGCCAATAACTTCACCATCAGTGCCGATAATATTACCGTCTTTATCAACCACTCCGATAACATTGCCGTCACCGTCTATAACACGCCCTTTTTCATCAACATAACCAATCACCTTACCATCTTTGTCATAAGCCAAGAGGCGTTCTTCACCTGCATAGCCTATAATATTTCCGTCTTTATCTCTAATATTGCCTTCTTCATCTAAATTCCCGATAACATTTCCTTTAAAATCACGCACTGTGCCATCTGGCTCGATGTATCCGATAACTTTACCATTTTTATCATAAGCTAAACGGCGACCCTCACCAACGTGACCGATAATTTTACCATTTGTTCCTATAACATTACCGTCTTTGTCCACATAGCCAACAATTTCCCCGTCTGGACCAATAACACTACCATTCTCATCTACATAACCTATTATATTACCGTCTTTATCATAAGCCAATTTTGCAGCTTTACAAGCTGAACATAATCTTTCACCAGCAGCAACAACTTCTCCTTTATCATTTACATAGCCAATTAACTTGTTATTTTTATCATAAGCAAAATTATTTTCTTTGGCATAGCCGATAATTTCGTCATTACGATTGCGTAAGCTTTTTTTGCCTACATCAATTTTGCCGATAATGTTATTATTTTTGGTAGAAAGAACATTACCGCTCATATCAACAATACCAAAAATCTCATTATCCTGTCCGCGAGCATAGCTTTTGCCGTCAACATAGCCGACAATATCATCTCCTAATTTGATCATATTCAGCGCAACGCTTGTTTTGCCGATAACAATGTTATTGCTATCAAAAACTGTGCCATTGCGATTTTGCCCAATGGCTTTTCCACGGAAATTTTCAACAACGCCGCCTTTATCCAAATAACCAATGATTTTTCCACGCTCGTTTACTATGGTCTTTTTCTTGATACAGGTTTTACCGATAACTTTATCCCCGGCTTTAATCACATTACCGTTTTTATCTATAAATCCAACAAGCTTGCCATTAGCCCCGATAACCCGACTATTTTCATCTATATAACCAATCACATTACCGTCTTTATCAACTGCAACTTGCTTAAAATCTCCGGCTTTACCAATAACCCGACCGTTTTTATCTACAATTGTTCCATCCGGCAACATCTTGCCAATCAAATTACCATTAAAGTCTCGCACATTACCGTCTTTGTCTACATAGCCAATCACTTTGCCGTTTTCATCGTAAGCCAAACGACGATAATTTCCGGCCGATCCTAAAACCTTGCCACTGGAAGCTATAATGTTACCATTTTTATCCACAACAGCGATAACTTTTCCGTCACAATCGACAACTCTTTTTTTATCATCAATATAGCCTATAAAGACATTGTTAGCACCAAAAGCCAACTCTCTTACTTCTCCGGCTATACCGATTTTTTTGTTTCCATTATAAATATCACCGTTTTTATTCATCTTACCGATTTCAGCACCGCCACAGGCAATTACTCGACCATCTGTTTCAACGTATCCCATAAACTTCTTATCATTATTATAAGCAATGCGACCTGATTTACCGGCTTTACCTATTACTTTTCCTGTGGTTCCAATAATCATACCATTTTCATCTACATAACCGATTACTTTGCTATCTTTTCCAATGACACGGCCATTGTCATCTACATAACCGATGACTTTACCATCTTTATCATATGCCAGAGTTTTATATTCGCCGGCCTTACCAATGATATTTCCATTTTTATCTTTTATATTACCATCTTTATCAACTTTACCGATAAGATTGCCTTCAAAATCATATACGTTTCCGTCATCATCTATATACCCGATAACCTCACCATTAGAACCTATTGCCAAACGCTTTTTGTCTGCTCCGACACCACCATCAAGACTTACAATATTTCCATTTTCATCGACATAACCGATTTGTTTTCCTAAGGCATCAAAGACACGTCCTTTTTCATCTACATGACCGATGACATTGCCGTCTTTATCTAATGCCAATTTTGCATAAGAACCTGCTTTACCGATGATATTTCCGTCTTTATCTCTGATATTACCGTCTTTATCTAAACGGCCAATAATATTCCCATTAAAGTCTTTAACAGTGCCATCCGGTTCTATGTAACCAATAACATTACCATTTTTATCTAAGGCCAAACGACGACTAGAACCAACTTTACCGATAATTTTCCCGCCTTTGGCATTGGCCAATTTATTCGTATTAGTTGTTCCGATAATATTACCATCTTTATCTCTGATGTTACCATCTTTATCTACATGACCGATGATGTTGCCTTTAAGATCTCTTACTGTGCCATCAGGATCTATTGTGCCTATAACATTACCATTTTTATCATAGGCTAATTGTGCCATACCGCCGGCTCTCCCGATAATATTACCATCTTTATCTCTGATGTTACCATCTTTATCTACATGACCGATGATGTTGCCTTTAAAATCTCTTACTATGCCGTCAGGGCTTATGGTTCCTATAACATTTCCATCTTTGTCATAGGCTAAATGGGCACTTATACCGTTTCCCTTTCCCTCCATATCCGAAAATTTAACAACATTACCGTTTTCATCAATATATCCAATAGCTTTTCCCTCGGCATCATAAACTAATTTATGACTGTCTCCGTTTGCACCAATTTTTTCAGCAGAGGTTTTATATACCGTTCCGTCTTCTCCGACATAACCTACGATATTGCCGTCCTTGTCTACAACACTGTTATCCGGCATCACCACACCTAAAACGTTGCCATCTTCATCTACAACAATTTCACCCGATGAAGTTACCTTTCCGATAACATTGCCTTTCTCATCTACAACTTCGCCTTTTTCATTTAAGTGACCGATAACCTTATTTGGATCATTAATATCAACAACTGTTCCGTCAGGTAATACTCTACCAGTTATTTTACCATTTTCATCATAAACAAAGCCAGCCTCAACAGCATGACCAATCACATTACCGTTTTCATCGACGATTGTTCCGTCTGGTAAAGCTTTTCCAATAACATTTCCGTTGAAATCAACAACAGAACCGTCTGTTTTGACGTATCCCATAAGGTTTCCATCTTTATCATATGCCAAGCGCATATTTTGTGCCACACCGATAACATTACCGTTTTCATCTACGACCAATCCTTCTTCATTAACACGGCCAATAAGGTTGCCTTCCTTATCATATACATTACCAGCTTCATCTATATAACCGATAATTTCCCCATTTGGCCCGATGGCCAAGCGATGCGCGCCCTTACGCATTCCGCTCGGTTGAATCGCTGTAGAAACATTACCTTCCCCCTGATATTTAGAATAATTATCTTCAGGATAAATTGCATTGCCGCGGATACTTACGATTTCAGACTTGGCATTTTGCGGTCCTAAACGACTTTCGTACCAAATAATCTTAAAATTATTTTGCACATTACCCGGTAAATGCGGAATCCAAGAAATCAATACATTACAAGTTTCATTACCACGCAAATCTTTACCACGACATTTGTCTGTCGGAATAAAGCCGTCTTCTGTTTCTTCTACTAAATCCACACGCACAATATGAATACTCTCCGTGCCATCCGTTCCTATGGTTAACACGGTTTGATTTTGTGTATCCACACCTAATACAAACTCATTCATATTAATTTGTGATGGAATTATAGTTATCGGCTTTTTCTTTTCTGTGATATTTTCATCTTCTGTTTCAATACTCATATCTTCTGTATCTTCAACAGTGGCCGTCATACTCTCATCTTCAGTAAATTCAGGCGCAGCCTCTTCCGGATTATAGTCTTCACCGTCTGAAGATATGATAAGCAACCCGAATAAAAATAAGACACCGAAAATAATACCGGTTAAAACAATCAGTTTCCGAGTTTTCTTCTCATATTCTTCAAAACGTGTATTTTCACTCATTCTGTTCTTATAACCCTACAAATAATACCATTAAGTGTCAGTTGCGTGCAGACTTTATCTCCGTCTTCCAATGACTTCACCGGCCCAACGCGTAAATGGAAAATATCTTTACCGCGACCATCAGCCGGAGCATCTACCGAATAGAATGGCTGATATTGGCCTAAAGTAGCAGAATATTGTTTGGATATTCCTTGCCAAAGTTTTTCCAAATTATTGACATTTTCATCTTCGCCCAATTCTATGGTAATATTGGTTTCATCGGTATTACTAAATCCCTTTCCACTGCGGAACTCTTGCAACAAAGCTTCTGTTTCCGGGGATATTAAACTGTTTTTCTTGGATAAATCCTCTTTAGGTGTAATAACTACCGGATTAGAGTTGTTGCTCGATTTGCCAACATTTTCTTTCCCTGTCTTTGTGCCAGCTTTTTGTGTTTCAGAAACTACTTGTGTTGCATTTACTGTTACCGGCTGATTATTATAATCCGGAACAACGACTTCTGATGTCCCCGTCTTTACCTCAACCTGTCCGGTTACCGTTGGCGTAGTTTTTGCTGAATTTTCTATTACTACCGGCGTAACTTTGGGCAATGTATCAATATTGCTCAAAGCGTTATTAGTATTAGTATTGGTTTTTAGATTATTGTTTCTTTCTTCTGTTGCCGCAGGTGCCCCTGAGGTGAACAAATTATTGAAGAAACTACTATCCCCATTTTCATTTTGAGGTTTTGAATTGTCATTATAAACATCTTCATAGGGAAATACACCATTTGAAGCATTTGCACCATTCTGCGGTTGCGAAGCATAAGAATTCTGCAAATCCCATTCATTTGTTTTGGCATAAACAGCATTTTCTAAACCATCCGAATCGGCACGGCGAAGCTTGAGGCAAACAATTCTTTTACCGCTTCTTAACACCATATCGCCCATTCCTTCTACAACAATCAACCGATTATTTGGTCCTGCAGCACGAAAACCGACCGGTGTTTCCGAACGTTCAACAATCATCGTTACAATCGGACGTTGGATTGCTGTTAATGCTTTTTCACCCAAATCTATATATGTAAAGATATTATCTCTCCAAACACGCTCCGGTGCTATGATAATATCATCCGGATTAGGGACATATACTTCTATATCAAAACGAAACTTTGTCGGATCAATCGGTATTTTTTCTATCCAATCTTCTTTTTGTAAATTTCTGGTATAGGTAGAATCCACGCCAGCACTCGCCCCCTGTCCATCGTTATTTAAGAAGCCGGAACCGCCAGAAACACTACCATTACCACCTGTTGCCCATGTAGCGCCTTGTTTTTTCACCACTTCAATATCAATAATTGCATTAGTGATGCGATCTGTGTTTACGGTTTCACTTTGGACATAGAACACGTATTTATTGCCAGAACGGCCAAATACAATCATATTGGTATCCACACCAACAAACTGTGAAGCTTCAGGATAAACCATCAGACTGGACGGACCTTGAATTTCCGCATTGAAAGACTGAGCGTCCCCTAAATATACATTTTCTATCACTTCCCATTCCGGAAAATTAATAAGTGTATACATTCCCTCACGTAAACGAACCGGCAAAACTAATTCCGGCGTCCAATAATATTTGGTATATCCCGGTTTGGTTTGTCCCTCTCCCATATGTTGCAACGGATCTTTCCAAGCGCTTTGCATCATACCCAAAGAGCCACTACCTAAATAGTTCAAATTGGTTGTTGCATAGTTTCCTTGTGCCTGATCGGCGTTTTGATCCAAGTTATCTTTTGTTACCTGAGCCGAAACGCTTGTTGCCCAAAGCGATCCAAACAAAATCAACGCTGATGTTATGTTAAAAGTCTTAGTCATACTATGCCCAACTCCTTTTACCGTTTTGTGCTCTTATATTCTTCAACCGTAAAACCAAGCGGATTTTTCAACCGCTCACCAAATTTCACTTGTTTTGCTCTATATCTTATTTTGAGGTTTGCCACCCATGTATTTTTCCGAGGCGCTTCAAAAGTAGGTGCCATGTCATCTGTTCTAAATTCAACCTGCCACCACGTTTCAACTCCTTGCTTCGATGCCGCTGTTCCAACTTCTGTGGCTGATACAATATGAACATCTCTGCGAACACCATATTGGCGAATCTGTTCTATAATTTTATCTGCGTCTTCCTTAAAACGTATATAGGCCTTATTAGAAGTCTGTTCTTGCATTACGCCCTTAGGCCCCCAACGTCTTTCCATTTCTTCAACATCGGCAACAAACGAGTTTCTAAGCAAGACATATTCTCTTACCATAATTTCTGTCAGGTATTTATAATCACGAATATTTGCAACCGGTTCAATTTGATATATTTGCTCGCCTTTATCCGCAAAAGTGAACAAATATGGTTCCACACGATATAAAGGGATACTGGTAAAAATCACATAAGTCAAAATCAGATTACAGCAAAAACTTACAGCAAAAATAACAGCAAACGCACGAGCCGTCCAAAGATATCTCTTTTCCGTTGCATTTTCCACCACAATATCTGCAGGCTTTTGAGGCGCATGACGCATAGGACGAGGCTGTGGCGCCACTGTCTGTCCGTTTCCTTCTAAAAGAAGTTTTTTTGTGTTATTTTCTGACGAAATCTCTTCTACCATGTGTTCAAAGCCTTAAAAAAATTATCCAGCGACCTTAAACCAATCAGGCAAAGTCTTTGGTAATTCCACTTCTATACAAGCACAAGGCGACAGTTTTAATTCATATACGTCTTTACCAATACCGACCGGTTCCGGTTCATAATAACTACCTAAGACATTGCATGCGGCCAATATACAAAATGCCAACAAAACAAATACAGTTTTATACATTATTTCCCTCATATAAAAAATAATCCTTTTCTATATTTAGAACTTTTAATTTTAAAAGTCTAATCAGAAAATAAATTGCTGACACTTATCAACAGGTTAAAATTAATTATGCCTAGTATGCCGAAAAATATTTAAGAAGATTTTAGTTTTCAATTTCGCTTTGATAATAGCTTGAAACAACAAATCCAAGCGGATTAAGCATACGGCGATATGATGTGCGTCGTTTTATATCTGCATAGCACCTAATGTTGGCCGTCCAATACCTTTCTATAATTTTAGGCTTTATATTTTTACGAGAAGAATATGTATCCTCTTCTGAGCCAAAAGTATAATCGTAAGTTTTAAATTCTACTTTCCATACATAGCTCTTTTCACCACCAGAGCGCTCTACGGATAAAACTTCCACCGCACGACTTGCCTTTAAGGCAACCATATCTTCGGTTAATTTAGGATAATAACGTTCAAATTCATCATAAACTTTTTTCGTTGATAGATATGAAACAAGTCCGCCCCATAACCAGCGTTTTTTCATTTCTTCTTCATCTTGAATAAAAGTATTGCGCAATTCTATATATTGCTTAATAAAATTAATCATAATTTTTTCGCGAGATTCCATTTTACGATCAATGTGTTCACGTTTTACAAGCGAACGCGAATCTAGCGGATCGCGAACAAAAATCTGCGCATCATACATCATACGTGGCACAAGTCTGAAAATAACAAGTGTGCAGGCAATACCATAGCAGAGAGATATGGTGGCAATAAAAGCCATAAAGAAACTAATTGTTTTATAGTATATTAGTTTGGCACGACTTTCTTCCACCACATCTTCGGTGATATAATCCGGTTCCTTTTCCGGTTTATTTTTGTCTGTTATGCGTAGAACTTTTTGATTTGCTAACTCTGTCATTATTTTCCTTCTTAATAGGTAGGACAATAAGGAACAGCTTGCGTACCATTATCCATACCGGTAATACTTTCTTCATCGGTAGAACGCTCGACGGTGCGGTTAGCCTTTTCTTTATCGACTTCACCTTCTATATATGCCTTTGTTGCGTCTTTTTCACCTTTCTTCATATTGGGTGTTAAGAATACAACTTCGTTTTGATCAGTTTCAAGCATGGCTATATAGTCATCAATATCTGCTAAACGATCATCAACATACTTTTTATCGCCCTCTTTGTTTATCAGTTTGTCATAGATTTTTTGAGCTTCTTGACGCAAGCGTTTTGCCTCTGCCAATTTCTCTTCTTTAATCTCGTCCAATTTACAGAAGATATTTTCATAATATGATGAACCAGATCCTCTGCCGCAACTTATACCACCGTATAAATCCTGGTCTTTGGTAAACTCTTCGTCTACGCCATATTGAGTATCTTTTTCACCGACTTTAGAGAAAGCTAAGCCCACTGCATATCCTTCCGTTCCGACTTCACCTTCACCGTCGGTCAAGTATTTAGCGCATGCTTTATCCATTTCGTCACGAGCTTTTTCATTGCCATCCTTATAGCCTTCATCATTTAGTTGACTACTGATGCTCTTGCCGTTTTGGTGAATTTGTTTACACAGGCCTGCTAAACTATCAAGAACAGTCTTGCGCATATTGTCTCTGGTCTTTTTAGCCGAATGCTCAATGTAAACTGTATTAAGGAAAGAACCGAAGACATTACGCTTAAAAGAGCTCAGTTCGGCAACTTGGCGCTTAATACTATTTTCGGCATTATCCTCATCAGTCAGGTATTTTGCTATACTTACCTGCATGTCACGATAATACATATTGCTGTCACCAACCGGTATTGACATACCTGCAAATTTTACTACTGAGCCAGTTCTCAAGAATTGTCCAAGCTCACCGTATTCTCTGAACTCCGGCATACTTCCTGTGCCATTAGCCGTATGAGTATCTTTAGGTTCTTCTCCGCCATGGTCTGCCAAGAAGTGACAGAAGTGATATGAGCCACGTCTATCTTTATTATACAGATAGCAGACATTTTCATCAGAGATTGCCCCTTTCAAATGTTTATCTTGGTTTAACGCAATTTCTTTACACGTATTTTCAGCTGATAAACCATCTCCATGGATGAATGTCAGACCATCCACACTATCATTAGCCCACACATCTATAACGGTGTTGTTATTAACGAGTTTACAAGGATATACACCCTCTCTACCGATAATTTTACCATAGTTCGCTACATCTATACCACTTCCTGGGGCTCCCTCTGTTATTTCTTGGAGTTTTCCAGCATCATACCCGCGTTCAACAAAGGCTTTTTGATACATACCGTCATTACGCATATTCGGACGTGCTAATATATAGCGCCAAATTTCCGGCATATACTCCCAAGAGCTCACGAATCCATCTGGGTGCTCTGGGAACTTTTTATTTAACAAATGCGGAATTGACGGACGGTTATCATCTTGCCTTGGCAAGTCTTCATAATCTTGAGCGTCAAAGTAAAACACTTCTCTTACCGGCGGCAAATATGGTAACGGGCCGTTTGGTTGCATAAAGTCTTTACCGGCAAAGTCATCTGATGCATAATCCTCTGCGTTAATATGTCCGCGAGCCGGAAGAGCTACAAAGTATTTATCGTTTGTTTCATCATTTGTCGGTCTGTTACACCATTCTTTGTGGTAATCGTTATCAGTTTTTGATGTGCCACAAATCTTCTCTATACCTTCCGGAATACCATACAATTTTGCCATCTCAATACCAGCTTTTGCTAAGCGCTCTTTATTAGCATGTGGATCTCTCAAATGAGTAATCAAATTCTCATGCCACGTTTTTATATCTAAGCGTTTTCCATTCCAATCCTGGTAGTTAGAATGGTTTATAATAGCATCTCTATCTGGTGTGGTATCCTCTTCACCAATTCCAAATTTTTTAGTCAGTTTTCTAATATCTTCAGCGGCTTTATCCATTTCTGTGGTTATGATATTATCTCCCTCAGTGATATTAGAAACCATTTTCTTAGCGGCAAGTTCGACAATCTTTTCAGCAGCTTTCTTTACCGCTTCTTTTAAGGTTATCTCTCCCGACGGAAGTCCTAAAATACCAAATGATGCATCTATAGTAAACTTATTGTTACCAAATTGGTCAAAGAATTCCTCACTAAACCACTTTGCTTTCATATTATTGTAAATAGTATCTTGTTCTGCCCCATTATCAAAGAATACGTTCAAAGTGTTTGTTAAATTATCTGAACCCACCCCTGTAGGTGATTCATAATCAAGGCAAATAACTGCTGATTTAACACAGTGCTCCTTATTCTTGTCAAACATTCGAGCTTCATCTTCATTCCAATCTTCATCATCGGCTTTTAAGAAATTCTCGAACTTTAGATTTGACTCTTCTATTTTCTCTTGTTCTGCTAGAGCTGTCACAATATAGCTTGCTTGCTCTCTGGTTACATTGTTATATCCCGCCAAAACCCAAGCTTTGCTACCTTTGTTCCATACATATTTTTCTAAATTTACTTTATTTTCAGCCACTTCATTAAAATGTTTGCCGTCTTCACTCATAAATTTCGTTGCAACGTCGTCAATCTTTTCCTGCTGTTTGTCAACTTCCACTTGCAAGGCTTTCTTTTGAGTTTGAGCAGTGTCTATCTTACGGTCTCTTTCTTCTAATGCCGGAACAGCTTCTGACGGTTTGATGTATTTATTAACAGCCTTTTTGACATCTGCCGGAATAGGCAAAGCCTCTTCATCAGCAGCTTTCTTATCATTTAAGGTGTTAATGGCTTCAAGCTTCTTTTGCGCTTCCATTGCCTCAGATAAACTGATTACATAACCATTATCCGGATTATAGCAAGTCGGAATCTTTGAAGCATCGCGACAACCTTCCGGCTTTTGCGCCTCTTTTAAGTTGGCACATGATGCCGGACAAACAAAGCTGCCTGCACCGCTTTCTATACAACTCTTTTCTTGATTGAGTTTAGCTTTGCGATAATCCATCGCGCACTTATCACTCTCTATGCTTACTTTGTCTTCGCGCTCAGTAATACTGTTAATTTCATCCTCAATACTCTTGATACGTCTGTCTGACTTATCTTTGAGCTTTTGAATAAGGTTCTTTTCTTCGGTTGCCGTATCAGCTAACTTGTTATAAGATGTCATTAACTCTTTCGTTTTAGCTAATTTACTTTCTAAAGCTTCAATTTTGAGGTTATAATCGTTTACGATTTCTTTCATAACAGCTTCTGTGCCTTTACGTGTCCACATTACATCTGCTAGTTTATTACGCGCCACAATACGGCCCTTGCTTTTAGCATCGCTGTAAAATTTATCGGCATCTTCGGCAACAAGACACCGCAGATATCTCTTAACTAAGAAACCTTTGGTTAAATCCCATAGATCATCGCACCCCATGCCTCCTGCCGGAGTTATTTCAAAATCGGCTGCACCGGAATTTGTATATTCACACTGTGGTCCGGCTTCATTTGCATACTGATTTTTATCACCTGATGCAACAACTTCTCCCCCTTCCACGGCTGCAGTTGCTTCTTCTTCTATTGTTTCGGTTATTGTATAAGAAATCTCCCCTTCTTCATCACCTTCTTCTACGCTACAGGTAATATTTTCTTCATCCTCATAGTCGCTACAAATTCTTTCTTCGGCTTCTTCAAGAGTTTCATCTTCTTCCAAAGTATCGGTTCCCTCTGTAACTTCTTCTCTGGTGGTATAAGTAGCCTCTTGACCTTTGGTTATGATTTCGTAATGAATTTTACCGGCTGCAGCATCACCTTCTACATTACATTCGTATTGATCTGAAGGATAACCAGAACATATCTCGTTTCTTGCCTTTACTACAGCCTCATCTACTGACAAACAAGTCCGTCCACCTTTAACAAGCGATTTGATTGCTTGCTGTAATTTGGCTTCTTCTGCATCTTCGGCAGCATTCGGATCCGGATTTTCAGATAAAGATTGTGTAATTTTGAATGATGCCCAACCTTTATCTGTGGTTTTTATAATATTACCAATATTGTGATATTTTTGACGCAAATATTCAACTTGGAAATCTTTTTGATCATTCCACGGGCTGAACAAAATCTTAAAGCCATCGGTTCTGCCGGTCATTTCAACCACTTTTTCTGCACCGATACGCCACGGCGTTTCTGTGCGAACACGGTTATCATCAGCAATGTTTTCGATATCCGTATTGCTGGCAACATAATCTTTTTCATCAAACTCATCTTTTCCTTTTAATAAAATATCTTTTTGATTATCTGCAAACTTTTCTGCACCACCGTCTAGCGAATCCTGCATATTGTCAGTATTAACGGATGAAGGGGTGTTGGCATCAAATTCAACGGCATTTTCTAATACACAAGGATATAATGTTTTATCTGCGGCACACGGATGGTCTGTATCTGATTTATAACCATCAGCACATTGTCCTTCCGCATAATAGTTCTCGCACTCGCTTGAAGTGCCTAAAATAGTGTTTTCTGTGCGTGCCTGATATTCCTTAATTAATTCTAAGGAATAACCACCACGACTTTCGTAGTTATTGTAATCTTTTTCATATTTAAAGACGTGACCATCTTCAGTCGGTTGTTCGCCTCTGCCTTTAGGTGTTCCCCAGAAGCCATCCCATTCCTCTTTATTTCTCTTTCTTTCTTGATGTGTTATCGGGTCAATAACTGTATCTGCACCGTGACGCATAAAGAATTTTACAATACATTGGTCACTATCATAAACTGCTTGCAGTGCTCGCTTGTGGTTCTCTATGGCACGCAAATATTTACGATATTGCACTTTATAAGAAGGCAACTGGTTCTTTATGTTGTGTATTGTGATTGCCTCGGTTAAAATATTATCTAAAGGTTGCAACTTTGTCAGGATTTCCGTGTCATCCATCAGTTTTTTGGCTTTAGCCTCATTGTTACTTGCCGGACAACCTTTTTCACCCGGATTACACTTTAAGCGATTAAAACCATCACTATTTATCAAACCTTTTGCATAAGAATGCTCATGTGTTTTGCTATATGCAAAGTGATATTTTTGCGGTACATAATCTGCGGCGTTGCTTTCATTTGCTTTCGGATAAACCGGATCTGCCATGTCTGTTTGTTTGGCTGATTGATATAGTGCTTCTGTTGCTGTTAAATCTTCCACAATACGCATTAATCTGTCATACACCATAGTTACAATATAAGCATTGGTTGCAGCACCCATTTGCCCAGGATTGTTATCATCACCGGGTTCAGGGGCTTCTTCTTTAGATTCCACCTTAGCCATAGTCATGCCAAAAAATGTGCACTTTTCAGGGTCCGGTTCTTTTTGGCATTTATCTAAACGATTAAGTGTCCGTTCAACTGTTACTAAGTAATCTTCCATAACACGTGCGGTCAAATATGTATCTATTAACATATCTTGACGATATTTTGCGGCTTTTCCCTCATAAATTGTGCGCATAAATGAATAATCCGCCTCTCCCTCAGGAAACATACTTTGATAGTCGGATACTGACGGATAAGTAAAGAATAGAGCGTTATGAGCATTAAAGAAGGCTTCTTCATCTAAAAGACCTTTATTGTCTTTGGTTATTTTAAGGTCAGAACTGGGCTGAACTGTGCCTTTATTAGGAGATTTCTTTTTACCGTCTTCAGTCAGAGCATTGGCTGTGCTAAGCAATTCTTTAAGCGCAAAAAGGTCACCTTTTTTGATTGCATCCAAGCGGAGTGTGGCAAGTTTGGAATCAATAGATTGAACCTTTTGATAGGCTGCCTGAGCAACTGATACAACTTTTCCGCCTTCATCCGGAAAGTCTACAACAGGCTCCGGTGGTAATGGCGGAATTAACCAAAAAGCCTCAGCTTTTTCTACTTTCACAGAAAGAAACAAACATAAAATCAGTGTGCTTCTTAATAATCCCTGTATCTTTGTCATTGCTCATCACTCCTTAATTAATAATTCCTAAATGGTTCATCAGCATTGTTGTAATAATCCGAATTCAAATTTGATTTTTCTGCTTCTGCCTCTTCGCCATATGTGAACTTTTTCACCATTGCCTCAACATCTGAAGAGTCTAATATATATTTTTCTAAGTTAAAATCTGCATTTTCAGTCTTGTCTCTTTGGACATCTGACTTGACTAAATCACGCGCTGTTTCATACTGCAGTTTAGCGCAAAGCAATTTGGCATACATCAATAAAGCTCTGGCAGTTTCAACTCTGGTCGCAGAATATACATTCATTGCGGCTAATTCGCCTTCATCTTGCCCGATAGATGTAAACATCTCTTTGTTCTTTTTATACTCAACCGGTAATGAGCGACGCATTGAAGCTGCCACCTGCATTAAATGTGCAGCACTATTAACAACCAAATACCGTCTTTGGCGCATAATTCTATCCATACGGCTTTGATGAGCAATTAATCCCTTTTTACCGCTATCTCCCAACTCTTTGGGATCAAAGAAATATTGTTCAACAAATTTATCATAGTATTTATTTATATCAAAATCTTCTACATCAACTTCATCCCATTCGGCTTCTTTCGGATCAATAGATACCAACTCGTTCTTATCTTCTTCCATGGCCTTAACACGTTCTTCAAGAGCCTTATATTGCTCATCTTCTGATGCAATTTTATTTTTTTCTTGTAGCAGATATTCTTTCTGTTTTTGAAGTTCAATGCTCTTTTTATCAAGTTCAAAATAATCGTTGGTCCATTTTTCAGCTTCTGCTGACCACTTCATGTATTCTATCAACTTGTGATTCTTTGCCTCAGGGCTTGTTTCAGCCTCATAAGCCGCTTTTGCTGATGCTTCTTTGCTTTTAGCCTCATTCATTTTGGATTGCGCTTCTGCTCCTGCACTATTAGTTTTTGAAATTTCCCCTTCTAAAATCTCCAGTTGCTTATCATATAAGGCTTCTGTTGCCTCTTTATAATTTTCTTTATCTTTTTCCAAGACTTTCTTGTTTTGCTTATTGGTATCGCCTTCAACTTCTTTGAAGCGCTTTGTCAAAATCTTTTGTGTAACATAGTCAATTGCATATTTAGTTGCAAATTCTGTTGCCTTATCTATCAAAGCTTGATAATTAAACCCTTGTGCTGCCATTTGTTTAACTTTGTTTACTTCTTCAATACCTGTCGCCACAGCATCGGCAATGTCTTGCACTATTTCTGCAATTTTGGCAGCAATTTGCCCCGGATCAATAATAATGGCATGGGCAGGTTTTGGACTTCCTGTTACTAATAATGCTGATAATATTATGACTGATAATATTTTTTTCATGCTATTCTTCACCTTTATCTTTACCTTGCTTTGTTAACTCTACGGTTGCTTCTGCGCCGACCATATGCGCACGGAGTTCCAATATACGCGCCAAGCGACTTTGTGTATAAATGGATACAAAAGTTTGTGCCCGCAAAATCTTTTGTATATTTTCCGGATTTTTAGGATTTTCCGGATCTGATGCTCCTGAATTATCACCAAAATTTGTTTGATAAATAGAGGCGTCTTCCATGATAATAGCATGACGTGTGGTTATCGCTTTAGCAAACAAAACATTCGTGTCATTAATAACGATACCATTAATATTTTCGCGATTTTCACTCAACCTTTTCATATCATCGCCTTCACCTCTTTTATAGATATAAGTATCTTTTACTTCATCTTCTAAGCAGGAGGTGCATTGTTCATTTAAGTTTTCTTTTGCCATTAGTTTGGCTTGTTTCATAACATATACTCCATCAAGCGTTTTGCTAACAACGCCGAGGCCAGCCCCAATAAAATTCTTTAATGCCTTCTCATCACATTGCATCGGATTTTGAATGCATCCACCAGCGAGAGCAAAACCTTGTGTAATACGTTTTTTTATTTCCGCAATTTTGTTCTGTATTTGCTCTACTTTGTTTTGAATATCTATAACCAAGTTGATACCATCTTCTATGGCAGCAATAAAATCAAACACGGCATATGCCGGTCGCGTATATACTAAACAAAAAAGGAGTAACAATATGCTTATTCTTTTCTTCATTATTAGTTTCCTCCCTCTTCAATTTGAAAGAAATTGTATCCCATTTCATTTAAGTTCTGAATAATTTCTGTTTGTAATTCCAGAGCATCTGCATCTACAACGCTTAAAATTTGATTTGTTGTATAATAGTTAATTTTGGCACCAGCAGCATAGCCGTCCATTACTTGAGTTGCTTTTTCACTTAAGCCTTTATCCAACGAAACTATATTAATCCCATCCTCCGGTGGCTCTTCTTTATAATCCAAGCTTGATTTATATAGATTAATAGCGGCAACTGTTAAATTTTTGAACATGCTATCCGTTGCTGCGCCGATTTCTTTTTCTTTCCATAATTTCTTTTTATCATTAACTTGGCTGGCTTCTCCGGCTGAAAGCTGATCCTTGTCTGTTCCTTTATCTACCCATTTAGCATAAGTCTTTAGACATTTAACAATCTTTTTTTCCGCTTCTTCTTTTTTGCTTTCATTTCCGGCATCTTCCGGATCCATAGAAACATCTTCAGCCTTTATTTTGCATACATATAGCAATACGTTCGGCGCTACATCTTGGTCTTTATCTTCCACCTTAACTACTCCAGGACGTTCTGATGCGGCAGCTGTAGCATCTACATACGGACTTTCCTGTCTACCATCATCTCTACCATCCAAATATAATGTCTGCATTGGTGTAAAATAATTAACAGCCTTCTTAGAACGATGTAATGCATCTACGCGCCTTAAAAAGCTCCAAAATTTAGCGGCTTCCAATTCTACTTTTGCTAAGAATTTTGTTGCATCGTTGGCGTTGCTGATGGTTCCATCACGAACTTTATTCGAAAACTCGCATAGAGTTCCCTCTTTACATTCTCCAGTGCTTTCGTCATATTTCCCCTGCCAAGAATGTGCATATTGTTTGGTTTTAGCAATATTTGCTACATTAGCTGCGTCATAGTCCTCTAAAATATGTTTATAAACACCTTTATTTTTATATGGTTCATACAGCTTTTCTTTAAAAGGATCACATCCGTGCAAATTACTTGCACTGCAACCGGCTATCCCTTTAATGGCAAAATATTCTTTTTCTGTTTTGGCTCTGGTTACGCAATCACGAAATTTTTCAACCTCACTTGCGCTTTCCTCTAATTTTGTAATATCTAAATCCTCACAAACAAGTTCTGTTGACATTAAGAAGTTGCCATCTGTTTCTGTTGCATATTGACTTTTAAGATAAATATGTTCGTTTTGGGTATGATAGTTATATACATAGTGAACACCATCTGTTGTTTTTAAGAATGATGTTTTATCTTCCTCTTCGTCTTCATCGGAATATTCTCTGCTATTAGAAATTTTATTTAAGATATCCTCTTGTAAATCTTTGGTTTTGACTGAAATCTCTTGTGTCAGTTTTTTTAGAGTATCCAGTCTTTGCTTATCTAGGCTTACATTTGTTGCGGCAATTTTTTCTTTGAAAGCTTTTCCTGCTGCTATCATCTCTTCTTTTGTTGTTTTACCTGCATAATAATCACTAATTGCCAAACTATATTCATCATAGGCTCTTAAAACTTTTGAACTTTCTTTGGCATAGTTATCGCGCATCTCTGCAATAATTTTTGATGTTTCATCTCTGAGATTTGCAAATTCCTGTTTTACCTGATTTACTTCTTTTGTAACAACGTCCTGTTCTGGTGCCCCCAGCCTTCCTGTGGCAAATACAGTTTTTTCCACGACATCTAATGATGTTTGCACTGAATTTAATGTTTCGGTTATTGTAGTATCAGCTTTTTCTAATACTGCTAAAATTTCTTTGTCACGAATTTCATTTTCGCTTTTGGCTCGAACAATTATTTCTTGGATATTTTCTTCATCGGTTTGTTGGGATATTGCAGCATCTATGGCATATACGTTGTTTATATATAGTATACTTACCAAACTTAAGAAAATTGATTTTAGCATATTCATTGGTCCTCTCTAATAATCCCAGTCTAATGTGCAATATTTAATAAACCGTTATTTTAAAACAAAAAATTGATACCCCTTTACTTCATCGCCTTCTCTACAGCATTTACCAAATTATCCGCCATTTGATTATTTTCTGTATTTACGTTTGCTAAATCATCAACGGATGTTTCCATGGTTATTGCTACATATTCATTAGCTTCTCTTGTTACTCTGCCCAGACGCTCCACGCTATCTTCTATGCTGTTTATGGCATCTCCGATATCTTGGGCATATTTACAAACCATACTTACCTGATCACCGATTGCCTGAATTGTGGCTATATATCCTTGAATTTTTGCATTATCAGTAGCTATTACACTCAGTGCTGTCATAACATTGTTTACAAAAAGGCCAATCTCTGCCGGAGCAATAGCCGGCCAAACAAAGGCATGTGCAGGCTTTGGCACTACCAAACTACAAGTTAATAACATTACTGCTAAAAATTTTTTAATATGTAGTTTTATTTTCATCTCAACCCTCCCTAATAATCTATTTCCCCAGCGCTTAACTTTGACGAACCTCAAAGCGTTGAATAATATTTTGGGTTACGCTTTCCACTTCGTGTTGTAAGCCAATTGCATTTTGCTCGTAGATTGCACGTTTATCTTCGTTCAAGGCTGTATTGATATTTGCCACTGCAATTTTAAACTGTTCGCCTGCTTTGATAACATCTTCTTTATCGGCATTACCGTCTGCGTATGCTAGAACTATTTTTTGATAATTATTCAGCTCATCAGAAAATTTTTCTTTGTATTCCCTATTATATTGTTCGTGTGCTACTTCTATCATACCTATACCTTCATCAGAAACAGCCTGTTCACGATTATTTAAATCATTTGTGCGCCAACCATCCCTTTCTTCGGCGTTCAACTTCTCTTCAAACATAGCAACTTTGCGTAGTTCAGTCAGTGCTTCGTGACTTTTTTGGGCATTCTGATTAACTGTATTTAATGCAGTATCAAAGGCTTCATTTACATTTTCAGTTAACTGGGAACCCAGTTCTTTGACATTTTCAAAATTAGCTGCAATATTTGCCTTAATTTCTGCATTATTTTCAACAGTTGCAATATTTATAAGCTCCTCTGTCTGAAGCACTATCCCATCTGCCAGATTTTCTTTGGCAGATTGAGCAATTTTTAATATGTTCGCTATACCACTTTGAGCCACAGCAATACTTTTAATATTGTCCATTACTCTATCATTTGCTGCTGTAGCAGCGTTTTTACATTTTCCGTTATCTTTGGATGCGTCTTTATTAAACTCAGAAATGCTATTAACTTTATCACCAATGGCAGAGAGATTTTCTTTAAGACTTGTCAAAGCATTTTTCATTTCACCAAATTTTGTAATGCCATTACTAATCTCTTTTGGAACTGGAATCATTTGTCCGGGATCTAATACTACTATAGCGTTTGTCGTATTGCATAAAAAAAGCACCCCACAACAAGCAATTATTGTGCCTAATTTACATTTTTTCATATTAAATCTCCCTTAAAAATAATACGGTATACGCCTATTTTACGTTGAATTATTTTATCATATTTTTTTATTTTTGTCAACAACTATCCGCCCATTCCATCCAAATACTTGGTTACAAAGCCGTCTTCGCCGAACTCTTTTACCAGGCTGTCAACTAGCAATACATTTTTAATGCCGGAGTTGTATAATTTAAGATAAGGTCCAAGACCACTTAAATTAACATCCAAAACAACTGACTCGCCTTTACCGTCATCAGCATCCGGCCGTTTTAATAATATGGCATACGGGCAATCACGGAATGATTTACCGCTAATAAAATCGTATTCACTGGCGGTTAAATTCCATTTTTCATAAGATTCAGGCGTTGCTTGTGTATTGCGGAAGAAAATCATTGTTTTACATTGACCACGCACTGCATCACCAACTCCTAGGGTATCAATAATATTCGGCTGTTGAAATGCGCAAAGGTAAGCCTGACGTTTTTTACGTCCTTCTTGTAAACCTTTAATAAAGGCATCACGGAACATTTCATGCTTTAACATCGGCGCTGTTTCATCAATCATCACCAACGCAGGATTACCTGTATCCGTACTTTCAGCATTAATGCGGTGCATAATATAACTAATTGATGCCGCTGCCAAAGTATCATCATCGAAAATTTCCGTAAAATCAAATGCAACAAACCTATTGGAGCTTAAATCCAAGCTATCGTGTTCCGCATTAAAGATGTTACCGTATTGATCCGGATTTACCCACCGAAACAGTTCACGACGCATTGTTCCTGTTGGCGAAAAACAGCTTTTATATAAGTTACTTAATACGCGTTCTTCCGGTTTTAAGTAATCAAATGCCGTTGTTACAGCTCGGGCTGCCTCTCGTTCTGATAGAGCATCTCCGGCCAAGGTAATTGCTTTTAACCAGTTACGCAAAAAGGCGCGATTGCTCATTGTGTCTCGCGTATCAAACGGATTTAAGGATACATTTTTACGCTCACCGCTAAATCCGACATATTTTCCTTTTACCATGTGTGTGAAGATTTCCGCACCGCGGTGACGGTCAAAGAAATAAACCTTTAGATCACCATGACGCATTGCCTGCCCAGCTAAGAACGTCAGTAAAGTCGTTTTACCTTGACCGGTCGGACCAACAATACAGCAGTGTGCCACGGCAGATTCAGCCGCAGAAATATGGAATTGGAATCGATAGGGTGATCCACTCATGGTGCGGAATACGGTAATAGCGCCCTCACCCCAGTCACTTCTCGGTAAACCAGTTGATAATTGTTCAAAGGCCACTGCCAAAGTTACAATTCTTGAGAGATAGAAATATGTGCGTCCGCAAGTATCAAACCCCGGAAATTGATTAAAAAATGTCGCTTGCGCAATCCAATTTTCACGAACCGGTGTCACGCTGAACAAACGGCAAATTCTTTGAACTTCGCTTTCACCGAATTCCACCTCTTTCATGCTATCACCTTTTAAGATAAAACTCATAGAATATTCTACTAACGACTGGTGATCCGCATCACTATCTTCAATTGCAGCTAAAGCCTCACTGTATTGTCCGACAACATCACCGGAAAAACTTGTAAGTCCTGCCATTCTTTGTTGTTGCACCAATATCATACGTGCTTTTGGCTTAAATATCGGATGAATATTATGTAACACTGTGATTTCACAATCTATGGCCAACAAACTTGAAATCATGCTTTCATCCATATAATCACCGGAATTGCGTATTCCCATTGCTATGGCATATTTTTCTTTATTACCTGAAAAGAATTTAATTACCCCCTCTTCTCCGGTAAAATGTATGCCATCTGCGGTTAAAAGCTCTTTTAGTTGAAAGCCTTCTGCGTTTCGTATTTTAGGTGTCGGCTTGCTGATTGGATTTAAGACACGAACAAACGGATAGAACGGACTACGCTCCGGCGGCGTGTCATCATCTTCATGCATAGCTTTAACGCCATAATCATTAAGGTTTGCCATAACCGATTGTGTTGCATAGTTTAAGTCCTTAATGGCATCTTTACGGTCTTCTACCTTAATAATCAAATAGTGATCATTTTTATAAACACGACTTAAATTCGCACGCCATGTATCATCTACAATTTTCAGCCACTTATTGCCAAAATCGCTTTTATTACCTTCTACCGGTGCACGCTCACGAATCGTAATAATGCGGCAGGTTACCTGCATATCTGCCATATTATCTATCCAAGCTTTTCTTGCTTCAAACATTGATAAAACTGTTTCTTCGCGGGCTGAAGTTAAGTCTACACCTTCTATATGAAATACGCGAACATACGTGCCATTATCACAACGAATCGTTGCTCCATCAGATAATAAATTTTTGAAAGGCAGAAAATCCGCCACCCGTGATTCTCTTGGTTGTGGCAAAACCCATGTGCCGATTTTAGATACTAAAGATATGGCTATTGCCGCCGCAGCAATTATACCAAATGTTGCAACTACGGCATCTATGCTCTTTAGACCCGTTAAAAACAGAGTATAAAAGTCAAAATCAAGGTTCAAATTTATGTCCTTTCACTCTATATAGGTTCGTAGTTACTACATTGGCTGCTCCAAAGGCCTGTATCATACCAGAAAGATGTGGATCTCTGGCTCCTAAGCCAACCATAATCATATGTCCTAAAATTATGGTTATCACAAAAATCAAGGGATTTGCGTTCCAAAATGCCATTGCAATAAACATAAATGGCATTTGCAATCCACCGTTCAATGCGGCAGGCAAAATCGGTGCCCAAAAAAGTTTTGGCGGATTGGCTACGGCTTTTAGAATTATATCTCTCATTATCCCCTCGTCGACTATTTGAGAAGAGTGTAACAGAAATTTATTACAAAACGGTTAATTTGTAATTAAATTGTGTATTTCTTAAATGCCAGCAGAACTCATATATGTGTCATTAGCTTCATTGAATGTTGTGGGCAATTCGGCATTTCCGACGATATCCTGCGAAATAAATGTGGCAACACCACCCAAGATAAAAAGACAAATTGCGATATAGCCGAGGTGCTTAAAATTAATTTTACCACTGATTGCCATAAAGGTAAACATTACCAAACCAAATGCCCCCATAACCAAAGCAATTTTTCTAAATCCAGAAGCAAAGGTACCTATTCTTTCGGCCAGTTCCTTAAAAATAGTATCCGCACCGGCATATGCTGGCATAACAACGAGAGAACTTAAAAGAAGTACCATTATACTTAAAACAATTATTCTATTTGTCTTTGTCATGACTTTTCTCCTTATGCTCCACTTAACGTATCCGCCGGAATATCTCCAGAGTTACCAGTAAATAATTGCACCAGACCTGCGCAGCCGGCAATAACTATTAACCCAACAACAAGCGTTAACAGCCATTTCCAGTTAATATTACCAAAGAACCCACCGATACAAACGCAAATAATGCCAATGGCTGATGCCGGGTAAAGAACTTTGCGAAGTCCTGTAAATATTGTCTTACCTGAATCCCTTAAAGATTCAAAGGCCGCGAAAGCATCTGTCGGTAAACAAATCACTACCGCTAATGCGATTAAAAGGATATATGTTTCTTTTTTAGTCAGTCCGAACATCATAATTCCCTCCTAAAGTTTAGTTTATTATAACACAATTTTCAAAATTTTTCCACAAAAAAGATTCAAGCATAATTTAACTTATTTTATTGTTTTAATTCTATTTATTTTCCTCGTAACAAAAATTTCATATAGATATTTCTACTTTCAAATCAATTTGTGTCAGCAATAAGTTTTGCATATAAAAACTCTATTTATTTGCTCAACAGAAACTAAAAGAGGCACCTTTATGCAAGATGCCTCTTTCTGTTGTTGATTGCTGATATACCTATTAGTTTTCATCAAAAGTATCAGTAACCGTTACACCGTCTTGAGATTGACCTGCAGCATATTGAACAACTGCTTGAGCTGCTGCAACAATTGCCAAACCTACAGCAAGACCTGCAAACCAAGACCATTTTACCTTACCAAAAATTGCTTGGAACGCAAGACCAATCAAACCAAATGCACCCAAAACGAACACAATTCTTCTGGTCTTTTGGAATACATTGTTTACTTTATTTAAAGCTGTGGCCATAACATCTGCAGAAGCAACATCAGTAAAAGCTACCGTTAATACAAGTGCCAATGTGCACAATACTAACATTTTTTTCCAATTAAACATTTCAGTTCTCCTAAAAAATCTGATTTCATTTCACAATTTTACTTTACCTCAAAATTCAAAAAAAATCAAGATTTTTGAACCCCCTTATTTTTAAATCAACATATTGTTTTTAATCACTTTTTAACTTCTGTAACAAAAGTTTCATACTAGATTTTGGGTTATTTTGCCACAAAATGCATTTTTATTGTTACTAATTATATAAATCTGTTTGCTAAAGAAAATAAACAATGTTTAAAATATAGTTAAATTTAAATATAACTTATCTTATATGTCGGGGAAAAGCCTACCTATGTCGGGTATTCGGAATTTTATTATAGGGTTTTGCCTATCAGTATTCAGCGTTACACTCTGTGAACGACTTACATCTTCATCACCCCGAAATGTTCGCTTTAGCAATAAGCAAAACATCAGAATAAGCTTATTTAAGGATCACATTAATAGTAGTATTTCTCTTCCACCCCTAATGCTTGCAGAAGTAAAAAAGTTATCTTTAGCCACGCCTCAATCATTCAACCCTATTGAAGTTTCCCCAGAAGGTGTTGAAGATGACGAAATAATAAGTATCAACTTTGATGATCAAATTCCTATAGAACAGGAAGTCAGCGCTAACGATTTTGAGCCTTCAGATTTTCAAAATGACAATGTACCAGATGCCAGCGTTGCCATGCTTCCCAACACAGAAGAATCCAGCACCTCCCAAGACGTCCCTTCTGTTGACGATTCCCCTTGGGTGACCGCCAAAACCAAAAAAGCGGCTAAAAATAAAAATTTCACACAAATGATAAATAATAAAAATGAGAATCTATTTACTGAAAATTTACAACAACTTACTCAAAATGATGAGGCTGTTTCATATAAAGTTGCCGAACGAATTAAACAAAGCGTTATATTCCCAATCCCTGATGAAATTTTAAATGATGAAAATTTAACACCTACATTTATTAAAGGTAATTCCACCCCTGCAAAAAAAGCAAATACTAAGAAACAAATTTCTCAAAAGGATGACACTTCTTCATTGCAAATAAAAAAAGAAGATACAACATTTAAGAAGCCATCCTTAAATACAATTTCAGATACAGCAGACACAAGCACTGATGCTTCCGGTATTTTGGACAGTATATCTTCATGGTTTAGCAGTTCCAAGCAAAATCAGACAGAAGATGTCGCCATAGAAGCCCCTATTGCTAAAAAGAAGAAACCTGCACCGACTTATGAAACAAATACGCAGAGCGTTTCTACACAGAAAATAAGCAAAACCAAACAAGAGGAATTAGTAGATTTTTATTCATCTTTGCAAGAAACCAGACAAGAATACGCGCAAAGAAAAATTATTCCTTCGGAGCTCAAGTTATCCTTTCAGCCGGGCAAAGCTGAAATTTCAGGAACCACTCTGACATGGCTTAAGGCTTTTTCAGAGGCTGCAACCAGTGATGACATCCGCCTACAAGTCAGACTAGATGCATCTGTTGCCACGGAGCTCCAAAAGAAACGCCTTAACCTATTATACACTATTTTTATGAATAACGGTGTAGACTTCAAAAAAGTTGACACAGTCTTTTCAACAACCGAGCCTAACGCTTTAATTATAAGAACAATAAGGATTAAGTAGCGATAGTATGTATAATTACGCAAAAGAATCCACAATTCGTTTATAAATAGAGTGTTACGCTTGATTAATTAAATTTTAACCTTTATTGTGAAGTGAGATTATATTTAAAGATGAGTCAAATTATGAAAAAGAATGTTTTATTATCGTTTTATTTATTATGCACATGCAGTTTGTCGGCATGTGGCATATTTCATTCTGATGATGAATTCACCCCTGAGTACATTGCGGTTAATGACCGAGCACAGGTTATTGATGCGACTGTAGATCCATCAAGCAGATGTGGCGTGGACGGTATCGGTTGTAATGATTCACCTTTAATTAATTACACAAAGACTGAAGCCGATTACAGAGCTTATGGTGAAAGGACGAAGCGTGACCACCTTTATACACAGGAAGCCGCAGGCAACAACATTTCAGCAACCGTTCGCCCGGGTTATGAAGAAGAAATCGTTAGTGAGCCAGAGCCCGAGTATGAAGTAGCTGAAGCGTCTGTTCGGCGCGCCAGAAATATTGATGGGTATGAAGTTATTTGCACTGAAGATTGTGGTAGCTTGCTAGATGATATTAATGATGATTCCATTACTTCAGAATTCACGGAAGATTCATTTAAGATTGATGATGACGATATTGAATTTACTGAAATCGGCGATGGTTCTGAAGAAAAAGTTGCCGAAGCAGAAAATATTGCTGACGACACCATCTTAACCTGGGAAGCTAACGAAGGTGACACCTTACGTGAATTACTTACCAAATGGAGTGGTATGGCCGGTTGGAAACTTTTGTGGAACACAAACAGGAATTATACTTTGAATGCCGGTGTGATGTTTAAGGGTAAATTTACAGATGTCAGCGCAGCGCTTATCCGTGCTTTTGCTCGTGCCAGACCTGCACCGATTGCAACTTTCTATAAAGGTAATCGTGTTATAGTTGTAGAAACGATGGAGAATGAGAATGCTTACTAATAAAAAATATTTAATTGGTTTTGCCGGCTTATTGTTATTAGGTGTGGCTTCATGCTCTCTACCGACAGATTATGATGCAGCAATAGAACGTGACGTGGATGCCGCTATTGTTACTAAAGAGGAAGCTAAAAAGCCTCAACCTCCTGCAGATACCGATGTTGTTCGTGTAAAAGATGACATTTGGCTTGGTGATACCAGTGATGTTGAATATGAAGGCGATAAACCCTTGCCTAATTACTTAGAAACGGCTGATGGCGTAACTTTGGTAAGCAACAGGCCTATTACATTATATGAAATAGGCAATATGATTAGCCAAATAACCTCCATTAAAATTCGTTTTGCGCCACAAATAGAAGGAACAGTTAAAGCCGTAGCGGATAAAAATGCGCCGACAGTTTCAAAAGTCGGCTCAAAATGGTCTGACACTTCTCGTATGCTTGTTTCCTATAAAGGATCCTTAAGCGGATTATTAGATGATGTTTGTTCTTATTTTGGTGTTTGGTGGAAATACGAAAACGGTGAAATTTACATCTATAAATACACGACTAAAACATTTACATTATATACCTTGCCGACTAAACCTTCTATGACTGCAAGTGTTAGTAGTTCTAAAGGCGGAGGTAGCGTAACAAGTGGTTTATCTAATGTGGATTTATGGACAAATATTGTTGCTGCAGCCAAATCCATGCTTGGCAAAGGTTCTACTTTAATGTCTGACCCAATGAACGGCACCTTAACCGTAACGGCAACACCTACAGAAATTAAAAAGATTTCTAAATTTGTAAATGAACAAAACATTCGCTTAGCGCGTCAGGTCGCTATTAGTGTTAAAGTGCTCCATGTTTTAATAAATGACAGTTTGGGGGTTGGCTTTGATCTTAATGCAACATTTAAGGATAGAACAGCAAATGGTGGACACTTTACCTTATTGGGTGCTAACGGACCGAAAACTTTGCCCGATGGGAATAATAGCACTTTATCTATGAAGATTTTGGGTGGAGATGTAAACATTGATGCTGCTATTAAAAATTTAGCCGAACAAACAACCACTACGCTTGTTACCAGTGGTACAGTTACAACGATGAATAACAAACCGGCACCGATTAAGGTTGTCACCACACAGAACTACATTTCCGAATATACCAAGACAAATAATGGTACCGTTGGCGGTGATGCAAGCTATGATGTTTCTATTGACACAGAAGAAATTGAGACAGGTTTTACACTTGATGTTTTGCCCCGTATCATGGATCATGGTCGGTTGATGATGTTATTCAGTTTAAGCTTATCTGAACTTTTGGATCTTGAGGATATTCCATTAAACGGAGATAAAGGTGACACAAGTGCTAAAAAAGACGGATATATTCAGAACCCGATTATAGAAGAGCGCGGTTTCTCTCAAGAAGTTGCCATGAAATCAGGAGATACTCTTGTATTGGCTGGTTTTGAAAGAGTTGAAACAGACAGTTCTAAAGCCGGTTTAGGAGCAGTCAATAATAATATACTAGGTGGTCATCAATCTGTTAACAAGAAGCGCAGTATTATCGTTATTTTGATGACTCCTGTTGTTTTGGCATCACCTTTGTTACCGGAATCTCGCATGAGATATTAGTCTAAAGGAGAAGGCGTTGGTAGAAGCTTTAGAAAATAATACCGATGATTTTGACGGCACCAATCAAGACAGTAAAGAATGGGCTTCCAGCTTTACGGTTGACGGTGTCCGTTATGCCGCCAGTATCTTTTGGGAAAGTTTGCAAAACATAGATGCACCTTTTTTAGATGCGAAAGAAGCTGCTACAAATGTTCTTATTGGTGCGGATTTATTTTGCGTTAAGCATGGTAAATCTCCACAGTTAGGATTAGCTATTTCCTCTCAAGGTTTTCAAAAAGGAATGAGTGTTGCGGCTGTTGCTGCCGTAACTGCGATGAGTGAAGCGTCTTCATTATTAGCAGTTTTCAAGGTTGATGCAGGGTATTGGTATCTCTGTGTCAGAAACGATGTTATTCTTTCTGACGGCGATGTGTTATTTGTTAAAGAAGCTGATGCTAAAGAGCAGTTTATGTCTATGCTTTCAGTTCCGGATTGGTCTAAGAAAATTGCACCAGCAGAATGGGGAATTGATGAAACCGAACAAAAAGATATTGCAGAAGTTTTCGCTTCCGGATTAGATACTAAATTAGAAAAAATCAATGCCCTTCGAGGAACTGAGCTCGCTATTGTTGTTATCCTATCGGTGCTAATTGGTATTTGGCTTGTTATGTTTATTTCTAAGAAGTTCTTTAATACCGCTCCTCAACAGAATAAAGTTATTACCAGACACGCCAAGAAAAAGGTTGTTAAACAGGTGGCAAAAGTTGTTCCGGCTCCGTGGGAATCTATTGTCGATCCAATTTGGATGTTAGATACTTGCCGTGAGAAAATTTTGTCACTTGTTGCAATATCCACTCCCGGATGGACAAACGGTGGTGTCACTTGTACATCTTCAAACGCAATTACTTCTTGGAAAAGGCAGTTTGGCCGTATTTCTTGGTTAGAAATGTCCTTGAGTTATTCGGGATTGACTTTCGCTAGTAAAATTATAAATCCAAAGGGTACTGAAGTAAAGGTTTCTATTCCTTTCCAAAAGGTTAGAAATATTAAGTCTATTCCTAAGAAGACAAATTCAGAGCTCAGAAATCAAATAAATGATTTGTTTCAATCTTTGAATTTATCTATATCGTTAAGTGACGGGAAAACTAAAGTAGGTGATAAAGTTTATCAATATCTTACTTATAAAATAAATTCTCGTTACGATCCTGAAATTTGGAAGCCGATGTTAACAAAATTTTCAGGACTTAAGATTAATACTATACGTTATAACAATGGCACTTGGAATTATGAGGGGATAATTTATGTTCAATAAACCGATTAAAAAGCTTTTATTTTTGACTGTTGTAGGGGTGGTTTTTAGTTCTGAGACAGTTTTAGCTGTTGATGCAAAGAAAAGTGAGGTCTCTGTCGATGCATCGGCATTGCCGGTTAATGTTTCGGCACCCAATGCTAATGCTAAAACAGTTAATTCAGATTCAGCAAAAACAAATGCTCTCGTATCCCCCTCACAAGCGCAACAAGTTTCTGCTAATGCAGCAAAAGCCTCTGCACAGGTTCCTGTCGTAACTGCTGAACAAAATGCGGCTTCAGTTTCTGTCCCCCAAAAACCTCAAGAACAAGATAAAGTGCCTGTAACCATTTCGTCTGCGGCTAGTGAGCAAAACACTATTCAGGTTCAGCCATCTGTTCAGCCCAAGCCTCAAACTCAAAATGTTGCAGGTGACTTTGATTTAAAAATGAAGGCACAGGTTGCAAATAGTTCCGCTAAAGAGGAAGATAAAAAGAAGGCAGAGCCGTTGGATTTGCCGAAAAATATTCAGTATACCGTTGATCCGGTAGAAAATCTCGGTAATGATGTTCTTTCTCAAATGGATAGCGATTTGTTTACCCAAATGTCTGAAATTGAAAAAAGCACTACGCTCTTAACTTTGGAACTACGCAGGGAAAAACTTCGCAATGAAATTGAAGCACAAAAGGCCATTCGGCAAAAAAGTGCTGATGATTTATTAAGACAGCAGGAAGAAGAAAAGCTAAAGAACCTTGAAAAGAAGAAGCAAATTGAAGCGCGCATTTTACAAGAAAAGCAGCTCATTCTAGATAAAGAAAAAGTTTTAGAATTGTTAAAACAGCGCAAGCTTCTTAATGCTTATATGAATGAGATGCTAGTTCAACAACAAAAATGGTTAAAAGAAAAAGAGAATCTATATGCACAATTAGCAGCTGTCGAGCAAGAGAAAAAAGATTTGGTTGTATTGTTTAGACAGAGGATAGATAAAGTTTTAGAAGCCTCTAATAAAAATATTCAGGCGGCAGAAGCAGCCAAGGCCAATTTCGAGCGAATCGTTAAGGGGTTAAAGACTCGTAACGAGCAGTTGAGAAAAAGAATTGAGGCTGATGCTAAGATTATTAAAAATGCTAAAAATAATCTTTATATTCAAGCTCAATCCATTGAAGAATTAAAAGATAAAAAGGCCGCCGCAACTGATTCTACTTCTGATAATAGCAAGGATAAAGAGGTTATTTTGGATGAAGAACAGGAAGAAGAAGATATTTTGAAAACTTTAAGTTCTGAGTATGCTATTTTGGGTATAGTCGGTCGTGCCGGAGTTATGTCTGTTGATTTAATAGATAAAGCTGGCCAATCTTTATCCCTAAAGTTAGGCTCAACATTACCTTCCGGTCATGTTGTCAGTGATATCGGTGCTGATTATGTTAAATTTACACGCGATGGGCGTGATGACTTTCTTTATGTCGGAAAAACTATTGACGGTATTGTGCCAACGCTTGATGTGATAACCGTTAAAGGTAAGCAGTAAGTAATTATCCGATTTCAGGTTTTTAAAATGGTTGAAGATGTAAAAAAACAAGATGATACTCAAGCTAAATCTCCTCAATCTAACTTTGAGGAAGAAGAGGTTAGTGCTACCCCACAAAAAAAAGCGAGTTTGTTTGATACATTATTTGCCAATAACAATAAGCTCCTAACAGTTAGCGGCTCAGACTTTGCCATAACGAATGAAACCAGACGTTTACTTGCATTGTTTTCAGATGGTACGTATCTAGTGTCTAAAGACAATCGCTTTGATGGTGCCGTTTACAACTTTGAAGCCACGGTTAAACGTAGAAAAATTCCGATTAAAGCACCTGTCTATGTTACATTAAATGAAATTTCCGCCATTTACGCTTATGCAGAGCGCGGAACGGGAACTGTTGATGTTTCTGCCGAAGAAGCAGAAGATATGCAGATGCAAATTGACTTTATTAATATAGTTCAACGTGCATCACAGAAAAAAGTTTCCGATATTCACGTTATTGTCGGTTCATCTTCTACAATTCTTTTCCGCGAAAACGGTATTATGGTTAAGCAAAATGAATATGGTGGTGAATGGGGTGAAGCTTTCGTTCGTTCTGTTTTTGCTTCGGCCGATATTTCTGACTCAAACTATTCGCAAAATGAATTCCAAGGTGCGCAGAAATTAGGTGCCACCCCGTTACGCGGTTCCAATGGTAAATTAATGCTACCGCATAATGTATTGGCTATTCGTTTACAATTTAACCCGATTGCTTTCGGTTCGCAATATCTGGTTATGCGTCTCTTGTATGCCGATGATAATCCGGAGGGCAGTTCTGATTTGCGTTCTCTTGGTTTGGGAAAATATGAGGAAGATTTATTCTATAAAATGCGGAGTATGGCCACAGGTTTAAACGTTGTGGCTGGCCCTACCGGTTCAGGCAAATCTACAACCTTGCAACGTAATATGATTAAGCTTTTACAAGAAAAGAATTATCAAATTAACTTATTAACCGTGGAAGATCCTCCAGAGTATCCTATTCCCGGTGCACGGCAAATGCCTGTTACCAATGCTAATACCGAAGAAGAGAAAGATGAACAATTTACAAAGGCTTTGTCTGCAGCTCTTCGTTCTGACCCTGATGTTATTCTGGTGGGTGAAACGCGTTCCTTATCAACAGCAAGTTTGGCATTTAAGGGGGCGCTTTCCGGTCACGGTGTGTGGACAACATTGCACGCTAACTCTGCACCGGCGATTATTACTCGTTTGCGCGATATGGGTATT
>Ga0247608_10001256_pt1 | contig 35956 bp, 48 predicted proteins | sample 176DNAGHGlowgp2_FD_193490 | JGI IMG/M metagenome (GOLD analysis project Ga0247608, IMG submission 193490) | Sheep rumen microbial communities from Palmerston North, Manawatu-Wanganui, New Zealand - 1766 DNA GHGlow gp2 | ecosystem: Host-associated > Mammals > Digestive system > Stomach > Rumen ...
ATAATTGATTATTGACAATTTATGACAACAATATATATGACAATATATGACGTATTATCTTATATATAATATATTATCTTATATATAATTATATATATAAATTAATATGATTTTGAAAAATTTATATAAATGAATAATATTATCCGGACTTAAGAATGTTATACGTTTCTAATAATGTTAGTCCAGGATAACATCCTTCGTTTGTACGTAGGATATTTAATTTGTATATAATATTAATGATAAACGAACGAAGTTAACCCGGAATAATAATGTTAGATGTCTTTAAGAATGTTAGATAGGCCTAAACCGTTAAATATAAGAAAATCGTAGTATATTTATAATAAAAATGAGTCGTATGACAAAACTTTTACAATTTCATGACAAAAGTTTGACAAAAATATGACGTTTTCATGGCACTTTTCAAAAATCAAAATTCTATATTATATCATGTAAGGTTCAGAAGTCCTGAGCCAGAAAATCAAAACGAGGATAACAACATGCAAGTAAAAGAACTCATTGATATTGTAGATATCAAGAACAGCCACAACAAAGAACTTGATAGGCTTGCCGATATTGAGGTCAATAGTCTGTCTAATTCTGACCTTTGTTTCATCAAGATGGTTTCCGCCAGTAGTATTTCTACGATGAAAAAGGCCGGGAGGGACAACGAATATATCCTTACCCATGGACCTGAAAACAAGGGGGTATCTACCGAAACCGTCAAGAAGTACCTCGGTGGTCTTGATGAAGCTACCTTGCTTGCCTTGGGTTTCAAGAAGGTCTGATATACATATATCCATGGGGATAATATCCCCGTGGGTATTCTATCAAACCTTGGAACTTATCCAGGGCTTAATAGAATATCCATTTCCGGGTATTCGTACACGAGGATAACATATGACTACAATCAAAATAGACTTAAAACGTCGTGAACTGGGAACTACCACGATAATAGACGACCAATTTTCGTATGTAATAGCATACCGATATTGGGATAGTCACGGTAAAAAAATCTTTGACCCTGATGGACACCCCAATTTGTCATGGAAGCGGTGCCATGTACGTATTGATAGCCACAAATATATCGACGAAGCCATTGACTTTGATGGCGATGATTGGATATTGTATATTGACGGCATAAAGATTGGCTGCATTCAGGGCTATAAGGTCCGTGGCTGTCAATTATACATAGATATGCCATATGGCTGGGGGTAATATCCTTATGGGTATTCCCTCAGGTCCTGGGTCTTTATCCAGGGTCTAAGAGAATATCCATTTCCGGGTATTCATATACGAGGATAACATATGTATAAGATTATTACCACAAACTCTACCTTTACGGTACCGAAAGATACCGTTATGCTCACCTTTACCGGGGATAAGACTCCTGAGGCCCTTATCCAGGCAAGGAAAGTCCTTCGTAAGATGGCTGGCGGCATCATGAACGATATTGCCCTTGTCCTTGATGGCAACATCATTGCGACCATCAAACATCGCTTCGTGGGCAGGTTCTATGGCTATACCACGGTGACGGCAGTTAAAGAAGCATGGCAGCATGTGTAGTATCCATCGGGGCATCGTCCTGGACGGTGTCCCAGTAGGTATTAACATTAGCAAGGATTATTATGATAGATTATGACCGCATAGTATCTGTTATTATGAGGCGAACCGGCAAGTCTAGGGACGAGGCTTGGGATGGTCTTATGGAGGCCTATCTAACTGTGGATAGGAACCGTAGTGAACCTGAACAGGCATCGTACTTGATTATTAATGGTTCACTTAAGGCACTTATGGATAATTACGACACTGTTCATAAGGCCACGGTATTTGAGTGCGAAATGGGTCTTGACCCGGACCAAACTTATTACGACAACGTAATAACTGAGGCGGACGACCTGACCGATATGGACTACATCATAGAACTTATTAGCGATGTACCGGTGGACTATAAGATTCCGGTCGCGGTCGTCGTCAAAGCCTTGCTTAGTAATGGCCAGCGAAAGCCTTTAACTGTTGAGGCGACGAGGCAATTATTAAAGGCAAGTAAGATTCCTAATACCAGCGAGGTGGCTCGCCAGGTATATACCTTTTTAACAACACTACGGAGGCAATCCTAATGGTATATCAACCTAAATACGAAGTTATAGATTGTGCTACTGAGGCAGTCTTGGCTCAGTATGTAACCCAGGCCGCGGCTTGGGAAATTAGAAATCGTATGGCAAAGGAATGGCCCGACAAACGTTTGGCTATTCGTAAAATTAACATCAACAAGGAGTGATACTATGACACGACAAGAGTTTCATGATTACCGTACTAGGGTGATGGCTCGTAACCCTGACTGGACTAGGTTCAATTACTGTCAGGCCTGGATTAGCGATGGCTGCTTCGGTGTGAAGTTGGTCAAGTCCTATGCTACTATTGTAGGTGTCATCAAGGACGATACTTTGTGGTGGGACCGGAAGTATTCCAGGACCACGAGCAAACAGATTACTCAGATTGCAAACAGGTATAACCTTAACACAGCACAAGTGGAGGATAAATAATGTATAAACACATCACAGAAAGACAACGACAAAGGGCCCAAGATTTATGGCAGCAGTTCAATGCCAAACTGACAGACCTTCATATGAAGCTCTATTACGACTGCTATAATGGCACGTTCTTCGTTACAGACAGTAGCTTGGTACCGGCGATGGGCCCTGGACTAAACCGCGAAGACTTAGAACGTGTGGTAGACGAAGGTTGCTTTGAGCCGAGTGACACAAATCCGCCATGGTTTATAGACTACACTAACTATACACTTAAGACAGAGGTATGATATGACTAGAGAACATTGGCATGACATGGAACATCTCCTGGAAGATGCCCGGGAAGATATCGACGAGATTGCAGAAAAGGCTCCTCGTAATGATACCGTCAGAGCAATGGTATCTAATCTTCGCCAGTACCTAGACATGATGTATACCATCTGTGAAAAGGATTATTGCGATGATAGTACCGACGACCTTCCGCAGGGATACGAAGAGGTCTGGCCTATGTTGCCCGATGGCAATGGCCTGAGTGTCGGGGATATGAACCGGCTGAAGGAACACATTGAAGCTTGGAAGCGAGGTGAATAATGCCTAGTAACAATTACAATCTTGTAAGTACCAGTCTGTCGTATGCCGACTATGTACTCGCGATATTCAAGAGAGACTTTTCGCCAACATCTTTGGAGGCGATTGCCACACATATCACGAAGCATACTATCGCTATGTCTATGTCCGAGCCAGACCCTGTAAACCTCATTGGTGTTATTGTCGGACTTGCACTTAAGCTGACTTGCGATAATGAAGCCCGAGCATTCTTGAAAGCTGAGGAGACTGCCGATGCTACACAAGATTAGTGACTGGATAGCCGATGCATGTCGTTGGCTATGGCAGGCCTATTTGCTGGTGATGTTGATTGTATTGGTGGTGGCATCTGTCATTGCAGTCATCACCGGTATCGCATGGTGTGTCATAAAGCTGTTGACCGTACTCCCTTGATTTCGTACAAACTAACTGATTATAAGATATATAAATAAAATCGGTCAGTCGGTCCTGCCGAAAAGGTGCTTGTCCTGTAGTAATGGACTACGATACTTGGCATGGATAAACTCGTGGCAAGTCTTGCACAGAACCAGGAACCTATCCTGGGCAAGGTTGTCGTAGTTCGTTGTGTACATGTGGTGGATGTTCAAGTCGCACAGACGTTTGTACTTCACGCCACAGTACTCGCAGGTCATGTTCCGGGATGCTGCAAGGAACCTCCGGAGCAACTGCCAGGCCGGACCCTTACGGAACTCGGCTCTCTCTTTTGCATTCGTGATTTTCATATAGATATATACAGATTTTGATGAACTATTTACCATATTCTTGTATTAAAATTTTCTTGAAAATTGGTAAATTCGGACTGGAATTTTGTATATATCATTGAGAAAACGATTTAACTTTCCCTCAAAATCAACCGGCACCCACGTGCCAAAGGAGCCTATTATGGCTATTGAAAACGAAGAAGAAACCAAGACCGGCATTCGCTTTGCCAATGACTTCAGCGACGAACTCAAGGACCGCATCAAGGCGGAAGCTGCCAAGCGTATTGAGGAACTCCTGGAACAGACCGACTTCTCTATGAATGACCTCAGCCAGCTGGCTGGTGTGTCCCACGGTTCTGTTAAGGGTCGTGCCAAGACGCTCGCCTCTGCCTCTGACATTGTGACAGCCGTCCTCGATGGCGTCCGTGCCACTGGTACTCGCAAGCCGTCCACCGAAAGTGTCAAGTCCCTCCTTGACTCTATGTCTGCTGAACAGAAGCAGAAGTTCCTTGCTGAACTCGGTCTTGCTCAGGCCTAACCGGTCGCTCCTGTGGAGGAAAGCCCAGTGTTTCACTGGGTTTTTCTTTGCAGTCATTTTAAAATATCGACTTGTAAAATAGGACTTGGACCCCTCTTTTCTCTATAAAATCGCGAAAATTTTTTTCACAAAATTTTTTTCAATTTTTCATAAAGAATTTTAGGCGATAAGTCCATTTTTCAAGTTGATTTTTCAAAAGTTTAAATGCTTTCAAACGACGAGGATAACACAAATGCTACCAGTTCTTAAAGAATGTAAGACAATTGAGGAGGTCCGCTCTCAGTCAAGGGAGATTAGTACGATGGCCACAGACCTTCTCAATGAACCTATCGTGCAGAATGGGTATATGCAGTCAGGCCAGCCGGGACAGACGGCCTTCATCAATGCCGCATCTATGGCCAAGAAAAGATTGCAGGCCTATTTTCCTACCGCAGATTGGAAGGACCCGCTCTATGAAAGGTTGATGGCCGAAGCCAAATACATTTGTGCTCGGTGCATCCACCTGAAGTATGAGTGCCGGGAACGTCGTCAACCGTATGACCATATTAAAGATGCCACCGAAAGCGTGAAGTCTATGGTCGCCCGTATGTTCAATGACTATAACGATACCATCAAAAGAATAGAGGCATCTGAAAATGATAGCAGCGAACAGGGAAGCGGTAATCAATAACCCCGAACAGATTAAAGAGATAGCCAAAGAAGCCCGAGCCACCCTGGACCTGTGCAAGAGGTGCGAGCTCCTGCTCCAACTCCGTAAGCACCAGGACTGGGGTCGCTTCGACTGGGCTCTTATGGTTCAATGGGCTAATCCCGTCGATGAACCATTCATCAAGTTGATGCTATCTCTATCTAAGCATGGCTATAAGTACGGAGCCATCTCTATGCATAGATGGTGGCGACGGTTGAAGGCCGTGAACCAACAGCATCTTATAACATACTTTTCGTATGTCGGCTTCCAGGATAATGTCAAGCCTCTCTTTTGGCTAGACCTTTATGCTCAGTGCTGTCGTACGAAGGATATGTTCATTCAATTCTCTGCTCAGTATGACGATGACAATGCCATCGAGATGAACCTCAGGGCATTGCTCGGCACATCGCAGAAGAGTGATATTAAAGAAGCTTGGACCAAGTGGGCCAAGGCAAACCACCCGGACAAAGGCGGGTCTGTGGAAAAGTTTGTATTAGTCAAAGCCGCCTATGAGGAATGGTGCGATGCACACAACTAATACAGACCTGCTCTATTATTGTTATGGCATGGCAAGCACATATGCCAAGTTCGGTTATATACCGAAGGAGTGCGTGGAGAAGTTTAAGCAGATGGATGCTGAAGTTGCCGCACAAGAGAAGCAACTTGTTGAACGTCCTATCGATTATGAGGAAGGCGCCTAATGAATATTCTTTTGTATGGAAATACTGGGAGTGGTAAGTCTACTCTCGCCAAGACTCTCTGTGTCAAGTATCCATTCAAGCATGTGAACACAGGTGCACTCACTCGAATGATGGCATCGTTCGGTTGCAGTAATCTACCTGTCCTGGTACAGGATATGATTAAGAGCATGGATGTACGGGATACACACATCTTCGACCACTTCTATATGCATACGTGGGAACAGTTGACTGACCTGTTTGGCCGGCCTTATGTCGTATCTGTAGTAGATAACAGGTCTGCTCGACTGCCGGTTAATGAAGAGAAGCATAGGCGGTTCTTGAACCAGCATCGTGAGATTTCCAAGTTTATGGAGGTCCACGATATCCACCCGATTATCGTATACAACACCGACTATGGCTTCGATATATCTGAACTCATTAGGAATGGTATACTGCCGTTCGATGAGTATGCTGTAATCAAAGCGAGGACAGAATGAAGAACGACTATATACAGCACATGCCTTTTGTGTGCCAAGAATATTATCATGCGGTAGACAAGTACCCGGACTTCGTGGATAGGTTCACAACGGATACCACCATCTTGCCTGCCATCGAGAATAGTCTTGCTATAGCACGGACTGCATCTGATGCAGAAAAGAAGGATGGCTATTCGTTTGAACGTACTCTCAAGGAGGAAGTGCTCGAGGTACTCGAGGCTTATCTCAAAGGTGAGTACAGACACTGTTACCAAGAACTAGCCCAATGTGCCGCCGTTTGTGTACGCGGTATGGATTGGATTAGAAACAATCACAAGGAGGCCTTCAATGGCAAACATGATTAAGCTGCAACAAGGAACACAGGAATGGCTCGACTGGCGTCGTAATGGCATCACGGCAACAGAAGCGTCTTGCTGTATGGGTGTATCGAAGTGGGGTACCGCCCTCTCGGTATACAATGACAAGCTCAACCCTAGGGAACATACTCCTTCCGAATATGAAGAATGGGGCACGCTCCTTGAAGACACCATCAAGTTCAAGAAGTTCGGTAAGGAACATCCGGAGTTCGAGGTTGTCCAGGGCGAATGCTATGAACGTGAATGGCGTAAGTGTTCTCTCGATGGTGAACTCCGTAAGGATGGTAAGACCGTCGCCATCTTGGAAATCAAGACTGGCAGCGATGAGTCTGCTTGGGACCCGGTACCTGCATATTATTATGCTCAGGTCCAGTGGCAGATGCACGTGACCGGTATCGAACGTACTTACTTTGCAGTACTTATTCATGGCCACCACTACCTTGAACGTTTGGTCGAGTATGACCCCGTCTATTGTCAGAAGCTCGAAGAGGTCTGTGCCCGTGTTTGGGAATGTATCTGCAAGAAGGAACCGCCGAAGGTTGACCCTGCTCATGCGGATATCGACCAGGAAGTCTTGAATGATATGGCAGTCAATGCCACTGACAAGGCACCGACACATGAAATCTCCGATGAAGAGTTCGCTACATATACTATTCTGAAGGAGAAGGTAGAAGAGTTCGAAGCCAAGCTCAAGGCTCAGAAGGCTATCCTTACACAGTATCTCACTCAGGCCGAGGCTCTTACCTACAAAGGACAGAAGTTTGGTAAGATGATTGTGATGAAGCCTCGTGAATCGGTCGATACCGGCAAGCTCAAGTGCGAGTTCCCGGATGTATATGAGCAGGTCAAGAAAGTTGGGAAGCCGACGGCTTATCCTAAATTTGGTTAATTCTTTTGAAAAATCCGTATATATAAATACGAACACAAACCGAAAGCCAACACATTAACAAGGAGTTATTATGGCTAACAATCCGTTCGCAGTAGAACAGAAGGTCTACAACCTCATGCCCAACGATGAGTACATCGACGCATGCATCCTCAGCTATCAGACTGCGGAGTTGCCTCCGGGTCCTATGGCTATGACCAATGACACCGTCCCGTCGACTAGGTTCCTCCTTGGTGCCTACCTCAAGGACGAGTCGGGTCAGCTCAAGTGCGATGCAAATGGTGTGCCTATCATTGCTCGTAAGTGGACGAAGTGGATGCGTATCTCGAACAATGAACGTTCGGCCCTTATGCGTCTGTTCGATACCAGCAAGACCGGGTTCCAAAACCTGTTTGATATCTTGCAGGATTGCGACACTAGCGAAGGCAAGCTGTGGACCACGCCCCTCAAGATTATGCTCGAGCAGAGTGGTGACTATCAGAACATCATCCGTATCAAGCCTGGTAACAACAAGGCATTGGTTGAGCAGATGTTCTATAGCGACCAGTATATTCCGTACAAGGTTATCAAGGCCTACGGAAAACTGACCCCGCTTTCGCTTGCCGGCTGTAAGTTCAAGGATGGCGTCAAAACCTTCCTGCCCGAAGATATGGTCGAGCCCGACGATATTAAGGATTAACAAGTGCGATTAGTGGTGTTATTGGTGGCACAGGGTAAGCCTCGAAGAACATTAGAGGTGATGCCCAGGTCCCGGTTCGAGTCCGGGCTAATCGCTTAAGTCCCCTAACGGTAACCATTGTATCTTGTGTTATCCTCAGCTCAGCCGTTAGGGGACATTGATATTGGCACATAAACCCCACACTTAGACACAAGCCAATCGCGTACCAGTCTGCGTTATGACTGGTATTTTTTTAACCTTAAAGGAAAACTGCTATGAGGCTTCTCGGCAAGTATACATTCGAACGTCTACGCGATGCCTTCCAAGGTATCTTCTGTTACCAAAATACACAGGATGATACGGGTATCTTTCACATTATAGAACTATGGCAGATAAGATTTGTCTTTGCCGAGTCTTTACAACATGAAGGACTCTATTTAGAAGTACTCGTAAATCCCGGACCAAATCAAGCATATAGAAGTTTTGGTAAAATTTATTTCACTCATTAGTATATATGGGTATGATTGCCGATGAACTTGCCGATGAGCTACGTCTAATTGCATATAGCGATATGGCAAAACCCGTAAATAGGGTTTCTGCCTTAGCTTCACTAGCACGTAATGGAATCGACCCTAAAAGAGTTCAATCGACATTATATTCCATAGCAACCGATATTTCCACACCGGACTCTGTAAAGGTCCGTGCGATTGACTTACTGGATAAGTATGACTTTTCAGCCGCACCACAAGAGCTGGCACCGGAAGAGGCTGCCAAACTCGAACAATCTTTACTAGAGCAATATGTCGGACAAACTTAATCAAATACTAGAACGTTTCCAAAGTAAGCTCTCGTACCGCGAACAGGATACGAGGGCTCTTGACATTTCTAGAGCAGCAGCAGCCGGAAGTCTTGGCGAACATGAATACAGTGAGTGGGCTCTCATATCGAACGACCCGCTTGTTGTCGTTAATTATGTCAAGACCTTCATCACGACACTGGCATCTAAACTTAGTTCGGCTCCATTCCGTCCACAGGATGATAAACTTAATGAAGTCGTAATGAACATGCGATTGAACTCACAGTTCACTGACCTATACAAGATGACTCTTGCAGATGGCTATTCCTTCCTAGGTCTTGGCCTTGACAATGGAAAACCCATCGCGAATATTATCGATGCTCGTTCAATTATGTTCAATGGTAATGACCCGACCTTGAAGGATGCCACTGAACTTATAGTGTTTGAAGTTCTGCCGAAGAGCAAGGATGATGACTTTGTGTCTGACTTCCCCAGCGGATATGTCGAGTTCGACAATCAAAACGAGAAGGTACGTACATCCTATTATTATAAGCAGGATGGCAAAATCAATCTTGACATTTATGAAGAAGGTATAGAAGAACCCTCTCACTTCGAAATTCCTAATGTTGACCGTATACCTGTCGTTCGTTTCTATGGTGAAAAATTTGAACTTAATGATAAGCGTTATCACTATCGTGGTCTTTATTATCAGCTGGCTGGCATTATTAAAGCAACAGCTCTCGCAGCGACAAAGCTTCAGATACGTGTTGCTATGTCTGACGATGATAACTATCTTGCTAATTCTGATGCTATTGCTAATTATAAGTCCTCTTGGAAGAATGCCGGTGTAAAGGAATTTAGCAACTACGACGCTAATGGCGACCCGATAAATCAACCGGTCCAGCCCATTCAGCACGACAATGGTTTCCTTGTACAGGCTCTTGAAACTTGGAAGAACGTTACATCCGATATGCTCGGCCCTGTTGTACAGAGTGGTTCGGAGGCTGTTACTCGTGAAGAAGTGCTGGCTCGCTCCGAGGTTCGTGATGCTATTGCGAACACTTATCTCTCCAACATGAGCGACTCTATCGCCGAAGTGTATCGCATTATCAACTCAATGCTCACCGGAAATACGGCTATTGTTATTGTTGAAGGCGGTTTCATTGAGGCTGCGCATCGTAACAAGTTCATGCAACAGATTGTCAATGTGTATAATCTTGCGAAGGAAAGTGGACTGAATGCCCAGGGCTTCATCTTCGAAATCCTGGCTAACAGTGAACTCCCGGAAAACATGAAGCAGCGAGTTGGCCAGCTCCTTATGCAGGACCCGTTCGCGAGTCCGAAGGTGGTGGAGCTCAATCAGCAATTGCAGAAGGCCCAACAGACTATTCAGCAACAGACGAACACCATCACTCAGTTGCGTATCATGGCTTCTCAGCGTATGGAACGTCAGGCCGAATGGGTTGCCTCTCAGGAACGTATCAAGCGTTTCGAGATTATGTTCAAGCAGTGGCAGCAGGAAAACAAGGACACTCAGGAAGCCCGTATGGAAGTCTTGCGCAAGCTGCTTGACAACGGCGACACGTTTGGTGCGATGGCTATGTTACAGGCTATTCGACAAATTGATAATCCGGTGCTTACTGAACCTGCAACTCAGATGCAAATGAATGATGCGACTGTCGATACGCTCGGACAGTTTACAGAAAATAATCAAGAGGTATTTAACAATGTGGCAAACCCTTATCCCAATGGCAATCAACAAATTCCAGCAGGGTCAACAGGCCCAGGACCAGGCAACACAGCAGGCACTAACTTTGGGCAACTCCCAACAGGGTTTCCAACCAATGGGCAGCAACCTTTCATGGGGCAGCCTTTTCGGAGGTAAATAATGGCATTTAGTTGGAATAATCTTTGGGGTGGTATCACTGACTGGATGGGCCTTACCGATACGGGTGCAGGTCAACGCGGCCTTGATGCTCTGACGGAAGGAGCAAATAGTGCCTCGCAGACCATGCATGAACAAATGCAGCCTGTCATGGATATGTATGGCAATGCTATGGTCGGTCGTGATATGGGCTCTGTCCTGGACCAGTATCAACAGAATATGATGGGTACTGAGAATGCCGCGTCTGCCGATAATGTTCAGAACTTTATGAATCCGATGTATGGCCAAGCCATGCGACAGGCAGCCAATCAGGCTCTTGCAGGTGCCGGCAGTTCCCTTCAAAGTTCTGCCGCGAATACGGCTGTTGGACAAGGTGTTGGCAATACTGTACAGAATATGTGGAATAATGCATTCCAGCAGGCAATGACCGATGCCAAGAACAAGCAGGGCATTTATGGTAAGGTCACGAATATGAACCTGATGCCTTCGCAGAATTGGTCGCAACTCACATCCGATATGGCCGGTACCGAATACACCAAGAATATGGATTTGGCTCAGGCTGCCGGTCAGGTTGCAGGCCAGAATCAATCTTGGCTGGGTAATCTGTTCTAGGAGGTTTTATGTCCGTAAGATTTCAAACACAGGGTCCTCGTGTAACTTATGATGTTGTCCAGCAACAGAAGCCTGGTCAGCAGTTGATGGGATTATACAATACTTGGCAGTCTCTCGCTCCGCATACTCGTGACTGGATTACGAGCGGTTTTGGTCTGTTTGGTGATGAACCAACCGACGAGTATGGCTTTACAGAAGCCGACTACGATAAGAATGGAAATATCAAGCGTAGCACCGAGGATAAAGAAAAGCTGTTAGATGAAATCGGTGACCGCGAAACTGTTATACCGGAAGATGAATACCAGTCTTGGGAAGGTATCGTGCCTACCGATATTGAGGTCGGTGTGATGGACCCGTATGGTATCGACAATATCCAACCCGAAGAACCGTCGTATAAGTCTAAAGAACCTCGCGAGAAAACAAAGGAATTACTTGCTGGTATTCCCGAAGTGGTACATCCAGGTCTTGGATGGGGGTTGCTCTAATGGCCGATAATATTCTAGAATTTACACCTATGAACTTTACGCCGAATATGACCGGACCTGCATGGCCCGACAATTCCCGTAAGGTTATCGAGATAACACCTGCCAAACTTCCTACTGAGGAACCGAAATCCGACAAGAAGAAAACCGGTAAGAAGAAACAGTGGGACTTTGACCCGACTGTATCTATGCCGTGGCCTGGTTCTGAATTGATGGTTGGTAGCGATAGATTCGGTGCACCTAAGAATCCGTTTGGGCTTCCGACCGGACCGTTCAATGATAATTTGCGGGTACCTCGTGTCGGTATGCCTGTTCCTGCCGGTACTCGTATCGCCGAGGACAGACCTCCCGAAGAACCGAAGGATAATCGTAATTGGTTCCAACGACTGTTTGGACCTGACCAGAGTGAACTTGAAGCTGAACGCAACGGTCTTCGTTGGCATTGGGCTCTTGAACATAGATTCATGCCTCCTGGCTCCAAATGGAATGATACTGTATGGAATGGCGTAGACCGTGAGAATGCTTGGCTTACACAATTGCTCAAGCAGAAAGCTATGGAAGAAGGCGAAGATGTCAATGGCATTATGACACCTATGGCACGAGTCAGGGCTATGGGACTTGATAAGCAAAAATGGGACAACTTCATCAAAGGTATTAAAGACGGTCATTATTCGTCTATGGGTGAAATTACTCCGGAGGCTCTCCAGTGGGCTGAAGATTTCAAACGTATGTATGATTCCAAGTGGGGAGAAGGCTCGTCGGGAGAACTTACACCAATACCTACAGTTATTGGTAAGCGGGCCGACCTGATGAAGAAACAGAACTTCGACGTACGTGGAACTTTGAATGATACACAAGACGCCATGCAGAACATTTACGAATGGTCTAAAGACGGTTCGTTTAGGGACCCAATCAAAAGCCAGATGATTAAGAACTACCTGGATAAGATTGCACAGTCGTTGTCTGCACTTCTCGGTGGCGATAGCAAGTCTATGGCTGATGCAGAAAAGGTCCGTATTCAAATTCTTTATCTGCCCGAAAAGTCTATGGATATGGTCAAGCAAGAAATTGCCAACTTCCGTGATATGCTCGAATCTGTAATGGAATATGGCCGTTCTAAAGGCTGGTCTCAAAACATTATCGGTAAGATTAACCGTGCAAAAGAAGCGGCAAACCAAGCATCTCAAGCAGATGGCAAGGGCAATATCTCCACGCTTGCCGGTATGGCTGTGTCTGCTGTCGGTGATATTATGCCGTCACTCACGCCGCAAGAACGTGAACAGGCACTCGGCTTGCAAGAAGGACTCGAGGCAGCAAAACTTGCACATGAAAGTTATATGCAGAACATGGTACTTGCTGCCGACGTTGACCCGGCACTCGTGTATCAGTTTGCAGAAGTGCTTCAGAGTAAGCTCGCGAAACGATACAACACTGAAATGGAGAATGCAGAACGGCCCGAACGTGCCAAGCTGTTACCAAAATTTGATGTTGATTTAGGACAACTGCAGCGTGAAGTCAAGCCGTCTCCATTCTTGAAACCTATTGACTATAGAAAATTCTTTACGGAAATATCACGGCCTGAACGTGGCCCTGGAGCAAATCCGTCCGATGTCATTGAACAAGGTCAAGGCGACGGACTTAGCACTTCAACCGCTAAAACCGTCGGCACAATTAACTTAGGAAATTGATTATGGCATATACAACGTATCCATTGACACAAGAAGGTCTTGAAGAAGCTGAAAACACTTGGCATACTCAAGCAGTCACCGGCGATGTAAAGTTTGGTGTCGACGTAGACACGAAACGTCTTGTTGTAATTCCTAAGTCCGACCAAAAGAACTACAACTCGGCGAAGGCATATGCATCTCCTCGTGAAGCCGAACAAGCTGTGATTGGAAATCAACCGACACGTACAATTCCTGGACAACTGCTCGGTGCATCGATTGCACCTAGACAGCAGTATCATATAACTAACCCTATGCATTTTGATGCACAAGGTAATTTGTACCCCAAAGGTAGAAAAGGTGACCCAATACGAGATGAACAGTCCAATGAGGCTGCAGATTTCATACAAGACCGTATTGGAAATCTTGCAAATTTCGGACCGGTAGCCGCTGCGGCTACTACATCGGTTAAATATTTGCCGTTGTCTAAACTTATGCCAGGTGCCGCACTCGCTTCGGCCGGCCTAAATGTTGCGAATAATATGATTGGAGCATCTAGAGGCGATGCATTGTATAACGAGACAATCCCAAATATTGCACTTACTGCCGCAGGTGTTGCAGGTGGTGCTGCGTTGGCAAAAATGTCTTCGAAAAGAGACCAGATACGCCGTGAAATAGATGACCTTATCAACCTTCGCATGCGTAATGAAAAGGGCACAAAAGTACCTAAAGAACTTCGTGATGCGATTATGGAAGGCGGCAAGGCCGGAGTACCATATACATTTGGCGATTGGGTATATGCTCCGATTGATAATGTTATGGCGAAATATCCTGAGGTTCCGAAACTTCCTGTTGTATACAAAATGCCGGAACAGGTTATAAAGACTAAAACCGGCAAGATAATTCCGAGGCGTCCGGACACGGCTCGATTGATTGATAAAGATGTTGCTACCCAGTGGCTGATTGACCATAAAATTGACCCGAACAAATATGAGATTGCCGATGTAGTAGAAGGTCTGCAAAAGATGTACAACTATCCGGGCGTAACACGTGAATCTAGGCTGTTCTATCCGCGTAAAGGCGAACCACAGCTTGTACAGGATGCTTGGAAGAACTGGGCTGCTACTGAGAAAAACCCATTTATAGCCGATATGTTGGGCGATGTCGACCTGGTGACGGATAATCCGGTGATAAATAAAGACTGGAAAGAAGCGAAGGAGAGCAGGAGACAACGTAACACTAAAGCTAGAACCGCAGTTCGTGAAGCAAAACAAGCCGAAGGAAACAAAGGCAAGGCACGTGGCGAAGGCGTTGACATAATACCTCAGTCTAAGTATGAAAGCCTTGGTTCTAAAGGCAAGTGGCGTCGTAGATTCGGTAAAGCAGGTGCATTTTTGCTTCCGGTAGCTACCGAACTATTTGGTAAGTACCTACTTCCAACAGGAGACAAGAATGACCGATGAGGAACTACTTGAAGAAAGCAGTCGTGGTCGTGGCTACGAGGAGTCTGAACCTTTAACAGATGAAGAAGTAGCCGCACTTACTGCGAACGATGATTGGGAACCCGATGACCCGCGCCTGCCAGAACTAGTTATGGGCCTTGCCGAAGATGCTGCCGAACATCCTGTATCTACCGTCGCCGACTTCGCCGCTCCGATGGCTATGCTGCCGATTGCCTTTCCGTTAAGAATGGTGGAATCGGGCCTTCGTGAAGGTATGAATAAAGGAGGTGACTTCGAGGCTTTCAAACAAGGTGCTAAGCATGAACTCGATGATGCAACAGATGCCGTTGGTACACTCGCCGAAATTGCCAGACTGCCGACTGAATGGTTTGTTGGTAAACTCGATAAGCCCATCGGTTGGCTCAAGTCTAAAATGCTAAAGGAACCGAAGCCGAAATACAATCCGCGTTTCGACCCGACAAACGAAGATACTTATATACAAACACCTCAGGTTTTTAGAGAGGACTACGAATGGTAAACGTATTCGACACACACAGACTGTTATATCGTAATGCAGTTCTTAGGGCTTATGATGCTGCCAATCCGACAACTCGAATTGACTTCTTTAATGGTGATGTAAATATCGGTAATGAAGTCTATACCAATGAAAATGGCTATCTGTTCTATGAAGCCGGTGGACGTCAGCCCATAGAGAATCTCAATGTTAATGGCAGTGCAATTATCAAGGTTTCTCTTGATGATGGCCACCACTTTGGAATCACATGGCAGGTCGAAGATAATACTAGCCAGTATGTCGAAGAAAGTGATGTACACGATATGACTTACCGCGGTTCTGATAATACTCGGAAAACATGGCAGCCACTTCAGGCCGACTGTACATTGCCAGATTATCTGCTTAAGTCTGAATATCACGATGGTATTTGGGGTGAACAGGAAATTGCTATCGGTGCCGATACCGCAATTGTTACTCTTGCCGAATGGGCACATGCGGTGACAATTTTAACTGCGGCTCCAAATGCTATTAGTATCACAAACACTAGGCTTCGTGCCGGTCAAGTAGTTACTATAGTCGCCGAAAAAGACTGTACTTTGAATATTGTCACAGGTACCGGTCCTGGTGTGAATCATACCGTTTATAAGGATTGCACTTACATATTACTGAATCAATATGCTACCGAAGATTCTAGTGCAGGTTTAAAGCTCATTAGGATTGATGCACCTGACATTTATATCTTTAATAAAAATGGTGATGATTTATATTCTGACGATGGTGATACTACTGTAAAAGTAAATATCAATATTTCTACACCAGCTGGCTGTTATCCAATGATTGTAAATGTAGTTGCGGACGGAACCAAAGCCGCTTGGGCTAATAAGACATTATACTTAAACTTCATAGGCGGTGGTGGAAATCAGGTAATTAGTACCGGTCACTACATCAATGGTGCATCACCATATGCTGTTGCGAGCTCAAATCTCGGTTTCATCTGGCGTGACGGTAATACATACATGTGTAGGCTGATGTAATGACTCAACTAGAACTTGAATTGAAACTGTGCAAAGAGAACTTTAGGTTCTTCGTCGGCTACTGCTTTAAGCACATGCAGAAGGAGGACTTCAAGTTCTATAAGTTCCATAATCAGCTTATAGACCTTCTCCTGGACAGTAATAACGTAAAGCGAATGATTATCAATGCTCCGCCCCGAATTGGCAAGACGGAGCTTGTTAAGCATTTCATTGCCCATAAGTTCCTTTGCAATCCGGCAAGTACAGTTATGTATGTTTCTTACGATAAGGCGCTTGTTGCCCGTAAGAACTCCGAAATTCAAGATATTCTAGTTTGGCTCGCCAATCACTTTGGCATCAGTGCTTTGAAGATGCGGTCGAATAACGACGGCAAGACCGAATGGACCAATAATGCCGGTGGTATGATTATTGCTCGAGGTTCGGGCAACAATATCACCGGTTCGGGCTGTTCAACATTGCTTGTCATAGATGACCCGAATAAGCCGAGCGACCGTACATCGAGTGCCATGCTCGATAAACGAAATGGTGTGTTCACATCTACTATCAGAAACCGTATCAACAATCCCGAAGTTCCTATTATTGTCATTCAGCAACGTATTGCATCGAACGACCTAACAGGATTCCTTTTGGCTGGAGGCTCAAATGAAAAATGGTACCATGCAAATTTTCCTGCAATCAATTCTGACGGCAGTGCTCTCTGCCCTGAGCGACTCCCTCTTGAAGAAATTAACACATACAAGAACGACCCGTTCACGTTAAATGCCCAATTCTTGCAGACTCCGCTCGATGACATTGGTAACCTGTTCGAAAAGCACAAGCTCGTTGTAAGTAACGATAGGCCGGCCATCAAGTCCTTGAAACTAGTAATCAGCGTTGATGCTGCAATGAAGGCCGATGCTCATAGCGACTACAATGCAGTTGCTGTAATCGGTACGAATGGTGTCGACTATTATGTTCTCGATGTTCTTAATTTCCATGCCGATATTACTGTGCTGGTCAATAAGATACGCGAACTCAGAAAACGTTACGGTCACGAGGTCCCTGTACTGTTTGAGGCTAAGGCGAACGGTGTAGCTGCCATGCAGATTCTACGCCAGGAAATGAGTGGCATTATGGAAACTGCTCCTAGTCGTGACAAGATTGACCGTGCCCTTACAGTCAAATATCTGTTCGACTCTATGAACGTCAAGTTCTGCATCCGTGGCTTCGTATGGGGTGAGGTTTGTGCCCAGTTCACGTCCTTCCCTCACGGTCGCCACGATGATATCGTCGATGCCGTAGTCCAGGGAATTACGTTCTTGCACAAGAGAAACATTCATCGTCAAGATATTGACAAAGCTGTAAATAGAAACATCAGTTTAAACCGTCCTTCCTATGGAGTTATAAATGGAAGTCCTAGAATTAGTGCAATCCGCGGCTTTTAAAGCCGGTATCATTCCATCCTTCAACCCTGATGAGCTGCCGCAAGACATTCTTGACGCTGGTAAGAATGCTTTGACAAATGAAATCCTTCCTGGACTTAACTGCGACAGGACTCTCGATATTACTACAACTTGTCGAGTCTATATGCCTGTTGGTGGCCGCATTGAACTCAGGCCTCAGCCACAACCTACTGAAAATAATAAGATTGTAGGCTACTCCAAGTATACTCTAGCTGAACTCACAGCAGATACCGCAAAATTCTTTGCCGAGGTAAATAGGCTCGACCCAACGTTTGCACTCGGCAGTTGGCCTACTGACGACTTTGGACAGCCAATTTCTGCTGCAATGTGGTCGTCTGATATTAAAATGATTCGTGGTGCTGAAACTGGCATTGGTGAAATTGTAATACCGATGCCGGATATAAATATCGACTTTCCGCCGATGCGAGTAGATGCCGTTATCGAAGATGGCAGTCTTGTCCCTTATGAGTATCTTTATCGCGAAGAGTTCGAACGTACATTTAGAACAGGCCTTCCAGGCGTCTACACTACGGAAGAATATGACGACCGCATCGTTGTACTGATTAACGGTTCCGACCGTCCGAAGAAGTTGATACTGCCCGTACCTTTACAGATTATCAACAGTTCTCATAGTCATGCTGGTACTATCAACGCGCCAGAAAAGTTCCGCAGATACTTGATTGATGCCATTGCCGTAGCTTTGGCTATCACATATGGTGTTGCTACAGTTCAGCAGATGCAACAGCAGATGGCCCAGTCTTATCAGTTGCTCAAGAAGAATAAACCTCAGCCACTTCATAAGGCTAATGTATCTGAAATGATTTGCGATAAATTAAGACGTGATGTTTATACACGAGGCAGGGTCTAATGGAAATTACAGAATTTAATGGCATCCAGCAATATCACGATGGCCGGCCGGTCACTGACTATTGTAATATGATACCAATGACAAATTCTGTCATTGATAGGCAAGGCGAAGTTCTTGTAAATGATGTTCATGCCGATAAGGATAATCCTGTTATAGAAACTTTCGTGGACAGTGATGGCAACATCTACATTGCAAGAGCTTACTCGCTTGAGCTTGCTCAATACACCGGCGATGGTCGTATTCAGAAACTTGGTGAAAATCTTTTGACATTTGGTACACCGATATCGAAGGCGTCATTCGCTGAAAGTGCATCGAAACCGTCACAGGTTTATTTCTGTAATGGTGTCGATGTATATTATTGGAATATACGAGATGCTGAGGTTCCCGCCGACCCGCTATGGGCCAATAGGTTCTTGGCATTTAAACCGATTAAGTTACCGTTGTTCTCTGACCTGAGTACACTGAAAATCAACGGTGTTCCGCTTGCCGATTATTGTCTCGTATTAAGTAACAATACCACAGATACTATTTACGAGTTCGCACCTGAAGATGGTTATACAGACGGTTCACCTATCCTTGTCGATAGTATCACTTGGTTTGATAATAGACTCGTACTTGTACAGCAATCTAAAAATACGGTTTGGCTGTCTAACATCGATATTAGTCGTTTCATTGTGCCATCAGTAAAACTTGATAATGGCTATTATCGTCCAATGTTCCCTTGGCAAGTCAATACTCTACCTATGGGTGATGAACCGGCAGTAATCACGAACGAGTTACTTGCAGCCTATTATGCCTCAACGGCATCGGCGGCCTCGCTCCAGGATGCTATCGCTTTCGGTGGCAGTCTATATTTCCTTAATGATTTGACCATCGAGGTATGGAGTGCTACGGGAAATGTCGATAACCCCATTCAGCATAATAGTCAGAACACACTTTATTATGGTGGACGCTCACCAGTTATCATCGACGATACCTTGTACCTGATTTGCAAGGGTGCGATTCATAACGATTTTATTGTTGGTATTCATCAGTCCGGACAGATGAAGGTACTAAGCAATCCTGAGATTGAACGTCGTATTCAAGCAGGAGCATTTAGAATTAGGCCTTTGTCCGTTCGAGATATGTCGCAGATTATTGTCTATACCGATGACACATACGTAAATGGCTATGCGATTACGAAAGATGGCAAGTGGTGGCGATACTGGAATAACTCCGACAGGGCAATAAACTGGTCTATCGTGAACAAAGATGGCCATATCTTCGGTATATCTGTCGATGGTTCTATCCTCGAAATGGTCGATGATAGTCGACTTCATGCCGATGGTAAGCCTATTGTACGCTCTATTACCGGCGGGTTTTTACAGTTCGCCAAGCGTCAAATCCTTCGTGATGTGGAGCTGGTATGCGATACCGGCATCTATTACGACGCAAATTTGCAGCATAGACCGGAATTGTTCTTGCGGGTATCTTTCGACCGAGGACACAACTACGGACCTTATCTGTACCGTAAGTTCGGTGCAAGCGGCTCGAATGACAGGGTTATCATTTGGCGAAACTGTGGCAGCGGAAACTCGATGCTAATACAATTCGGAACATCTAATAATGTCAGGTTCCAATTATATGGAATTAGATTCAATATCGCATAATCGAAACTTGATTCTTGAAACAGAAACCGGCCTAGAAACCGGTTTTATTTTTTTATAATATAGTTGATAGGTCAGAATAAAGACGAGCTCTGAGGCTCGTTTCTGTGCGAAATCTTTTTAAATTTTAAATAATAGCATAAGTCTAATTTTCGATTTTTTCATAAGTCGAATTTGGTAAAATTTTAATAGAAAATTGTATATATATTTAGATAATCGAATAAACGATTATCATAACTTAATAGGCTTATATGGATATTTGCGAATATCTCGAGTGGCGACAGGCATTCCTAGCGAAGCCAATCGGCACATCACTGAATACACCCCGTGGCAAATGTATCGTAGGCAAGTCTTTTACAATAGATTCGCCCGTACGTCCAAACTACCATTTGAAGAATAGGGAGCTCGAAGACGCTGAGTATAATCTCATTTACCACGGGCAAGACATGTCTAAGGAATGGAAGGATAAACTCTACGGCGACGACGATGCTTTATATGAAGCATACAAAAGTTTGAACATTGCATCGTTGCTAACGAACGGTAAACGCCGGATGAGCCGTAAGAATATCATATTCAACAAGGAATGTTGTCTTTGCTATTGGCAACTGCATGGTGATTGGCTCACGATCATATCTCGTTCCTGGGATATTCAACGAGCCGGCATTAGTGACCTGATTATCGTCAACAGGGCCGCCATCGACCTTGGCTGCAAGTTCTTCCGAATTGTAACACTTTGTAACCACGTTTATGAGGACCGCGACCATATCGCAAGGAGAAACGATGAAAATATTAGGCTTTGATATCGAAACCTATAAAGAGCATTTCTGTTGTGTAATGGAAATGTATGATTCAGAAACACGAGAAGTTATCGAGAAGGTAACCGTCACGGACAACGGCTCAGGTGTTACTCGCGACCACATGGGTGTCATCGAGCATTACTTCGGTCAGGCCGACCACATTGTTTCCTTCAATGGAAAGCGATTCGACTTGCCGGTACTCGCTAAGATTAGGGCCGACCTCCGTCGTTCTCCGTCCGTGCCACTCAAGTACATCTATCAAGATGCTCAGGCCTTGATTACTTATGATGATAACAACAATCCCATTGTCAAAAGACATTGCTACGTCAAGGAATGGTCCGCCAAGCACTTCGACTTGCTTAACAACTGTCTGCTCAGGCATTCATTAAAGCAGTGGGAAATGTATTTCGGTCTTCGTATTCGCGAATTGCCTTATGCTCCTGATGCAGAACTTACCCCGGAAATGAAGAAGGAAATCGATGAGTACTGTGCCTATGACGTTTTCGCTATGATGAAAATCTTTTGGGCATCGGGCTATGATGGTGTCGGTCCTGGTGGTACTGGTGGTATCTTGAATACCCTACCAGCCCAGGAAGTCTTACTTGAATGGTGGCCGAAGGACCTGCCGTTCATCTTTGATAGAACCTCCCAAGGTATCGGTGCCGGTGTTATCTACGGTACCACTCAGCCTATCCCGCCGAAAACGAATCAACCGTTGGCCTTGTTCGACCTCAATAGTTTCGATGTACCACTCGATGTGAAAATGATTATCGGATATATCGCGAAGGCTCCGAGCATCGAGTTTGAAACGACCTACAAAGGTATTGTCTATGGTAAGGGTGGTGCTCACTTCATCCGTCCTGGGCATTATAAGAATATCTATATCTTCGACTTCGCGAGTCTGTATCCGACTATCATTTCGAACTACGGCCTGCTCAAGACAAAGTATGCGAATGACAAGTTCGCCGAAATTACGAAGAACCGACTTGAATACAAGAAGCACAAGAAGGAGAGCATGAGGTACTATAACCTCGACCGTGGTGCCAAACTGCTCCTCAACTCTCCGACTGGTGCATTCCGTATTCGTTCGGGTGGCAGTCCGATGTATGACCCCGCTGCAGGTGAAGCGATGGCATTTATCGGCCAGCTCACAATTTCCGAACTTGTGTTCTCGCTGCCTGAATTTGAAAACCTTATCGAAGTGAATACCGACTCGGTGTTCGTACAAGGCGAAGCTAATGTACAGAAGTGCCGCGAAATGATTACCTTCTTTAAGGAGAAGCATAACTTAATCTTGGAAGAAGAACTCGTGGAGCAAATCTACATCCGTGATGTCAACAACTATATCCTCTATGACAAGGATGGTAACGTCTTGAAGGGTAAAGGTATCGCCTATTCCGATATTAAGAACAAGGCTTCGAATGTCGCGGTCTATACGGCTTTGTTCAATTCGCTTATCCTGCCCGAGCTCAAACTCGACTGGGACAAACACGAATGGCGAGATTTTGTCGTCAAGTACCACAAGTCCGCAGCATCGAAATATGCAATGATTAACGGCGAACCGATGCCCCATAAGAACTACTACTTTATGTGGACAACTCGCGAGGACCCCGATGCGGTACCTATTTCGTTCAGCCGTGATGTTATCGACCGTAAGAACGGTGCTATCAAGGCTCGCTTCGGTGTTTGGTCGCAGGATATGGACGAACTTGAAAAACATTTCAAGTACATCGACTTTGAACAGTATCGTCGCGACTTGGATGTTGAACTCGAATTGTGGCATAGGCCCGACCTCGTAACAACCCACCTTTCCAAAACTCAGCGTAAATCCCTCAAAACACTCCGTGATTTGATGGTAAGGGACTATATCTAATGGTACTCGATAAGTTACTTTCTATTCTGGCTCAGATGCCAATGAAGTCGCAAAAGCTTGTGATGCAGAAAATCGACTTCACAAATAAATCACCATCGGAAGTTTACCACGATATTGTATCGACAATGCAATCTGTAGCTAAGTCTGCAAGTCAGAAGGCTGCCCTCGAAGTCTACGAGGCACTTCCCGTATCCGATGCCGACGTGGTGGCAGCCTTCGGTGACAGGCAACCGATGTCTAGCCCTCTGACCTTCGACGACACTCAAATAGATTATATCAAGAATAATCTATACCGAAATAGAAATGGCGACTTCCGTATTATTCCCAGGAGCAAGAACTGCAGTCCTGAGAATATGCCGCTCGATGGCCTCGATGCAGATGAACGTATCATTGGTGCAAAACTCTCGCAGTCTAGGCTCAATGAAGTAGGTGGTGTCGAGAAGTTCGACGGGCTCGATAAGCTTAAGGAACAGCCGTATGAAGGTCCTTATGACGGCTTGTACAAATATCTCGCCCCTAACCTTCAGCGCATAAACATTATATCATCCTTTAAGCCAAGTGACCCGTTTGGGTTCTTCGTTCGGGATGATGCTATGTATCGTAATGTCTGTGCACAGATGACGACGGTCGACCAGAAGTATGTAAGCCAGGAAAATCTCGAGCGGTCCATGCTCCTGCTGTTTCTCGTGAGCGGCGGCCATCTTGATGACTGGGCTCAGCTCTATCGTGTGATTCACTTTATCGTTCGATTCCCGGACAGTGCGACCGGCATTATCCTTTATCTCAACGACTTTGATGCAGGTGGAAATGGAAAATCAAAACTTGTCAGTATATTGCAAACGATGTTTGGCGACACCTTTACCGCGTTCGCTCCTCAACAACTTCGCTTTACTATGTCCCTTATGGGGAAACGGCTCGTGTCCATATCTGAGTTTGAGGCCAATGGAGTTAATGACCAGCTGCAAGGTATTATGAAGTCCATGACAGGCCGCGACCGCTTTCAGTATGAAGGCAAGGGAGTCGACCCGATTGTAGCCGATACATACCAAAATTTCGTAATTAGTTCGAACCGCTACATATACTTCGAAGATAGCGGTATCAAACGCCGCTTGCAGAATTTCCACTGCTCGAACCTTTTGCATGCGATGTTGACTCGGTACTGCCATAATCAAGCCTATCTTGACCGGTTCTTTGGGAATATCTTTGATGGGACCGCTCAAGAAATCAAATTAGGGATGGCTCATTCTTTGTTAGACTATATCCTCAAAGACGATGCTGTAGAACCGTTGAACATCAAGCCTCAGCAAATTGTGCTCGGTTCACTCAAGAACCCCATCCTTCGTGCCCTGTTCAGTACTCACATGAACCCGGATGCTTTCATATGCGAAGAAGGTGATGGCTGTCGCATCGACATCTATCGTCTTAGTTCGGAGGCCAAGCCTGAACAACTAAACTATGCCGCATCGACTATCCAGTCCTGGTTCCCCGATGTAAGTTTCGAGGTCAGTCGTGACAGTTCTTGCTTGACTTGTGATATTCCCGAACAGGTATTTATCAAGAGACTTCAGGCACGATTGCAGGAACTCGACGATATATCTAGGAAACTCAAAAGCAAGACAGGCATCATATTAGACAATTGTGACTTTAGAGGTTTCAATAGCACGGCACTTGTAAAGAAGTTCCTGGGCGATGCCATCGAGGAATATGAAATTCCCTTTACGGAAACACCACAATACATGGAGGTATGCTAATGACATTGCTCGCATATGCAGGTGACAACGTTGTCTTGTACAATATGTACAAACACAATGAAAGTAAAGTGGTCGAGAGTTCTGCCTTATCGGACGAAGAACTGTTGAAGTTACATCAACTTACATACAAGGAGCCATAAATGGAACTCGAGGTCTATAAAAAATCCGACTTTTACGAGGACTACATCTCCTCGCAGAAGGAATACTACGAGCGCGAGAATGCCAATGCGTACTTTGCGGAACGTCTTGCGGAGAAGGATAAACTTATCGCTTCACTGCAAGACACAAACAAAGTACTCGCTCACAACTGTGTTAGACTGAACAAGATGCTTGCCGAGAAGGACAAGGAGATTGCCCTGCTGAAGGAACGCATCTGCAACGGAGATGTGAGCCGTTTAACATGGATAGACGATTGTATCGACAAGGACAAGGAGATTGCAGAACTCAAGCAGAAACTTGAGGATGCGAAGGCCACGGCATACGCAGAGAGCGTGGATGCGGGTATGGAGAACCACAGACTGAAAGACAAACTCCGTCATTACCCGATGATGGTGGCGTTGCTTGAAAGTAATAAAAAAGAGATTGCGGAACTGAAGGACATAGACTCCAAAAATAGGTCTGCATACTACAAAGACCTATCAATGATGGCTAAAGATGTTGAACACCAAAAGTTCAAGCGGTGCTTGGCAATGGCTAGGCAATGCCACAACGAAAGTCTGTGGTGGTATAGCAAGGGATACGGGTTTGAGAAATACGATAAATTTTGGGAGAAATGGGAAAAGCGTTGGCTGGAACTTGCCGGGAAATTCAAGGAGGCGAAGTGATGTGCAAATTTTGTAAAAAACCTAACAAGACGATAGTGAGGCATATACTCGGTGTATCGGCGTTCGTCGGTGCGGGCCTTCTTTGGTTACGATTCTACGACGAAAAGGCAGATAATACGATAGTAAGTATGACTGCTATTTAATTATTGTCCTATGTGTGGACGTAAACTTACGGAGGTAAAATGAGTGTTAAAATAATAAAAAAGATTAAGTGCGATATTTGTGACCGCGAAATAGTAGCACCGGCATGTCGTGTAATTCTTACAATGTACGGTAAAGAACAGGACTCAGTTGGTGGTTTGCTATACACACACTTAGTCCGCGGTGACAATGAATTTGATGTATGTGGCAAATGTACAATCAAGATATATAATGGTCAAACTGTGTTAAGAAAGGAAATACTGGATAAATGACAAAGTTTAAATATAAACGATTATATAAATGCGGGCATTGTTTGTATAGTGATTCTCCAATTGAAGCCGATTATTGTTATGTCTGCGGAAAACCTGTCGAAACACGAACGATGATAATTTTATATCGAACAATAAAATACTTTATGAGTGATTTGATATTCGATTATAAGATATATCGTGCAGACCATGCTATACATTTAAATTGGATAGTCGTCGGTGCTATCGGTAATATCATTTTATGTATATTAAATCTTATAAATCTATGGAGACATTGGTAATGACAGATGATGCACTAAAGCTTGCCAAACCACTCGACCCGATATATGCCAATCCGAAACCAGGCAAGCCCGATAACCCTACGGCATATAACAGATGGCGAGAGAATATGTCCGAACATTGCTGGCTATGCCGAAACTTTGACCGATGCAGTCCTGGACATAAATGCCGACATCAAGTCGATATAGATGTCCAAGCACAATGGCCAACTAAAGGAGGCTAAATAATGGAACTCATTAGATACAAAGTAAAAGGGGACACCGTGATGGGTGTGCTCGTTGACTACAACTGGAATCTCGGAGTGTATTACACCATCGAGAAACTCGGGAGAATGATTCCCGAAGGTTCACATTGGATGCAACTCACTTACTCCCCGAAGTTCAAGAAAGACCTTCCGCTTATCTGGAGTAACACCGTTCACAAGAATCGTGGCATCCGCGTGCACAGTGGAAACACAGTAAAGAATACCAATGGGTGTATCCTGATTGGAAACACCGCTGACTTGACTCTGCTGAAAATAACCAATAGTGTTCCGGCGGTGACCCAGTTAGTGAAGGCTATGGATAAATCGTGTATTTACAGTTTGTTTGTGAGGAACGAAATATGATATATTGTGACAAATGTAAAAATCATCTAGTACAACGGCACATAAACGGAAGGAACAGCGACCATTCGTTCGGACCATTCGCAATAGATTTATGTGCTCGATGTTATAATGAGTTTAGAAAACTAGTGTCCGACTGGGTAAAGAATGACACATGGTATGAAATCGATGCACAAGCACATTCCAATGAAACAAGCAAGGTATGGTCTAAATAAGAAAGCCCTGGAGAATATCCAGGGTTTTTTATTAGTCACCATCGAGTTCGTGTGCCAGTCGTTTAACTATATCTTCATTATATTTGTAAGCCCAATCTGCTGCAACCGGCGGTACATCTGCTCCAAAACCTTCAATTTTATTAACTAAACCAATACGTGCCCAGTTATCTATTTCTTCGGCAGTCGGTTGTCTACCTAAATTCGACGTTAGATATTTAGCAGCATCGGCCTTAGCATTCTTCAAAGCAATACTAGCTTCATGTCGGGCGACTTGGGCCATTTGTGCAGACGATTTCATATTATAAGGCGTTCCGCGTGAAATCGCGCCCTCATTGATGGCATCGAAGTCACGAGCGGATATTATTTGCGGCTGGTATCCGCCAGTATGATGTATAATATTATCCCAATCTAATTTGGCTTTCGGCTGTGCTGCGAATGTCGCAGCTTGTGGAGTATCACCTTCTGCTAAGAGTTTCTTGTATTTGTTCCAGTTGAAATTACGTTCTTTGATAGAAGGCATATGCAGACCGCCCATACCACGAGATATAGCGCCTGGAGCAAATTCGAATTGTCGTTTAGCGATAGGTTCACCAAGTTTGACGTAATCACGATATTCATTTGACCAATCAAATGCCAGCGGCTGATTACCAAAGCGTTTTAATGCATTTGTCTCATCATCTCTAATTATGGCGCCTTGTAATCGGCCAAGCCTATTAGGATGAGCTGCAACTGGAAATTCAGGCAGACGCTTTGTAATTGGTTCATTCTTAGCCATGTAATCGTCTACAAAACGATATGGCGACTTAGCCGCGTCTTGTGGATTATTATGATGGTGACCGGTTAAACCGCTGTAATCGCGTAGACGACTCTTATCCAGTCCTCGAAGTGGATTACCCTCGTCTAGTTGCCAGCTGCCTTCCATATCAAGCGGAAAATAGTCCGTGTCAATCAGTCTATATGACGGTGCATTCTCTTCGACATATCCGATATTCTTCAACCACCGCGGTTTCACATCATTTAGAAAAACGGTAGTAGGAACGTCGATGCCGACCCAAGTAGGAAACTTCTGCACGGCTCTAGGGTCATTGCCTTTACGCAGGATATTTCTGCCATACGGGTCCTGGACCGCTTTCATCTTTGCCAGTTCAGGCAGAGGCACTTCAATCTTGATGGTCGACAGAGCAGCCGCACGAGCTGCGGCATTGCCATTCTTGCCGCCAATAGTTGTTCCATAAACAGGAAATGCCGTGGGTTCAGTCGTAACCCATACGCCACCTGCATCGGTGCCATGTTTCCTAAACGGATGTGCCGCCGAATTGACATTAGCATTCGGATGATTGGTCAAAAGACCCTGCTGTTCAATAGCTGGAATATTCTCGTTCTTCGTAATATGGAAGAATGCCTTGACTGGACCGCGTTCCTTCTTACGAAGATACTCAGCATAGTTGCGTGCATTCTTAAGCAATGAGGACTTGGACATTATTTATTCCTATATCGAGGCTTACTGTAGTACATTTCCATCCAGGTATCTTTAAGGTCTATGTCAGAACGACGGTCCATACGTTTGTTGACATAATCGACCAACTTATCGTGGTCAACCGAGAACCATGTAAGTGGCGCTTGGTCACTAACTTCTCGTGCACCAATGTGTACATACCTGTCGATTGCTTCATCACCAAATGACGGCAAATCAGCATAAACGTACGACCCCAGCCTATGATTTTCTAAGGCCTTGCGACGACCGAATGCTCTTGCTAGTTCTTTTCCGAATTTACCTAGTTCCATAACACCTAAACTTTTGAAATATCGACTTGCAAAATAGGGCTTGTGGGCCAAAATTCTTTATAAAATTTCAGAAAATTTTTTGCAAAAAATTTTTCCGCGATTTGATAGAGAAAAATGGCCTAGAAGCCTATTTTCATAAGATGAATATTTAAAATACTTATTCCTCGATAATGTACCCAAAGTCGCGAAGAACGTCGGTAACATCGCGGTCAGTATTCTGTTGCAAGGCCTTGATAATTTCCTCACGGCTCCTCTGCACTGCATCTTCACGATTTACGTCATGCAGGTCACCTTTAAAGCCATCATCGACAGGCATATCCTTACTTTCCTCTCGCCATTTCTTATAGCCGTGATTTTCGGCAGCTTCATCGAGAGCTTTGTCAAATTCATCGTCCAGGGCATTATCACTTTCTTTCGATACAAGCTTATCCACCCTATTAGAGATATCGACATTACGAGGACGAGTATCTGTCAAATCAAATCCGAAACGGTCCTGCCAATCGGCCAGACTGCCTGGAACCATATCCGGGTCTACGCCGGATTCTTTGACAGCAATACGATATGCATCATCGGGGCCATAAGCGCGTTCCATGTCAAAACTATAAGCGTCGAATACAGCTCGAGCATTATCATCGAGTTTGTCATACATAGACTGATATGCAGCGTCAGTTGCTTTACCTTTCAAGAACTGGCCATGGCGTTTACCTTCTAGGAACTCGTCGCTATCACCAGCGACACGTTCAATCATTTTAGAGGTCTTGTTAGGCTCGCCGGTACGTTTACCGACAGCCTTACCAAATTCTTTCATCATTTTCCAATTAGGCATTATTTATCTCTCCTTTTCGAGTTTGCCTCGAATGAATGAAACATCGCTCCGTATATCATACAAGAGCACTTTAAAATTGTCCAGGTCCTTAACCTGGTTTGATACTTGCACCTCCAGGACTGCGATGCGTGAGTCACGCTTCTCGTCGTTGCCTCTCTGGAGATACTGCAAGTAGCCGACACCCGCCGCCATCAGTGCGACGAGTCCGGTCACGACTGGCTGGAGGAACTTCCTCCACTGCGAGGATTCAGTAGGCATTGGTCACTCCTTACACATCTTCAAGCCTGGGTAACATGGACCCGGCAATTGGTGCATCAGGTATTTGTCTATCGTAAGGCATAGGGGAGTCCTCCGTTTAAGTTATCCGTAAAAGTTTAGTTTGTTCACAATGGCGACTAGGCTACTCCGATATCTCAATTTTTAGCACTACCTTGTTTCTGTCAGAGTGATAAACATCGCCATAACGCAGAGGCGATGCATACATATACCCGTCAATAATAAACATCCCATCTGGATACTGATACGCTAATTTATTATTTTTCTATATGGAAAACATTTACTGGGCCAATATATATGACGCTAAAACTTTTCCATATTCCATATAGGCAACGTGACCATTATCCGAATCAAAGTGTATAGAGTCGGCATAAGGTGCCGAATTAGTAGATGCATTGACTTCGGTTATCTCACTCGACTTTACACCAAATGACAGGCACCTACTCATAAAGCACCAAAGCCCGACCACGTCAACACCTAGACTTATTGACAAAGTTTTCACGGCTTCAATCATAGGCACTACTTTCGATTTGAAATTAGGGTTGCCATAACCCCATGCCGGGCTTGGAAGAACAGCGATTTTTGCATTAGGCAATGCAGATTTTATCCTGCTTATCATAAAATTGGCATAAGCCGTGATTTGCTCGATAGTATAATTTTGATTAACGTCATTTGTTCCTAAAGCAATAGTTACCGTGTCAATAGCGACCCCACTGAATCTGTTAAGATATTCGGTGAAGTCAAATATGTAATAATTTGACTGGCTTGGGTCATCCGTGTACGATGATTCGTTTTTTACACCGGTGCTTGTGAAGCAATAATCTGGATAGTTTAATTTATCATCATCCGTTGCCAAACGGATAAACGGATTTTTGCGTAATGTTCCAGACGAACCCGAACCCATAGGTGTTATTGTCCCAGCACCACATAGATTTGATTTTCCAATAAAGTTCGCCCAAGTCCATCCCTCGCGACCTTCTCCGTTGAATGAGCCATAATTGCTCATTGTACCGTAGCCATTGATGATAGCACCAACGCTTTGAGCCGCCAACTTTGCAAAATATCCGCTACCCCTATTCGTAATGGAATCACCAATAACAACACAATTCTTAGTAACCCCACTTGGGTTATCTTTCCATACAACATCAATGTCTTTATAAATTAGCCTATTTTTTCTGTTAACAAAATCAGCAAAACCAACACGAATAGAACAATCTTTCAAGTTATTCAATTTGCAAACTTTACCAACTTGGTTCAAATCGCTTTCAAAGTTGCTAGTAGTCCTGGGTTCAGTAAAGAAATCAACGTCAATAAGTTCTTTCGTGTTTACACTGTCACCATAGATATTGTAAGGTAAACCCTTTACCATATATATTTTGGAAGGTAAGCACATATAAAGGTCATTTGATGTAACGACTGGAAGCGAATTTATTTTATCGTTAAAGTCTTTAATGGATGGGGTGGCTGTAATAACAAATTCATTGACACCATTTCTGGAATCAAACTGTATAAACAAAAATTTGTTATCATCACATGTATAAGTCCTTGTTTGCCCCGGTTCAAAACTGCCTAATGCTGCCACAACATCAGAATAATCTGTTGTTGCCTTGCGCATAATAAAAGAATCATTTACACGAAAATTGCCATTGTTCTTAATTTCATAAGTTATACCATTTATATACGGCAAATAAAACCTGCTAATCCTAGTAGGTACCGCTAAGGTATATGGTATTCCGTTCATAAAATTAGATGACAATAACAAATTATTGGCTTGTATCTTAACAAAATCACTAGCAACCCACGGTCCTGCGGGATGGTCATTTTGGCATTGATAGACAACCCCATTATGAGAAACTAAATCAAAATACTTATAATCAACATCTTCCGAAAAGGGCGGGAATTTTGCACTGCCGTCATTTTTTGTTATTTTAATCTGTATTTGAGTAGCAATGTTACCTATAAGGTTCAAAAACGAAAAATTTACATCTTTTTCGCTTTGATAAGTTACTGTTTGGCCTGGAACAATAGGGCCAAATTGCCTAACGACATCAGAACCACTTGTTGTTGCCTTGCGCATAATAAAAGAATCGTCAACGGTATATTCACCAACATTCGTTATTTCATACGTAGCGTCGGCTATATATGGCAAATAATACGTATTTACATTTGCTTTTTTGTCAATAAGTACAGGTAAATAACGAAACGCCTTAAAGAAAGAATATATATCATCAATAGTTATCTTAGCAAAATCACTAGCAACCCACGGCCCTGCGGGATGGTCATTTTGACATTGATAGACAACCCCATTATGAGAAACTAAATCAAAATACTTATAATCAACATCTTCCGAAAAGGGCGTTATACCAAATTTTGTTTTAACGTCTTCTTCCACGAAAGACAAGGTTTGCATCGTTTGTAATGATGTTACTTTGAACGAAGTACCGGACGAATAATTGTCGAATTGAATAAAAAGAAAGTCAGAATCGTCACAAGTGTATTGAACAGTGGCACCAGGATTAACATTACTCCAAGACCTAACAACGTCATCAAATGAAGTTGAGGCTTTACGCATAATATACATTCGTAGGATAGAAGCACTACCCGTGTTAGTGATTCGATAAGTTATCCCTTTAATATAAGGCAAATAGAAGCGTGATAGTCCTGTCGGAACATTTAGTTCATAAGAAATTCCCTGAATCATTTTAAATGCAAGGAAGAGGTCATCACAGCTTATCTTAGCAAAATCACTAGCAACCCACGGTCCTGCGGGATGGTCATTTTGGCAAATATATAAAGCACCATTATAAGACACTACATCATAATAGGAGTACGACTCGGTAGTTAAAAATTTTTTTGCAATGCTCTTATCGAGTGTGTTCTGTGCGGTCTCCTTGAGCAAGTCATCCTTGTTCATCTTCGCAGTGCCGCTAGGTCCGTCCACGGGTATCACGTCGCCTGCTCGGAAGGCGGTGATGGTGGTCGGGAGGTTGTGCACCTCGTTCGTGCCATATTCTGCGGATGCAAAGTTCGTTGGGTCTACTTCATATGATTCATGCGTTATAGAATGTGGACTAGATGCAGTTACAGTCCATGTGTCGAGGTCATAGCCTCTTACATATGAGAACTTTAAGACACCTGTGGCAGATACAGATACTAATTGTAACTGACGAGTGACACCGCCCTGAATCCAATTAACAGCAACAGCCCGTCCGGCAGTAATTACATCTAGACAGGCTTGATATTCGCTATCAGAAAATGATGTGCTCATATCGGTACGGTCGAGCACAAATTGCTTAGGTAACGTTTCTATCGGTGTAACAGCTGGTATATTTGATGTATAAGTCTTTTCGGACATAAGAGCTCCTGGCCTGATTAAGCAGACTATTCCCCGGTCTGCCAGCGGTTCCCTCAACGACGGGAGTTATTATGCCATTTACCTCGGCACAGAGAGTTAGGCCTGGATGTAGACGCTATTCATCGTCACACCGAGGAAGGCACTCATACCGAGGAGCACATCCACGCGGAAGATGGTAGCTGCCTTGACCGGGTCCGTCCAAGCAAGACCACGAAGCGGGAGAATACCCTTATCGCGATACTGGGTCGGAATGGTGAGGCTGTCCATGCCATAGAACTTCTCAAGTCCCTTAACGGCAACCAGGAAGTCGTCCTTCTTCCACACCACGGCCGGAGCGAGATACTTCGTATTCGGGGCAAGGATATGGGCGGCAGTTGCACTAGTCAGAGCATGAGAGGCATAGCTCGGATGGTAGACGTTCTGACGCGGACCTTCGAAGAACACGAAGCCGGCAAAACGAGCATTGGTCACGGCACCGTTCTGCACTTCAGTAGCGACGAAGCGGAAGGAAGCTTCCTTACCAGTCGGGTTGCCGAAGATATCAGTGGTCTGTACCGCTTCGCCATCAAGTGTAAGCGTAAACGGCAGAGACAGGGCACCCACTTCCTTCGTGGTGAAGAACTCGTCGAAACTGTCGCCAGCACCGAACGTGATGGTCGGCTGGCCATAGGACGGAACACCATTCGGGCCCTGAACATCGTAAGAAGCCTGAGCAAAAACCGTCGTGTAGTCAAGCGTAACTGCAGCACTTATAGCGGCACCCGTGATAGTCTGCAAAAAGTTGCTCTTGGTCCAACGAATGCCGGCAAGTTCACCGAGTTCGTTCTTATACAGGTCATTGCCCACCTTATCGTTCGGAGAGTAGTTGTTCTGGAAGGCCGCAATCAACTTGGACCACACCATCGGATGAACAACACCAAAGGTTTCACCTTCCATCTTCGAACCTTCGCAAAGGGCAAAGACGTCGTAAATCTTGTTACGAGCAGCAAAACCGTTGCCACCGGTGATATCGGTCGTAGCGATGACCTGAGCACTCAAGGCAGAACCGGCAAGGCACTTGTAGGCCTGTTCGGACGCATCGAGAGCGAGCTTGGCCACACGCTTACCCATCACAGCAGGGTCCTTCATCGACAACGTGAGAGTTTCCTGGTCAATGACAGCCGCAGTAGAAAGCGGACCGACGGACACCGGAACAGCATCACGAGCGACCGACAGGTCCTCGCCACTAAGGTCAAGAGTGTGGAACACCTTACCCGAATCGACGACAGGCACCATAACGGTGTCACCACTCATCTGTTCGGCACCGAGATGCTTTTCGATGCTACGATTACCCTTACCCAGGATGTCGGCACCAATGTTGAACTGCACGCCAATCTCGGACATGAGACGTGCATTCACAATCTGCTGAGCATTATTCGTAATGCCAGTGTTTGCATAAAGACCGGACATAATTTATCCTTTATGACGATTAAAGGCTTGGCCTAGTGCGATTCCGAAATCGTCAGTAGCCGGAGCACCAGGAGATTGTCTGCCACCATTCGGGACCGGTACACTCGTTTGCAACTGCTTAGTAGTTGGAGCCTGTCCCTTGCCATATTGGCTGATAACTTGGCCAATCTGTTTGTAGAAGTTATCCAAAACCCTGCCTTTCTCGTAAGCGGTCATCTGCAGCCATTGAGCTCTAAGCTGCGGATTGTCCATCCTCTGCATCCATTCATGGAGGAGGATAGGACCATATTCACGCTGTGTATAGCGAAGAAGGTCTGGTTCGTTAGCATTCACATACCTAGCATAGCGATATACATTCGACATAAAGGCCGGAGTTTCATCGCCAAAGAACTGCGAGGCATGGTCAGCAAAATCATTGGCTTCCGCATCTGCCGATATGGCATTCATATCGTCGATACGGTCTTGGAGCTGCTGGGACTGGAACTTGCTGTAGTCATCGTCCTTACCTTCATATTCAGCAAGACGTGCCTCTAGTTCTTTGACCCTAGCCTTCAAGGACTGTCGCTGTTGGATACGGCGCTGCCCATTGGACCAATTGTTCTGCTTCTGTTCGCGGACCGGTTCCTGCTGAGTAGGAACATTAGATTCGGCAGTAGATTCCGCTGTCTGCTGCTGAGTATTCACATCTACTGTTTCGGTAGATGGTGTTTGTTCGTTGAGTTCATCCATACCCATATATACGTTTTGGTCGAAGAAATTTTACCAAATATACTGGTCAAATTATATGCATAGGATAAATAAATTCGGTATATAGGCTAAATGTTAGAGCTATACTTCACTCCACCCCCACCCCTTTATCCCCTCCCCTCCCATCTCATAGATTATCCATATGGATTTGGCTAATTTGTATGATACATATAAAGTAATATTGATATTTATATTTTTGAAATATTATCTTATATATAATATATTAATTTATACGTTATAAT